>Ga0156085_1092_pt1 | contig 1262 bp, 1 predicted proteins | sample RifCSPlowO2_02_FD_107738 | JGI IMG/M metagenome (GOLD analysis project Ga0156085, IMG submission 107738) | Burkholderiales bacterium RIFCSPLOWO2_02_FULL_67_64 | reverse complement strand
GTGGGTGTGGCGGCACGAGGCGTGGTATTTGAACGAGGTTTCCGCCGTGGCCCAGCGCTGGCCCAGGCGGTCGGTCAGGCGCGCCGGATCGGCGTCGTTCGACATGCCCGCAGCCATGCCCTGCGCGCCTTCCAGAATCTGGCGCGCGCCGGTCAGCCCCTCGCGCGCCAAGTAGGCGCAAGCCAAGCCGCTGGACGCCGCATGCGCGGTGTGCAGTTGCTTGGAGTCGGCGGCGTCGCGCAAAAACTCCCACAGCCCGGCGGCTTGTGTGCCGGCGCTGCCGAAGGCATGCAGCATGGTGGTCGCATCGAGCTTGAGCAGCCGTCCGGCCGCCGCAGCGGCGGCCAGCGTGCCGGCGGTGGCCGTGGTGTGAAAGATGCGGTAGTGCGAACGGCCCAGGAACTCGCCCACCCGAATGCCGACTTCATAGCCCGCCACTACGGCGGCCAGGAACTCGCGGCCGCTGGCACCGATGTCCTGCGCGATGGCCAGCGCCGCCGGGAACACGACGGCCGCGGGATGAAACACCGAGCCGTTGTGGACGTCATCCTGCTCGGCGAAATGCGAGGCGGCCGCGTTGACCATCGCAGCGAAATGCGGCGAGGTGGTGCGGCGCGAGATCAGCACCTCGGCGCGGCCGGAGGCCGGCCCCATGGTGCGGGCATAGGCTTCGATGGCCTCGACCGGCCGGGCGCCCTTGCCCGCCAACGCGGAGGCGTACCAGTCGAGGAACAGGTCTTCGGTGCGGCGCAGCACCGGCGCCGGAATGGTGTCGAATGACAGATCGGCGGCAAAGGCAGCCAGCGTCGCGCTCGGGTTTGTATCTGGGGTCATGGCATCGATCTCGCAGTCAGATGGCTTGGTCTGCACGCAGCCGGGCAATGTCAGTCTCGCCGTAGCCGAGCTCGGTCAGGATGGCTTCGGTGTGCTGACCCAGCGCAGGCACCGGCCCCATGGGCGGCGGCGGCTCGTTGCCCTGGACGTGGTGCGGCGGGTACAGCGCCGGCAGCGTGCCGCCGGGCGAACCGATCTCGGTCCAGCGCCCACGCGCCGCGAGTTGCGGGTGCTTCCACAGGTCGGCCATCTCGTTGAGCTGGCCGTTGGCGATTTGCGCCGCATCCAGCCGCGCCACCAGTTGCGCCGCGGTCAGGGTGGCGCAGACACCTTCGATGATGCCGCGCAGTTTCTCGCGCTGGGCCAGCCGGTTGGCGTTGCCCAGGTACTGTGCGGTCAGCTCGGGCAATTGCAACACCTGGTTGCAG
>Ga0156085_1164_pt1 | contig 1717 bp, 2 predicted proteins | sample RifCSPlowO2_02_FD_107738 | JGI IMG/M metagenome (GOLD analysis project Ga0156085, IMG submission 107738) | Burkholderiales bacterium RIFCSPLOWO2_02_FULL_67_64 | reverse complement strand
ACGTCCAGCGTCAGGCTTTCCTTGCTGCGGTTGGTCCAGACGAAGTGCGAGGCGATGCCCCGCACGCGGGTGTCGTAGCCGCGGGCGAAATCGCCCACGCCGGGGCGCTCGATCTTGATGACGCGCGCACCCAGGTCGGCGAGCTGGCGGGTGGCGAACGGCGCCGCGATGGCGTGTTCGAGCGTGACGACGGTGATGCCGTGAAGCGGTTGCATGGGGTGTCCTTCAGCGCAACGTGGCCACGGCGTCCATGGTCAGCCAGCCCTCGTGGTCCTGCGCCCAGAGCTTCACCGTCTTGCCATCGGCCTGCGGAGCTCCATTGACACGGAACGGGTGCAGGTCGAACGTGGGCCGCACCGCCTTGAAGCTGAAGCTCGCCACATCGGCACTCGGCAGGTGGCGGCGGATCTGGTCCATCAGCAGCGTGGCGATCAGCGGGCCATGCACGATCAGGCCGGGGTAGCCTTCGACCTCGGTCACGTACTTGCGGTCGTAGTGAATGCGGTGGCCGTTGAAAGTGAGCGCGCTGTAGCGGAACAGCAGCACGTCGTCGGGAACGATCTCCTGCTGCCACGGGGCGCCGGCCGCCGCCGCGACCGGAGGGGGTTCCACATCGGTCGCCTGTTTGGCCTCCCGGTAGACGATGTCGTGGAACTCGACGATGGCCGGATCAGGCACTCCGTTGCATCGCAACTCGTGACGCACCTTCACAAACACCAGCGTGCCCGTCCGTCCTTCTTTCTGCGTCACATTGGCGATGGTGGAGGTGCGCTCCACGCCATCGCCCACACGGACCGGGGAACGGAATTCGAACTGGCTGCCCGCCCACATGCGCCTAGGTAACGGGACCGGCGGTAGAAACCCGCCCCGTTTGGCATGCCCGTCGGCACCGATCTCACTCTGCCGGTGCAGCGGCAGGAAGTACAGCCAATGCCACAGCGGGGGCAGCGGTGTGCCGGGCACCACCGCCATGGCGGGGTGGTCGAGGGTGGCGTTCAGCGCCTTCACCGGTGTGGCGCCGATGGTGTCGTGCACCGATTCCTGGCGACCGACCCAGTCCGAGAGGTTTTCCATGGTTCGGGACTCTTCCGAGCTGGCTCTGAACGATCAATTCGCGGTGAGCTTGGCTTTGGTCACCACTTCCTTCCACTTGACCAGTTCGGTCTTGACCATGGCACCCAGTTGCTCGGGCGTGCTGGTCTCGACATCGGCGCCGTGGTTCTCCATTCGCTGGATGACGTCCTTGTCACTCAACACCTCGTTCAGCGCCTTGTTGAGCCGGTCCACCACCGCCTTGGGCGTCTTGCCGGGCGCAAACAGGGCGTACCACTGCTGAACCTCCACCCCCTCCACACCGGCCTCCTTCAGGGTCGGCACATCGGGGAGCAGGGCCGAGCGCTTCGGTCCGGCCACGGCCAGCGCCTTGAGCTTGCCGCCCTTCACGTGCGGCAGCGCCGTGAACAGACTGGGAAACATGAACTGGGTCTGACCGCCGATGGTGTCGTTCACAGCCGGGGCTGCGCCCTTGTATGGCACGCCCAGCATCACGACGCCCGCGTTCAGCTTGAACAGTTCGCCGGCGAAGTGAGGCGCGGTGCCATTGCCCGCTGTGGCATAGGTGTACTTGTCGGGTTTCGCCTTGAGCTGGGCCACCAGGTCCTTGACGTCCTTCACGGGCGTGTTGGCATTTGCCACCATCAGCGTGGCCGAGTAGCCC
>Ga0156085_1112_pt1 | contig 3614 bp, 3 predicted proteins | sample RifCSPlowO2_02_FD_107738 | JGI IMG/M metagenome (GOLD analysis project Ga0156085, IMG submission 107738) | Burkholderiales bacterium RIFCSPLOWO2_02_FULL_67_64 | reverse complement strand
CACCTGTTCGGCGAAGACACGGCGCCCGCGCCGGGCGAGATCGTGCTCTCGGGCCTGGGCGGCTGTATTGCCGTCGGCGTAACCGCGGTGGCCACCTGGAAGGGCGTGAAGCTGAGCAAGCTGGAAGTGTTTCTGGAAGGTGACATCGGCAACCCGGCGGCCTGGGGTGCGGGGGGCGCGCTGGAGAAGACGGCGCCCGAGATGGGCTTTCAGGCGATCCGCGTGAAGGTGCTGGTGGAAGGCGACGCGAGCCGCGAGGTGCTGGACGAGATCGTGCAGCACGCGAACTTCTACTCGCCCGTGGCCAACACCATGCGCAACCCGATCCCGTTCGAAATCTCGATGGCTTGAATGCCCCTCACCCCGACCCTCTCCCGCCAGCGGGAGAGGGAGTGGACCCCAAACCGGGCTGCATCACCCAGTGCTTCCCCACACCTTGGACCCGTCAATGAACCCCGCCGACCTGCCCCCCGAACTCGCTGCCCAGCCCGCCGACCTCATCGACGCCGTGCGCGCCATCGCCCAGGGCCCGCTGGCCAGCCAGGCCTATGCCATCGACCGCGGCGCCTACCCGGTCGACGTGATGAAGCAACTGGCCGCTGCCGGCGCCATGAGCGCGCACCTCACGCGCGCCGATGGCACGCCGGGTGACTACGGCCTGGCCATCGTGGCCATGGCGGAAGCGGCCAAGGTTTGCGGCGCCACCGGCTTCATGATGTGGTGCCAGTGCGTGGCGGGGCTGTACATGCAGGCCTCGGGCAACCCGGCGCTCACCGGCGAGCGGCTGGCGCGCCACGTGCGCGGCGATTCGCTGGGCGGCACCGGCCTGTCGAACCCGATGAAGAGCTTCGCGCAGATCGAGGCCCTGCTGCTCAAGGCCACGCCGGTGGACGGCGGCTACCTCGTCAACGGCACCCTGCCCTGGGTCAGCAACCTCGGGCCGGATCACTACTTCGGCGCCATCGCCAGCGTGCAGGTGGACGGCGCCTGCGCGGGCCGCGAGATGATGTTCATGCTGCGTTGCGACGCAGCCGGCGTCACGCTCAAGACCTGCCCCGAGTTCTCGGGCATGGAAGGCACGGGCACCTACAGCGTGCACTGCAAAGACCTGTTCGTCGGCAACGACGACGTCGTGGCCGACCCGGCCAAGCCCTATATCGCGCGCATCCGCGGCGGCTTCGTGCTGCTGCAGTGCGGCATCGCGGCCGGCATCATCCAGGGTGCGATCGACAGCATGTGGGCGGTGGAAGGCCAGCTGGGCCATGTGAACCAGTACCTGGAAGACCGGCCCGCCGAGCTGCAGGCCGAGTTCGACGCGCTGGTGGCGCGCATCATGAAGCTGGCGGAGACGCCCTTCGACACCTCGACCGACTACTTCATCGACGTGCTCGACGCCCGCGCCCACGGCGCCGAACTCTGCCTGCGCGCCGCCAACTCCGCGCTGATGCACCAGGGTGCGCGCGGTTACCTGATGAGCAGCGAAGTGCAGCGCCGCGTGCGCGAGGCGCAGTTCGTCGCCATCGTCACCCCGGCCATCAAACACCTGCGCAAAGAGATCGCGCGGCTGTCGGCCGAGGAGATGCCGGCATGACACCCGCCATCCAACCCACCCCGGTGGCCCAGGCTGTCGCAACTCTGGGGGCACCTGCCTTCAACAAATACATCTGCCACGCCTGCGGCTACATCTACGACGAGGCCGAAGGCGACCCCGACAGCGGCCTGGCCGCGGGCACGCGCTTTGAAGACATTCCTGAAGACTGGGCCTGCCCGCTTTGCGGCGTGACCAAGAGCGACTTCGAGCCCTACAGCGCACCGAGCCTCGACGAACTGCGCGCGCGCGCTGGCGGCGCAGCCCCGGTAGCGAAACGCAGCGGCACACCGGGCGTGCTCATCGTGGGCGGCGGCCGCGCCGGCTGGCAGATGGCCGAAGCCCTGCGCGCGCTCGACGCCGCCCTGCCCATCACCCTGGTGAGCGCCTGCGCCGCCGACGTGTACGACAAGCCCCTGCTCTCGGTGGCGGTGGCTCGCCAGATGGACCCCGGCAAACTCGTCAAGGAAACCGGCGCCGACGCCGCGAAGCGCCTGGGCGTGCGCCTGCTCGCCCACACCGACGCCGTGCGCATCTGCCCCGACACGCGAAGCCTGCGCACCACGCGCGGCACGCTGCGCTACGACCAGCTGGTGCTGGCCCACGGCGCGCAGGCTGCGCTGCCACCCGCCCTGCCCGCTGCTTATTGCTGGCGCATCAACCACCTGGGCGCGTACCAGCGCCTGCGCGCGGCGCTCGGCACCGTGGAGCAGTCCGGGGCGAAAGACGTGGTCATCGTCGGCGCCGGCCTGATCGGCAGCGAACTCGCCAACGACCTCGCACTCGGCGGCCACCGCATCACCCTGCTCGACGTGATGGCCGAGCCGCTCGCGCGCTGGCAAGCCGCTCAGGCCGGAACGCAACTGCTCGGTGCCTGGCAAGACCTGCCCATCCGCTTCGTCGGCGGCGTGCAGGTGACCAGCGTGGAGAAGCTGGGCGACCGCTACCGCATCACCACCGTCTGCGGCCAGAAGTTCGTGGCCGACCAGGTGATCGCCGCCGCCGGCCTGATGACCCCGCCGCGCCTGGCGCAAAGCGCCGCGCTGGACTGGAACAACGGCATCGCCGTGGACGCGGCCACGCTGCGCACCAGCGACGAACGCATCCACGCCCTGGGCGACTGCATCACCATCGCCGGCCAGGCCAGCCGCTACATCGAACCCATCGCACGGCAGGCTCGGGCGATTGCGGCGCACATCTGCGGGGGTGAGCCGGCGCCCTACGAAGCGAAGCCTGCGGTGGTGCGGGTGAAGACCACCTCGCACCCGATGACGCTGCACTGAGTACGGACGGGCGCGGACTATCATTTGCGGTGGATACCCCCACCCGTTTGATGACAACGCCCGGCCACCCCGATGGCCAGGGCACCGGAGACCTGCCATGCCCCTTCGCCTGCTGCGCCGCCATCTGCTCGGCCTTTCACTGTGTGCCCTTGTTCCCCTGGCCCACGCCGTCGACATCACATTCGAGCCGGTCGCCCCCGGCGTCTACGCATTCGTCGGCGAAAAGGGCGGCCGCACGCACCAGAACGAGGGCCTGAACGCCAACATCGGCCTGGTGGTCACGCCCGCGGGCGCGCTGCTGGTGGACAGCGGCGCGAGCTTCCAGGGCGCGAAGCAGATCCATGACGCGGTGAAGAAGGTGACGTCGCAACCGGTGAAATGGGTCATCAACACCGGCGGGCAGGACCACCGCTGGCTCGGCAATGGCTACTTCATCACCCAGGGCGCCGAAGTCATCGCCCACGCCGACGCCAAGGCCGACATGCTCGCGCGCGGCGGGGACCACATCGCCAGCCTGAAGAACGAGCTGAAGGACAAGCTCGACGGCACCGTGCCCACCCTGCCCACGCGCTGGCTCAGCGGCCAGGATGAAACGCTGAACCTCGGCGGCATGGCGATCGAAGTGAAGCACCGCAAAGGCGCCCACACCCCGGGCGACCTGATGGTCTGGCTGCCGCAGCAGCGCGTGGTGTTCAGCGGCGACATCGTCTACGTGGACCGTTTGCTCGGCGTGCTGCCCTTCA
>Ga0156085_1040_pt1 | contig 3634 bp, 5 predicted proteins | sample RifCSPlowO2_02_FD_107738 | JGI IMG/M metagenome (GOLD analysis project Ga0156085, IMG submission 107738) | Burkholderiales bacterium RIFCSPLOWO2_02_FULL_67_64 | reverse complement strand
TGCGACGTGAGCGACGCCTGGGTGCGCGAGTTCGCCGCCGATGGCCAGCTCAAGGGCGTGATCCTTTCGGGCAGCCACGCCAGCGTCTACGAGGTGGACGACAAGGCCCCGGAGGCCGTGTTTGAACTGGGCGTCCCCGTGCTTGGCATCTGCTACGGCATGCAGACCATGGCACAGCAGCTCGGCGGCAAGGTGGAGGCGGGCCACACCCGCGAATTCGGCTACGCCGAGGTCCGCGCCCGCGGCCACACCGCGTTGCTCAAGGGCATTGAGGACTTCCACACCCCCGACGGCCACGGCATGCTCAAGGTCTGGATGAGCCACGGCGACAAGGTCACCGAAATGCCGCCCGGCTTCAAACTCATGGCCAGCACCGATTCGTGCCCGATCGCCGGCATGGCCGACGAGGCGCGCGGCTACTACGCCGTGCAGTTCCACCCGGAAGTGACGCACACGGTGCAGGGCCGGGTGTTGCTGGAGCGCTTTGTGCTCGACATCTGCAAGACCAACCCCGACTGGGTGATGCGTGATCACATCGAAGAAGCGGTGCAGAAGATCCGCGAGCAGGTGGGCGACGAAGAAGTGATCCTGGGCCTGTCCGGCGGTGTGGACTCGTCGGTGGCGGCGGCGCTGATCCACCGCGCCATCGGCGACCAGCTGACCTGCGTGTTCGTCGACCATGGCCTGCTGCGCTTGCATGAAGGCGACATGGTGATGGACATGTTCGTCGGAAAGCTGCACGCCAAGGTGATCCGGGTGGACGCGGCCGACCAGTTCCTTGGCCACCTGGCCGGGGTGAGCGATCCGGAAGCCAAACGCAAGATCATCGGCCGCGAATTCGTCGAGGTTTTCAAGGCCGAGGCCGCCAAACTGATTTCAAGTGGTGCATCAACAAAAGGTGCCAAGTGGTTGGCACAAGGCACTATTTACCCGGACGTGATCGAATCCGGTGGCGCCAAGAGCAAGAAGGCCGTCACCATCAAGAGCCACCACAACGTCGGTGGCCTGCCCGAGCAGCTGGGTCTGAAGTTGCTCGAACCGCTGCGCGATTTGTTCAAGGACGAGGTGCGCGAACTGGGCGTGGCGCTGGGCCTGCCGCACGACATGGTCTACCGCCACCCGTTCCCGGGGCCGGGCCTGGGCGTGCGCATCCTGGGCGAGGTGAAGAAGGAATACGCCGACCTGCTGCGCCGGGCCGACGCGATCTTCATCGAAGAATTGCGCTCCACCATCGACCACCCCAGCGGCAAGAGCTGGTACGACCTCACGAGCCAGGCTTTCACCGTGTTCCTGCCGGTCAAGAGCGTGGGTGTGATGGGCGACGGCCGCACCTACGACTACGTGGTGGCGCTGCGCGCCGTGCAGACCAGCGACTTCATGACCGCTGACTGGGCCGAACTGCCCTACGCCTTGTTGAAAAAAGTGTCGAGCCGGATCATCAACGAGGTGCGCGGCATCAACCGCGTGACCTACGACGTGTCGAGCAAGCCGCCCGCGACCATCGAGTGGGAATGAACGGCGCCTGAAGCCCAGCGGTTGCGATCACCATGTCGGGCGCCCGCCGAAACCCATCCGCGCCCTTGCAGGGCTCGTTGCCCGGCTTTGAGCCGCCGCAAAGGCCGACCGACCGCCTGTTCTTGGGCTTGTTCCCGGAGGCCGGCGATGCAGCCAGGTTGTCGCAGCAAGCACACGGCTTGCGCGAGCGGTTCGGGCTGGCGGGCCACCTCCTGGCGCCCGAGCGGCTGCATGTGACCCTGCACCACCTGGGGGATCACGTGGGGCTGCGCGAGGACATCGTGAGCGCGGCCCGCAAGGCGGCCGACACGGTGCATCTGCCGCCCATGGAAATCGCTTTCGACCAGGTCATGAGCTTTGCCACCCACCGGGGCACACACCCCTTGGTGCTGTGCTCCGGGCAGCCCCACGAAGCCCTGCGGCGGCTGTGGCAGACGCTGGATCTGGCGCTGCAGCGCGCCGCCTGCCCCAAGCCCCGCAGCGGCAGCTTCACCCCGCACATGACCCTGCTCTACGACCGCGAGAAGATGCCTGTTGAGGCGGTCGAGCCGCTGGCATGGACGGCGCGCGAGTTCGTGTTGGTGCACAGCCTGCTGGGCCAGACGCGGCACATCGTGCTGGGGCGCTGGCCCTTGCGCTGATCGTCGGTACGGCCAGGCCACCAGGAGCCACCCATGTACAGCTTACCCCGGTTCTGCGACAGACATCTCGCCCGCGCTCAGGCATGGATGCACAAGCGCCGGTTCGCCGGCCGGATCTCGAATGCCGTCGGGGCCCAAGCGGCCACGCGGTTCGCGTGCGGTGTTTTGGGCGAGCGCTCGCTGGCTGGCAGGATGCCTCACCCAGGCATGAGCGGACACCCCACGAGATGAACCGACGCGGGTGTCTCGTCGCCGCGCTTGCCGCCCTGAGCTGGGTCCACGCCCGCGCTCAGAGCGATTCACCGGCCGAACTGCGCTGGAAGGCCGAACTGGATGCCTTCGCGGCGGCCGACGGGCGGCAACCACCGGCGCCTGGTGGGGTGCTGTTCGTGGGCAGTTCGTCGATCCGGATGTGGACCGGTCTGGAGAAGGCCTTCCCCGAACAGCCGGTGGTGATCCGGCGCGGGTTTGGCGGCTCGCGCCTGTCGGACTGCGCCGATCTGGTGCACCGCCTCGTGCTGCCGTACCGGCCACGGCTGGTGGTGCTCTACGCAGGCGAAAACGACCTGACCGAGGGCGCCACGCCGCAGGACCTGCTGGCCCATTTCGAGCGGTTCGTGCAGCAGGTGCACAGCGCACTGCCCAACACACGGGTCGCCTACCTGTCGATCAAACCCAGCCCTTCGCGGCTGGCTCTCATGATGGCCATGCGCGAGGCCAACCTGCTGATCCAGACCCATGTGCTGGCGCACGACGATCTCGACTTCATCGACGTGCACACGTCGATGCTGGACAACGACGGACAGCCCCGGCCCGAGCTGTATCAGCACGACCGGCTCCACCTGAGCGCCGAGGGCTATGGCCTCTGGCGCCAGGTCGTCTCAGCGCATCTGCGCCCCTGAACGCCACACCAGCGCCAGGCGCCAGCCACGGTGCTCGCGTGCTTCCGCGGTCATCGCGACGGCGAACAGACCTGCGAATGCGCTCACCAGCAAGGCGACATCGGTGGTCCAGGGGCGGATGACCTGGGTGGACCCGAAGAAGGCGAGCGTGAAGAGCGCGATCACGATGTGGGCACAAAACACCGACAGCGAGTTGCGCCCCAGCAATTCCAGCGGCCAGGGGCGTGGCAGAAACTGCCGCAGCCAGGGACCGGCCGACACCAGCAGCACGAACACGCTGGCGAAGTTCAGGACCCGCAGCGGCCCGAGCGACCATTTGTCGAGCAACTGGCCGACCGCGGGCACGCCGGGCATCGGGTCCTGGCCCACCATGTGGCGCCACAGCAGCATGGCCAGCGTGTACAGCGCCGCAGGAACCAGCAGCCACCACGGGAAACGCGGCAACGGTTGCTGCCGCGCGCCGAGCCACAGGCCGGTCACCCACAGCGCCTGCCAGGCCAACCAATGGAAGGCGCCCATGTCCTTGTAAGGCACCGGAAAATCGATCAGCCGGCCGGTCAGCTCGTGCAGCGCCAG
>Ga0156085_1018_pt1 | contig 5472 bp, 5 predicted proteins | sample RifCSPlowO2_02_FD_107738 | JGI IMG/M metagenome (GOLD analysis project Ga0156085, IMG submission 107738) | Burkholderiales bacterium RIFCSPLOWO2_02_FULL_67_64 | reverse complement strand
AAAAACACCCCTTCGAAGGCATCATCCGCAACTTCGAGCGCCGCTACCGCGAGACCGACAGCGCCAACGTGCGCGAAGAGCTGGCGCGCTACCGCGCCACCCAGCCCTGCCCCGAGTGCGGCGGCTCGCGCCTGCGCAAGGAAGCGCGCCACGTGTTCGTGGGCGAAGGCGCGCAGAAACAACCCATCTACAAGATCAGCCACATCACGCTGGGCGAGTCGCTGGCCTATTTCACGCGCCTGCAGCTGCCGGGCGCCAAGGGCGACATCGCCGCGCGCGTGATCAACGAGATCCGCCAGCGCCTGAAGTTCCTCAACGACGTCGGCCTGAACTACCTGAGCCTGGACCGCAGTGCCGACACGCTCTCCGGCGGCGAGGCCCAGCGCATCCGGCTGGCCAGCCAGATCGGCAGCGGTCTCACCGGCGTGATGTACGTGCTGGACGAGCCCAGCATCGGCCTGCACCAGCGCGACAACGACCGCCTCATCGCCACGCTGCAGCACCTGCGCGATCTGGGCAACACGGTGCTGGTGGTGGAGCACGACGAGGACATGATCCGCTGCGCCGACCACGTGATCGACATGGGCCCGGGTGCGGGCGTGCACGGCGGCCACGTGATGGCGCAGGGCACGTGCGCCGAGGTCATGGCCACGCCCGGTTCGATGACCGGCCAGTACCTGAGCGGTGCGCGCGAGATCGCCGTGCCCACGCGGCGCACAGCCTGGCTGCCGGTGAACAAATCCGCCGCCGCGGCCAGGGCCGCGCCCATCAAATCGCGCTTCCCCATGAGCCCGGCGGCCGAGCGCCGCAGCGCGCGCGAGGCCGCGCACCTGGCCTCGCTGGGCGAGCTGCAGGAAATCCGCGTGGTCAACGCCACCGGCCACAACCTGAAGGGCGTGAGCGTGGCCTTCCCGGTCGGCCTGCTCACCTGCGTGACCGGCGTCTCGGGCTCGGGCAAATCGACCCTGGTGAACGACACGCTGTACGCCGCCGTCTCGCGCACGCTCTACCGCTCGCACGAAGAACCGGCCGAGCACGACGCCATCGAAGGCATCGAACATTTCGACAAGGTCATCAACGTCGACCAGTCACCCATCGGCCGCACGCCGCGCAGCAACCCGGCCACCTACACCGGCCTGTTCACCGGCATCCGAGAACTGATGGCCGAGATGCCGACCGCGAAAGAGCGCGGCTACGGCCCGGGCCGCTTCAGTTTCAACGTGGCCGGCGGCCGCTGTGAGGCCTGCCAGGGCGACGGCGTGGTGAAGGTGGAAATGCACTTTTTGCCCGACGTCTACGTGCCCTGCGAGGTCTGCCACGGCCAGCGCTACAACCGCGAAACGCTGGACGTGCAGTACAAGGGCCGCAACATCGCGCAGATCCTGGACATGACGGTGGAGCAGGCCCACGCCTTCTTCGGCGCCGTGCCCACGCTGCACCGCAAGCTGCAGACGCTGATGGACGTGGGCCTGACCTACATCCAGCTCGGCCAGAGCGCGACCACGCTCTCCGGCGGAGAGGCGCAGCGCGTCAAGCTCGCGCTGGAACTGAGCAAGCGCGACACCGGCCGCACGCTCTACATCCTGGACGAACCCACCACCGGCCTGCACTTCGCCGACATCGAACTGCTGCTCAAGGTGCTGCATCAGCTGCGCGACGCCGGCAACACCATCGTGGTGATCGAACACAACCTCGACGTCATCAAGACCGCCGACTGGCTGATCGACATGGGCCCCGAAGGCGGCTCGGGCGGCGGCACCGTGGTGGGCGTGGGCACGCCCGAAGACATTGCCGCCAACGGCGAAAGCCACACCGGACGCTACCTGGCCAGACTGCTCAAGCGCTGACAAGCAGACGCGCAAGCCGCCCGCACGAAGCAACAAGCCCCAGAGACACCCGCAACCGGAGCGAGACCCGCACCGCCTGAAGCAACGCCAACCCAGAGATACCGCGGAACCGGCTCCGCCGGGCCGCTGGTATCGCCCCCCTTCAGGGGGGTGGCGCCGCAGGCGACGCGGGGGGTGCTCCGATCATTTGCTGCGGTAGGCCAGCCCCACGCTCAGACCGTGCGTGGTGACCCGCCCGACCAGCGGGCTGCGCGAGGTGGCCCCGAGCAGGCGCGACACCTCCAGCCCCCCGAAGATCACCCAGTGGTCGGTCATCGCCGTCTCGAAGTTCGCGGCCAGACGGACGTTTTCCCAGCCGCCGCCCAGCCGGTAGGGGGAGCGCCCCGTGGCCTGCGCGGCCTCGTTCGTGATGCCGTAGTGGGTGCGCAGGTACCTCGAATCGCCCCAACCGCCCCCAAGCGAAAAATCCCAGTTCGTGCGGGGCGACAGCGGATAGCGGTAATTCACGCCCGTGCCCAGGCGCATGCCGCCGTTGCGCCCCAGCAGGTCGTGATCGACGCTCATGCTCCAGTCCCAGCGCTCGCCCAGGGGGTGGCCGGTGGAGACGCGCCCGCGCAGGGTGGTGGGCACGTCGGGCAGGCCGCGGAACACGGGGTCGTCGTCGAAAGACCGCCCGTTGTCCAGGCGCAGCGAGGCGCCGAGCCGCCAGTCGGTCAACCAGTCGAATTCGGTGCTCAGGCCGGTTTCCAACCGTTCGCGGCCGGTGTTCATGAGCGAATTGGCCCGCGATCTCGACACCCTGAACGGCCCGAGCTGGAAGGCCCACATGGGCTTGAGGTCCAGCGAAACGCGCCCGCCGCTGCCCACGTGCCCGGTGGCGCTGACCACCGAAGCCCCCACCAGGTAACCCGTATCGCCGCCGATCACGATCTGATCGTCGGCACGCGCCTCCCAGGCCAGACAGCTGCCCACCACCCAACACACACCACACCAATTGATTCCAGACATCCGGGCATCATAGCCAGCGCGCGCCGGGGCAAATGGCAACCAGATGCAAGCGTGCCGGAGGATTTACCCCATTGCGGCACACTCGGAGCCATGGCACTGGAAACCGAACTCAAGCTCGCGCTGCGGCCACACGAGCTGCCGCGCCTGCTGGCGCACCCACTGCTGGCCCAGACCGCGCGGCGCGAACGCCTGTTCAACACCTATTTCGACACCCCCACGCAGGCACTGTTGCAACGGCGCATCGCGGTGCGCGAACGGCGCGTGGGCCGGCGCACGCTGCTCACCGTGAAGACCGCCGGCTCATCGGTGGGCGGGCTGTCGCGGCGCGGCGAATGGGAGGGCCCGACCCGAGCGGGCGCGTTCGACTTCGCGGCGCTGGTGGACGACCCGGCCCTGGCGCAGGAGCTCAGCCGCCTGGCCTGGCAGTTGGTTCCGGTGTTCCGCACCGACTTCACGCGCCGCAGCTGGCTGCTGCGCCAGGGCGAGGCCCTGATCGAGGTGGCGCTCGACGAAGGGGCCATCACCACCGGCCACACGCCCGGCACGCCCCGGGGCACGCAGAGCGAGCCGATCCTGGAGCTGGAGCTCGAACTCCAGAGCGGCCCGGTGGACGCGCTGCTCGATCTGGCGCACACCCTGGCGCTGGGCCCCGAGGGCGACGCCGCGCGCGGCCTGTGGCTGCACCCCTCGGACCACAGCAAGGCCGAGCGCGGTCTGGCGCTGTTCCAGGGGCAGCGCCAGCAGCCGGTCAAGGCCGGCCCGGTGCTGCTGGCGCCCGACATGCACCCCCGCGCCGCTTTCCGTGCGGCGGCCCTGAGCTGCCTGGCCCACCTGCAGGCCAATGTGGCCGGGCTGCTGCAGGCGCGCGACCCGCAGACCCCGCCCGACCCGGAGTTCATCCACCAGGCCCGGGTGGCACTGCGCCGGCTGCGCACCGGACTGCGGCTGTTCGGCCCGGCCCTGCCGCACCGCTTTGCCAGCCACTGGGGCGCGCAATGGAAGGCCACCGCCAACCGCCTGGGCGACGCGCGCAACTGGGACGTGTTCGCCACCGAATGGCTGCCCGAGCTGCTGCAGGACGCGAAAGGCGCCGAGACCGACCCACAGCATCTGGCCCTGCGCGACTGGGTCGACACCGAGCGCCGCGCCGCCCACCAGCGGGCCATGGCCACCCTCACCGACCCGGCCCATGCGCTGAACCTGCTCGCCTTCACCCGCGCGCTGCTGGCGCTGGCGCCCCCGGCGCCCCGGCGGGCGGCGCGCCCCTTGCCGGGCTGGGCGCGCAGCACCCTGCGCCAGCGGCACGCACAGCTGCGGCGGCAGGCCCGCCGGGCCCTGCGCCAGGGCAGCGAAGGTCGGCATGCGCTGCGCATCCATCTGAAAAAGCTGCGCTACGCCCAGGAGTTCCTGGCCAGCCTGCTGCCCGCCAAACGGCTGCAACGCAGCACCGCGGCCCTGACCGAAGCCCAGGCGCTGCTGGGTTCGCTCAACGACCTGAGCACGGCGCAGACCCTGCTGGGCGCCTGCCCGCTGCCGGTGGCGAACGACCTGCTCGACCGGGTACAGACCCGCCTGCGCGAGGGCCTGCGCACCCTGCCGCGCCTGGAGCGAACGCTGATGAACACCCCCGCGCCCTGGGGGTAAGACCGGTTCCGCCCCCCGGTCGGCCGAAGGCTTGGCAAACGCCTCGCTGGCGGCCCACAATGGGGCCTTCACCCTGTGACACAAGGAAGCTCTCATGTCGTCCACCACCTTGCGTTTTCTGGTTGAACAAAGCGCCGTCGGCCCCGGCGGCGATGTGCACGGCGGCACCGTGATGAAGTGGATCGACGACGCCGGCCACGCCTGCGCCACCGCCTGGTCGCGCGGCCGCTGCCGCACGGTCTACGTCAGCAGCATCCGGTTTCAGCGAACCCTGAAACTCGGTGACATGGTGGAAGTGCGCGCCCGCCTGGCCTTCACCGGCGAAACCAATATGAACATCGGCGTGGAGGTGCGCGGCGGCGACGTGACCGACGGCCGCATGGAGAAGATCGCGGAATGCCTGGTGGTGATGATCGCGCTGGACACCGAGGGCCGGCCCATGCTGGTCAACAGCTGGACCCCCGAAACCCCCGGTGAAATGGCACTGGCCAGCAGCGCCCGCGCCCAGTTCGAGAGCACGCGCCCGGCCCCGCTGGAATAGGCGAACCCTTGTCAAGCCAGGGCGCTGGGGCGTGCCGCCATCCGGTCGCGCCAGGCCTGCAAGGCGGCAAAGCCCTGCTGGCCCGCGTGGAAGCGCATCAGCTTCGCGAACTCCAGCGCACAGAAGGCCGTGATGTCGGCGATGGTGAAGCGCTCGCCGGCCACCCAGGGCTGGCGCTGCAGCTCGCCATCGAGCCAGGCGGCGGTGTCGCGCAGCTTCTGGCCTTGTGACTGGCCGAAATCGGGGAACTGCGGCTGCTCCAGCGGCGCCAGCCCCGGGTGGGTGTGGCGCACGCAGTTGGCGATCGGCAGCATGAAATACCACTCCACCCGCCGGTCGGCCATTTCGATGAAGGCGCGCTCGGTGGCGTCCGCGCCCATCAGGTTGGGCTCGGGGTGGAGCCCCTCCATGTAGGTGCAGATGGCGCGGGTT
>Ga0156085_1078_pt1 | contig 5985 bp, 5 predicted proteins | sample RifCSPlowO2_02_FD_107738 | JGI IMG/M metagenome (GOLD analysis project Ga0156085, IMG submission 107738) | Burkholderiales bacterium RIFCSPLOWO2_02_FULL_67_64 | reverse complement strand
CCAGGGGGCGGCACTGGCCGTCCGGCAAAGCCGGCCCGGCGGTGCCCTTGGGGGACTACCCCTCTGCGCGGCGAGGTGATGGGTACCTACCGAAGCACGTGCCCAAAAACCCAAACCGCAGGCGGCGCGGGGAAGCGCCCCCTTTCCGGAGCGAAGTGCACGAACCCAGGATGCGGCGGAACCGGCTCCGCCGGGCCGCTCGCATCGCCCCCTTGAGGGGGTGACGCCGGAGGCGGCGCGGGGGTGCTCCTGCTCAAGGGCGCAGGTAAACGAAACCCTCGCGCGCCTGCAGCCGGGCCACCTCGGCCACGCCCGAGGGCACGATCTTGGCTTCCATCGCCACCCTCGCCGGGTCGATCTTGCGCGAGACCAGGGTGTTGTTGCAGACGCGGAATTCCACGCCCCTGGCCGCCAGTTCGCCGATGGCGCCCGCGAAGGGCTGCTCCATCTGGTTGGTGGCGCCATCGAGCAGGAAATCGATGCCCAGGCCATGGGTCACCACCACGATCTTGGCCTTGGGGTCGGCCGCCAGGTGGTTGCGGATGTTGTTGATGGCGCGCGAAGCCTGGGGGATGCCTTCGCTCATGTGATAGACGACCTTGATCGCGTCGTCGGCCGCCTGCGCCGACAGCGAGGTGGCCATGAGCCCCGCAAGCAGCAGCGACTTGAGGGCTATAAGGAACTTGAACATGGGGGTCTCCTGGGATTAAGTAGTGATTGCTTATGGAACGATTGTCGGGGCTGGGCCGGCAAATCCTACAGGGATAACCCGGCCCCATCGCCCAGACATCCAGGCCCGGCGTCCTGGGCCGGTCAGCGCCCGGGCTTGCGCGCCGGCACCGCCGCGGGCGGGCGTGCCGGGCCATCGCCACCCGCATTCCCGGCACGCGCCTGCGCCCGCGGGTGGGCCGCGTCGTACACCTGCGCCAGGTGCTGGAAATCGAGCCGGGTGTAGACCTGCGTGGTGCTGATGCTGGCGTGGCCCAGCAGCTCCTGCACCGCGCGCAGGTCGCCACTGGACTGCAGCACGTGGCTGGCGAACGAGTGGCGCAGCATGTGCGGGTGCACCGGCGTGGCTAGGCCGGCCAGCAGCGAGCGGCGCCTGAGCCGCACGCGGATGTGCTGCGGCGTGAGGCGCTGGCCACCGGCCCCCACGAACAGGGCGGCGGAAGCGTCGATCTTGTGGCCCACCCAGGCGGTGCGCAGCTCCAGCCACCGGGCCAAGGCCGCCAGCGCCGCGCGGCCCACCGGCACGCTGCGCCGCTTGGACCCTTTGCCCAGCACATGGGCCTCGCCGGCCTGCGCGTCGATCCAGCCGCGCGCACTGGCGCTGGCCGCCACGTCCAGCCCCACCAGCTCGCCGATGCGCAGACCGCAGCCGTAGAGCAGCTCGGTGATGCAGGCGTCGCGCGCCTCCAGCGCCGGGTCGTCGGCCGCTTCCACGTGCGAAGCGAGCTGCACCGACTCGTCCACGCCCAGCGCCTTGGGCAGCGGCTTGCCCGCCTTGGGCGCGCGCACGTCCTGCACCGGGTTGTGTTCCACCAGGCCCTGGCGGCCCAGCCACACGTAGAAACCGCGCCAGCCCGACAGGATCAGGGCGATGCCACGCGCGCTGCGCCCGCCGCTGTGCATCTGCGCGACCCAGCGGCGGATGTGGGCGTTCTGCACGCGGCGCAGGGCAACGCCCGCGGCAGCGGCCTGATGGGCCAGTTTTTCAAGATCCCCGGTGTAGAGCACCACGGTGCGCTCGGCGAGCCGCTTTTCGACCCGCACGTGCGCCAAATAAGCCTGCACCAGCGCGGCATCGCCGGCCTGCCCGAGGGCCACGTCCGTGGGCAACAGCGGGCCGTTCATGCGGTGCTCGGGCCTTAGAACTCGGGGCGCAGCCGCGAGAGCGCGGCGCTGGTGAGCTCGCCGATGCGCTCCAGGAAACTGGTGCCCATGTCGGCCGCGAAACGCTGCTCGTCGTTCGAGGCAAGTACCAGCAGACCAAAGGCCTGGGGCGCGGCAACGCTGCGCAGGGGAATCAGCGCCAGCGAGGCCACGGCCTTGGGGTCGTCCAGCCACTGCGCGGCCTCCAGCCCGGGGTTGCCCCCGCAGTAGGGCAGCGTGAGCGACGCGGCAAACGCCATCACGTCCTCGCTGGCGCCCTGCGCGTACGGCTCTGCGGCGAACTCGGGCGACACCCCCCAGACCTTGACGGCCACCTGCGGCACCTGGAACTGCGCGGTGATCTCGCGCACCACGACCCAGGGCAGCTCACGCGGGTCGCGCGTGAGCAGCAGTTCGCTGGTCCAGCGCTGCAGCTTGTCGGCAATGGCCGAGTTTTCACTGCCGTGGCGGATCATCTCGACCGCCTTCTGCTCCAGGCCCTTGATCTTGTCGCGCAGCAGCTCGGCCTGGCGCTCCTGCAGGCTCACCGCGCGGCTGCCGTGCGGGCTGGTCAGTTGCACCGTGCCCAGCAGGCCGGCGTGGCGCACGAAGAAGTCGGGGGTGTTGGCCAGGTAGTTGGCGATGTCGTCTTCGGTGATCGGGGGGATGGTGTTGGGGGTCATGGTCGGGCGGTAAAGGGTTCAGCCGGGCGCGAATGGCGCGCGATCAGGCGAGGTCGGGCACGTTGATCTCGCCCTCGAACACGGTGGTGGCCGGGCCGGTCATGAAAACCGGGGCGTCGTGGGCCGGCGTATCGGCCCATTCGATGGTGAGCACGCCGCCGTGCGTGTGCACGTCGACCTTCGCATCCAGCAGGCCCAGGCGGATGCCGGCCACCACGGCGGCGCAGGCGCCGGTGCCGCAGGCCAGCGTCTCGCCGGCGCCGCGCTCGTACACCCGCAGGCGCACCTGGCCGCGGTTCACGATCTGCAGGAAGCCGGCGTTGACGCGCGCCGGAAAACGCGCGTGGGTCTCGATCAGCGGCCCTTGGGCCAACACGGGCGTGCTGTCCACGTTGTCCACCAGTTGCACCGCGTGCGGGTTGCCCATGGACAACACCGACACCAGCGCCTCGCCGCCACCCGGCAAGGCCAGCGGCCAGCGCTGAAAGTTGCCCATGGCCTGGGCTTGCAGGCCGCTCGCATCGAACGGCACGCGCTCCAGCGCGAACACGGGCGCGCCCATGTCCACGGTGACCCGGCCGTCCGGATTCAGCGCCAGGCTGATCTCGCCCTGCTTCACTTTCACGCGCACCGGGTTGGCGTCGGTCATGCCTTTGTCGCGCACATAGCGCACGAAGCAGCGCGCGCCGTTGCCGCAGTGTTCGACCTCGCCGCCATCGGCGTTGTGGATCACGTATTCAAAGTCCAGCCCCGGCCCGGGCGAGGGCCGCACGCTGAGGATCTGGTCGGCGCCGACGCCGAAATGGCGGTCGGCCAGCCAGCGGTACTGCGCATGGCTGAGCCCCAGGAGGCCGCGCGTCTCGTCGAGCACGACGAAATCGTTGCCCGCGCCCTGCATTTTGGTGAAGCGGATGTGCATGGGCGGAATTATCCGCCCATCACGCCGCCCGGCGGCGCGTGGGTCGCACGCCGGGGCGCGCCTCACAGCGGTGCGCATGCACCGGCGCGATCCATGAGTCGCCTCGCGCCACCGTTTTGCGCACAACAAGAGTGCCATTTTGTACACAATCCTGTGCGCATTGCGTACAAAACGCCTGGCACGCCTTGTGCATCCACGGCTGGCATGGACGCCTCCACCCCCACGCCCAACGCCATCGAACTGATCGCCCTGACCAAACGCTACGCCCAGGGCAGCGTGGCGGTGGACGCCATCGACCTGCGCATCGCCGCCAACAGCTACTGCTGCCTGCTCGGGCCCTCGGGCTGCGGCAAAAGCACCACGCTGCGCATGATCGCCGGGCACGAGAGCACCACCAGCGGCGACATCCTGCTGGAGAACCGCAACATCACCGGCCTGCCCGCGGCCGCGCGCGGCACGGCCATGATGTTCCAGAGCTTCGCGCTGTTCCCCCACCTCTCGGCGCTGGACAACGTGGCCTTCAGCCTCAAGATGAAAGGCGTGGACAAGGCCACCCGCCAGCGCCAGGCGCAGGACCTGCTGGAACGTGTGGCCATGGGCCACCTGGCGCAGCGCAAGCCGGGCGAACTCTCGGGCGGCCAGCAGCAGCGCGTGGCGCTGGCGCGCGCGCTCATCACCCAGCCGCGCGTGTTGTTGCTCGACGAGCCACTGTCCGCGCTCGACCCCTTCCTGCGCATCCAGATGCGCGCCGAGCTGCGCCACTGGCAGAAGGAACTGGGCCTGACCTTCATCCACGTCACCCACTCGCAGGAAGAGGCCATGGCACTGGCCGACACCATGGTGGTGATGAACCACGGCCGCATCGAACAGGTCGGCTCGCCGCACGAGGTCTACAACCGCCCGGCCAGCGAGTTCGTGGCGCGCTTCATGGGCGGGCACAACGTGCTGAACACCACCGTGGGCAAGGTCGCCGTGCGCAATGACCACATCCGCCTCGCACCGGCCAAGGGTGCGGGCTGGCCCGCCACCGTGAGCGATGTCGAGTACCAGGGCAGCTACGTGCTGCTGGGCCTGCAACTGGACCAGGCCGAGGCCAGCGACAAGGTGTCGGTGATGCTGTCCGAGGCCGCTTTCGTGCAGACCCCCTACCACCCGGGCGACCGCGTCGGCCTGACCTGGGCACCCGAACAGGCCCACAGCTTCGGCAGCGCCTGATCCTTCTTTTCCGCGTTCCTTCCCCGTTCCAACCCCAGCCACAGGAGCTTCACCATGTCCGATCCGATCGATCCCATTTCCGCCACGCCCGCCATGGGCCTCTCGCGCCGCAGCCTGCTGCAGGGCACCGCCGGCATGGCCGGCATCCTGGCCAGCGGCATGTCGCCGGCCATCGCGCAGGAGAAGATCACCCTGCGCTACCTGGGCACCGCGGTGAACCAGGACAAGACGATTGCCGAGAAGTTCGAGAAGGACACCGGCATCAAGATCCAGTACGTGGCCGTGACCACCGACGACGTGACCAAGCGCGCCGTCACCGCGCCCAACAGTTTCGACCTGATCGACACCGAGTACTTCTCGCTCAAGAAGATCGTGCCCACCGGCAACCTGAAGGGCATCGACGTCAAGAAGATCAAGAACGCCGACAAGATCACCCCGCTGTTCACCACCGGCACCGTGGCCGGCAAGGCCGTGGGCGACCAGGGCACCGCGCCCAAGAAGGTGATCTTCCTGGAAGGCGAGAAGAGCAAGGTCTTCGCCAAGAGCCCGACCCAGTTCATGAGCCTGATCCCCACCGTCTACAACGCCGACACGCTGGGCATCCGCCCCGACCTGATCAAGCGCCCCATCTCGTCGTGGGCCGAGCTGCTCAACCCCGAATTCAAAGGCAAGGCCGCGATTCTGAACATCCCCTCCATCGGCATCATGGACGCGGCCATGGTGGTGGAGGCCATGGGCCTCTACAAGTACCCGGACAAAGGCAACATGACCAAGGCCGAGATCGACCTGACGATCAAGACCCTGATCGAAGCCAAGAAGGCCGGCCAGTTCCGTGCGCTGTGGAAAGACTTCAACGAGTCGGTCAACCTGATGGCCTCGGGCGAGGTGGTGATCCAGTCCATGTGGAGCCCGGCCGTGACCGCCGTGCGCACCAAGGGCATCGCCTGCAACTTCCAGCCGCTCAAAGAGGGATACCGCGCCTGGGCCGCCGGCTTCGGCCTGCCCGCCACGCTGAGCGGTCGCAAGCTCGACGGTGCCTACGAGTTCATCAACTGGTTCCTCGACGGCTGGGCCGGTGCCTACCTGAATCGCCAGGGCTACTACAGCGCGGTGCTCGACACCGCCAAGGCCAAGATGGAAGCCTACGAGTGGGCCTACTGGATGGAAGGCAAGCCCGCCGCGCAGGACATCAAGAGCCCGAACGGCGACGTGCTGGCCAAGGCCGGCGCGGTGCGCGACGGCGGCAGCTACGAAGCGCGCATGGGCGGCATCGCCTGCTGGAACGCGGTGATGGAT
>Ga0156085_1040_pt2 | contig 6091 bp, 10 predicted proteins | sample RifCSPlowO2_02_FD_107738 | JGI IMG/M metagenome (GOLD analysis project Ga0156085, IMG submission 107738) | Burkholderiales bacterium RIFCSPLOWO2_02_FULL_67_64 | reverse complement strand
TGGGCCTGGCCGACGACCTGCGCATGGAGCGGGACATGGTGCATCGCTGCTTCCATCTGCGCCCCGCCGCGCAGAGCGAGACGGTGGAGGGCATTCGTGCGCTGGCGGTGGACAAGGACCACACCCCGCGCTGGAACCCGCCGCGCATCGAAGACGTGACGCCCGCGCAGGCGGCCGCGTTCTTTGAGAGCCCCTGGTCGGCCGACACGCATCCCTTGCATCAGCTGGGCTGACCCGGTTCTTCAGAGCTGGCCGTGAACCGCCCGGGCCAGCGCCAGCAGGGCTTCGCGGGGCAGGGGGCCCGCCAGGGCGTAGCCGAAACCCCGATCCACCCAGTAAAAGCGCGGCACCGGGCCATCGTCGGTGAAGCGAAACGCGGTTTCGCCCCCTGCCGTGCCGTTGGGGCCGCTGTCGAGTGCGCCCAGGTACAAGGTCAGGCGGACACCGCTGGCGTCCTGGTACATGAACTGGGCGCGTGCGCCGGTGTCGCCCGGCAGCAGACGGCCCCCCATCAGCTGGTAGCCCTGCGCGCTCAGATCCGGCACCGCCAGCGGTTTGCCCAGTCGTTTGGAGAGCCATTGCACCAGATGCGCCTGCTCGCTCGCGGAAACCTCCACGGGGTGGCGGACCTCGGGTGAATACACCACATGGGCCACGGCCGCCTGCTGCGCAAACGCCAGGCCCCGTTGCCCCGCCACGCTGGGCGCGCCCGCCCGACCCGGCCACTGGCCATGGCTCAGCCAACCCAGGCCGAAGGCCGCCACCACGCTGGCGGCCATGCCGCCCCAGCGCCACCAGTCGTTGGTCTGGCGGCGAGCCGCGGCGGCGCGCAGCAGCACGTCGCGCATCGGCTGGGGCACCGGCGCCTCCAGCACCGGGGCATGCAGTGCCCGCAGGGCCTCGCGCTGTGCGCGCCAGTCGGCGAGCCGGCGGCTGGCATCGGGCTGCTGCAAGAGCCGCGCTTCGATGGCCTGGCGATCCGCGGGCGGCAGGTGGCCGTCGATGAGGGCGTGCAGCTCATCGTCGGTCACGGGGGCGGCAACGGGCGGTGGCGTCTCGGGTTTCATGGGTTCACTCATCCGGCAAATTCATTTCAGCCGGCGCAGCGGCACCGGCTCGGCGGCGCGTTGCAGACCTGCTGCGGCCGGTACGCCATCCATCAGGGCCTGCAGCCGGTGGCGGGCCCGCGACAGCCGGGACATCACTGTGCCCTCCGGCACGCCCGTGATTTTGGCCACGGTCTTGTACGACAGGTCTTCCAGCGTCACCAGCAACAGCACCTCGCGTTGTTCCTCCGGCAGCAGCAGCAGGCAGCGCTGCAGATCGAGCGCGGTGTCGGTGGGCAGGGTGGGTGCGATCAGCTCGGCTTCGCTGTCGTCCACATCCACCTCGCGTCCGGCGGCGCTCTGGCGCCGCACGCGCTGCAACTGGTTCATGTAAAGGTTGTGCATCAGGGTGAACAGCCAGGCGCGCAGATCGGTGCCCTCACGCCACAGGCGGTGTTTCGTGCAGGCCCGCTCTAGCGTGTCTTGCACCAGATCGTCGGCCGCCCAGGCATCACCCGTCAGCGCCCGCGCATAACGCCGAAGGCTGGGAATTTCGCTCAGGAGCTCGTTCGGGTTCATGCGCGGGGCGGGGAAGGGCGAACCTCAGGGCTTGGCCGCGTGCCAGACCTTGTTGACGCCCTCGCCGGTGGCGTCGCCGGGTTTGCTGTCCTTGACCCAGTAATACAGCGGCTTGCCTTTGACGGCCCATTGTTTCTTGCCGTCGTCGCGCGTGATCACGGTGAAATCGCCGCTGGGCTGGTCGTTGTCGGCCGCCATGAGCGGCGGCCAGTTGGTGGCACATGGGCCGTTGCAGACGGACTTGCCGCTGCCGGCCACATCGTTGTCGAAGGTGTAGAGCGTCATCTGGTTGGGGCCCACCAGCATGCCGTTCATCACTTTGGCCGGCACTTCGGCGTAAGCGGATGCGGTGGCGCCCAGCAGGGCGAGGGTCAGGGTGGCGAGCACGGGGAACTTCATGGAAACCTCCAGTGGGGATGTTGCGGAACGCAGCACAGGGCTGCACTCACACAAACACCCAAGGGACCCTGTTTATTCCAGGCGCCGGTGAAAAAAACTAGCGGTTGCGCGACTTCATCGCCCGCTCCACCTCGCGTTTGCCTTCGCGGTCCTTGATGGTGTCGCGCTTGTCGTGTTCGGCCTTGCCCTTGGCCAGCGCCAGTTCGCACTTCACTTTGCCGTTTTTCCAGTGCAGGTTCAGCGCCACCAGGGTGTGGCCCTTCTGCTCGACCTTGCCGATGAGGCGACGGATCTGCTCCTTGTGCAACAGCAGCTTCTTGGTGCGCACCGCGTCCGGGCTGATGTGGGTGGAGGCGGTGTTGAGCGGGTTGATCTGGCAACCGATCAGAAACAGCTCACCCGCCCGGATCACCACATACCCGTCGGTGAGCTGCACCTTGCCCTCGCGCAGGGCTTTCACTTCCCAGCCTTCGAGCACCACCCCGGCCTCGAAGCGCTCTTCGATCGCGTAGTTGTAGAACGCTTTCTTGTTGTCGGCGATGCGGGTGTCGACACCCTTGGTGGGCGCTGTCTTGCTGGGTTTGGTGGCCATGGGGTTTCAGTTGCGGCCGTTTCAGGCCAATACAATGACAGCGAACACGCTGCGCGGGCGCCTTGCCGAATCTGGCGGTTGGCCCTGAATGCAACGTCGATTGTATGAAAACGATTCAAAAGTCTGTTTTGCTCTGGCACAGCGCGCACGAGATGTTCGCGCTGGTGACCGATGTGCACCACTACCCGCAGTTCCTGCCCTGGTGCGATCACAGCGAAGTGATCGAACGCGACCCGGGCGGCATGGTGGCCCGGGTGGGCATGGCGCTCAGTGGCCTGCGCCACAGCTTCACCACCCGCAACACCCACGTGGATGATCGCCAGGTGCTCATGGAGCTGGTGGACGGGCCGTTCTCCCACCTGGAAGGTTGCTGGGATTTCACACCGCTGGGCGATGGCAGCCAGCGAGCCTGCAAGGTGGAGTTTCGCCTGACCTATGGTTTTTCCAGCCAGACCCTGGCCACCCTGGTGGGGCCGGTTTTCGACAAGATCGCTGGCAATCTGGTGGACGCCTTCGTCAAGCGCGCCGACCAGGTCTATGGTGCTGGCTGAGGGCACGGCATGAACATCACCCTGATGTATGCCAGCGCCGCGCGCGAGGTGCACGAGCAGGCACTGTCGGTGGACCAAGCCTGCACCCTGTGGCAGGCACTGGAGCAGGCGGGCTGGCTGCAGCGCTTTCCGGAGATCGGTGAGGAGGGCTTGGCCACCGGCATCTGGAACCACAAAGCCAGCCCCGACACCGTGTTGCGTGACGGGGACCGGGTGGAGGTCTACCGGCGGCTGCGGGTGGACCCCAAGGTGGCACGCCGGGAGCGCTTCGTGGGGCAGGGCGCACGCGGCGCCGGTCTGTTTGCCCGCAAGCGTCCGGGCTCGAAGGCGGGCTACTGAGTCAAGTCGGGCGCAGCCCGCGAAACACCCTCACTTGGGTGCTGGGAGCGGGCCGCAGTCGGAGCGCACGATGGCGTCGAGGCGCTTGCTTTCGGCCGCCCGAGCGTTGTCGTCCATGATTTCGCGCTCACCCTTGGCGTTCATCGTGGCCATGCGCACACCCGAGTCGAGTGTGGTTTTGGCGCGCTTGGCGCGTTCGCAGTTTTCGGCACGGGCCTTGGCCAGCTTTGCCGCCTCGGCCTTCTTCTTGGCCTGCTCGGCTTCTTCGGCTTGCTTCTTTTTGGCTTCCAGCTCGTCGTCTCGGCCACTCAATTTGGGAGCGGTGGTGGGGGCAGCGGGCGCTGCGTCGGCAGCAGGCGAGGTTTCTGCGGTGGGCGCAGGCGCGGTTCGGGCGCCCGGACTCTTCAGAATGTTCTTGTCCGGCACACCCGCTGGCGGCGGCGTGTCGCTGAATACGCGGTTGCCGGAGTTGTCGATCCACTGCCATTGCGCCAGAACACTGCCGCAGCCGAGCAATGCCACGGCAGCAACGGACCATGCGCGTTTGAATGTTGGGGAAAGCGTGCGGTGAGCCATGGGCAGCAGTTTAACGGCCTCGCCGTGCAAACGGCCTGACAAGCCGCCCAGCGACATCAACAAGTGGCGGTTCGGGTCGTTTTTTGTCACTCCCCTACCTGTTTTTTGACACCCTGGTCCTGAATGTGCTTGGTTCGGCGGCGGATACAATGGCGCTTTTGGAGCTTTACCCCATGCGCCTACTCGGCAAAGCGCTCACCTTCGACGACGTGTTGCTGGTGCCAGCGTACTCCCAGGTCCTGCCCAAGGACACCTCGCTCGCCACCCAGTTCTCCCGCAACATCAAGCTGAACCTGCCCCTGGTCTCCGCGGCCATGGACACCGTTACGGAGGCGCGACTGGCGATCGCGATTGCCCAGGAGGGCGGCATCGGCATCATCCACAAGAACCTCACCCCGCAGGAGCAGGCCGCCCACGTGGCCAAGGTGAAGCGTTACGAGTCGGGTGTGCTGCGCGATCCGGTGGTGATCTCGCCACAGACCACGGTGCATCAGGTCATGAAATTGTCCGACGACCTCGGCATCTCCGGCTTCCCGGTGGTCGAGGCTGGCCGGGTGGTCGGCATCGTCACCGGTCGCGACCTGCGCTTTGAAACCCGGTTCGATCTGCCGGTGAGCGAGATCATGACGCCGCGCGAGCGCCTGATCACCATGCCCGACGGCACCACGCCGGCCGAGGCCAAGACCTTGCTCAACAAGCACAAGCTGGAACGCCTGCTGTTGGTCAACGACGCCTTCGAACTCAAGGGCCTGATCACGGTCAAGGACATCACCAAACAGCTCAACTTCCCCAATGCCGCGCGCGACGCGTCGGGCCGGCTGCGCGTCGGTGCGGCGGTGGGCGTGGGCGAGGGCACCGAAGAGCGCGTCGAAGCGCTGGTCAAGGCGGGTGTGGACGCGATCGTGGTGGACACGGCGCACGGCCACAGCAAGGGCGTGATCGACCGCGTGCGCTGGGTCAAACAGAACTACCCGCAGGTGGACGTGATCGGCGGCAACATCGCCACCGGCGGTGCGGCCATGGCGCTGGTGGAAGCCGGCGCCGACGGCGTGAAGGTCGGTATCGGGCCGGGCTCCATCTGCACCACCCGCATCGTGGCCGGTGTGGGCGTGCCCCAGATCATGGCCATCGACAACGTGGCCACTGCCCTGCAGGGCACGGGCGTGCCCATGATCGCCGACGGCGGCATCCGCTACAGCGGCGACATCGCCAAGGCCATCGCCGCCGGCGCCAACACCGTGATGATGGGCGGCATGTTCGCCGGCACCGAAGAAGCACCGGGCGAGATCGTGCTGTACCAGGGCCGCAGCTACAAAAGCTACCGGGGCATGGGCTCCATCGGCGCCATGCAACAGGGCAGCGCCGACCGCTACTTCCAGGAGTCCAGCACCGGCAACCCCAACGCCGACAAGCTGGTGCCCGAAGGCATCGAAGGCCGAGTGCCTTACAAAGGCTCGGTCGTCTCCATCATCTTCCAGATGGCCGGCGGCCTGCGGGCTTCCATGGGCTATTGCGGTTGCCCCACCATCGAGCACATGCGGCACAAGGCGGAGTTTGTCGAGATCACCTCGGCCGGTATCCGCGAGAGCCATGTGCACGACGTGCAGATCACCAAAGAGGCGCCGAACTACCGGGCCGAGTAATCGTCGTGCGACCCACACCACCGCCTGAGCCCGTGCAATGGCAAGTGTGGGCGCTCTACGCGCTGGCACTTTTGCTGGGTGGCATGGTGGTCTACGGGCTGCTGACCGGTGAAACCCCGGGGCGGCACCCGTTCAGCCGGGTCACCGATCCCGAAAAGTTCTGGCAGTCCCTCTCCCTGCTGTTCATGCTGGCGCTCGCGGCCTTCTTCGGCGCGCGCTGGCTGAACCGGCGCTGATTCTTTCACCGGTCCCGTCCTCCATGCAGCACCAGAAAATCCTCATCCTCGATTTCGGTTCCCAGGTCACCCAGCTCATCGCCCGCCGCGTGCGCGAAGCCCATGTGTATTGCGAGGTCCATCCCTGCGA
>Ga0156085_1086_pt1 | contig 6717 bp, 6 predicted proteins | sample RifCSPlowO2_02_FD_107738 | JGI IMG/M metagenome (GOLD analysis project Ga0156085, IMG submission 107738) | Burkholderiales bacterium RIFCSPLOWO2_02_FULL_67_64 | reverse complement strand
AGCAGCACCTCGATGCCCTTCTTCTTGAACACTTCGAGCTGCGGGCTGTTCTTGGCGGCGGCGATGCTGTCGGCGGTGATGTAGTAGATGGCCTCCTGGCCTTCCTTCATGCGGGCCTTGTAGTCGGCCAGGCTCACGCTCACCACGTCGGTGGTGGTCGAGGCAAAGCGCAGCAACTTGGCGATCTTCTCGCGGTTGGCGAAGTCTTCGCCCAGGCCTTCCTTCAGCACCGCGCCGAATTCGGCGTAGAAGGCCGAGTACTTGCCCACGTCCTTCTCGGCCGCGGCCTTGTCCTCGGCGCTGACCACGTCGGTCACACCGTCGGCGCCCTCTTCGGCCTTCGGTGCCACGTCCTTCTTCGCCAGGTCTTCCAGCATGGCCAGCACGCGGCGGGTGTTGCCTTCGCGGATCGCCTTGACGTCGCGGCTTTCCTGCAGCAGTTCGCGGCTCACGTTGAGCGGCAGGTCGGCCGAATCGACCACGCCCTTGACCCAGCGCAGGTACGAGGGCATGAGGCTCTCGGCCTCGTCCATGATGAAGACCCGTTTGACGTAGAGCTTGATGCCGGCCTTGCGGTCGCGGTTCCACAGGTCCATCGGCGCCTTGGCCGGGATGTAGAGCAGCTGCGTGTATTCGGTGCTGCCTTCCACGCGGTTGTGGCTCCAGGCCAGCGGCGCCTCCTGGTCGTAGCTGAGGTTCTTGTAGAACTCGGCGTACTGCTCTCGGCGTCCCACTCTTCCTTCTGCATCAGGATCGGCAGGCTGATGTGGTCGGAGTATTTGGTGATCAGCGACTTGAGCTTCCAGTGGCTCAGGAACTCGGTCTTGTCCTCGCGCACGTGCAGGGTGATGGTGGTGCCGCGCGCGGCGCGTTCGATGGCCTCCACCTCGAAGTCGCCCGTGCCGCCGCTGGTCCAGCGCACGCCCTCGGCCGCCGGCAGACCGGCGCGGCGCGACTCGACCACGATCCTGTCGGCCACGATGAAGCCCGAGTAGAAGCCCACGCCGAACTGGCCGATCAGCTGGGCGTCCTTCTTCTGGTCACCGCTGAGGTGGCTCATGAAATCCCGGGTGCCGCTCTTGGCGATCGTGCCCAGGTGCTCCACCGCTTCGGCCTGGCTCATGCCGATGCCGTTGTCGGTGATGGTGATGGTCTTGGCGTCCTTGTCGAAGCCCACGCGCACGTCGAGGTTGGGCGCGTCCTCGAACAGCGCGGCGTTGTTCAGGCCCTCGAAGCGCAGCTTGTCGCAGGCATCCGACGCGTTGGACACCAGCTCGCGCAGGAAGATCTCGGGGTTGGAATACAGCGAATGGGTGACGAGGTGCAGCAGCTGCGCCACCTCGGCCTGAAACGACAGGGTTTGTTTGCTCATGATGTGAATTGGCTGGAAAACGACTGACCGGTGGACACCGGATCGAATAGCGCATCGCGCGGACCGGCATTCTGGCACTGGCACGCAGACCCGGACATTCTGAAATCTCCGGGCCGCTTAGATGGCGGTGGTCGGCGCGGTTTCAAGAGGCCGCCAACAGGCCGGGCAACCGTTGCCCCAGCAGGTCCAGCACCACCCGGGTCTTCAGGGGCAGGCGCCGGCTGTGCGGCCACAGCAGGTGCATGGGGAAGCCGAACGGCACCGGCTCGTCGAACACCGGCACCAACGCCCCGGCGGCCACGGCCGGCGCCACGAGCCATTTCGGCAGCCGCACCAGGCCCAGCCCGGCCACGGCCGCGGCGCACATGGCCTCGATGCTGTCGAACACCAGCGCCGGCGAGGGAATGGGCAGGGTGTCTTCGGGCCGTTCGCCCTGGCCGAACCGCCACAGGCCGGAGGCCCCGGCGCGGCCATAGACGATGAAGCGGTGCGCCGGGAATTGCGCGCGCAGGTCGGCCAAGCCAGCGGGCCGGCCCCGGGCCGCCAGGTAGGCCGGCGCGGCGTACAGCCCCATCCACTGGTGGCCCACCGGGCGCGCCGACAGCACCGCGCTGTCGGGCAGCGCGCCACTGCGCAGCGCCACGTCCACCCCGTCTTCCACCAGATCGACGCGCCGGTCGTTCAGCGACACCTCCAGCACCAGCTCGGGGTGCTGCTGCGCCAGCTCCAGCAGCAAAGGCACCACGCAGCGGCGCCCCACCACGTCGGGCAGGGACACGCGCACCCGCCCGGTGGGCACCAGCCGGCCCGCGTCGATCTCCTGCCGTGCGGCCTCCAGTTCCTGCAGCGCGCGGCGGCAGCGCTCGTAACAGGCGGCCCCTTCGTCGGTCAGGCTCTGGCTGCGCGTGGTGCGGTGGAACAGCCGCACGCCCAGGCGCGACTCCATCAACGCGATGCTCTTGGCCACCGCCGAGCGCGTGATGTGCAGGCGCTGCGCCGCCTGGGCAAAGCTGCCGGCCTCCACCGCCGCCACGAACTCCTCCACCCCCCGAAAACGCTCACTCATTGACAACTCCAGATCACCAGTATGTTGAAAATTATCCACCACACGGCACACCAAGGAACCAATAGCATCGGTCGCTGTTTCCAACCCTCCCTCCGAAATCACAGCCATGACCGATGCACCTCCCACCCTTTCCCGCTGGCAACTCGGCGCCTACGGCCGCCAGCACCTCAACTACGTCGAGGCCCCCATGCCCACCCCCGGGCCGGGCCAGATCCTGGTGCAGGTGGCCGCCGCTTCGCTCAACTACCGCGATCTGCTGATGATCGACAACGGCATGGGCACGCCTTTCACCGCCCCCTGGACGCCCGGCTCCGACATGGCTGGCCGCGTGCTGGCCGTGGGCGACGGCGTCGCGCGCTGGCAAGCGGGCGACGAAGTGATCAGCACCTTTTATGCGGGCTGGCTCAACGGCAGGCCCACGCCCGAGGTCTTCCCCCTGGGCGGCCCCGGCCCGGGCATGCTGGCCACGCACGTGCTGCTCGACGCCCAATGGGTCACGGCAGCGCCCGCCACGCTGAGCCCCGCCCAGGCCAGCACCCTGCCCTGTGCGGCGCTGACCGCCTGGTTTGCGCTGATCGAACAGGGTGCACTGCGCGCCGGCCAGACCGTGCTGATCCACGGCACCGGCGGTGTGGCGCTGTTTGGCCTGCAACTGGCGCGCCTGCACGGCGCGCGCACGGTGGTGGTCTCGGGCGACCCGGCCAAGCGCGCGCAGGTGCTGGCGATGGGCGCCACGCACGCGCTGGCGCGCGACGCCGACTGGGTGGCCGAGCTGCACGCGCTGACCCAGGGCCACGGCGCCGACCACGTGCTGGAGCTGGTGGGCGGCGCCAACGTGGAGCGCTCGCTGCAAGCCCTGGCGCCGGGCGGGCGGCTGTCGGTCATTGGCGTGCTCGACGGCGACCGGATCGGCACCTCCGCCTACCCGCTGATCCGCCACCGGACCGTGCTGCAGGGCATCAACGTGGGACACCGCCGGGCCCTGGAAGACCTGGTGCGCGCCATCGACGTGAACGGGCTCACGCCCACCATCGCCGCCAGCTACGCGGCCAGCGATCTGCCCGCCGCGCTGGACCATCTGGCCCGCGGCGCGTTTGGCAAGGTGGTGGTCACGTTCTGAGGCGGCGGGCCCGGGCGCCGGGCCAGCGCTCAGAGACTGAGAAGCTTTCGCTTTTCAAGCATGAGGGGTTGGCAAAGGAGGGCATGAAGCCATCCCGCACCGAGTGCAAGCGGTGGCCGAGAGCCACCAATGCGGTTGGCAGGGTGGCGCAACAGGCGCACCACTGCCCCAGCCGATCAATTGCGGTGCCAGCGCCGCTACCCGCATCAGGTTGTGCGGCATCGATCTCGGGGCAGGGCTGCACCAAATCGTCGAGCAGTTGCTGATCCCGTTGCACTGACGTTTGATGATGCTGGTCCATGCCCACACCAAAGCCCGTCCCGTGCCAACTTCGCCGGAAAAAACCCTCAACCTGCTGCAGATTGTTCCCCGGCCGTGTCTGGCCGGGTCCAAGGGGATTGAAATTCCGATGCGCAGCAAGCCCGTGGTTCAGGTCAACAACGAATGGATCGGTGCGGCGCGGCAGCCCATGATTTGCCAACAGAGTGTCAACGGGAGACCGCCGGCCTGCGCAAGGCGTCCGACTGCAGGCCATACGCCACCGCCAACATCCGCTCAAACGCAGCCCGGCGGCTGGCGGCCAGGGGGCGTAGCACTCCCTTGTCTTGCAGCACCGTGATCAGCTTGGTCGGCGCCTGCAGCTTGTCGCCCACGATCTCCACGTGGCCGGCCTGCACCTGCACGCGGTCCACTGCGGCGCCGGTTTCGACCCGTGCATTGCGTTGCTCGGTCAACGAAAAAATATCATCACTCTCCAGGCAACGGCCGTCGGCCTCTCGGCGGCAAGTGCCCTCTTCATCGGTGTCTATCTTCAGGTAGTTGATCCCCGCCAGCAGTTGGCCGGGCTCGGTGACGAAGTCTGACGAAAACGTGATGTCTTTCCACTTTGGGCCGGTGAAGATGTGGCAGCTTAGCGGCAACAGGCCCAGCGTCAGAGGGTAGAGCCAGTTCTTGCCACAGGTGCTGGCCGCGTCGATGCCGGAGAACGGACCGGAGATAGTCACCAGCCGCCAGTTCACAGCCTGGGGGGCTGGCAATGACGGTGCCGGCTCCAGTGCATCGGTCAGCGCTCTGCGCGCGATCAGTGCGCCCTGGCTGTGACCGACGATGGTGACGGGTGGGCCGCCAGACAGCGCGGCGAGTTGCGTGGCGGCGCTGCGCAGGGCACCCGCGCTGTCGTCGAGCGCCGCACGGTCGTCGTAGGTGAAGCAGGCCGATTGCTGGCCCTGGAAGGCCAGCACCTGTGCCAGCGCGCGGAACTGGCCCGAAGATCCGAAACAGCCGTGGACCAGCACGGTGACCGGCTCGCCCGCTTTCAGGTGCAGGCGGCGGTCCGGGTTGTCGGTGCAGGGGCCCAGGCCGGCAATGCTGAGCGTGACGTCGGGCGGCGGTAGGCGACCCGGCTCCAGGTCACGCGCGACGAGGGGGTCGTAAGACGCACAGCCGACCAACAGGCAGGCAGACATCAACAGCAGGGCGACCTTGATCATGTCTGGGGAGGATAGTTCAGAAACTTGGCCAGCCGTATGCCTCTTTGAACTCGGCATGCAACTTCTTGCTGATAGGCGGCTGTTCATCTCAGCACGCCCCGTTCCTTCCCCGTGAGGACGTTTGATGACTCTGGTCCATGAACACACCAAAGCCAGTTCCGTGCCAACTTCGCCGGGAATAACTCAGCCTCTTAGGCCGTGGGCACCAGCCAGTGCAGGAGCTGCTGCGCCACCGCCGGGCTGGAAAGCAGATCCAGGTGGCCGGTGCGGTAGACGATGCGCTGGCTGTCCTTCGCAAACACCAGCCGGCGCGCCGGATCGTCGTGCTGGCCCAGCGCGCTATTCAGCGGCACCAGCCCGTCGCCGGTCAACCGGTCCGCGAGCAGCCCACGCTGGCCCGCGAGCGTGCCCGCCACGGCGAAGCAGGCCACGCCTTCGGGCAAGGGCAGCGGCACGCGGTGGTCTTCGGACGATTCAAAACGGTCGCGACCCCGCCAGTCCGCGTCCTGCACGTGGCCATGGCGCAGGTCGGTGATGCCGGCGCTGCGGATCTTGCCCAGCCGGGCGAACGGCAACGTGTGGATCGACGAGGCGAGCAGCAGGTCCACGCCATGGCCCGCGCGCTCCAGCGGCGCGCCGTGGTGCGGCGTTCCAAGAAATACCAGCTCACGCAGCAGCCCCGGCCAGCGCTGGCCCGCCTCGCGCGCGGCCTGCACCGCGGAGCGCGCCACCAGCCCGCCCATGCTGTGGCCCACGAGGGTGATGCGCTCCAGCGGCACCGGCCAAACCGCCACCAGTTGCTCGAGCATGGCGGCCAGTTCGCGCCCGTTGGTGGAGGTGTGCAGGCCGGAGTTGTAGCGCAGGTACACCGGCGTGCAGCCAAGCGCCTGGGTCAGGAACGCGCCATGGTCGTGGCCGCTGCGGCGCCACTGCGTGTCGTTCATGCACAGGCCGTGCGCCAGCAACAGCAGGTGCGGGCTGGCCCGTTCGCCCAGCTGCATCTTCAGCGCGCCCGCCTCCAGCGACAGCGTGGCCCCCTGGTGGCGCAGCTGCATGGGCTGGGCCAGCGGGTTGCCAAAGCTCTGCAGGCGGTCGCCCAACACGCCGTTCAGCGCCGCCAGCACCGCCTCGCGCGCGGGCGAGGCCTCGGGGTGCTTGGCCGGGTCGTCCACCAGCGGGAGCAGTGCGGCCAGCGCCCCGTCCAGCCGATGGCCCACGATGTGCGCCACGCCACGGATGCCTTGGTAGATCTGCCCCGTCAGGCCATTGGCCCGCTCGTCCGAGGCCCCGCTGGACAGCCCCAGCCGCCGCCGCACCGACTGGTGCACCCCCTCGGTGATGTTGATCACGCCCTGCGTCGCATGCGCGGCCAGCTGCGCGGCGGCCCGCAGGTCGGACGGGCGGAGGTGGCGCAGCACGGCGCGTTTGGGGGTGTTGGGTGGGGTGGGAGGGGTCATGGGCCATTGTGGCTGGGGAGGGGCAGCGGCAATGGGCCGGCCAGACTGGAACCGAAATGCACCGCCCTCCTGCCCCCTGCTTTCTGGCGCTCGATGCTTTCCATGCCTTTCTTGGTCTTCCAAGGAGACACACTGCCTGATTTCAGAAACGCTCCCCCGCCCCCAGATACCGCCACTGCCCCACCGGCAGATTGCCCAGCACCACGTTGCCG
>Ga0156085_1112_pt2 | contig 10133 bp, 6 predicted proteins | sample RifCSPlowO2_02_FD_107738 | JGI IMG/M metagenome (GOLD analysis project Ga0156085, IMG submission 107738) | Burkholderiales bacterium RIFCSPLOWO2_02_FULL_67_64 | reverse complement strand
GGGCGGCACGGCGGCGGACGAAGAGGGAGAAACGGCGGAGTCGGAAACTGCGGACATGGGGCTCACCAGGGTTGCGGACAAAAAACTGGTGAGCGCCGTTGGGGCCGGCCAGGCCGGCGGGGCGGTGGACGCCCGGTGTCTCAAGCCTGACGCCAGCCCGCAGGGGGATGGCACTGCAGCGCTCCTTGAGAACCCGCGATTTTACAGAGAGGCGGGCGGCGCCGGGCTCAGGCGGCCGTCGGCGCCGTCAGCCCCTCGACTTCACCCGCCTTCGTCCAGCGGCCGCCGGTCCTGTGCAGCAAGCCGGGGAAGCTGTGCCCCTGCCGCTGGTGGATGCCCGCCACCACGTTCGACAGGTCGCCCAGGCCGCCTTTCGTCACCGATTGCATGTCAATGAACACGCACAGGTCGCGCGCCGGCGCGACCGCCATGACACCGTTAGGAATGTGCTTGGCCAGGGACTTGTCCCACAGCTCGTCGAGCAGCAGCAACGCCGCCTCGTTGTCGCCGTCGAGCGTGATCATGATCGCCTCGCTGGGGCCATCGGCCGCCGGCAGGCGGTGCAACTTCAGGCCCGGCTGGGCCAGCTTGACCAACTGGCGCAGGTTGCGCATGGCCAGCTGGTGCAGCTCGTCCAGCGAGTAGCCCGACTTCGCCAGCTCGTCATCGTCGATACCGGTGTACTGGTGCCCGTCGTCAACCATGTAGTTCAGACCGAAGATGCCGCAGGCCCGGGCGACGGGCATGACCAGTTGGCTCATGTCGACGCCAGGCATTTCCGGCAATAGCCCGTAGTTCACCTGCACCCGCTCGCCGTCCTTGAACGCGTTGTTCACGGTGCGGATGCGCGGGATCGCCTTGGACACGCGCTCACGCACCTCCGGGTCGACGGCCTGCTTGCCCGGTGCAGGCGCCGCCGCCGAGGCCTTGGCTGCCGCACCCGCCGGAGCCGCCTGCTGCCGCAGCTGTTCCCGCTCACGCGCCCGCTGCCGGGCCTGCTCCACCACCCGCTGGCGCAGCTGTTCCTCGCCCGAAGGACCGGCCTGCGCCTTGCCCCGCTTCATGAAATAGAAGATCGGCACCAGCCGCACCAGCAGGCCGAACGCGAGGATGTAGAACCCGATACGCTGGGCGAAACCCGTGCCCAGGGCACGGGTGCCGCGGCTGACCCCCATCACGCTCGCGAACCAGGCGCCGAAGAAGCCGGCAAAGGCCAGCGGCGCCAGCGCGCTGTCCGGCCCGGCGCCGAACAGCACCACCCAGAAAAACACCTCCCCCGCCAGAGCGAACTGCATGAAGCGCCGCGACTCCTGCAGCAGCGCCGCCTGGGCGTCGTCTTCCGTCACCTCCAGCGCCCTCACCCCGTCGGCACCCCCCGTGTCTGTGCGTCTGTTGTCTGACATGTCGTTTCCTCCTGACCACGGATCATAGGCAAGCCCGTGGAGGGGCCTTTCCCGCGCAACAGCCGGCCGCGACCTTCTGTCGGCGCGGCAACGCGCCTGTTTTTGCCTCACTGGTGCGTTCTTTGCTTGTAGCTGAGAAAGCCCTCCCCACGGCCATGCCGCCCCACCACACCGACCCCGACACCCCCGGCACCGACTGGCACGCCCAGGAGCTGTTGCTCATGCGCGAAGTGATGAAGCTCGTCGGCCGCAGCCTGGCGCCGGCTTTTGTGCTGCGCGAGATGCTGCATTTGATGAGCGAGTTGCTGGGCCTGAACCGCGGGCGCATGGTGCTGGCCGACGACGCCGCGGCGGGCGCGGAGCGCACCGCCTCCATCCGCCACGCCTACGGCCTCACCGCCGAAGAGGCAGCGCGCGGCGTGTTCCGCTGGGGCGAGGGCATCACCGGCCGGGTGCTGGCCAGCGGCTTGCCCGCCATCGTGCAGGACGTGGACGCCGAGCCGCTGTTCCTCTTTCGCACCGTGGCGCGCGCTCAGTTGCCGCCGCAGACCGTGGCCTACATCGCGCTGCCGATCGAGGTGAACGGCGCCACCGTGGGCGTGCTGGGCTGTCACCGCATCCGCAGCCGCCAGCGGCACCTGAACGACGACCTGGCGCTGCTGCGCATCCTGGCCACGCTGGCCGGCCAGCTGCTGCAGCTGGAGCAACTGGTGGCCGAGGAGCGGCGCCAGCTGGCCGCGCGCAACGAGGCGCTGGAGCGCGCGATCGACCTGGGCAGCGCGCGCTACGGGCTGATCGGCCGCTCGCCCGCGCTGCTGCGGGCGCTGGGCGAGCTGGAGCGCGTCTCGCAGTCGCAGGCCACGGTGCTGCTGCTGGGCGAGTCGGGCACCGGCAAGGAGCTGTTTGCCCGCGCGGTGCACCTGGCCAGCGGCCGGCGCGACCAGCCGTTCATCAAGGTCAACTGCTCGGCGATTCCGGACACGCTGTTTGAGAGTGAGCTGTTCGGCTACGAACGCGGCGCCTTCACCGGCGCGAGCACGGCGCGCGCCGGCTGGTTCGAGCAGGCCAACAGCGGCACGATTTTTCTGGACGAGATCGGCGAACTGCCGCTGGCGATGCAGAGCAAGCTGCTGCGCACCCTGCAGGAAGGCACGCTGGTGCGCCTGGGCGGCACGCGCGAGATCCGCATCGACGTGCGGCTGGTGGCGGCCACCAACCGCGACCTGGCGCAGGAAGTGCAGGCCGGGCGCTTCCGGCAGGACCTGTATTACCGGCTCAACGTGATCCCGATCCGCCTGCCCAGCCTGCGCGAGCGGCGCGAGGACGTGCGCGCGCTGGCGCTGCATTTCGTGAGCCGCGCCAACCAGGCGCACCAGCGCAACGTCAACCTCGCACCCGACGCGCTAGCGCGGCTGGAGGCGCACGACTGGCCCGGCAACATCCGCGAGCTGGGCAACCTGATCGAACGCCTGGTGCTGCTGGCCGACCACACGCTGGTGACGGCCGCGGCGCTGGAGCGCTTCATGCCCGAGGCGCTGGGGGGCGCCCGGCCCGCGCCCGCCTCGGCCCCGATCCCGCCGGCCCTGCCCGCAGGCGCCGGGCTGGTGCGCGACTACCAGAGCGCCACGTCACACGACGCGCAGACCTTGCAGGACGCGCTGACCCGCCACCAGGGCAACCAGTCTCGCGCGGCGCAGAGCCTGGGGCTGACGCTGCGGCAGTTCGGGTATCGGCTGCGCAAGGCGGGGTTGCGGTGAAGGGCCGACGTGAAAGATGACCGTGAAAGCCCGCGCTCGGGATGTGTGACAGCATCAGCGCCATTCCCCAAGACTTGAAGAAGCCCCATGAAAACCATTGACGAGATGCTGAACCTGGCCTTGCTGACCCCCGATCAGCACCAACAAATCAGCCGCTGGATCGCGCAGGCCGACTCGCCCGACGAGATTTTGAAGATGCCGCCCTTGCTGTGGCGGGCGGTTGAACGGGCCAGCGCGGTCATGGGGATTGACGAAGACCTGATGCGCCCGCCTGCCTTGGACGCCGACGACCCCGTTTGCCAGTAGGCAACCCGCCACACCGGTTGCGTGCCGACTCGTCTGGCAAGAGAGACGAAGGGAGCATGTCGGCGATCGGCAAACCGTGGAGGGTCGACCGGACACCCGTTTCAGATCTGGTGCAGCCGCAGGGGATTGGGATTTCTCGGACTGCGCCCGAGACCCGTTTCGGGCTTTCGACTTCGTGCCGCCTGCCGGTCACACCCAGAGACACCGCCCTTTTTGGCCCGTTCTGGTGTACGGGGAGTTGCCGGGTTTCGTGGTTTACTTATACCTGTACAACAATCAGTAACTCGCGCGTAACGCGTTGATCTGGGTGTATTTTGGAGGAATTGAGTGACCAGAATATTCCTCACTGCCCAGCTTATCCCGCAGGTTCTGCGGGATACATCACGTTAGGCTCATAGAAAACAGCAGCAAAGAATTGAAATGAATCTCCTACCTGAAGTAAACAAGGAATACGTCGCAATTTTACTAGCAAGTGCAAGACAGAAAATTGAACGCTTCAAAGCAAAGATCGCCAACACTGACCTCGCGCTGGCTGATGCAAATGATGAATTGAAATCAATATCTGCAATCATAAAATATGAAGCCAAGCACGAAGATAGGCAAAAACTGTTGATCGACCTTTTTGTGCACGATGGCGAGTACGGGACGGCTGCACCAACGCCTCCAGACATCATTGCAGTTTTTAGAAAACGGCATGATCAATTGAAGTCGAAAATCGTCAGCTTAGAGAGCAAGCGCACCAGAAGGGGTGAAGGCATCAAACTGATTATGGAAGACATTGACCTCCTTGAACAGATCCTCCAACATCGCGATCGAGGATGGATGGCTGATGCGATTCTAATTGACAGCTAATCATGTGAGTCGCCCAAGGCATAAACCCGAAGGCGTTTGCTCCACCACCCGAACCAAATTTAGGTGCAGGTATCACGATCCAAGCATCGGCCACAGCCTAACCGTAAGTTCGAGTGGGACCGCTATGCTTCGCATCACGGCCCCTCAACTTTGGTGTTAGGCATTCCAACCAACACATTTACTATGTCACGAGCAATCTCGCGCCCCACCGTGTCTCAGACATGTCTCGACGGTCTCGTTGAAGCTGAGGCGCTACACAAAAAGTGGACTGGAGGCGTGACGATGCGAGCCGCGCCAGAGTCATTTGTACAGACGATTATTGCCACGAAGCTCTTCGAAGCAGGATCACTACTGCTGCTTGAGGCATCCGTAAAGCAGCTTCTAGCCTTTGCCGCTGGCGAGGATGTTATCGATGAGAGCCCGCGCCGAGCAGGACGGATTGATATAGTTACGTACTACAAGTCTAAAGCTCCTCGATTTCTCATTGAAATCAAGAAACTCGGAAAGAAGGACTCCTTAAAGGAAGATCACGCTAGAATTCTGGAACTGATGAATCGTATACCATCGATCCAGAACGGTTTTCTTGTTGGCTACACCGTTGCTGCGAAAGCTGAAACCTTGGAAACGAGGCTTCAGGATCCAGTCTCCGGATTAGCAGTGCGGATAGTGCGCAAGCCGGGGATTATTAATGTGACCTCGCTCCAGCAAAAGGACCGTCTTTTAGGGGCGGCAATCTATCGAGTGGACCGACCGAAGCGCGGCGACGCCTAACCATTCGTATATGGACGCCCCCACAAGGGCAAGAAACTGATGGATGTTTTGGCTGTTGGGGAATCGCCTGCAGTCGTATATCCGGCATCTGAGGTGGACTCTGTTGTGGTCCGTGCCAGCATGGAATCTGCGGGACCGTCGCGCCAAACAATACAAACGGCTGCGGAAGAGCCCGAAGAGTTATCGGCGTCAGACGGTCTGGGGTGTGCCCGGTTGGCCATGTGGGTCAATCAATCTCGTCGCAAGCGGCGTGGGTAGAACAAAGCGCTTTTCTGGTGACGGCTGTTTGGTGGGGGCCAACCACTCAGGCTGGCATCACAAAGCTCTCTCGGGTGATCTTCTTGTTCAGTCGCTCGGTTTCACCGAACGGCGTCTTGTCTCTGAGCGTGGCGTAGCAGATGCGAGCGAGCTTGTTGGCCAGCGCACAGGCGGCCTTGTTGTGGTTCGATCGACGCTGCACATCCAGTGCCCATCGGCGAACGCCACAGACCTCGCGCTCGGCCGCCTCAGCCACCTTGGCCGCTCGCAGCACGCTCCTGGCGCCGTGCGTGAGCAACATGCGCAGATAGCGGTCGCCACGCTTGGAGATCTTGCCCAGGAAGCGCGAACTGCCCGAAGAGTGCTCGCGCGGCGTCAGGCCGAACCAGCTGGCAAAGTGGCGCGCGTCCTTGAAGTGCGTCACATCGCCCGAAGTGGCCGCCACCAGCGCGGTGGCTGTGAGCAGACCGATGCCGGGAATCGAGAGCAACGTGGTGCAGGCCGGGCTCAGGCGGGCCAGGGCAGCGAGCTCTCGCTCCAGCTGCGCGATGCGCGCTTCGAGCAGGCGAATCTCTTCCACCAGCAAACGGGCGCTGCCACGGATCAGCTCGGGCACGGCAGAAGCTGGATCGGCCAGTACCCGGCTGATCGCCTCCAGCCCGGTGCGCGCTCCCACAGGAACCGCGATCCCGAACTCGCGCAGGAAGCCGCGCAAGGCGTTGATGCGCGAGGTGCGCGTGCCCATCCAGAGCGAGCGAATGCGGTGCAGACCTTGCAGGGCTTGTTGTTCGACCGACTTGACGCGCACCGGGCGCATATCGGAAGCGCGGGCGGCTTCGAGCAGGGCTGCCGCGTCGCTGGCGTCGGTCTTGTTGCGCCGGACGTAGGCGCGCACGTACTGGGCGGGCAAGAGACGAACCTCGATGCCAAATGAATTCAACCAACGCGCCCAATGGTGGGCGGACCCGCAGGCTTCCATGACCACCAGGCCGACAGAACGGTTGACGAACCAGCGTTCGAACTGGGCGCGTGTGAGGCGCTGGGTTTCGACGATGCGCCAATGCTCATCGGCCACGGCGAGCTGGAAGACGGACTTTGCCAAATCAACGGCGACGGTTGTAGCATTCATGTCGGACTCCTTGCGTTTGATGAAGACCTGATCCCCACGCCAATGAAGACCAGAGCGCGTTTCTCGCGCAAACAAACGGGGGAGTCCATCCCATCATTCAACTGGAAGCAGTGGGGCATGCCGTCGTTTGGGCCTCCATTTCAATATGGCCCAAACGCCGCCATACCCCACTGCTCCGGTTAACTCGCACGTTGCCGCTTAGGAACCACCTATGCCAGTCACGCACCGAAAACTCAACACTCCGCAGTACGAAGCACTCCTTGCAATCGAGGAGTCGCACTTCATCGACCTAAAGGGTAGCGAGATAACGCCAGCCAACCTGACCAAGACGGCATCAGCGTTCTGCAACACAGGTGGTGGCGAGCTCTTCCTGGGCATTGAAGAGTCAGTCGGCCTATTCGGCAAGCAAAGAAAGTGGAACGGGCTGAAAGATCAGGAGGCAGCAAATCCGTTCTTCCAGGTCATCGAGAGGATGAGTCCCCTCGGGAATCACTACGCCGCCGAGTTTCTTGAAGCAGAAGGTGCAACTGGAGTTGTTCTCCATCTGACGTTTTTCAAGACGCAGGACATCCTGACTGCCTCAAGCGGAAAGGTCCATGTACGACGCAGCTCGCAGAACCTCCCCGTTGAAGGGGAGGAAGCAATTGAGCGATTGAAGTATGACAAGGGAATTAAGTCGTTTGAGGACGAAGTCACTGGTGCGCCTCTCTCCGAGATCTCGAATTCGATCGCACTGTTGGGCTTCTTGCTCGAAGTTGTGCCTGCCTCCGAGCCTGAAGAATGGCTATCGAAACAACGGGTCACCGTGGACGGTCGCGCAACCGTCGCCGGAGTTCTCCTGTACTCCGATCTCCCGCAATCTATCTTGCCTAAGCGGTCCGCGGTCAAGATCCTTCGGTATCAGACCAAAGAGGCCGGAGAACGGGACTTCCTTGTATTCGACCCCCTCACCATAGAAGGACCGGTCTATTCCTTGGTTTACGATTCAGTCGAGAAATGCAAGGAGATCATTGAAGGAATTAAAAAGCTTGGACCCAGCGGCCTGGAACCGGTCGTGTACCCAGAGGAGGCGCTCCACGAGGTTCTGACTAATGCTGTGCTACACCGCGACTACAGCATTGCCGCAGATGTTCAGGTCCGCATTTTCGACAATCGCCTTGAGATCGAAAGCCCTGGAAGACTGCCTGGCCACGTCACGTTGGCAAACATCACAAGGACGCAGTTTGCCCGAAATCCGAAGCTTGTTCGACTAATCAACAAGTTCAAGGAGCCCCCGAATAAGGACGTGGGCGAAGGTCTTCGAACTACGTTCGAGGCTATGGACAAGTTGCGCCTGAAGGAGCCGCTCATCGAAGAGCGGGAGGGCTCAGTGGTCGTCATACTTCGACACGAAGGCCTCGGCTCCCCGGAGCAACTTGTGATGCAGTACTTGGAAAACAACCCCGAGATCACTAATAGCATCGCTCGCGAACTGACAGGCATCAAATCGGAGAACGTCATGAAGCAAGTGTTCTACAGACTCCGAGATAGCAATCAAATAGAACAGATTCCTGGCCGGGCCGCACACCGAGCAGCATGGCGGCGCAAAGCGGCTTAACCCCTCGGTCAAAGGGACCTGCCTTCGGTAGGACCCTTTCCTCTAACGTTAAACATCAATGTCCGCACCCCTCCGTTTTTGGTTCGCGGCGTCTTTGGCGGCAATAGGCAGTTTGGGCGTGTACGTGGGATCGATTGCGAACGCTGTGGCACTCGGCAGCACGCTTGGTTATGTGGCCATCATTCCTGCAATCGCCTTTATTGGTGCCGCACCGCTTCCCGTTAGGGCATTGCGATTGCAGAAATGGCGGTCCGTTGCCTTAGGAACCCTGAGGTATCTTTCTTTGCCAGTGTTCTTGCTGAGTGCCGTTACGCTGGCGCCTGCCTTGGTGCAGCATTTCAGTGCAAGCGCCGGGCAGGTTCATGGGATATATGTTGGTATGTTTCTGACGGCTGCTGGCCTGTTGGCTGTTACTTGGCCAGAGCTGCTATCTCTTATTCAGCGCAGGCGTCGTGGGCGTCCAATTGATATTTAACTGGTCGCACAAGTCGGACGCCAATGGCGCCGCTTGCCTTCAGCGTTGAACGGGAGCTGTATCGACAGAATGATGGCCGCTTCTGGACGAGAGCAGCGGTCAGCACCAGCAGGGTCACGGAATGCAATTGCAGCGCTACATACGATCCGCCGGAAGGCATGACCTATCGCGCCGGGCCGAACCCAAGTCCAGGCCGCTCCACCGCAATCAACCTGAGCCGCCACTGTGTTGACATTGTGTCGACACTGTGGCGGTCGCTAGCAGCGGCATCCCTCTGCGCACTTCAGCGCAAATCTCCATAAGTTCAACAAAATCAACAGCTTCCGCACGTTGACCTAACTGCGCGCCGCCCTGGCACGACCGTTGCAAAAGAGCACCCAGGCCATCCTGCCTTTGCCCTTTTTCAGAGGTCCCCATGAGCATTGAAGCCACCCTGATCGCACCCGATCAACTCGCTACCCTGCAAGCCGCCGAACCGGTGGTGATCATCGACACGCGCGACGCCGACACCTTTGCCGCAGGCCACATTCCCGGCGCGGTCAACCTGCGCGAGGTGTTCACCTTTCTCGCCACCTCCACGCCCGAGGGCCTGCAGGCGCTCAAGGCCACCTTTGCCGACGCGCTGGGCAAGGCCGGCCTCTCGGGCGCCGAGACCGCCGTGTTCTACGAAGACGCGATGAACAGCGGCTACGGCCAGTCGTGCCGCGGCTACTACCTGCTCACTTGGCTGGGCTACCCCAAGATCAAGGTGCTCAACGGCGGTTTCAGCGCCTGGAAGGCCGCTGGCCTGCCGGTGTCGACCGAGGCGGCCACGCCCACGCCTGCCACCTTCCCCGAGCTGCCGATGAGCGACGTGATGCTGACGCAGGCCGATGTGCAGGCCGCGCTGGGCACCGACACGGTGTTGCTCGACGTGCGCGATGTGGACGAGTGGATCGGCGACAGCTCTTCGCCCTACGGCAAGGACTTTGCGCCGCGCAAGGGTCGCCTGCCGGGCGCGAAGTGGATCGAGTGGTACCGCTTCATGAAGCCCTCGGCCCAGGGCCCGGTGTTCAAGACGCCGGATGAGGTGAAGGCCGAGTGCGCCACCGCCGGCATCGCGCCGGACGACACGGTTTATCTGTATTGCTTCAAGGGCGCGCGCGCGTCCAACAGCTTCCTGGCGCTCAAACAGGCCGGGTTCTCGGACGTGCGCATGTACTTCGGCTCGTGGAACGAGTGGTCGCGCGACGAGAGCCTGCCCATCGAGACCGGTCTGCCGGTGGCCAAGCCCAGCAAGCCCGCCAGCCTGGCGCTGGCGGCCTGAACCGCTTTTCTTTCAGCCTCTTTCCTCCTCTCCTTTTCAAGCTCTTTTTTCAACCTCACAGGAAACTTCATGTCCTCCACCGACACCCTCGAACCCACCGCCCCCGTGACCACCGTCAAGGCCTACCTGCGCCCTATCGACGCCAAGGGCCTGGCCGACTTCGCCGCCGGCGGCAAGGCCAACCCGGCCCGGCGCGGCACCAACAAGGTCCACACCGTGATGGAGGGGCAGTACCGCTCGCTGTCGCACGTGGGTGAGAAGCACGTGGTGGTGGTGGAC
>Ga0156085_1066_pt1 | contig 10210 bp, 8 predicted proteins | sample RifCSPlowO2_02_FD_107738 | JGI IMG/M metagenome (GOLD analysis project Ga0156085, IMG submission 107738) | Burkholderiales bacterium RIFCSPLOWO2_02_FULL_67_64 | reverse complement strand
CGGGCATCAAGGTGCTGATGCTCGCGGTGATCGTGGGTATCGGAACGGGTCTGTTCTCGCAGTTCCACACTGCACCGGCCGAGCCGTCCATCGACCACGCGCTGGTGGTGATGCTGGCCTCACTCTCGCTGCTCGGGCTGGGCATCTTCGGGCCTGGCATCGCGACCGGCCTGGTGTCCGGCGCGCCGCAACTGGGTGCGGGTGCGGCGGCCGGCACCGCGCTGGGTGCCACGGGCCTGGCGGTTGCCGGAGGCGCTGCCGTGGCCGGTACTGGTGCGGCTGTGGCCGCCGGTGCCCGCATGGCGCCGGGCGCGGCGCGGGCCGCGATGGGCGGTGGCGCATCGGCGGCCCGATCAGCCAGCAGCCTTGCGGCAGGTGCGAGGTCGGCCTACGAGGCCGGCGCCGCCGCGTCCTCGGGCGGGCCGTTGCGCGCCGCTGGCGCGGGCGTGGCCAATGTGGCTCGCACGGGTGCCAGCGCAGTGGGTCAGAAGCTGGCCGACGGCGCCAAGGCCGTGAAAGACAAAGTGTCGGGTTTTGTGGCGGAGGCCGCTGCGCCTTCTGCGGCCTCGGGCGCCGAATCGGCCATGTCGAGCTCAACCACATCGGCACCCGCCAACGAGCCTGCCTGGGCGCAGCGCATGCGCCGGCGCCAGCAGATCGGCCATACCGCCACGACGGCCGCACACACCCTGCGCGCTGGCGATGGCGGTGGCTCGGGCAGTGGTCCCAGCCTTCGTGATTCGGATTCTTGAGGAAAACCCAGCATGCGATTCAAACGACCGCAGGTGCGCTACGCCGACACGCCGCAGCCTGCCACCCCCTACCAATCGGCCGCACAGGCCTGGGACGAACGCATCGGCTCGGCCCGCGTACAGGCGCGGAACTGGCGCTTCATGGCCTTTGGTTGCCTGTCGCTGGCGCTGCTGATGGCCGGCGGTCTGGTCTGGCGCTCGGCGCAGTCCATCGTGACACCCTATGTGGTGGAAGTGGACCAGGCCGGCCAGGTGCGAACCGTGGGCGAAGCCGCCTCACCCTACCGCCCCGGCGATGCGCAGATCGCGCACCACCTCGCCCGCTTCATGACGCTGGTGCGTTCGTTGTCCATTGACCCGATCGTGGTGCGGCAGAACTGGCTGGACGCCTACGACTACACGACCGACCGCGGGGCCGCCGTGCTCAACGAGTACGCCCGCACCAATGATCCGTTCGTGCGGGTGGGCAAGGAGTCGGTGACGGTGCAGATCACCAGCGTGGTCCGTGCCAGCGACGCCTCGTTCAACGTGCGCTGGACCGAACAGCGCTACGTGAACGGCGCGCCGGCCGGCACCGAGCGGTGGACCGCCGTGGTCTCCACCGTGCTGCAGACGCCACGCACCGAGCAGCGCCTGCGCAAGAACCCCCTGGGCATCTACGTCAACGGCTTGTCCTGGAGCCGCGAGCTGGATGCGAACGAAGGAACCAAGCCATGAAAAACCGTTGCCCTCTTCCACTTCACGCGGTTGTTTTGTTTGCCCTCGCGGCCGCCCTGGCTGGATGCGCCTCGCAGGGCGTGCCGCCGCCAGTGATCCCGCTCGACGAACCAGTGATGGCCCAGCCACTGCCCGAGCCACCCCAGCCCGTGGAGGTAGTCGCGGTGCCGCAGGTGTTGCCCATGCCCGCCCAGATGAAGCCGCTGCCGAAGGCGCAGGACAAGCCGCCAACACCCGAGCCCACCGACGAGCGACTTCGCGTGTCGCGCGCCAACACAGAAGCCCGGGTGGCGCCCACGCGCGAAGGCTACGTCAACGCCATCCAAGTCTGGCCCTACACCGACGGTGCGCTGTACCAAGTCTATGCCGCGCCGGGTCGCGTGACGGTGATCTCGCTGCAGGCGGGCGAAGAGCTGGTGACTGTGGCTGCGGGCGACACGGTGCGCTGGGTCGTGGGCGACACGTCCAGTGGCTCGGGCGACGCGCTGCGCGTGAACGTGCTGGTCAAGCCGGTGCGCACGGGTCTGAAGACCAACCTGGTCATCACCACCAACCGGCGCACCTACCTGATCGAACTGACCTCTACCGAAAAAGCCTGGATGGCATCGGTGTCCTGGGACTACCCCAAGGACCGCATGCTGGCTTTGCAGCGGCAGGCCCAGGCCGCTCAGACAGCTGCACCAGTGGACGCAGGGCTGTCCCTTGAGCGCATCCGCTTTCGCTATGCGATCAGCGGCAGCACGCCGCCCTGGAAGCCGCTGCGGGCCTTCGACGATGGCGAGAAGGTCTACATCCAGTTTCCGGCCGGCATCGCGCAGGGCGAGTTGCCACCGCTGTTCGTCATCGGTGCACAGGGCGACGGGCAGTTGGTGAACTACCGCTTCCGCTCGCCTTACTACATCGTCGATCGACTGTTCGGCGCAGCCGAGTTGCGGCTGGGCGCCGACAAGGGTGACGTGGTGCGCATCGAGCGCACGGACGGTGTGTCGCCCACCGCTCGGAGGGACTGAGAATGCCTGCGAACGACTCCATCCCTTCGGGTGCCAGTGGCCAACCCGTTGCGGCCAAGGTATCACCCGAGTCGGTTGCCTTGCGGGCGCAGCCGCAACCGGTGACCCGCCTGAATCGCCGCAGCCTCGCGCTACTGGCGGGTTTGTTGGCTTTAGGGGTGCTGGGTGCAACCGTGTGGTCCCTTCAGCCCAAGGGGCGCCGCGAGGTGAACGATCCCGCTGAACTGTTCAACGTGGATCGGGTGTCGCGCTCCGAAGGTCTGGGGAAGTTGCCGGCTGACTACTCGAAACTACCTCAACCGCTCCCTCCCGCCTTCCCCGAACTCGGGCCACCCTTGCCGGGCGACCTTGGACCGGCCATCGTCAAGTCGCAACAGCCGGTGGTGCCGAGCTATTCGCCACCGGGACACGACCCGGCCGCGTCGGAGCTCGATGCCCGGCGCAAGGAAGCCGAGCAGGCCGCTGCGGCGTCGGTGTTCTTTCGCAGTGGTGGGCAGCGCGCTGCCGCTGCTTCACAAACTGCTGCAGCGCCCGGCGCCACCAGCACGACATCGAGCAACCTGGCTGGCTTCGACCCGATGGCGGCTGGCCTGACGTCCACACCAGCGCAAGCTGGCAGTGCCGACGTCACGACGACACAAAACCGACAAGACCAGAAAGAGGCTTTCCAGAAATCCGGTTCCACGGAAACCCGCAATTCCGGATCGCTGCAACTGCCCGCCCCACCGTACCAGGTGATGGCAGGCACCGTGATCGCCGGGGCTTTGGTCACAGGCATCCAGTCCGACCTGCCTGGCGATGTGATCGCCACGGTCACCGAGCCGGTCTATGACACCGCCAGCGGCAAGCACCTGCTGATCCCCCAGGGTTCGCGCATCCTCGGTCGCTACAACAGCCAGGTGAGCTACGGCCAGAGCCGCGTGCAGGTGGTGTGGAACCGGGTCATCCTGCCAGACACATCGTCGCTGACGCTGGACAACCTGGTGGGATCGGACCCTGCTGGCAGAGCCGGCCTCGAAGACGGCGTGGACTGGCACTGGGATCGCGTCTTTGCCGGTGCAACATTGACGTCGCTGCTGGGAATCGGGGCCGAACTGGCCGCGCCCGAAAATCGGCAAGACGGCAACCGCATCGTGATCGCCGGCCGCGACAGCCTGCAAGACAGCGTGAACCAGATCGGTCAGGAGGTGACCCGCCGCAACCTGAACACCCAGCCGACGCTGACCGCGCGGCCGGGCCTGCCCATGCGCGTCATCGTCAACCGCGACCTGGTCCTGCGGCCCTACCAGCCGCTGTTTTTCGTCCGTGGGGTGCCGCGATGAGCACGAACCGACAACTTCGCTTGGGGCCACTGCCCAAGACTGAGAGCGTCAAGCTGACCTTCTCATGCTCTGCCACCTTGAAGGCGGAGCTGGATCGCTACGCCGCGCTGCACGCGGAGACTTATGGCGAGGCTACCGATTCCCTGGCGCTGATCCCGCACATGCTTGAAGCCTTCATGGCGCGGGATCGAGGTTTCAGGAAGGGCTCGGCTGAACACCGTCGCCATGCGGTTCGACCAGCCCCGCCAGCGGCGACCTCTACCTAGGTGTGGCCGACCAACTCCTCCCTTGGAGGATTGATGGACTGTGCAACGCCCACCCGCCTATGGCACCTTGCTGCTACGCCCTGCCACGCCGTGGCGAGTTTTCTTCGACGACTTCTCTTTTGAAAATGACATCAGGCGCTCGATGACCGCGCGCAGGAGCCACGCCATGAAAAACGAAAAGTCGGAACCCTCGTGCAGACCCATCACGAGCTACCCGCCAGGTGCACTGGTGCGCAGTTCAGACATCTGCCGCGATCCCAGACGCGGCTATGCCGGCATCCTGCCGATCGACCGAAGCACTTGGCACCGGTGGGTGAAGTCGGGCAAAGCGCCGGCAGGCCGCTCACTCGCCGGAACCTCCACGCGGGTCTGGGAGATCGAGGCGGTCCGCAGCCTGGGAACATCTACGTCGTAATTTTGTCGATCCGGTCCGCCAGCCACTGCAAGGCTCTGCGACGCTCATCAGCGTATTCAGCGTGGGTGTAGGCGGCCACGACGGAACTGCGCTCCTGGTGGGCAAGCAGCCTTTCCACCACATCACGGGAAAACCCGTTTTCCCGCAACAAAGTAGCTGCCGTCCCCCGTGTTCCGTGCGGTGAGAACTCAGGCACCCCAAAATCCAAACGCTTGATGAAATGGTTGAGCGTGGCGTCCGAGATTGGCTTGCCCTGCCCTCCTAGGAATCGCATCGGGAACACATACTCGCCATGCCCTGACATCTTCTTCAACTCCTGCAGCAGGTTGACTGTCTGCTCCGACAAGTAGACCCGGTGCGGGCTACGCATCTTCATGCGCGACGCGGGAATGTCCCATATGCGTGCCCCCAGGTCGAACTCGCCCCACTTCGCCAGCCGCAATTCGGACTTGCGCACCATGGTCAGCATGAGCAACTTGACCGCATAGACGGTCACGGCACTGGCCGTATGCTGCATGCCGACCTTCTTCCAAAAAGCGGCCAGTTCCTTCTCCGACAAGTGCCGATGGTGGGTTTTGGGCGGCACCTTGATGACGCCCCGAATCGCCACGGCCGGGTTGCTGTCTACCAGCAGCTTTCGGATCGCGTGGTTAAAGATCTGCTGAATCAGTGCCCGGCAGCGATCAGCTGTTGTCGGCACATGCTTGAGCGCCTCCACGATGGTCAGCACGTGGGCCGGCTTCACCTCTGCCAAAGCCTTTTCCCCGATCGTGGGATTGATGTGAGCATCCAGCAGACGGATCGTCTGGCTTCGGTAGCTCTCGGACCGATAGAACAGGGTATCGGCGATCCACTGCTTGGCGAACGAGGCAAACGTGATGCGTGCACGGTCCTCCGCTTCCCGCTGAGCCGTTGTCTCCCGCGTGTACCGGATCGGGTCTACCCCCTTGGCCACCAACGCACGCAACTCTGCATGCTTGTCGCGCGCATCGGCAATGCCGATCTCGGGATATGAGCCGATCGTCAACTTGGGCCGGCTACCGCCGAGCCGGTAGCTGTAACGCCAAACCTTCGATCCCGTGGCCAGTACCTCGACATACAGGCCCCCACCATCCGTCAGGACGTAGGGTTTGGCCTTGGGTTTGGCCGCGTTGATGACCGTCGCACGAAGGGCGTAGTTGACACTGCGATCTGCCATGGGTGGCTCCATGAAACCGGCGATAGGTCGCTGGTATGGCTCCATATTCTGCACCATGGAGCAATTCATGGAGCCATGGCGCCGCAATGCAGGCCGACCTCGCGCAACGATGGGCAACAAAAAAGCCCCGCTCCCAGAGAGACCGAGGCCTTTTTGCAACCCGGAACACCCGGGGGAAACTAGTTTACATGTTATCGATCATGACCTGACCGAACCCGGAACAGCTGACCTGGGTGGCGCCGTCCATCAGGCGGGCGAAGTCATAGGTCACCTTCTTGCTCGCGATGGACTTCTCGATCGAGCTGATGATCAGATCGGCGGCTTCTTTCCAGCCCATGTGCCGCAGCATCATTTCGGCGGAAAGGATTTCGGAACCCGGGTTCACGTAGTCCTTGCCGGCGTACTTCGGCGCCGTGCCGTGGGTGGCCTCAAAACAGGCCACGGAATCGGACAGGTTGGCGCCCGGGGCGATGCCGATGCCGCCAACCTGCGCAGCCAGGGCGTCGGAGATGTAGTCCCCGTTCAGGTTCAGCGTGGCCACCACCGAATACTCGGCCGGGCGCAGCAGAATCTGCTGCAGGAAGGCGTCGGCAATGCTGTCCTTGATCACGATGTCCTTGCCGGTCTTCGGGTTCTTGAACCTGCACCACGGGCCACCGTCGATCAGTTCGGCGCCAAACTCCCTCTGGGCCAGGGCATACGACCAGTCCCGGAAGCCGCCTTCGGTGTACTTCATGATGTTGCCCTTGTGCACGATGGTCACGCTGGGCTTGTCGTTGTCGATCGCGTACTGGATGGCCTTGCGCACCAGGCGCTCGGTGCCTTCGCGCGACACGGGCTTGATGCCGATGCCCGAGGTGTTCGGGAAACGGATCTTGGTCACGCCCATCTCTTCCATCAGGAACTTGATGAGCTTCTTCGCCTTGTCGGACTCGGCCTCGTATTCGATGCCGGCGTAGATGTCTTCCGAGTTCTCGCGGAAGATCACCATGTTGGTTTTTTCGGGCTCTTTCACCGGCGAAGGGACGCCCTTGAAGTACTGCACCGGGCGCAGGCAGACGTAGAGATCGAGTTCCTGGCGCAGTGCCACGTTCAGCGAACGGATGCCACCGCCCACGGGGGTGGTCAGCGGGCCTTTGATGGAGACCACGTACTCGCGCAGCGCGGCCAGGGTTTCTTCGGGCAGCCACACATCGGGGCCGTAGACCTTGGTCGACTTCTCCCCGGCGTACACCTCCATCCAGTGGATCTTGCGCTGGCCGCCATAGGCCTTGGCCACGGCCGCATCCACCACCTTGAGCATCACCGGGGTGATGTCCAGCCCCGTGCCGTCGCCTTCGATGTACGGCACGATGGGCTGGTCAGGCACATTGAGCGACATGTCGGCGTTGACGGTGATCTTCTCGCCTTGGGCAGGGATGGTGATGTGCTGGTACATGGGGACGGGTCTCCGTGAGAGGCTATGGGGTGAGGCGTCGGCCCATGTTGACGTGGTCCGACGGCCGCACGGGATCGTGCTCGCAAATTCTAGTTCCGATTGTTCCGCCCAGGCCAGGCGCCCCCCTTGGGGCCCAGCCGGCACAGCCCTGCCACGGCGAATGGCGGACAATATGCGCTGCCCATGACCACCGCACTTGCTTCATGAACCGACTGCTCGCCCTACTGTCCTGCCTGCTGGCCGTTTTCACATTCCCGGCATGGTCGCAGGACACTCCCCAGCTCCAATTGCCACGCGTGACACTCTCGGCGGGCATGCACCTGATCAACGCCCAGGTGGCGGCGACGCCGGAGCAGCGCACCATCGGGCTGATGTTCCGGCAGGAGATGCCGGCGAACGAGGGCATGCTGTTCGTCTTTGAACAGCCCGCGGGTCAATGTTTCTGGATGAAAAACACACTGCTGCCGCTGACCGCCGCCTTCGTGGCCGACGACGGCACCATCGTCAACCTGGCCGACATGAAGCCGCAGACGCTGGACTCGCACTGCTCGACCCAACCGGTGCGCTACGTGCTGGAAATGAACAAGGGCTGGTTTGCCAAACGTGGGATCAAGTCGGGCTCCAGGCTGGGTGGTGCGCCCTTCGAGCGCAGCAAGTAACCGGAAACTGTGGGTCCGGCATCGGCCACATGACACGCCTCGTCCGCCCACAAAGGCAAAGGCGACCCGGACAGCCAAGCCATCCGGGTCGCCTTTGAGCTTTGAGAGCCGCCGCCGTCGATGAAGGCGCGTCCACCTGAACGGCGGAGCGGCCTCCAGCGCCTCAAGCGGAAACGGTTTCCAGCGCCGCGTTGAGCGTGGGGCTCGGACGCATCACGGCTGCCAGCTTGTCAAAGTCGGGCTTGTAGTACCCGCCGATGTCCACCGGCTTGCCCTGCACGGCAGCCAGCTCGGCCACGATGGTCTGTTCGTTCGCCGCCAGTCGTTGGGCCAGCGGAGCGAAATGAGCGGCCAGCGCCGCATCTTCGGACTGCGCGGCCAGTTCCTGGGCCCAGTACATGGCCAGGAAGAACTGGCTGCCACGGTTGTCCAGCTGACCGGTCTTGGGCGACGGGTTCTTGTTGTTGTCCAGCAGCTTGCCGGTGGCCGCATCCAGCGTCTTCGCCAGGATCTTGGCCTGGTTGTTGCCGGTTTTGATGCCCAGGTCTTCCAGCGAGACCGCCAGCGCCAGGAATTCACCGAGCGAATCCCAGCGCAGGTGGTTTTCCTCCACCAGCTGCTGCACATGCTTGGGGGCCGAGCCACCAGCGCCGGTTTCGTACATGCCACCGCCGGCCATCAACGGCACGACCGACAGCATCTTGGCCGAGGTGCCCAGCTCCATGATGGGGAACAGGTCGGTCAGGTAGTCGCGCAGGATGTTGCCGGTGGCGCTGATGGTGTCCAGGCCACGCACCACGCGCTCCAGGGTGTAGCGCATGGCACGCACCTGGCTCATGATCTGGATGTCCAGACCGGTGGTGTTGTGCTCGTGCAGGTACATCTTGACCTTGGTGATCAGCTGGGCCTCGTGCGGACGGTACTGGTCCAGCCAGAACACCACGGGCATGCCGGAATTGCGCGCCCGGGTCACAGCCAGCTTGACCCAGTCGCGGATGGCGGCGTCCTTGACCTGGCACATGCGCCAGATGTCACCGGCTTCCACGTTCTGGCTCAGCAGCACCTCGCCCGTGGCCAGATCGGCGATGTTGGCCACACCATCTTCGGGGATCTCGAAGGTCTTGTCGTGTGAGCCGTACTCTTCGGCCTGCTGGGCCATCAGGCCCACGTTGGGCACGGTGCCCATGGTCTTGGGGTCAAAGGCGCCATGCCATTTGCAGAAGTTGATCATCTCCTGGTAGATGCGCGCAAAAGTCGACTCGGGCATGACCGCCTTCACGTCCTTCAGGCGGCCGTCGGCGCCCCACATCTTGCCGCCGTTGCGGATCATGGCGGGCATTGAGGCGTCCACGATCACGTCGTTGGGTGAGTGGAAGTTGGTGATGCCCTTGGCGGAATCCACCATGGCCAGCTCCGGGCGGTACTCGTGGCAGGCGTGCAGATCGCTCTTGATCTCGTCCTGCTTGCTCTGCGGCAGCGTGGAAATCTTGTCGTACAGGTTGGCCATGCCGTTGTTGACGTTCACGCCCAGTTCGTCGAACAAGGCGCCGTGCTTGGCGAAAGCGTCCTTGTAGAAAATCTTCACGCAGTGGCCGAACACGATGGGGTGGGACACCTTCATCATGGTGGCTTTCACGTGCAGCGAGAACATGACGCCGGTCTTGTGGGCGTCCTCGATCTCTTTCTCGTAGAACGCTTCCAGCGCCTTCTTGCTCATGAACATGCTGTCGATCACCTCGCGGTCGAGCAGCGAAACCTTGGGTTTGAGCACGATGGTCTTGCCGCTGTTCGTGATCAGCTCCATCTTCACGTCGCGCGCGCGGTCCAGCGTGATCGACTTTTCGCCGTGGTAGAAGTCGCCGGCGTGCATGTGCGAGACGTGCGAGCGCGAGGCCTGGCTCCATTCGGCCATGCTGTGCGGGTTCTTGCGGGCGTATTCCTTCACGGCCTTGGGCGCACGGCGGTCCGAGTTGCCTTCGCGCAGCACGGGGTTGACGGCGCTGCCGATGCACTTGGCGTAGCGGGCGCGGATCGCCTCTTCTTCGGGCGTCTTGGCCGACTCGGGATAGTCGGGCAGCGCGTAACCCTTGGATTGCAGTTCCTTGATGGCACTGACCAATTGCCCCACCGAGGCGCTGATGTTGGGCAATTTGATGATGTTGGCTTCGGGCCGATGCGTCAGCTTGCCCAACTCGGCCAGCGCATCGGGCACACGCTGCGCTTCGGTCAGGCATTCGGGGAACGTGGCCAGAATGCGCGCCGCCACCGAGATGTCGCTGGGCACCACGTTGACGCCAGCGGGTGCGGTGAACGCCCGGATGATGGGCAAGAAGGCACTGGTGGCCAACAGCGGCGCTTCGTCGGTCAGCGTGTAGATGATGGTGGGTTGCTGGTTGCTCACGGTTTTCTCCAGATATCGTTGTAGGCATCCCG
>Ga0156085_1029_pt1 | contig 10768 bp, 12 predicted proteins | sample RifCSPlowO2_02_FD_107738 | JGI IMG/M metagenome (GOLD analysis project Ga0156085, IMG submission 107738) | Burkholderiales bacterium RIFCSPLOWO2_02_FULL_67_64 | reverse complement strand
GCCCGTCGGTGGCGGTGTGACGCTGCCGCGATTCCGGGCGGCCGGACTTCAAGCGTGAAACACGCGTCTTCGCGCGCCATCTGAGGAAATGACCCATCCAAAAGCGACATTTCGCTGGCCCCATTTCGCTGCGTCGTCCTCCCAGGCGGTAGTCGAGGGGGCGCCCCCTGACCAGACGGCGGCCACGATTGCGCGGCGGGCGATTGTGCCCTTGTCCATGCGTGATCGGATCGTGGCCATCGTTGCGCCGGCCGGCTATGGCAAGACGACATTGATGGGAGGTTGGTTTCGCGCTTGCAAAGACGCCGACCGCGTGTGGGTGGCGCTCGACGCTTCCTGGCGCGACAAGGTGTTCTTTATTCGCTCTTTGTTGAATGCAGTCGGAGGTCCGTCGGAGCCCGTCGCGATGGGTGCCATCGACGCGACGGCGGCGGTCGAGAGCGGCTTGCTGGCGTTGTTGCAGGCCCTTGGCCAACGTTGTCGTCCCATGGTGCTGTTCTTCGACGATGTGCATGTGTTGCGTGGCAGCGAGAGCGCTCACACCCTGAGCCGTCTGTTGGTGGCGGCACCCGACTACGTGAGGTTCGTCGTTTGCGGCCGCGAAGGGATGGATTTCGATCTGGCCGTGCTGACCGCGCGCGGGCTGGTACGCTGGGTGACACAGCGCGAGCTGAAGCTCGACGCGCGGGATGTGCAGGAACTGGTGCGGCGGCGCCGACTGTCGGCCGGTGACGAAGAGGTTGATCATATCGTCGGGATCACCGAGGGTTGGCCGGCATTGGTGCAGCTTGCCCTCGCCAGCGGCGAGGGCGTACAGGAGGCCGACGAGGGCAGTAGCAACTTGCTGATGGACAGCTTCATTTACGAGAGCTTCTTCAAGGGATTGGCGCCGGCCCGTCAGCAGGCGCTGTTCGTGATGGCCGCCGTTGGTGACTTCACGCTGCCGCTGCTGGTCGCGCTCGATGCGCCCGAGGGGGCTGAGGCGATCGCCGAAGGCGAGCAACTGGGCATCGTGCAGCGTCGGGGACGCATGGCTGGCGAGCCGTTCTACGCTTTGCATGCGCTGGTGGCGGAGCGCGCACTGACGCGACTGGCCGACATGGGGCTGAGCTCTGTGTCGGTGCGCTTACTGCGAACGCGTTGTGCACACTGGTGGCATGTCCGGGGCGAGGTTTACCGTGCGATCCGCACGGCCCTGGAGGGTGACGACGCGCGGCTCGCGTCCACCTATCTGACCAGCTACGCACATCAGTTGGTGCAAGGCGAGGGTCGGCACGAGACCTTCCTGGACCTGCTCGCGCAATTGGAATCGCGTAGCGTGGAGCCTGACTGCGCACTAATGTTGCAAGCGGTGTGGGCGCTGGTGTTTTTGCGTCGCTATGCTGAAGCGGCAGCGTGGCTGGCGCGCATTGAGCGGGCTTGCGGCAAGGGACAATCAGCCGGCGTCCGCTTGATCCTGCATACGACCGTTCTTCAGCGCGGCGTGATCGCCGGCCTGCGTGATGACGAGGCCGATGCAGAGGTCTTTGTGCGCCAGTGGCTGGCCGGGCCGCCCGATTCGGACCCGTTCCACTACGGCGCCGCACAAACGGTGCTGGCCTATGCGCACAAGTGCAATGGACGCTTCGCCGAGGCCACCCAATCCTTGCGCGAGGCGCAAGTAAAGTTCGAGGAGGCACCTTCGCCATATGGCCTTATGTGGGTCAGGGTGATCTCGGCAGCCTCGCTGCTCAAAGCCGGGCGGCATCGCGATGCCCTGGCGGACAGCGCCTCGGCGCTGTCCGGAGCGCCTGCTTTCACGCCTGGCGCCGCGGGCCTGGCGGCCATGCTGCGCGCGATCCGCGCGTTGCTGCTGTACGAACGCAACCAGTGCACCGAGGCGATGGTGGAAGTGGAAGCGGCGTTGCCACTGCTGCCGCACCAGGGCATCGTCGATGCGATGGTCGCGGGCTACGTGGCGGCGTCACGTCTGCAGGCGGCGCGTGGTGACCTATCCGGCGCGCTCGATGCGGCGGCGGAGGGCGAGCGCGTGGGACTGGCGCGTGGCTTCGTGCGCTTGCAGCTTACGATGGTGGCCGAGCGCGCACTGTTGCTGCTGCGCGCCGGCGACGTCGAGGCGGCGCGGCGAATGGCCAGTGACCATGGGCTGCTGCCGCAAGGACCGCAGACCAATTTGCACAGAGACAAGGCCGAGCGTCTCTGGGCCCGTCTCGATCTCGCGCAGGGTCGGCCCGATCTCGCTCTGCAATGGGCCAATTCGGGCATCGCCAGGGCGCGACGCAGCCACCAGCACCACAAGCTGGCCGAGTTGCTGATGCTGCGCTCACTGGCGTTGGTGCGAACAGGAGATGCCGAGGGTGGGCACGACGCGGTAATGGAAAGCCTTCGCATCGCGGCATCGAACGGCTACGTGCGCCTGTACCTTGACGAAGGCACGGAGTTGGAGAGCTTTTTGCACCGCGTGGCTGACAAGCCGCAGAGTCCCACGCCGGCGTTTTTATACGCGCGAACGCTGCTGCTTGCTGCGGGCGCTGCATCTGCACGTCAGGATACGGCGCCCGCGGACCAGGAGCGACCCACCGAGCGCGAACTGCAAATCCTTCGCCTACTGGCAGATGGCCTGTCCAATGGCGAAGTGGCGGGTCGGCTTGTGTTGACCGAGGGCACGGTGAAATGGCATCTTCACAACATCTACGCGAAGCTGGGCGTGAAAAATCGCACGGGTGCTTTGCGGGAAGCTCGCACTCGGGCTTGGCTGTGAGACTTGATTGCCTCAAGTAAATTGCATGGATGACCGATATAGGCTAAGGATGGTGTTCAAAACCAGCGCGGTGAAGCCTGGTGATCGAATCAATCTCGCGACGGAGTTTTAAAACCATCCCTTAAGGCTTCAGTGCGCGTGTTTTTTTTATCCTTTTTGAAGAGATTGTTACCCATGACCCGATTCACCCTGCGTCAGAAATTTCTATTCGGAATGGTGGCCGTACTCGCGGTGTCACTGCTGGTGTTGTTGGGCGGACGCTACCTTTCCAAGGCCGCGCGGTTCCACCACCTTGAGCGCGATCATTTGGCGGCCGTCATGCAGCTGACACTCGCGATGCAGCGAGCGGCCTCTGGTGACACGGTCCCGGCGGTCGGCAAGGACGTATTGCTCAAGGCGATCGAGCGTGGGCAGTGGGTTGCATCGCAGGTCGATGTCGAGTTGTTCAAGGTCGAGCAGGGGCTGTTCCGCTTGCTCGGCTTCAGCGACATCATTAACTTGCCGATCAAGGACATTCGCGATCTGGAGCGCATGCGCAAGATCATCGAGGCCGAACCTGGCAGGGCTTTGAGCCCGGCGCTGGTCGAACGACTGCGGCCCGACATGGCGATCGTGCAGGATAACTCCGATCGTTTCGCTCCGTTGGTTGCCGAGGCGGTAGGCTTCATCCAAGTGCTTGTTTTCAGTATCAACCTGCTGGGAGGCCTGGTGCTGCTAGCCTCCTTTTGGGCCATCCGCAAGGCGGTCCTCGGGCCGCTGGAGGAGGCGCTGGGGCTGGCGGGGCGCATTGCCAAGGGTGACCTCACGGGGCAGATCGTGACGAGTTCGAACGACGAAGTCGGGCGCTTGATGGCCGCCCTTGCAGACATGCAGGGCAGTTTGTCCAGGATGGTTGCCCATGTGCGCCAGAACTCCGAGAGTCTGGAAGCTGCCAGTTCCGAGATCGCCCAAGGCAACCACGACCTCAGTGCGCGCACCGAAAGCCAGGCCAGTGCCCTTGAAGAAACCGCCGCATCCATGGAGGAACTGGGTGCTGCCGTCAAACAAAATGCTGACAGCGCGCGGCAAGCCAACCAACTGGCCATGAGCGCTTCGTCGGTAGCAATCAAGGGCGGCGAAGTGGTGGCGCAAGTGGTGGACACCATGAAAGGCATCAACGACGCCTCCCGGAGAATCTCCGACATCATCGCTGTGATCGACGGCATTGCCTTCCAGACCAACATCCTGGCGCTCAATGCTGCCGTGGAGGCCGCCCGGGCCGGTGAGCAGGGTCGTGGCTTTGCCGTGGTGGCCAGTGAAGTGCGCAGTCTGGCCGGTCGCTCGGCGGACGCGGCCAAGGAGATCAAGGTATTGATCAACGCCAGTGTCGAGCGCGTGGAGCAGGGCACGACCCTGGTCGACCAGGCGGGCACGACCATGACCGAGGTGGTGGGATCAATCCGGCGCGTCACTGACCTCATGGGTGAGATCAGCGCGGCCAGCAGCGAACAAAGTGCCGGTGTCTCGCAAGTCGGTGAAGCCGTGACAAGCTTGGACCAGGTCACCCAGCAAAACGCGGCGCTCGTCGAAGAAATGGCGGCAGCTGCCAGCAGCCTTAAATCACAGGCGCAGGAACTGGTTCAGACGGTATCAGTCTTCAAGCTGACGTCCGCTGGGACAGCTTCGATCTTGACTTGGTCGGAATCAGTCCTCGCGAAGCCCCATAGCTGAGGTCCGGAACCCAATGCGCTGGTATCGCCGACTCCCCGTTATTGCCTGAGGTCGCCTGATCGGCGATCCATTCACGCATTTTTCCGAATGTCCACTCAGGCTTTCCGGCCTGGCATTAGCGCAACTCCAATCTCCAGTTGAACGCCGCCTTGAAGCCAACAGATGCTGATTTTCATAGACGTTTGGCGCGGCGTGAATCGATAATGCGACTGGGTCGGCCTGAACAGTCGCCCTCCTCCCTGAAAAGTCGTGCGACAACAACTTTGATTTGCCCGGCCCTCGCGCCGGGCTTTCTTTGTGCTCCCAGCATGGGCGCACACGGGTGGGGGCTTCCATCCCATTGCCCAAGATGCTGATCCTGCAGCAGATGTACGCCCTCTCCGATGAGCGCCTGGAGTTCCAGGTCACCTACCGTCTGTCCTTCATGCGCTTTCTGGGCCTGGGTCTTGCGCGCGATGTGCCCGATGCACGCACCGTCTGGGACTTCTGACCTGCTCGGCTTTTTCGAGCCATTCATTCCTGTAAGACAGCTCGGTTGGGAATGGGGTGATTGTGCTGCTTGAATTCGTGGGGTGTGAGGTAGTCCAGGCTGCTGTGGGGGCGCACCGTGTTGTAGTGGTGCCGCCAGGCTTCGATGACCACGGCAGCCTCCTTGCGGGACCTGAACTACTCCAGCGACAGACACTCGTCGCGCAGCTTGCCGTTGAAGCTTTCGTCGGCGCCGTTCTGCCAAGGCTTGCCAGGGTCGCTCAGGGCGGTTGCGATGCCAGCCTGGGAGATCCACTCCAGGATGGCGTGGCTGACGAACTCCGGTCCGTTGTCCGAGCGCATGAACAGTGGAGCGCCGTGCATGCTGACCAGCCGTGAGAGCACCTCCACCACTCGGCGTGAACGGATGGAGCCGGCCACGTCGATTGCCCGACACTCGCGCGTGTACTCGTCGATGACGGTCAGGCATTTGATCTGCTGGCCTTCGGCGGTGGTGTCGAAGACGAAGTCGTCGGCCCTGATTTATTCGTTTTCAGGCAACGCCCCGTTGCAGGGGTTGCCCATTGAGGGTGATGGAGGCGAGTTCTCGCAGTATCCGAGGCCAGTTCGACGGCAGGGCCGCTGCCAGGCACAGGCGCAAATAAAGCCGCTGCAAGAAGTGCACACCCTTCTTGACGATCATCTGCGAGGCGGTAGGTCGACCGAACATGCGCTTTGTTCCGATCAAAAATATCGAGCAGCAGGCGGTCCTCGCGCTGCATCGGGTACGGCAGGGATTTGTGCGGGCGCGCACGGCGCAGGGGAACCAGATCCGTGGGCTGTTCAGTGAGTTTGGTCTGATCATTCCCCAGGGCATTGGCTACATCGCCACGCGCGTTCCAGAGTTGATCGAAGACGGCGCCAATGAGCTGCCCGGTGAGTTCGGATTCTTGTACAGCGGCTTCTCGATCACCTCAAGGAACTGGACCGCCAAGTCGAAGAACTCGAAGTGAAGATCCAGGCATGGCACCGCAGCAATGACCTCAGCCGCAAGCTGGCCCAGGTCCCGGGTATCGGGCCGATCACGGCCAGCGCGCTGGTCGCGTCGATCGGCGATGCGAAGAACTTCGACAATGGTCGTCAAGTCGCCACATGGCTTGGCCTTGTGCCAAGACAACATTCCTCGGGCGGCAAGGCCAACCTGCTGGGCATGAGCAAGCGAGGGGATACCTACTTGCGAACGTTGCTGATCCACGGTGCGCGCTCTGTCAGCGGGCGTGGCTGGTGCACAGGCTGCACCTTGACCAGCAGCTCGGCGTGGCCCAGCGTCACATCGAAGAAGAACTTCAGGCCACTGAGCGTGGAGTTGATGGTCGGCGGTGCCGTGCCGGTCTCGACCATGTGCAGCCGGAAGGCCCGAAGGTCTTCGGCGGTGGCGGTGTCCGGCGATCGCTTGAGATAGGCGGCGAGCCTGCGAACGGCGCGGATGTAGTGGATCTGGGTCTTGCCGTTGAACTTGCGCATTCGCATGTCGTCGATCATGCGTTGGCGCAACGGGGAGACGGAGGGCGTCAATGAGTTCATGGTTCAACTCCTGTCGAAGAGCGAGGCCGATTGCCTCACCCGTCAACTTGGCAGAACCAGCGCCGGAGCGAATAACCACGATGCTGCCGGAGCGATTACCGCGCGAATACGAAGCCCTGATGGCCGCTCAAATTCCCTCCACCTGAACTGATCGGGGATAGGGGTTAAACGCCGGCGCCGTCGGCACCTGTTGGCAGGACATTGATCCGGTCTTCCCCGAGGGAAGGCCAAGGAGTGAATGTCTTGAAGTCCAACCAACGCGCCACCATAGAGACACTGCTGGAGCGCAATACATCGCAACGCGAGATCGCCCGCATCACGGGCATCGACCGCAAGACGGTCAGGAGCTACCACCAACGCTGGCTGGAGCAACTGCAGTCAAATTCCCCCGGGGTGGCCACCTCCTTGTGCGAACCCTGGCGCGAGGGGGATGCGGACAAATACTTGGACTTACGCCATAAACCAGTCCAAGTATTTGTCCGCATCCCCAACTGATCACGATCGACTGCTGAAAGACAGTTCAACGGAGAGCCGTTAACTCCGTTTTGAAGGAGAGCCTGCAAAAAGCGCAGTGATGGAACGAAGGTCAAACCGGGCTGGGGGCATTCCGGCAAAGTGCCAGTACGTTGAGTACCAAGTGGAGATGGGAACCTCGGCCGCGAATAGCCATCATGGGCAGCAGTACCCACTGCACAAACAGCCCGAATGTAAGGCAGCAAACTCTTCAAACCTTCACCACGCAAAAACTTGCTCTCCCCGGGCGGACCATGTAAGCACTTTGAGTGGCCGCCGGGGGTTCAAGACGCTCACGACCCAGGAGAGAAAGCTGCTCAGGAGACGTCAGGCGATCGAGCCGATCATCGGGCACTTGAAGGCGGACCACCGCATGGCTCGCTGCCACTTGAAAGGCGAACAAGGGGACAGACTGCACGCGGTGCTGTGTGCGGCGGGCTACAACCTGCGTTGGCTGCTGCGGATGATTGCCAAGAAGGGGGTGCCCTTCTTGCGGCGGCTTTATTTGCGCCTGCGCAAGACAGTCGCACCATCGCCCAACTGGGCTCGCATGCTGCGCAACCTCGCCGTTAACGCATTCAGGGAGCCGGCGCCACGACTGGTCGCTGGCTGAAAATGAATATTTCAGGGCAGACGACGTAGGGCTTGACGAACTGGGGTGCCATCAGGCGCACGGTGTGCCCCATTGCCCGGAGCTTGCGCGCCCAGTGATGAGCGCTGCCGCAAGCCTCCATGCCCAGCAAACACGGCGGCAGGTTGACGAAGAATGTCGCCATCTGGCCCCGGCGCAGTTGCTTCTTCACGAGCACCTTGCCATGCTCGTCGATTCCGTGGACCTGGAACACGTTCTTCGCCAGGTCGATGCCAACAGTCGAAAGCTTCATGGTGGACGCCCCTTCTCGGTTCAAGTGGTTGATCAACGTCTCCACTTTGGCACGTCGATGCCGTTACGGGTGGGGGCGTTCATCCCATTGCTTACTGTTGACCGAGGGCACGGTTCAAGTGGCACCTGCACAACTTGTACGCCAAACTGGTCGTGCGAAACCGCACGGGCGCTTTGCGGGAAGCTCGGGCGAGAGCCCGGCTGGGAGTTTGATGGGCCCGAAGGCGCCCACGTCATCCACCATATCCTCAAAAGGCACCATGCCTTGTTCCGGCCCACCCGCAGCCGGAAATCGCACAAGTCCCAGCTTCTCAGCGCTCGGCTTGGGCTGAGGAAGACATGCTCGTCGACTGGCCAAGCAGATTGCGCTGCAAATCCTCGGGAACGGCTGCGCCGGCATAGATGCGCAGCATGATCTGATGCATCAACTCGCTATTCGGGGTAGTGAGATAGGGCGTGAACAAGCCTCGTACTATGAGATTGCCATTCCGGGTAACGGTCATCCCCTTGCCGGGCTCCCAATCGATCCAGAACACATCACCCTTGTACACCCGTGGCAGGGCACTGTAAATGGCGCCCACTGCCCCGACCTCGTCGATTAGCTTCACAAACTCGGCGCTGGTCGCCACCAACTTGAAGTCATTCAAGAAATAGCCGGAAATCGTCGAGCCTGGAATTTCCCTGAGCACATGGAGGTGGATGCGTTTCGGACCGCTCAGCTTGTTGATCGCATCCAGCGAAGCCAGCTTTTCGGGAAGGTACAAGCCGGTGACATAGGCCTTGAAATAGCCTCTCTTGTGAAATCCGGCCCCGTTGAGTACAAGTTGTTTCCCAGAGATCGTTGCTGTGTCGTTAAGCGATACGCCTTCGACTTCCAATGGTCCCGCCATGGCACCAGATGACATGACGAGCAGCAGCCACATGGCGACTAGTATTTGACGCATAGGGAACTCCATTTTTCTAAAAACGCAGACACAGAATGAAAATCGAGTACGGGTTTGCGCACGCCCAAAAGAGGCTCGTGCTTTCAACGAAGAGGCACGGTCAGGCTGATCCATAGCGCCGTGCCCTCGGGCCGGTTTTGTACCGAAAACTCCTTGAGCAACCGGCCTTCAACGAGCCAATCACCGGTACCCTTGATCCAGGCAAGGGAGGGGCCGATAGCGAAGCTCCTCCCTTTCTTGCCGACAGTCAATGCCTGTAAGGCGATCGGTGTGCCGTTGACGGTGTCCCGCGTGGTCTGAAGGAAGGCGTATCCTGCGGCACCCACCCGTAGTTGCTCCGACAGCGATTTCATGAGCGAGAAATCGACATTGAGGTGGTCGCCGGAACGATACTGAGTATCCCTATTTCTCGTGTTTGTCGAGTATGCAGCACGCACCCCGAGATCCCAGCTTTCGCCGATGTGGCTGTATTGCACCATCGGTCGGACTGTGTAGAAATTTCCCGCACTCGGATTGGTTGATCGATTCTTGTCATACGCACCGGTCGGCAGGGCGAAGATCAGCCCAAACAGAACCTGCGATGGATCGAGGTTCCAACGCAGGATGGGCCCAAGCTCTAGATCACCAACACCGAAACTGGCGCTGGAAAGTGCGCTGGCTTGCTGCGCTACCGCAGTGCCGATTCCGTTCGCTATTGCAGTCTGATTGGCGGCGGGCAGCAGAGAGGCCGCGGCATTGAAAGTTGTCTGGCCGGCGGCGGCAGACGCATCGGCCTTCTTCTCGATCAACGGTAGGAGCGCGGTTGCGCCTACCGTGGCCCCCAGCCATTGCTCGGTACTCATGAAGGTCAGGCGTGGGGCGAGTGCGGAAATTCTGACGCGAATCTCCGTCTGCACGGGTGTGCTTGCCGACGCGCCGGGGATCGGCACGTTGAAAGGCGGGGCTGTGAGGTCGACGTTTGCTGTGGAATTAAGCTTAACCTTGCCCTTGTAGATGTAACTAGGGATCTGAAAATACCACCCTGGATCGAGTGGTGCCGACATATCTGCCCCCCCAAAACCCGGGGCGTACCGAAGATCGAAGTTCTCGGTTGCAGCGGCGTTGCCAGTCACACCAATGACAACTGTGAGCAAGCCACCCATGCGTACAAAGCGTCTGTTTCGATTTTTCATAAAAGCTCCTTGCCTCTCCCTCAAGGCATACGGTTTTCGGATGCAAGGTCAGCGATAGGCGGCTGGACCGCCATCGCGGCGATCCTCCGGCCTATTTGTCACATCCCGCATGCTGAAAACTTGCCGAGCATCCAGCCATCAAAAACGCTTCGATACCCCGGCCATCACCACGAACGGAGAGGGTTTCAAGTCGGCCTTTACGGGCGCTCCGCCGAATGCAGGGGCTGTTCCGGTCGCCTTGGTTTTCCAGTACAGCTTTCGGAAGTCGACGAACAAGCCCCACGACTTGTCAATGGGAATATCCACGCCGACTTGCAGCACGCCACCAAACCGGCTCTTCACGTCCAGGCCTGCCACCGCGCCATCTTTTGACTCCAGGACATGGATGTAGGCGATTCCGCCGCCAATGTAAGGTTTGATGGCCCCGAGGTCGAAGCTGTACGTGCCGGTCAACATTGCCGGTGCATACTTCACCTCGCCCAATTGACCCAATGGCGCCACCGTTCCACGACCTTCGATCCGAGTCTTGGGTGGTATGCCCACCGTTGCCCGCAGGGCCGCCGAGGGTGTGAGCCAGTATCCGATTTCGGCCGCGAGGGTGGTGCTGTCACTCAGGTTCAACGCGGCCCCTGGCACCGGGCCGCCCCCGACTGTAATGTCCGCATCGGATTGGTATTGAATCGATGCGACGCCAGCGCGCACAAACCACGGCGATTCCTGGGCGGATACACCG
>Ga0156085_1171_pt1 | contig 10989 bp, 12 predicted proteins | sample RifCSPlowO2_02_FD_107738 | JGI IMG/M metagenome (GOLD analysis project Ga0156085, IMG submission 107738) | Burkholderiales bacterium RIFCSPLOWO2_02_FULL_67_64 | reverse complement strand
AAGCTATCGCCTGGTGTATCAGATCGACGGCGAAACGGTGTGGATACTGACGCTGGTTCATACTGCCCGCCTGTGGCCGCCTGTGCGCGATTAAGAAACGATCATGGCAACGATGAAACGGCGCGTTGACAGGCCGCTTTCGAGCCAGACCGCGGTCGGCGGCAGGCGGCCAGCTGCCGACCTTCGGTCTCGCCACATAGCCGCCATCTGAACGGCCGGTGTGCATCGGAAGCTGTCGGAAGACCAATTCAACCTCCTCGGCCATTGCCGCCGTCCAGGCAAGGTTAAGCGAATGACTGATGTTAGCCGTTAGCTGCCGTCACACGCGAGCAAGCTTTTGGGTCGGTTCCTACGACATCCGTTCCGTCGGCACTAGTGTCATCGGCTCAATCGCTCGGGGACATACTGAATTGTGCAGCAGAGAACGCGCGCGACCGAGTTTTCAAGAGCTCCGACGACCCTCGATCCCGCGCACATCGTGAAACATGCACCGGCAATCAGTATGGTAGTCATCCCGTCTCGGGCTGATGTTGCTCGGACATCACTGCAATCACCTCGGCGTCGCCATCGCCTTCAGTCAGGTAGATGTGGCCGATTTCGCTGTTGAAGTAGGCCGTTTCCCGTTCACTGAGAGTGATTTGTTCGCCATTCTCGAAGTGGATGCGTACGCGGCCCGAAAGTACCACGGTAAATTCTTGTCCCGGGTGGCGAATATAGTCGTCGAACTCGCTGAGGTCGCGGGCGATGATCCTCGCGTACAGCGGTGTCATGCTGCGGCCTGGGAACTCGCCGCCCAGCAGGTGATACTCGTAGCGGCCTGTGCCGTAACCCGGGGCCTCGATGATACTGGTGCCGACTACCGTCGGTTGTGCCGCGGTGTCGGCGGGCGCGTCCGGCGTGAATAGTACCGACATGTCGATGCGCAAAGCACGTGCTGCGGCAGCCAGCTTTTCGTAGCTGACCGAAATCTGCCCGATCTCCATCTTCGAAAGCGTCGAGAGCGCAACGCCACAACGCTCCGAGAGCTGTTTAAGTGTGAGGCGCTGGCGCTTTCGGTTGGCGCGGAGGCGAGCTCCCACCTGGGCCCGGTCGATAAGCTGCTGCGGTGTTGGGGAAAGTGTGAGCGTCGTCATGTGCGTGGGGCTGGACGGCTTTTGATTAGGTTACGGAAGTTTAGCTGGGAGTGCTTGACTTTGAAATTCTCATATCCGACAATTCTCGTATCGGAGAATTTTGCGCGGCTTCTTATGTCCGCCGGCTGCATGCATCCGATGATTCCCAAGGCGCTCAGCGGCGCCGGGCCCACCCAACCTCAAGAGGTATGACGATATGAGTGAAAGCATTGTGCGTTACCCGAGCGAGTTGCCGTTTCCATTCTCGCGGGCAGTTCGGGTGGGGGGCTTCCTGATGCTCTCGGGGCAGGTGCCGATGACGGCCGCGGGCGATGTTGTTCGCGGCACGATTCAGGAGCAGACCCAAGCCGTCATGGAACGGATCGGCGAGACCCTGAAGCTGTGCGGTGCCGACTTCGCGCAGATAGTAAAAACTACCGTCTGGCTCTCGGACATGGCGCACTTCGCAGGCTTCAACGAGATTTATCGGCGGTATTTCGATCAGGGTCTGCCGGTCCGCTCCACGGTAACGGCCGGCTTGGCATTAGGGGTTGATGTTGAACTCGAGGTACAGGCGTGGGTCGGTGACGACTGATTTTCCGCGGACGGGCAAATAGAACAAGAGCAAAAAAAGCACACATGTGATGGAGGAGAAAATATGAAGGATATATTCAAGATAGCGGGCGCCTTCGTGGGCGTCCTGGTGGGGGCGGGTTTTGCCTCTGGTCAGGAATTGCTGGTTTTTTTCGTATATTTCGGCGCCTGGGGGGTGGTCGGGACGCTGCTGAGTGCTGCGCTCTTTACCTTCCTCGGCATGGCCCTGGCGGGCATGGGAAGCCGTTTGAAGGCTACGTCTCACCGTGAAGTGGTGCGTGCGATCTGTGGGCCTCAGCTCGGAATGCTGGTGGACGGCATGGTCACCTTCTTCATGTTCGCCGTGACCGTTGTGATGCTGGCCGGCGCGGGGGCCTTGCTCGAGCAGCAATTCGGTATTCGGGCGGTTGTGGGCAGCGGCGTAGTGACGCTGGCAGTGGTGGCCGCTGTGTGTCTGGATATTCAGAGGGTCATTACCCTGATCGGGGTCGTCACGCCGGTATTGGTGGTCGTGGCGTTCGGGGCGTCGGGGTATGGAATGCTGACCCGCGAAGCGAGTCTGACGACCCTTGAGGCCGTTGCGGCGACACAAACTGCTGGGGCTACCAACTGGTGGCTTGGGGCGCTGCTTTACGTCTCGTACAACATCGTTGCCGGATTGCCCATCCTGGCGATTATGGGCGGCGCGGCGACGAACGAACGTGCAGCAGGCTGGGGCGGGCTACTGGGGGGGGCGCTGCTCGGTATCCTGATGCTGGTCATGAGCATGGGCTTGCTGGCGAGGCTGGACAGCATCGCCGGCCTGCCCATGCCGATACTTTCGCTGGTGACGGAGGTTTCGCCGCTCGTTGCCGTCGTGGTGGCTGTCGTCATACTGGGCACCATTTTCAATACGGCTGTGGGGACGCACTATTCCTTCCTCGCGCGCTTTCTGCCAGCGGGTGGGCGAAGTTTCCGCCTGGGGTCGCTGTTGTTCGGTGTGTTGGCGTACGCGTGCAGCCTCGTCGGGTTCGTCAAACTAGTGGGTATCGTGTATCCGGCCTTCGGCTACCTCGGCTTCTTCCTGATCGCCGTTGTTCTATTCGCCTGGCTGCGCTTCAGGCGGAGCCTAGTCTGTCAGAGTGACTGACCTCTAAGGAGACGTTGGCATGTCACGCGAGATCGTAGTCTTGGGGGCCGGCATGGTCGGCGTTTCTGTGGCCTGGCATCTGCTGGCCCGCGGTCATAGCGTGACCTTGCTGGATCGCCGCGAGCCGGGTCGCGAGACGTCGTTCGGCAATGCAGGGATCATCCAACGGGAGGCGGTGCGTCCCTATGCGTTTCCGAGGGATATCGGCACGCTGGTGCGGGTGCTACCGAACCGCGAGGTCGACATCCGCTACCGGCTGGCCGGGGTTGCGAGGGCGGCAGGCCCCTTGCTTCGCTATTGGCACAATTCGGCACCGGACCGTCACTCGCGCATCGTGCCCGAATACGCCGCGCTGATTTGCCGTGCGCTCGACGCTCATGCCAGGATGATCGAGGTCGCCGGGGCCGGAGATCTGATCCGCCGGGATGGTTATATCGAGTTGTTTCGGACTATCAAGGCTCTGGAGGAGAAGTGTCTCGTGGCCCAAAGCGATGCCGAGCGCTTCGGCGTTGCGCACCGTGTCCTGGACGCTGACACGCTCGCGCGCCTCGAACCGCATATGGCGCGGGGCTTGGTGGGCGCAATCCACTGGACGCAGCCGTGGACCGCCACCGACCCGGGGGCCTTGGTCGCCGCGTATGCCACGTCTTTCGAGAGCCGTGGGGGGCGGTTTGTCCAGGCTTCGCTCGAGGCATTGTCGCGCGAGGGAGGCGGTTGGCGTGTGACGACCGATGGCGGCGTCCTGTCGTGCGAACAGGTAGTTCTGGCCCTCGGTCCATGGTCGGCGCGCTGGCTGTCGAGGCACGGAGTTTCGGTGCCCCTGTTCGTCAAGCGTGGCTATCACATGCACTACGGCGTCCAGGGTAACGCGCGGCTAAACCACTGGTTGCTCGATCCCGAGATCGGCTACCTGATCGCCCCGATGGGCGCCGGCATCCGGCTCACGACCGGGGCCGAGCTCGAGCGTCTCGATGCGCCGCCGCATTACCAGCAATTGGCCGCCGCCGAGGCCGCTGCTCGCGAGCTTTTCCCGCTGGGTGATCGCCTCGATCCCGAGCCCTGGATGGGGTCTCGGCCGTGCATGCCGGACATGAAGCCCGTCATCGGGCCGGCGCCCGGTCTGCCGGGGCTGTGGCTGGCCTTTGGTCACGGGCACCAGGGCTTCACGCTGGGGCCCGTCACCGGGGAGCTGCTGGGTCAAATGGTGGACGGCGAGACTCCGGAGATCGATATGACGCCTTATCGGCTCAACCGGTTTTGAAGCGCGGGTGCGCTGCCTTTCTAAATGCGTAGCATCTTGACCTAGAGGTCGATAACCAATAGTCCGCAATTCGCGGAACATCGGCCATTGGGCGGAACAAATGCGACCGGCCGCAATGGCCGACCTGCCGTAGTTCAGGAATCACGCCGTGCGACTGCTCGACTCAGTTACCTGCCCTTGGAGTCTTGAGTCGGTGAAGGTCCGGGTTGGGTCGGGTGCCGTCGCGTGCGCAGTGTCAAAGCTGACATGACGAATACGTGAGATGGGTTGATGCTCGCCGTCCGGTCAGGCAGCCGCCCCCCTGCAGGAGTCACAGCAGTTGTATGCCACCCGCCATCCGAGACGTCAGTCGGCCCCGTCCAGACCGGAACAATCTGGACGTGACATCCGGCTGGCATTGCCGTGATCGAAATGGCGGCTAGTGACACGACTGTTGGGTCTACCCCATCGACCGGGCGAGGGACAAGCCACGTTGATCGGCTGAGCATCACGCCAGAGGCCGCCAGCGGTGCGGCATCAATCGCCGGATCTCGAGTGAGCGAATCACTACGTATTGGGACTGCAGCAAGTGTCGTTGTCACCGGCCTGAATCGGAGGGCACGGCACCGACCCGAACGAGCAGAACACACAACAATCGCCCGGTTTTGGACGCAAGACGGTGTGGCAACTTTCGCACTCGTAGAACCATTGGCACGCGTCCGTTGGCATTGTTTCGTCCTTCGCATGCCCGCACTCAGGGCATGTCAGAACAGAGTCCAAGAGCAAACCTGTCACGGCTTTGTCGGGGTAACAGATGACGGGAAACCGGCCTCCGTGGTGGCCTTGGTCAGGACGTCTACCTTGACCTTGGTGTCATCAAAGACCACCATGGTCTCTCGTTTGGCCATGTCGGATTTGACGCCAATGACCCCGTCGATTTGAGTCAGCGCTTTCTTCACCGTGATGGGGCAAGTGGCACAAGTCATGCCGGGCACCGAGAGGGTGACGCTCTGTTGGGCAGCCCAGGCGGGCGTTAGCAGCAAGACTGCTGCAGTGGTCATGATCAACCGCTTCATATCGGGGCCTTTCTTCAGTAGAACCAGTGGGCGAACAAGGGAAACACCAGGGCAGCCACCAACAACAGGGTCACCAGGGCAAACAGCACCTTGTAGGATAGGCTGACCATCGGCCGTTGACACACCTGACCCGCTTCACAGGCCACAACTGGGCGCCATATCCGGCGCGCCGCAAAGATCAAGGCGATAGTGGCTGCACCAATGAATAGTGGCTGGTACGGCTCCAGCAGCGTCAACGTGCTGATCCATGCCCCAGAGATACCCAGCATGATCAGCACCAGAGGGCCAAGACAGCAGGCGGACGCAAGGAGCGCGGACAGGCCACCCGCGATCAAGGCCTTTCCACCGCCAGTGGCATGGTCAGAGATGTCTGTAGATTTTGTTGACATGGCTTAAGCTTAGTTCCGTACATTGGTACGGAGTCAAGCACCATGAGCCTTTCACTTTCGCATGCCCGCTCTGGGTTGACCATCGGTGATCTGGCCAAGGCTGCCGGTGTCAACTTGGAGACCATTCGGTTCTACCAGCGCAAGGGGCTGATGCCCGAGCCGGAACGGCCCCAGGGCGGCATTCGGCGTTACGACCAGAATGACCTGTCGCGATTGCACTTCATCAAGACGGCGAAGCGGTTGGGGTTCAGCCTGGACGAGACCGCGCAATTGCTGCAACTTGACGATGGTGCAAGCTGTGTTCAAGCACGCACACACGCAGAGTCCAAGCTCGCCGAAGTTCAACTCAAGCTTGCAGACCTGCACCGGATGGAAGCCGTACTCTCTGAACTGATCCATCTCTGCGGTTCTGGGAGAGGCAAAGTCCGTTGCCCGCTGATCGCGGCAATGGAGCGGGAGTCGCCCCCTCTACAGATTTGAAACAGTGGTGGACTGCCAGCGATGCGGCAGCAGCTCGCTGATCTGGCTGGCGCGCTGCATGGGTAGGCGTGCCATCACATCGCGCAGGTAGGCGTAAGGGTCATGCCCGTTCATGCGCGCGGACTGAATCAAGCTCATGACCGCTGCTGCCCGCTGGCCCGCGCGCAGGCTGCCCGCGAACAGCCAGTTGTTTCGGCCGATGGCAATGGGCCGGATTTGATTCTCGATCCAGTTGTTGTCCACGGGCAGTTGCCCGTCATCTGCGAACCGGGTCAACGCCTCCCAGCGCCGCAGGCTGTAGTCCAGTGCCTTGGCGCTTGCTGAGCCCTCGGGCACCTTCTGGCGTTGCAGCAGCATCCACTGGTGCAAGGCATCGAGAAGCGGCTTCGTCTGTTGTTGCCGGATGGCTTGGCGCTGATCGGTCGCAAGCTCCTTGACCTCACGCTCGATCTCGTAGACCCGAGCGAACTGCTGCAGCGCGTACTCGGCGATCTGGCTCTGGTTCGCTGCGTGCAGGTCAAAGAACTTGCGCCGCGCGTGCGCCAGGCAGCCGACCTCGGTCACGCCACTGGCGATCAAGGCCTTGTAGCCACTGAAGTCATCGCAAGTCAGGCTGCCTCTCCAGTCCCCCAGGAAGCGCCGGGCATGTTCGCCCGAGCGCGATTCACAGAAGTCGTAGACGACCACCTTGGTGTTCTCGAAGACGCCCGTGGCATAGGCCCACAGATAGGCCCGGTGTGTCTTGCCGTTGCCAGGCTTGAGAATCGCCACCGGCGTCTCGTCGGCATGCAGCACGCGGTGCTGCAGCAGCTCGGCCTTCATCGCATCTACCAGTGGCTGCAATTGCACGCCACACGAGCCCACCCATTGAGCGAGTGTGGAGCGCGGGATGGCGAGACCAGCGCGACCAAAGATCGCTTCCTGGCGGTACAGCGGGAGGTGGTCTGCGTACTTGGCCACCAGCACCTGCGCCAGCAGCCCGGTGGTGGGGATGCCCTTGTCGATGACATGAGGGTCGACAGGCACTTGGGTGAGCGTCTCGCACTTCGCGCAGGCCCACTTGCCCCGGATGTGGCGCTCCACCGTGAACACGCCAGGCACATAGTCCAGCTTCTCGGCCACGTCCTCGCCGACGCGCTTCATCTGGCAGCCGCAAGCGCAGGTGGTCGAGTCGGGCTCGTGGCGGATCTCGCGCCTGGGCAGGTTGGCTGGCAGCGGTGCGCGTTTGGGTACCTTCTTCTCTTCAACCTTGGCGGGCGCCTGCGCTTCCTGCAGCGCATCGATCTCCGTGGCCACGGCAGCCAGGTCGGCCTCGATCTCGTCTTCGAGCAGGCTCTTCTGCTCGGGGTTGAAGCGTTCGGACTGTGCGGCGAACTTCATGCGCTTCAGAAGCGCGTTCTCATGCGTGAGTTTGTCCAGCAACGCGCTCTGGTGGCGCAGCTGCGTCATGAGGCGCGTGGTCAGCTCACGCAGCTCTTCTGCGCTCAGGTTCTGCAGGGATTGAGGCTCGACCACCATGGCCATTCACTGTGCCAGCACTGGCACATGCGCGCCATTGGCGCATGCCCCAATTGGCACGCACCGGTTTGCGCTTCAGAGTCAGACCACGGTGATGACACCGCCGCCTGCCAGGCGCTGCCAGGGCAGGCCCAGCACCAGCGCATCGAACTGGGCGCGGGTGCGGGTGCTGCCGGCCTGGTCTGGGGGGCCATGCGCAAGCCGCGAGAGCTCCACGGAAGCGCCCGATTTGCGAACGGTGCTGAGGTCAACAAGGCGTTTCCCAAGGGTTCGCGGGGGATCATCCTTGGCAAGGCCAATGGGCGCTACCTGGAGTTCGGTGGTCAGCAATTCGTGCTGCTCGCTGCGCCGACGCGCAGCGGCAAGGGTGTCGGGGTCGTGATCCCCAATCTGCTGAGCTGGCCCGAGTCCGTGATCGTGCTCGATGTGAAGCAGGAAAACTGGGATCTCACTTCCGGCTTTCGGCACTACGTTGGCGGACAGGAGTGCTACCTGTTCAACCCGGTTGCGGCCGACAAGCGCACACACTGTTGGAACCCGCTCGACTACGTGAAGACTGACAAGGTTTTTCGCGCCGACAGCCTGGGTGTGATCGCTACGCTGCTGTGGCCCGATCTGCCGGGCACAGATCCCATTTGGACAGCGACGCCGAGGGCGCTTTTCACCGGCATCGCCATGATGATCCTGGACATGCGCGAGCTGGAGAAGTACGAGAACCCGGACTTTTCAAAGTCGTTCACGCTGGGTCAGATCATGCGCGAGACGCTGCAGGATGGCGATGGCGCCGCCTACTTCAAGGGCGTGGTCGACTCCTACGCTGCGCGGACCTTCACCAGCAAGACGCCGGGCAGGGCAGGGGAGAGCATGGCGCTCAGTCCCGAGACTGTGCGGGCGCTCAACACCTATATCGGCATCGCCAGCGACAACACGCGCGCCGGCGTGATGACCAGCTTCCGATCACGCTTGGAGTTGTGGTTGAACCCGCTGGTGACGTCCCATTCTTCCTCAATCAGGACAGAGTACTTCCTCTCGAGGTGCAGTTCGTAGTCGAACGGAAACTCTGTGGTCGTCTCAAGGCCTACGATGAGCTGGATATCGTCTGGCAAGTCCCTGGCGATGAACTCAAGCACTGCGGGAAGATTGATGTCATCTTGCGCCTGCTGGTTGGGTGAGTCGATGACCACTGGAATATCGTACGTGGCGTTGGAGCCGTGTGCCGTGCGCCAAATTGCCGCGTAGTAGGCCAGTATGGAGCGTGGACCTCCGCTTCCCGAGAGGTCGGGCCGCCCCGCGAGCTTCATTTTGGATACGTCAATAGAAGGAAGCTTTAGTGCAACACGGCCTGCAGCGTAGAAGTCTCTGAAATTGGAAAGAATCTTGCTGCTGCGCCTTCTGGAGATCCCCAATGCGCTGGTTGTCTTGTCGTGGCGCAACGCGAATGTTCACATCGACTCCTGGGTCAGGGAGATCGTGAGCAGGTGATCCCGGCCAGAGAACACCCCGCAGGATGTGGAGATGCGGGCACGACTGTCCGCCTCCAGGGGCTCCATCCGTATGTGGAGGAGTCCGTCACCTGTCTGGCGCTCCACAATTTGATCCGGGTGTGCCTGCTCGGCCAGTGCTTCACCGAGCAGGCTGAGGAACAAGCCAAATGCGTGCGTGTCCAGATCGCCCAGTTCAGACAGCTTGATCGGTTGACCGGTGGCCAGACGTTGCCGTGCCGCCTCCACTTGGCGCGATTCTTCCGAGAGCTGTTGTGCCATCAGCGCCCGTTCTTCGCTGCGGTCACGCACCCGGGCCAGCGGGCCGCGGGGCGATGCTTCCCCGTACTCACGCAGACGCGGGCTGATCTGCAAGGGCGGCGCATCCAGCCAGGAGGTGCTCGCGGGAATGTCGTCTTCAGACTGCGGGTTCAGCGAAAAATGTCGGGCAGGCTGGAGCGCAAAAGCTGCCCGCGCAAGGCGGTGCGCCTCGCTCTCGGTTTCGCAAGCCGCAAACCACTGGGCGAGCATCCGAAAGTCCGCCGAACGGTCGCTGCGCCCGCTGCGTCGTTCGTTCATGGCCGCGATGGCGCCCAGCAACTGAGGGATCGCGGCCCGCGCCCGGGCGCGCAGCAGTTCCGCTTGAGGGGGCTCCGAACCCGTTGACAGGAACCAGCCTTGAAGTCCTTTCCATCGCTCTCGCCAGCCCTGCCAGCGACGCATTTTTTCGTCGATCTGGTCCTGGGTATCACCCGGCGCCGCGTCGGTGGCCTCGCGCTCGGCAATCTGCAGAAAGATGTGATCGATACGGGAGGAGAGGTAATGAATGAGCTGGGCAATGGTCTCCGAACGGCGGACCAGATCGCCCATGAACCGTTCGAGATAGTCGATCAGCCGCCGTTTGTAGGTGACGACGGCGTTCGCGTCCGCCTGCTGCAGCTCCAGGCTGCGAGCCACACCGGCCATGAAGGCTTGAGCGTTTTCGGCCAGATCCTCAAAAACGCGGACCAGATCACGCAACACCTCATGCATCTTGGCAACGTCAGGGCCATCGGGTGACGTCATGTCGTCAACCAGTTGACGCAACGCTAGAAGGCGGCTGGTGATGTCTTCTAGGGCAACGGTCTGCAGTTCGGCGCGACGGTACAGGGTTTGGTAGAAGACCGCCAGACCGGCTTCCACTGCCTCGCCCCCGTGGGACAGGCGATAGAGAAAGCGGGCTCGGTAGAAGTCGTTCAGCGACGATACGCGCGCGGTGTCGGGCTGGGATTCGAGGTTGCCCCACGCTGCCAGTTGTGCCAGGGCGATGCTCACTTCTTCAAGGCGCGGTGGTGAACCTGGCCAGTTGGCTTCAGCGAGGACCTCGTCTGGCCGCAGCTGGAGGCGGTACTGCCGCTTGGCTGCGGCGAATACGTCCATGATGCTGCGGTAGAGCACGGCTTTGTCCGCGCTCAGGTGCCGAAACAGTTCTGCTGCCGTGTTTGTTGTCAGCACTGGATGTGCTCCCCCTTCGTTCCCCTTGCTCGGCAAATAGTAACCGGAGTAACGGGATGTCAGGCAGGAGCGGGCCGACCCCGTTCTGTCACAGTGTGCAGGGCACGAAGATATCGGTCTATTTTTTGGAGGCTTCGTTTCTCGCGACTGGGTCGATGTGCAGTGCCGCTCAATCAAACGCCCCACCGCAACCAGCGAAGGATGCACAGCGTCGGGCGGATTGGTGCGGATTTCTTGCTTGGCTGTCGACGGGTAGCCCGGTTATTTTGAAAAAGTTCTATTGTCGTAGTCGAGCTACGATTCAAAATCACATTTCAAGTTGACTGAAGTTTGAATAAAGTGTTTGAATCGCAGTATGGCTACGACTGGAACGAGCAAACTAAATGCGCTCTATACCCGCCTGCCGCCGGGGATGCCGCTGACCTCGGAAGACCTGGCGGCGTTGGGCATCTCTGCGGATCTGGCCGTGCACTATG
>Ga0156085_1012_pt1 | contig 21828 bp, 23 predicted proteins | sample RifCSPlowO2_02_FD_107738 | JGI IMG/M metagenome (GOLD analysis project Ga0156085, IMG submission 107738) | Burkholderiales bacterium RIFCSPLOWO2_02_FULL_67_64 | reverse complement strand
ATGCCGTTGTCCACGAACTTCACCAGGCGCCAGGCGCGGGTGATGGACAACAGGGGCTCGATGGCGCTGGCCGTCATCTGCTCGCTGTACAGGCGGAAGGCCTTGATCACGGTGTCGATCTCTTCGAGCTCGCTGGTCTTGGACAGGTACTCGTGGATGTTGAGGAACAGCGAGGCGTGGATGTTGGGCTGCCAGGTCAGGAACCAGTCGGTCGAAAACGGCAACTGGCCCTTGGACGGCGACTTGCCCGCCACTTCCTTGTACAGGCGCAGCAGGCGCTCATACGACAGGCCGGTTTCGTACTCCAGCACCTGCAGGCGCGCGCCCAGCTGGATCAGGGCCACCGCGCGCTCGATGTCACGCGACTCGTTGAGGATGCTCTTGACAGTGGCCATGGTGAACTCCAGAGAGAGACAAAGGGGGAAGAAAGAAGTGCCTTCAACCAAGGGCGCCGAGGAACCGGCTTTGCCGGGCCTCTGGTGCCGCCCCCTTCAAGGGGGTGACGCCGCTGGCGGCGCGGGGGTCGGCGCTCAGTGCGCCGTGGCCATGCTCTCGGCGAACTTCCCGGCCATCAGGATGGAAGCGTGCAGCTGGGTGGTGGTGGTGTTGTCCACCTTCTTCACGTTGTGGTTGGTCAGCAGGTTCCACACCAGATCGTCGTCCACCCGGAAGCGGCACAGCAGCATGTTGCTCGACGCGATCTTGAGCAGTTGGGCGGTGGAGAGCATGCCCAGCAGGTCAGCGGCCTCTTCCGTGATGCCCAGGCGGTACAGCGCTTGGGCGCGATCCTTGCGGATCAGGTTCTGCGCCAGCATCAGGTAGGTCAGATTGGCTTCGCGGATTTCGCTCAAGAGTTGTTCGCTGTCCATGGTGTTCTCCTTGCATGAGAGCAGGTCGTTGGTGTCTGCGGTGTGCTTACATCTGTTGACCTGTTGTTAGTAATTGTGTCGACCGTAAAAATTTCTTGAATCGGCGAATGGCTGTTTGGGCTGTCAGGCACAGCGCCGTGGCGTGTCAGGTTTTTTCCTACATCGTTGGTACACGTGGCACACCACGCAACGCCAATAACGCGAGAAATGGCACACCCATCCCGCGCTTATCCAGGGAAATCTTTGCATCAAGGCGCTAAAGAATAGGCCCGGACCACCGAAATTGAACTCAACGAACTTCTAAAAAGGTTCGTCGTCCGGCAAGCGGAAGCGGCGAGACGGTCGGAGGCCACAGGGCCTGACCGGCTTGGCACGACGAAAGCTCCGGTCATGGCGGCCAGCCACATGGCTGTCGTTGGGACTGGCAGTGATGCCGGATTACTTTTTCATATTTTTAGGAGTTAAACATGAGCACCGTCAACACCAACGTGATGTCTCTCAACGCCCAGCGCAACCTCGCCGCCTCTGGCGGTTCGCTGGCCACTTCCATGCAGCGCCTGTCTTCGGGTCTGCGCGTCAACAGCGCCAAGGACGACTCGGCCGGTCTGGCCATCGCCGAGCGCATGAACGCCCAGGTCAAGGGCATGAACGTCGCGATCCGCAACGCCAACGACGGCATCTCGCTGTCGCAGACCGCGGAAGGCGCGCTGGGCAAGGTCGGCGACTCGCTGCAGCGCATGCGTGAACTGGCCGTGCAGTCGGCCAACGGTTCGAACTCCACGGACGACCGCGCCAACCTGGACGCCGAGTACCAGCAACTGGCCCTGGAAGTGACCCGCGTGCTCGACGGCACGAAGTTCAACGGCACCAACCTGCTCAACGCCGCGGCGACCCTGACCTTCCAGGTCGGCGCCAACAACGTGGCCGAAGACCAGATCGACATCGCCACCACCGACCTGACGGCCGGCGCGGGCGTCACGGCCGTTGTCGCTGGCGACATCACCACCGACGCCAACGCCCTGACCGCCATGGACAACCTGGACGATGCCATCGACGAGATCACGACGGCCCGCGCGACCTTTGGCGCCGTGCAGAACCGCTTCGACTCGGTGATCTCCAACCTGCAGGTGTCGTCCGAGAACCTGGCCGCTTCGCGCGGACGGATCATGGACGCCGACTTCGCGGTGGAGACCTCGAACCTCTCTCGCGGCCAGATCCTGCAACAGGCCGGCACCGCCATGGTGGCGCAGGCGAACCAGCTGCCCCAGGGCGTGCTGTCCCTGCTGCGCTGATCGGCACCGAACGCTGCGCACCACCCGAGGGTGGTGCGGGCCAGCGGCGGCGGCAGCCCCCTGCCCCGCCGCGCTCCCATTCGTGGGATGCACAGACCGCATGCCTTCGCGTGCGGTGCGTCCATCCTGAGGAAGGCACATCATGGCCACCATCTCTTCGCCCGGCATCGGCAGCGGGCTCGACGTCCAGAGCATCGTCTCGCAACTGGTGGCGCTGGAAAAAGCACCGCTCAAGCAGTTGCAGACGCAGGCCTCCTCGTTCCAGACCCGGCTCTCCACCTACGGCAACATCAAGTCGCAGATCACGGCCCTGGGCGACGCCGCTGGCAAGCTCGCCGGCGCCAGCGGCTGGAACGCCGTGAGCGCCACCTCGTCCAACCCCAGCGCGATTGGCGTGACGGTGTCTGCGGGTGCGCCCGCCACTTCGATCACGATGGCGGTGCAGCAGCTCGCCAAGGCGCAGTCCACCGCGTCGGGCGCCGTGGCCGCCGACACCGCCATGGGCACGGGCAGCATGACCATCGAACTCGGCAGCTGGAGCGGCAGCAGCTTCACCGCCGGCGCGGGCACACCGGTGGCCGTGACGATCAACGCCGGGGAAGACTCGCTGGCCGAGATCGCGGCCAAGATCAACGACGCCGACGCCGGCGTGAGCGCCACCGTGCTCAAGGACGCCAGCGGCGAACGCCTGCTGGTGCGATCCAAAGAGACCGGCCTGGAAAACGGCTTTCGCATCACGGTGGCCGACGACGACGGCAACGACACCGACGCCAGCGGCCTCTCGCGCCTGGCCTTCGACGTGGGCAACGCCAACGGCATGTCGTCGTCGCAGAGCGCGCAGAACGCCCTGGCCACCATCAACGGCGTGTCCATTTCGTCCGCCAGCAACCGGCTCGCCGACACCCTGCCCGGCATGACGCTGCAGCTCAGCCAGGTCACCACCGAGCCGGTGGAGATCGAGGTGAGTTCCGACACCGAGGCCGTGCGCGCCAATGTGCAGGCCTTCGTGGACGCCTACAACACCATCAACACCACCCTGGCCACCGCCACCCGCTACGACGCCACCACCAAGGTGGCCGGCGCCCTGCAGGGCGACTCGACCGCCACCGGCCTGCACAACGCGCTGCGCAGCATGATGCGGTCGATCACCGCGAGCAGCCCGTACACCCGCCTGGCGGACGTGGGCATCGAACTCCAGACCGGGGGCAAGCTGAGCATCGACAGCGAGAAGTTCGACGCCGCGCTCGCCGACATGGACGGTCTCAAATCGCTGTTCACCATCGAAACCGGTGCGAACACCACCGAGGGCTTCGGCCGCAAGATCCAGGCCTTTGCCAAGGGCCTGGTCGATGCCGAGGGCCTGGTGGGCAACAAGACCACGGCCCTGCAGGCCTCGATCAAGCGCAACGGCGTGGAGCAGGACAAGGTCAACGACCGCGCGCTGCGCGCCCAGGCGCGCTACCTGGCGCAGTACAACGCGATGGACGCGGCGGTGGGCAAGCTCAACGGCCTGAGCGCCTTCGTCTCGCAGCAGATCACGCTCTGGAACAAGAGTTGACCCGGGCCGAAAAGGCTGACCGATCCACACCGGCCCGAGCGCGCCCCTGGCGATGCATCGGGCCGTTTTGTTTGACGTGCATTCGAGCGACGCGCAGCGTTGGAACAGCATGACATTTCCGCCCCAAAAGCCCGCCATGGAAACTACAGTCCCTGCCGCCGGTGCCGATACTAAAAGGCATCAGACACAAGGAAATGACACCATGTTCACCCCTGTCAACGCCCGCGCCGCCGCTGCCTACAAACGCATCGCCGCCGAGACCAGCGTCCAGACCGCGGACCCGCACCAACTGGTCGGCCTGCTGTTCGATGCGCTGCTCCAGTCCATCGCCGCGGCGCGCGGCGCCATGTCGCGCGGGGACATCGCGGCCAAGGGCGCCGCGCTGGGCAAGGCGGTGCGCATCATCGAAGAAGGACTCAAGGCCGGGCTGAACCTGCAGCAAGGCGGCGATCTCGCCGCCAACCTGCAACAGCTCTACGGCTACAGCGTGTTGCGCCTGACCCAGGCCAACCTGCGCAACGACGCCAAGGCCCTCGAAGAGGTGACCCAGCTCATCGAGCCGCTGGCGCAGTCGTGGAAACAGATCAAGGGCCCGGGGCCCGCCTACCTTCAGCCCGTCGCGGGCCGTGGAGCCTGATCATGGAGCACAGCTTGCTGGACTACTACACCGCCATCGAAAACGCCAGCGCGCGGATGCTGGAAGCGGCCAAGGCCGAAGACTGGGACGCCGTGGTGCACCTGGAGAGCACCTGCGCGGTGCTGATCGCCCAGCTGCGCCACAAATCGCGCCACACCGAACTGGCCCCGGAAGAACGCAAGGAAAAGAGCCGCATCATGCAGCGCATCCTGCGGGCCGACGCCCAGATCCGCTGCCTGGCCGAGCCCTGGCTCCAGGACCTGGAGCAGTTGCTCGAAACGAAAGTCCATTGAGTGGCTCCCCCCGCAGCGCAGAACGAAGACCACCCCCATCGCTGGCTCACTGCGTGTAGCCAGCTCCGCCCCTCAAGGGGCAACGCTGGCGGCCCGGCAAAGCCGGTTCCGCGGCGTTCTGGGTTCAATGCATTTCGCGCCGGACGGCCCAGCGACAGAACCAGACAGGAGAGATGAGAACAGAAGAGATTTGGCCGGAGAGCGTGCCCCAACCCAGAATGCGGCGGAACCGGCTTTGCCGGGCCGCTCGCATTGCCCCCTTGAGGGGGTCGCGCGCAGCGCGGCGGGGGTGGGTCAAACCGACATGTTCATGATGTCGGTGTAAGCCTGCACCATCCGGTTGCGCACATGCAGCGTGGCCTGGAAGCCGATCTGGGCTTTCTGCATGGCGAGCATGGTTTCTTCCAGGCTGACCTTGGGGTTGCCGAGCTGGACTTCGGTCTGCAGGCGGGAGGCTTCGTTCTGTGCCGCGCTCACGTCTTTCAGCGCGGTCTTGAAGTTGTCGGCAAAGCCGCCGCCCACGCCGCCGGTGGCGGCGGGCCGCTTCATGCCGGGCTGCCCCACGCCGGTGAGTGCCTGGCTGGGCATGGGGTTGATTCGCAGGTCCATGGCGGATTCCTTCCACATAAAACGTGACGCTTCGATGCTAGTGAGCCCGCGGCCGGCGCGCGGCGGGAATAGGGGCACAAACCGGGGCCTTTTCACGGCTATGCCGCGGGCGGCGGGGTCGAATAATCGGTCGCAACGGGGGTGATTTCCCCTGGCAAAACCGAACCTCCGAAGCCGACCATGAGCAACACCGTCGCAGAACTGGACCTTCAACCCGCAAGCCGCAGCGCTTTCGGCGCGGGGCTGGCGCGCATGGACCAGACCCAGAAGATCCGCCTGGGCCTGGGTGCGCTGGCACTGCTGGCGATCGCGCTGGCCCTGTTCTTCATGGGCCAGCAGCCCGATTGGCGCGTGCTCTACACCAACCTGAGCGACAAGGACGGCGGCGCCATCGTCGCCCAGCTCACGCAGATGAACGTGCCCTACAAGCACAGCGAGGGCGGCGGCGCCATCATGGTGCCGGCCGACAAGGTGCACGACACCCGCCTGCGCCTGGCCTCGCAGGGCCTGCCCAAGGGCACGGTCAACGGCTTCGAGCTGATGGAGGCCAACCGCTTCGGCATGACGCAGTTCCAGGAGCGCCTGACCTTCCAGCGCGGGCTCGAAGGCGAGCTCACGCGCTCGATCCAGTCGCTCTCGTCGGTGCAGGCCGCGCGCATCCACCTCGCGCTGCCCAATCAGAACGGCTTCTTCCGCGAACAGCAGAAACCCAGCGCCTCGGTGCTGCTCACCCTGCACCCGGGCCGTACGCTGGACAAGGCGCAGATCGCCGGCATCGTGCACCTGGTGGCCTCCAGCGTGCCCGAGATGAACCCCAAGGCCGTGAGCGTGGTGGACGACGCGGGCTCCCTGCTTTCGGCCTCCAGCGAAGGCGCGTCCCAGGGCGCGGACACGCAAAAGCTGCAGTACACGCAGCAGATCGAGCAGATGTACACGCGCCGCATCCTGGACATGATCGAGCCTCTGGTGGGCCAGGGCAACGTCAAGGCCCAGGTCAACGCCGACATGGACTTCTCGTTGGTGGAGTCCACCAGCGAGCTGCACAAGCCCAACCAGGGCGGCGAGCCCGGCGCGGTGCGCAGCCAGCAGCTGGTGGAAGACGGCAGCCCCGCCACGGCCCAGGCCGCGGGCGTGCCCGGCGCGGTGAGCAACCAGCCCCCCGCCACCGGCAGCGCCCCCATCAACGGCCCCGCCGCCGCGCTGGGCGTGGCCGGCAACGGTGGCGACAAGCCCGGTTCCTCGCGGCGCGAGTCGGTCATCAACTACGAGGTGGACAAGACCGTGAAGGTGGTGCGCGAGGCCAGCGGCACCGTGCGCCGCCTGAGCGCGGCCGTGGTGATCAACCACCGCAGCGCCACCGACAAGAGCGGCAAGGAAGTCTCCTCCCCGATCCCGCCCGAGCAGCTCGAACAGATGACCGCGCTGGTGCGCGAGACCATCGGTTTCAACAAGGACCGCGGCGACTCGGTCAACGTGGTCAACGCGGTCTTCAACGTGCCAAAGCCGGTCGAAGAGGTGCCCGTGGCCTGGTGGCAGCAGCCCGCCAACCAGGAACTCGCGCGCTCCATGGCCTGGCCGCTGGGCATGGTGGGCATGGGCCTGCTGGTGCTCATGGGCCTGGTGCGCCCGGGCATCAAGCTCATGCGCTCGCCCGCCAGCGCCAGCAAGTCCAATGGAGCCCTGCCCCAGCTCAACGCGGTGCTCAACGAAACGCCCGACCGGCCCGGCCTGCCCCTGGCCCTCGCCACGCCGACCTCCGAGGCGACCCGCCTGGCCGACGCCAAACGGCTGGCGCTGGAGAACCCGATCGCCGTGGCCAACATCGTCAAGACCTGGGTGAACGGCGAGGCCGTTGCATGAGCATGAAACACCCCCGCCTCGCTTCGCTCGACCCCCTCAAGGGGGCAACGCGGTGCGGCCTGGCGAAGCCAGGACCAAAGCGTTCTGGGTTGAGTCACTTCGCTCCGGACACTCTGGGGCGGGATCTCGGCGCGCGGACCGTGGCGCACAGCTAAGGAAGCACGATCATGGAAGACCAGGGAACCCAGGACGCCGCGATCTTTCTCATGTCGCTGGGCGAGGAAGAGGCGGCCGAGGTGTTCAAGCACCTCAGCCCCAAGGAAGTGCAGAAGCTGGGCGAGACGATCGCCAACATGCGCACGGTCACGCGCGAGCGTGTGGACCAGGTGATCGGCAAGTTCACCGACGAGGCCGCCTCGCACAGCCTGCTGGTGTCGGACACCAACAACTACGTCAAGGCCGTTCTCAAGCGCGCCCTGGGCGACGACAAGGCCTCGCTGCTGATCGACCGCATCATGCAGGGCAGCGACGTCTCGGGCATCGAGAGCCTGAAGTGGATGGACCCAGTGTCCATCGCCGAGCTGCTGCGCAACGAACACCCGCAGATCATGGCCGCGATCCTGGTGCACCTGGAGAGCGACCTCACCGCGGGCGTTCTCAAGCAGCTGCCAGACCGCCAGCGCAACGAGGTGATGCTGCGCATCGCCACGCTCGAAGGCATCCAGCCCACCGCGCTCAACGACCTCAACGAGGTGCTCTACAAGGTGCTCGCCGGTGGCGACAAGATCCGCAAGACCTCGCTCGGCGGGGTCCAGACCGCCGCCGACATCATCAACATGATGGGCACCCAGATCGAGACCGCGGTGATCGAGTCGATCCGCGCGCTCGACGCCGAGCTGGCCCAGCGGATCATGGACAAGATGTTCACCTTCGAAGACCTGCTCAAGGTGGACAACAAGTCGATCCAGATGGCCCTCAAGGAGGTGTCCACCGATTCGCTGGTGATCGCGCTCAAGGGCTCGTCCGCCGAGCTGCGCGAACACATCCTGGCCAACATGTCCACGCGCGCGGCCGAGGGTCTGCGCGACGACCTCGAATCGCGCGGCCCGGTGCGGCTCTCCGAGGTGGAGAACCAGCAGAAGGAAATCCTCAAGATCGTGCGGCGCCTGTCGGACGAAGGCCTGATCGTGATTGGCGGAGGCGGCGATGACAGCTTCGTCTAAGTCCAGCCCGAGCTCGCGCTTCATCCCGCGCGAGGAGATCGACGAGGTCTCGGCCTGGAAGTTCTGTGCCATGGACGGCAGCGACGAGACCAGCGCGCCGCAGATCGAGACCGACGGCCCCAACACCGACGGCCTGAGCCAGCAGGCGCTGAACGACGCGCGCGAACAGGCCTACGCCGAGGGCTTCGCCCACGGCCACGACGCGGGCAGCCAGGAAGTGCGCGACGCGCTGGAGGCCACGGTGCGCAAGACGGCGGAAGAAACCGCCGTGCGCATGGCGCAGCTGCTGCACACCACGAAAGAACACCTGACCCGCAGCGAGGAACAGATCTCGCGCCACATCCTGGAGCTGGCCTGCGATCTGGCGCGCCAGGTGGTGCGCCAGGAGCTGCAGGTCAACACCCTGCACCTGCGGCCGGTGATCAGCGAGGCGCTGGCCCAGCTGGTGGACGACGGCCTGCCCGCCACCGTGCGCATGAACCCGGGCGACCTCGCGCTCATGAAGGGCGCGCTGCAGGAAACCCTGACCGGCAACCGCCCGGAATTCGTCGCCGACGCCAGCATCAGCGCCGGCGGCTGCCTGATCGAGTCGCCCAGCACCTCGGTGGACGCCACGATCGAAAAACGCTGGATGCGCGCCGTGGGCAACCTCGGCCTGGACACCCCCTGGAACCCGGAGAACGCTGATGTATGACGCTCCCCCCGCAGCGCTTCGCGCTACCCCCCAGGGGGGCGGCACTGGCCGTCCGGCAGAGCCGGCCCGGCGGTGCCCCCGGTTGGACCGTTTCGTGCGTTGCGCATCGCGCGCCGGCGGCGATTCTGGATTGGACCACTGCGCGGGGAGGTTGATATGAACGACAGTGTGTTCGGCACCGAAAACCGCTGGGGCCACTTCATGGAAGACGTGCGCACCAACGCCAGCGTGCACACGCCACTGGAAGTGCGCGGCACGCTCACGCGCCTGGCCGGTCTGGTGCTGGAGGCGGTGGGCCTGAAGGTGCCGGTGGGCTCGCAGTGCCTGATCGGCAACGGCAAGAAAGAGCCGGTGCTGGCCGAGGTGGTGGGCTTCTCCAGCGACCGCGCCTACCTGATGCCCGCGGGCGACACGCACGGCCTGTCCAGCGGCGCGAGCGTGACGCCGCTGGCGCCCTACCGGCCCGTGCCGCGAGTGGGCCAGACCAACAAACCACCGTCGCCCGACGACCGGGGCACCCTGCGCCTGCCGCTGGGGCGCGGCCTGCTCGGCCGCGTGGTGGACTCGCACGGCAACCCGCTGGACCGCCTGGGCCCGATCCACCACGTGGACATCGAGCCGCTGGACCGCCAGCCGCTGAACTCCATGGACCGCGACCCGGTGCGCACCCCGCTGGACACCGGCGTGCGCGCGATCAACGCCCTGCTCACCGTGGGTCGTGGCCAGCGCATCGGCCTGTTCGCCGGCTCCGGCGTGGGCAAGTCGGTGCTGCTGGGCATGATGGCGCGCTACACCAAGGCCGACGTGATCGTGGTCGGCCTGATCGGCGAGCGCGGCCGCGAGGTGAAGGAATTCATCGAGGACATCCTGGGCGTGGAGGGGCGCAAGCGCTCGGTGGTGGTGGCCGCGCCGGCCGACGCGCCACCGCTGGTGCGCATGCAGGGCGCCACCTACGCCACCGCGATTGCCGAGCGCTTCCGCGAAGATGGTCTGCACGTGCTGCTGCTGATGGACTCGCTCACCCGCTACGCCATGGCGCAGCGCGAGATCGCGCTGGCCATCGGCGAGCCGCCGGCCACCAAGGGCTACCCGCCCTCGTGTTTCGCCAAGCTGCCGCAGCTGGTGGAGCGCAGCGGCAACGGCCTGAACGGCAAGGGCTCGATCACCGCCTTCTACACCGTGCTCAGCGAGGGCGACGACCAGCAGGACCCGATCGCCGACGCCGCGCGCGCCATCCTGGACGGCCACATCGTGCTCTCGCGCGCGCTGGCCGAGTCGGGCCACTACCCGGCCATCGACGTGGAGGCCTCGGCCTCGCGCGTGATGCACAACGTGGCCAGCACCCAGCACCTGGAACTGGCGCGCAAGTTCCGCGGCCTGTATTCGCGCTACATGAAGAGCCGCGACCTCATCCAGCTCGGCGCCTACGCCGCCGGCAGCGACCCGGAGACCGACCGCGCCATCGTGCTCTACCCCGCGCTGCAGCGCTTCCTGATGCAGGACATGCACGAAGCGGCCAGCCTCGCGGGCAGCCTGCAGCAGCTCGCGGGCGCGCTGCAGGAAGACAAGCCGGCACGCGACCCGAACGCCCGCCAGGCGCGACCCACATAGATGAAGGAGCACTGACATGAGCAACATGAAGACCCTGAACAAGGTGGTGGAGCTGGCCGAGAAGCGCCGCGACGAGGCGCTGGCCGCGCTGGCCCAGCTGCAGCGCGAACTGCAGATGGCGCGCGAGCAGATGGTGCAGCTGGAGTCGTACGCGCAGGAGGCCATGGCGCGCTGGTCGGCGCGCAGCAGCGTGGGCGTGGACGCCAACCTGCTGCACCACCACCGCCAGTTCATGCAGAAGATCGACCACGCCATGAACTTCCAGGCCCGGGTGCTGCAGGACCGTGAGGCGATGATCGAGCGCGGCCAGTCGCAGTTGCACGCGGCCGAACGCGATGTGGCCGGCCTGCGCCGTTTTGCCGAACGCAAGCAGCAGGCCATCGACCACCGCGCGCAGCGCCTGGACCAGAAGAACACCGACGAAATGGCCCTCACCATCCACCTGCGCCAGAGCCTGGTCCAGGCCCAGGGCGTGCGGCCATGAACCACACGAAGGGATACCGATGAGCACCACCCCCAGCGCCACCCAAGGCCACAGCACCAATGCCAGCGCCAGCGCCAGCGCAACGGGCGCCACGCGCAATGGCGCCGGCAAGCCCGCGCGCGAAGCCTCGGGCACGGCCACCGGCGCCGACCTGTTTTCCAACCTGCTCTCGCTGCTGAGCGCGGCCGTCGAGCCACCCGCCGGCGCCGAGGCCCTGAACGACAGCAGCGCCGCAGGCGACGCGCAAGCCGACCCCAACGCCAACCCGCTGGCCGCCCTGTTGACCTGGCCCGGCCCAGGCAGCGCCCTGGCCCCGACCCCACCCTCGGGCGCCCTCGCAGCCCAGGCCATGGGCGGTGCTGCGGGCAAGCCGCTCCCCAGCGCCGACGCCCCCGCCGCCGACCCGGCGCTGCAGGGCATGACCCTGCTCGACACCCCGGCCGAGCCCGACGCCCAGACCCTGGCCGCGCTGGGCCGCGGCACGGCGGCGGCCCCCGCCGGCCCGGCCCAGGCACCGGGCAAGGCCCCACCGGCCCTGGGCCAGGTGCCCACCACACGCAGCCTGCAATGGCGCAGCGCCGGGGCCATGGCACAACACGCGGTGGCCGCGCCCAGCGCCACCGCCTCGGCCCACCAGCAGCACAGCGCCGCACAGGCCGTCGACGTGGGGCCGGGCCAGACCACGGCCTCGCTCACGGCCATGCGCAGCACCGTGGCGCTACACGACCGCATGGGCCGCACCAGCACCACCGAAGCCCCGGCGCTCGCGGCCGCGGGCGCCGCCGCCGGCCCCTTCGTGCTCGGCGCGGCGGGCGGTGCCGGCGCGCAGACCGATGCCGGCGCCGGCGGCGGCGGCGCCCAGCCGGGCGCCCTGGCCGAGGGCGGCGAGGCCGAGCTGACCACCGACGAAGCCTGGGCCGAGTCGGCCCAGGAAGCCGCGCTGAACGGCGAGGCCGACACCGAGGCCGAGGTGGTCAGCCACTGGGGCACGCAGAACCTGCGCCACGCCAGCCTGCGCGTGGGCGAAGGCGGCGAAGACGCGATCGACATCCAGCTCTCGATGTCCGGCCAGGAGGTGCAGGTGGACTTCCGCACCGACAGCGCCGAGGCCCGCGCCAGCCTGGCGCAGAACGCGGGCGAGTCGCTGGCCGAGCTGCTGCAGCGCGGCGGCATCCAGCTCGGCGGGGTGTCGGTGGGCGGCGGCCAGGGCCAGGCGTCCGGTGGGCCCGGCCAGCGGCCTGCCGAAGCCGGTGTGCGCCCGGCGCGCGCCGGTGGCGCGGCCAGCGGTGTGGACAGCGCCACCACGGCGCCCACAGCACCGCGTCCGCGCGCCGACGGCAGCCAGCCGCTGGACCTTTTTGTCTGAACCGATCAGACCGGAATAAGGGGCTTTTCCCGCCCTTTTCCGGGGAGCGCCGCAGGGGGTGGCGCTCAATAATTCTTCCGAACACCGCGCCTTTCCTGGCGTGGTCCGCCCCCGGCCCGGGGCGATCTTCTGGAGAATGCCCATGTCCGCTGCCGCCGCGACCGCCGATGCCCCGGTTCCCGTCAAACCGAAGAAGAGCCGCAAGCTGCTGTTCATCCTGATCGGCCTGGTGGTGTTCGCGATCATCGGCGCGGCCGGGGCTTTTCTGCTGCTCAAGGCCAACACCGCCGACGGCGAGGACGGCGCGGAAGAAGAGACCTCCGCGGTGGACGACGAGCACCGGGCTCCCCCGACCTTCCTGCCGCTGGACAGCATGGTGGTCAACCTGGCCGATGCGGGCGGCAACCGCTTTGCCCAGCTCGGCATCACGCTGCAGCTGCAGGACGAGAAGACCAGCGAGGACATCAAGGTCTACATGCCCTCCATCCGCAACAGCATCCTGATCCTGGTCTCCCAGCGCACCTCGGACGAGCTGCTGCTGATCGAGGGCAAGGAAAAACTGTCCACCGACATCATCAACGAGATCTCGCGCGTGATGCGCTACACCCCGCCAGCCAAGGCGGGCGCGCAGACCAAGCGTGCGCCCGCCGAGCCCCACCCGGTGCAGGGCGTGCTGTTCTCCAGCTTCCTCATTCAATAACCCAGCGGGCACACACACCATGGCCGAATCTTTTCTCTCTCAGGATGAAGTCGACGCCCTGCTTGAGGGCGTGACCGGTGAAAGCCAGAAACTGGAAAAGGAAGAGCAGTCCACCGAAGGGGTGCGCAGCTACAACCTCTCCAGCCAGGAGCGCATCGTGCGCGGGCGCATGCCCACCATGGAGATCGTCAACGAGCGGTTTTCACGCAACCTGCGGCTGGGCCTGTTCAACTTCATCCGCCGCAGCCCCGAGATCGCCGTGGGCGGGGTGCAGGTGCAGAAATACAGCGCCTTCCTGCGCGAGCTGGTGGTGCCGACCAACCTGAACATCATGGCCATCCGCCCGCTGCGCGGCAACGGCCTGGTGGTGTGCGAGCCCACGCTGCTGTTCGGCGTGATCGACAGCCTGTTCGGTGGCAGCGGCAAGTTCCACACCCGCATCGAAGGGCGCGACTTCTCCCCCACCGAGCACCGCGTGATCACGCGCCTGGTGGAGGTGGTGGCCGAGGAATACAAGAAGGCCTGGACCGGCATCTACCCGCTGGAGCTGGCCTACCAGCGCTCGGAGATGCAGCCCCAGTTCGCCACCGTGGCCACGCCCAGCGAGATCGTGGTCTCCACCAGCTTCTCGGTGGAGATCGGCGACATCACGGGCGGCCTGCACATCTGCATCCCCTACGCCACGCTGGAGCCAATCCGCGACGTGCTGTATTCCTCCGTGCAGGGCAGCGCCATCGAGGTGGACCGCCGCTGGATCCGCCTGCTGAGCCACGAGATCCAGGCCGCCGAACTGACCCTGGTGGCCGAGCTGGCCAAGACCGACGCCACGGTGGAGCAACTGCTCGCCATGCAGGTGGGCGACTTCATCGAACTGGAGCGCACCCCCAGCATCCAGGCCCGGGTGGAAGGGGTTCCCCTGTTCGAGTGCCAGTACGGCACCCACAAAGGCAAATACGCCCTGCGCATCGACGACAAGCTGCGCGGAACCGAAATCAACTGGCTGGGAGATACCTATGTCAACTGAAAACGACGTCGCCGACGACTGGGCCCAGGCCCTGGAAGAACAGGCCAGCGCCCATACCACCGACGGCGCGCCCGCGTTCGACGCCGTGAGCGCCCCGGCCACACCGAGCGGCGGCCACAACGGCCCCGGCGGCGCCCAGATGCAAGACATCCAGATGGTGCTGGACATCCCGGTGCAGCTCTCGGTGGAGCTGGGCCGCACCAAGGTGCCCATCAAGTACATCCTGCAGCTGGCCCAGGGCTCCATCGTGGAACTCGACGCGCTCGCGGGCGAGCCCATGGATGTGCTGGTCAACGGCTACCTGATCGCGCAGGGCGAGGTGGTGGTGGTGAACGAAAAGTTCGGCATCCGCCTGACGGACATCGTGACGCCCTCCGAGCGCATGCGCAGGATTAGCAAGAGTTAACCCCCTGCGTCGCCTTCGGCGCCTCCCCCCTTGAAAAGGGGGGCGACACCAGAGGCCCGGCAAAGCCGGTTCCTCGGTGTCTCTGGTTGAAGGCACTTCGCTCATCCACCACTTTCGACTGGATTCCTTCATGTTGCAAAACGCCGCTCCGGCCGTGATCCTGCTCATCGTGATGGTGGGTGTGGCCTGGCTGCTGCAACGCTACCGCCGCCACCTGCCGGGCGTCTCCAGCCAGCGGGGCCCGGCGCTGCACGTGCTCAACTCGCTCTCGCTGGGCCCGCAGCAACGCGTGGTCACGGTGCAGGTCGGCCAGGGGGCCGACAGCGTCTGCCTCGTGCTGGGCGTGGCCCCGGGCGGCGTGCACACGCTGCACAGCCTGCCGCTGCCCGCCGAACCCGCGGCACCAGTCGACGCCAGCCACCCCGCGGCCACCGGCTTCGCGGCGCGCCTGGCCCAGTTCACCTCGTCCCACAAGGCTTCCCATGCGCCGCGCTGACTGGCTGCGCAGCGGCCTGCTGCTGACCTCACTCGCCCTGCTGGCCACCGGTGCGTGGGCACAGGCCGCGCCCGCCGCGCCGGGCGCTGGCGCCTCGCTGCCGCTGGTGATCGGCCAGGGCGCGGGCGGCAACAGCTACTCGGTGCCGATCCAGACCCTGCTGTTCTTCACCGCGCTCTCGTTCCTGCCCGCAGTGCTGCTGCTCATGACGGGCTTCACCCGCATCGTGATCGTGCTCTCGCTGCTGCGCCAGGCGCTGGGCACGCAGTCGGCCCCGCCCAACCAGGTGGTGGTCGGCCTCTCGCTCTTCCTCACGCTGTTCGTGATGGGCCCCACGCTGGACAAGGTCTACAGCGACGCCTACGCGCCCTACACCAGCAACCAGATCAGCTTCGAGCAGGCGCTGGAGCGCGGGCAGGAGCCCATGCGCGCCTTCATGCTCAAGCAGACCCGCCAGAGCGACTTCGAGCTGTTCGCCAAACTCGCCAAGCTGCCCGCCGACGTGACCGCGCAGACCGCGCCGTTCCGCGTCATCGTGCCGGCCTTCGTCACCAGCGAGCTCAAGACCGCGTTCCAGATCGGCTTCATGATCTTCATCCCCTTCCTGGTGATCGACATGGTGGTCGCCAGCGTGCTGATGTCGCTGGGCATGATGATGCTGTCGCCCGTGCTGGTGGCGCTGCCGTTCAAGCTCATGCTGTTCGTGCTGGCCGACGGCTGGAACCTGCTGATCGGCTCCCTAGCCGCCAGTTTCGCCACGTAGGAAAAAACCATGGACGCACAAGCCGCGCTCACGATGGGGCAGAACGCCCTCTTCCTCATCCTCATGGTGGCCTCGCCCGTTCTGGCCACGGTGCTGGGCGTGGGTCTGCTGGTGAGCCTGTTCCAGGCCATCACCCAGATCCACGAGGCCACGCTGTCGTTCGTGCCCAAGCTGATCGCGGCCATCGCGGTGTTCGCCGTCGCCGGCCCCTGGATGCTCACCACCATGGTGGAGTTCATCCGCAGCACGATCCTTTCGATACCGAACCACGCGATTTAGATGCCCACCTTCAGCGAAGCCGACATCATGGCGCTGGTGTCGCCGGTGTTCTGGCCCTTTCTGCGGGTGCTGGCGGTGTTTTCCAGCGCGCCCATCTTTTCGGCGCGCTCGGTGCCGGTGCGCAGCCGCGTGGCGCTGGCGTTTCTGATCGCGGTCTGCGCCCAGGCCGGCCTGCCCGAGCAGCCCGTGGTGGCGCTGACCGACCCCAACGCCTTCGCCGTGGTGCTGCAGCAGGTCGTAGTGGGCGTGGCCATCGGGCTGGCGGTGCGCATCGTGTTCGCCTCGGTCGAACTCGCGGGCGAGATCATCGGCCTGCAGATGGGCCTGAACTACGCCGGCTTCTTCGACCCCTCCACCAACCAGCAGACCAGCGCCGTGGGCCGCTTCTTCGGCAACACCACCATGCTGCTGTTCGTGGTGCTCAACGGCCACCTCATGGTGCTGCAGGCCGTGGTCTCCAGCTTCGAGACCTTCCCCGTGGGCGCCAGCGCCTTCGAGTCGATCAACCGCCTGCGCCTGCACGAGCTGGGCGCGGTGGTGTTCCGCTACGGCCTGTGGATCGCCCTGCCCATGATCGGCATGCTGCTGTTCATCAACATCGTGCTCGGCTTCGTCTCACGCATCGCACCCCAGATGAACGCCTTCGCCATCGGCTTCCCCATCACCCTCTCAGCCGGCCTGCTCGGCATCGCCTTCACCCTGCCCATGCTGGACGCACCGGTGGTGGCGCTGATGAAACTGGCGACGGACATCTTCACGGGCGGCTGAAGCCCGGAGCCGGGCCGCGAAGGGTTGAGCCGGGCCCCTGAGGTACGGCCCAACGCCGATCTCCAACAGGAAGTTGGCCAACGCGTGCTGGTGCGAACCAGGGCCGAGTTACACGAAGTTGCGAACGAGCACGTGGCGATGCTGGAACAAAGCCCGCAGCGTGTGATCAGCCATGTCCAGGAACGGCGCATCCGCTGCGCGGCCCGATGCCGGCCTACGCCTTGCCGTTCCCCCACATGAGCCGTCCCCTTGCCCATGCGACGATTCCCGCTGTTTCTCCTCATGGCCGCCTTCCTCGCTGCTCCAGCGCTGCACGCCGCCGAGCCGCCTGCGCGCAAGGCCGCCACGCTGTACGCGCAGTTCTGCGCCGGCTGCCACGGTGCCGACCTCCAAGGCGGTCGGGCCGCCAGCCTGCTCGACGGAAAGTGGATGAACGCCTCCGGCGACGCCCGCCTGCTGGGTGCCATCCGCGGCGGCGTTCCCCGCTCCGGCATGCCCGCTTTCCGCAAGACCTTCACCGAGCCGGAGATCCGCGCGCTCGCCATCTTCATCCGCGAGTCGGCCCACCGCCGCGCCGACCCCGCCGTGGGCCAGGCTGGGGGGCTTCCGAAGGGCTTGCAGCGCACCGCCTTGCACGCCTACCGCGTCGAAACGGTCCTCTCCGGCCTGGACGTCCCTTGGACGCTGGCCTTCCTGCCCGACGGCCGCCTGCTCGTCACCCAGCGCAAGGGCATGCTCGTCGAGGCCGTCCGAGACGACGGCCGCTGGACCGCCCGCCCCATCAAGGGCCTGCCGCGCGTGTGGGTGCGCGACGAAGGCGGCCTGCTCGACATCACCCCCCATCCCGACCATGCGGCCAACGGCTGGCTCTACCTCACCCTTGCGGACCCCGGGCCCGAGGACAGCGGCAACACCAAGCTCGTGCGCGGCCGCATCCGCGACGGCCGCTGGGTCGACCAGGAGACGATCTTCCAGGCCCCCGTCGCCACCTACACCAACCTCGGCATCAACTTCGGCAGCGCCGTCGTGTTTCACAACGGCTACCTCTTCTTCTCCTTCGGCGAGCGCGGCAACGTCGGCCAGGCGCAGGACCTCTCGCGGCCCAACGGCAAGATCCACCGCCTCTTCCCCGACGGCCGCGTTCCGCCCGACAACCCCTTCGTCCATACGCGCGGCGCGCTCCCCTCGATCTGGAGCTACGGCCACCGCAACCCACAGGGCCTGACGATCGACCCGCGCAGCGGGGCGCTCTGGGAGAGCGAGCATGGTCCGCGGGGCGGCGACGAACTCAACCACATCGTGCGCGGCCGCAACTACGGCTGGCCCGCCATCACCCACGGCATGAACTACGACGGTACGCCGGTCTCGGCGCTCACCCGGAAGAAGGGCATGGAGCAGCCGGTGCGCCACTGGACCCCGTCGATCGCGGTGAGCCCCATCCACTTCTACACCGGTGACGCTTTTCCCGCATGGAAGAACCAGCTCTTCCTCGGCGCGCTCGCGCAGCAGGAACTGCACCGCCTGGAAGTGGAGGGCGACCGCGTGATCGGGCAGGAACTCATCCTCAAGGGTCGGGGCCGCGTGCGCGGCGTGACCACCGGGCCCGACGGCTACCTCTACGTCGCGCTGGAGATTCCCGGGCCGGACACGCCCGACCTCGTCGTCCGCCTGGTTCCGGCGGACTGAGCCTTGCTCATATTCCCACGCGAATCCGGCGCCTTCACTCTGCCCATGCTGGACGCGCGGTGGCGGCACGTCACCGCGACACGGGGCGTGGGCCCGCGAGGCGGCGGCACGGTGCAGCTACGTGCGCGATGCCCAGAGAGCGAATCGGTCGACCGCCGGATTGGCCACCGTGTTCATTCTTGTTTACCTTCGGAACAGAATTCGAGAAGCCACTGGGCGTGACCTCTGGTTTTCTCGTCTCCCATCTTGATGAGATTGGCAAGACTTCGCTTCGTCTCGGCTGGGAAAAGAAATGGGATTTCCAGCAACGCCGCCGTAAAGCCGTCGTTGTCGTGCCCTTCATCAAAGCCGCGTTGATATGCAGAAAACAACTGCGACAAGACCGATGGACCGACCAACTCGACAAGTGGCCAGGCAGCGGCCTCGCGCACAAAGAAACTGTCATGTTGAAGCAATGCCAGAAGCCTGGGTACATCTTCTATTTCAGCTTCGGCATGAAGTCGTGAAGCAGCCTCAACACAAGTTAAAACGTCTGATGCCTCAAGGGCCGACGCTATCTCATTCCAAGCGGCGGGATTCATGGTGCAGGTCCGCTTGATCGCATCATTCGGCGGCATCACGCTTCGAGCGCCTTGATCTTCAGCCAGGTTTCGCGGAACAGTGTCTGCAATGACGACTTGAATGTGTTCCGTGCGTCGTTGTACGATTTATCGTTGTCTGAAGTCGGCTTCTGTGCGTGACACTGGAGAACCGTTTGCAGACTCAAAAGTGCGGTAACTACGGTTTGCTGATTCGCCTTTTCAGGATTTAGCATCAACTCAATCAAGTTTGCCTTGGTCATCGAACTGAAAAATAGCTCATTGATTCGTTCCTGCGTGGCCTTGCCGCTTTGCAGAAAGCTGTAGATAAGGTCGTACTCGGTCAGCATATCTTTTGCGGCCTCTCGTACCGAGTCCATCCACTGCTGCCTTTGTTTAGAGATGATTTCCGCCTTGAGTTGGCTATCCAGCTTTGCCCGTTCGTTCTTGGCCGATGCTCGACCTCCCAAGAGTTGAAAGGTACCAGAGACGAGCGAGCCGACCACGACACCGGTCATACCGACGAGTGCGGTTACCAGGCCAGAGCTTTGCATGCCATCAAGTGCGACCTTGATATCTCGCAGGATTTGTAGAGCTTGAGCGCTTTCATTCATGTGGATTTTCCGAAAAACGTTCGAGGTAAGGGGCGGCTTGCAGCTTGCCGAAAGCCGCCAAATTAATTGGAATACGAAGGGACTTCCCACTTCCGGGCGATGGCATCGAAGTGCCAATATTGGTTTTTGAAGTCAATCTAAAACCCTTTTTTTGGAAGGAGAAGTCCTATGAACAAGATTACACGAATCGGTGTGGATTTGGCCAAACGTGTCCTCCAAGTTCACGCTGTCGATGCCAGCGGTCAGCGCATCGCCAGCCGCGCACTGAGTCGAGACAAATTCCTGCTCTGGTGCGCCCAGTTGCCCGCCGGTTGCATGCTCGCCACGGAGGCCAATTCCAGCGCTCACCACTGGGCATGCCGCCTGCGCGCTATAGGCCTGGACGCCCGCATCATCGCCGCTCACCTCGTAGCCCCTTACCGCATGCAAGGCAAGTCCTGCAAGAACAACGACGCCGCCATCTGCGAGGCCGTTGACTGCCCACACATGCGCTTCGTTCCGATAAAAATGGGGCCTCACCGAGCGGTTCGTATCTGGGCTTGGGCAGTTCGCCCAATCAAGCCCATCTGTAGATGTGCATTCTGTGCTTCGTTTCCAGCATCCCCACTTCACGCCACTGCCAGAAATACCGTCACCCGTGGAATGCCTATAGTCTGAGTCTGCGCTTCTTGACTACGTGGGAAGTCCCTGTAAAGGGTTAGACGTCACGTCTTCGACTCGCCGCGCAGGCTTCGGATGAGGCTGGCGACTTGCTCAACGCCGTCAAACGTTGAAGGAATTCCAGACTCTTCTGTGACGAGTCCGCTAAAGATAAGAGCTTCGAACTTGGCTAGCGCCGTCGAATCTGTCTCCCGCAGCTTCGAGACATACTCGGCGTAACTCTCGATAAACTGGCACAGGGATATTCGCAGATCAACCTGCAACAGTTGCGCCTTGACCGACCGAAACTGCGCGAGTACGACTCGGAAGAAGTAGAGCAGAATGATTTCTATGGCAATAATGGTCGGAAGTGAATAGACTAGTGTGGCCTTGTGCCCTTCAATCTCTGGAAGTTTTTCAATGACAAAGCTGATCTGGAAAACAGGCAGTGCAATCATCAAGGTGCCGATAGCTATGAGCGACCAAAAGGAGACGCTTCGCTCACCTTCTTTGGTTTCCTTTAGTTTTCGGAAGCCATTTACCAAGCCAACAAAGTTGTACTCAGATGTGGCCCTCTTGATGTTCTCAGTAAGGCCCACAAGTAGATTCTGTCGCTTTTCAAGATCACTGTCCCATTGCTCTCGCAACTTCCGGGACGCTTCGACTGTTTCGGAGAAGTGCCTAAATTCAGCAACAGCCGGATGAGCGATGAGCTTCTTTGCGACCTGCGCCGGCATGGTGTATGCCGCATATACGAGTTGCTGTCGATCGATTCCTTCGAAGGCGTCCAAGTTCTCGTGAACGAACTTCATAATCTTCCGAACCTCAAAGCTTGGCTCGGCTGGTTGAGTAAATTCAAGCTCGCAAAGAAATCGGAATGCAGACGTAAATATCGATCTAATCAGTGCTTGACGTTTCTCCGCGGTTGAACTGAAGTAGCTGTCTATCTCATCGAAGAAGTGCTTTCCAATCCATTCGGCGTTTACGGATGTGAACTCGTCGAACTTATCTGGGTTTGTGATCATCAGTTCGATGATTTGTTCAAGATTGCTTACGAGGCCCGCTGGCTCGATGGATTCCTTTTGCAGAAGGCCTAGTTCAAGAACTAGGCGGCGGAGCATAGCATTCTTTGAAGGCTCTGCGAACAGTGGTGAGTTGGATTCAATGGGCATGATGTGCTTTGTGACGCCTAACGAACAGCGTTTATCAGCCGCGAAGCAACGTGTGAATTCATCATGAGCCTCCCTTGCGGCTGATAAACCTTGTTGGACTGAACCGCGCGAGGTGGCGGCGTGTTTTCTTCTGAATGGGCAGTGTATGTTTCAACCGCCGATTCGGGCAATCGGCGGAATCAATAATCAAGTGCAACACCCAACCGGTAAGGTACCGCGATGGGCAAGCACTACGAACAACTGACGGCAGAAGAACGAGCGGCGATC
>Ga0156085_1159_pt2 | contig 22133 bp, 31 predicted proteins | sample RifCSPlowO2_02_FD_107738 | JGI IMG/M metagenome (GOLD analysis project Ga0156085, IMG submission 107738) | Burkholderiales bacterium RIFCSPLOWO2_02_FULL_67_64 | reverse complement strand
TGCAGCTGCGGACGGCAAAGGAGAATAAACATGTTGCAACCCGCTCGTCGCAAGTACCGTAAAGAGCAAAAAGGCCGCAACACGGGCGTCGCCACCAGTGGCGCCACCGTGGCCTTCGGCGACTTCGGTCTGAAGTCCACCGACCGCGGCCGTCTGACGGCCCGCCAGATCGAAGCCGCACGCCGTGCGATTTCCCGTCACGTCAAGCGTGGCGGCCGCATCTGGATCCGCGTGTTCCCGGACAAGCCGATCTCCCAGAAGCCCGCCGAAGTCCGTATGGGCAACGGCAAGGGTTCGGTCGAGTACTACGTGGCTGAGATCCAGCCCGGCAAGGTGCTCTACGAGATCGTGGGTGTGCCCGAGCAGCTGGCGCGCGAAGCGTTCACGCTGGCCGCCGCCAAGCTTCCGCTGCGCACCACGTTCGTGACGCGCCTGTTGGGTCAGTGATTCAGGAGAACACAAGATGAAAACTGCTGAACTGCGCCAAAAGGATGTGGCCGGCCTCGAAGCCGAAGTGAAATCGCTGCAAAAGGCCCACTTCGGTCTGCGCATGCAAAAAGCCACGCAACAACTCAACAACAACGCCACGCTGGGCGACACCCGTCGCGCGATTGCCCGTGCCAAGACCATCCTGGCCGAGAAGCAGCGTGCTGCGGCCGCGGCCAAATAAGGAGTGACCATGACGGAAGCTAAAACATCCCTCAAGCGCACCTTGGTTGGCAAGGTGGTCAGCGACAAGCGTGCCAAGACCGTGACGGTTCTGGTCGAGCGCCGTGTGAAGCACGAGCTCTACGACAAGATCGTTGCCAAGTCGAGCAAGTACCACGCACACGACGAAAACGGCGAATACAAGACGGGTGACGTGATCGAGATCACCGAAAGCCGTCCGCTGTCCAAGACGAAGAACTGGGTGGCTACGCGTCTGGTGCAGAAAGCCGCACTGGTGTAAGCCTCTTTGTGCTGCGCGCAGCACGGATCTGAAAAGCGACCGACAATCCGGTCGCTTTTTCTTTTTCCGGCCCCCAGTTTTGCGGGGCCACCACTGGCCTGAGGGCCTTATCTGTACGAGGAGCGACACATGATCCAGGTGGGAGACAAGATTCCGGCGGCCACGCTGATGGAGTACGTCGAGGTGGAAGGCAATGGCTGCAGCATCGGTCCGAACCCGGTCGATACGCAGAAGGCCAGTGCGGGCAAGACCATCGCCGTGTTTGGTTTGCCCGGTGCGTTCACACCCACCTGCTCGGCCAAGCATGTGCCCGGTTATGTGGAGCAGTTCGAAGCGTTCAAAGCGGCGGGCGTGGACGAAATCTGGTGCCTGAGCGTGAACGATGCGTTCGTGATGGGGGCCTGGGCCCGCGACCAGAAGACCGGAGACAAGGTTCGCATGCTCGGTGACGGTGATGCCGCTTTCGCCAAGGCCACCGGCCTGACGCTGGACCTGACGGGCAAAGGCCTGGGTCTGCGCAGCAACCGCTATTCCATGCTGGTCAAGGATGGCGTGGTGCAGACGCTGAACATCGAGGGGCCTGGCAAGTTCGAAGTGAGCGACGCCGCCACCTTGCTGGCACAGGCACGCGCGGCCAGCTGAGTTTTCTGAAGAACCCGAAAGAGGGGGCAGATCGCCATCGGCGGTCTGCCCCCTCTTTTTCATGATCGCGCCCGTGGGTCACAACGCGACTTTGAGGTAGTGCGCACCGGGCAAGGGGTTGTGGTAGTAGGGCGGAACCTCGATGAAGCCGGCTTCCTGGTAGAGCGCGCGTGCGGCTTCCATGTCGCTCAGGGTGTCGAGCAGCATGGTGGTGTAGCCGGCCAACTGCGCGCGCGACATGATCTGCTCGACCAGTTGCCGGCCCAGTCCGAAACCGCGAAACGCGCGACGCACGAACAGGCGTTTCATTTCGCAGGCGTTGAGGTGGTCGCTGTTGACCAACGGGCGAAACGCGCAGCAACCCGCGGGTGCGCCGTCCACCCGGGCCAGCATCAAGCCGCCTCCCGGTTCGGCGTATTCGCCGGGCAGATGGTCGAGTTCGGCCGCGAAACCCTGGAAACACAGATCAATGCCCAGATCGGCCTGGTAGTCGAGGAAAAGCGCTCGCGCCGCTTCGATATCTTCCGGGGTTTGGGCCAGGTGCAGGGTGATCTCGGCAGAAACGGGCTCGGTCATGGACACGACAGGATGCGGCAGGGCATCGGCGGAAGTCAGTCGGCCTGTGACTATACGACAAGGCGCCGGGCGCGGGATGGGTCAGAAGGCCGTGGCCGCCCCGAGCCCGACCAGCCTGTTCACCGCCACCGCACACAGCGCCAACACGGCCAACGCGAGCAGGCGGGTGCGCGTCGTGTCCCGCGCGCTGGGCACGGGCGTCTGCACCTGCTTGTCGCCATCGATCATGGGCCGGACCAGCCGCTCCTTCTTGACCAGCTTGTAGTAGCCGATGGCCAGCAGATGCAAGGCAACGAGCACCAACACAAACAGCTTGCCGACGCTTTTGTGATAACTGGTGGCCAGGCTCACGGTGTCGCCCGAGACCCAGGCCACCAGCGGGCCTGTGAAGGCGATCTCGTCGTCGCTGAACAGGCCGGTACCGACCTGGACCAGCAGGATGGCCAGCAAGGCGAACACCGACAGGGCGCCCAGCGGGTTGTGGCCGACCCGGTGCTCGGGCCGCGCCTGACCCCGGACATACGCCAACAACGTGTCCGGCGCATAGGAAAAACTGGAAAAACGCGACCAGTGTCCGCCCACAAAACCCCACACCAGGCGAAACAGCAGCAGGGTCAGGACGGCATAGCCCACGCGCAGATGCCAGTTCATCCAGTTGCCGCCGACGTTGGCGGTGATGAGTTGAGCGACGACACAGACCGCCAGCGCCCAATGAAACAGGCGGGTGGGCAGGTCCCAGACGCGGACGGTGTGCATGGCAGCGCTCCCGGAAATCGGCGGACACCGATTATGGAGAAGATCGGGCGAACCGGACCCGCTCGGAACCAAAGCGCTGGACCTGCACTCAGCGCGTTGTGGTGCCCACGCCCACATCCTGGTCACATCCACCGCAAAGGAGTTCACATGAAGGCTCTCACATCGCTTGCATTGGTCATTCCCCTGGTCGTGCTGTCTGCGCCCGCCCTGGCGCAGTTCCAGAAAGCCGAGGACGCCGTCAAATACCGCAAATCGGTCTTGACGGTGATGGGCCATCACTTCGGCCGAATCGGCGCCATGGCCAACGGACGGGTGCCGTTCGACCCCAAAGTGGCCGCCGACAACGCCGCACTGGTGGAGACGCTGAGCAAGCTGCCCTTCGTGGCCTTCGGCGAGGGTACCGACAAGAGTGAAACGCGGGCCAAACCCGAGATCTGGACCGACCAGGCCAAGTTCAAACAGGCCGCCGAGAAGATGCAGACCGAGGTGGCCAAGCTGTCGGCCGCGGCGAAGACCGGCAGCCTGGACAGCGTGAAAGCGGCCTTTGGTGCCGCGGGAGAAAGCTGCAAGGCCTGCCACGACGCGTTCCGCAAGGAATGAGATACCGGGCGCCGAGCCCGATGGATGCCGGAAAATCAAAGAGGGGCTGACGTCGTGCAACGTCAGCCCCTCTTCTTTGGGTGGTATGTCCTTGGAGTCAGCTCTGGGCCAGCAGTTCTTCGATCAGGCTGTGCAGGGCGGTGAAATCGGGTTCGCCCACGAAGCGCTTCACGATGCGGCCCTGTTTGTCCACCAGGTAGGTGGTGGGCGTGAGCCGGACGTCGCCCCAGCTCTTGGCCAGCTCACCCGTGTTGTCAAACGCCACCTTGAAGGGCAACTGCCGGGTCTGGGCGAAATTGAGCACCCAGGCCGGCGGGTCGTAGCTCATGGCCACCGCGACGGTTTCGAAACCCTGGTTTTTGTACTTGTTATGGGTGTTGACCAGCGAGGGCATTTCCTTCACACAGGTCACGCAGGTGGTAGCCCAGAAGTTCACCAGGGTCACCTTGCCCTTGAGGTCGGCGGTGGTGACGGTCGCGCCATCGAGCAGCACGAAGGTGGATGCCGGAGCCTCTTCCCGCGCCGCGCAACCGGTCAGGACCAGCACCACGGAGGTGCTCAGCGCCAGCAGCATGGACAAAAACGGGCGCCGTGAAGCCTGGGGGCGGAATGCGTGGGTCATGGTCGGGGTTCGGCGGGAAGGACGGTGTTTGGCGATGCCCGGCAGATCGATCGGGGGGGCGAAACGCATCGCTTTGAGATCGTGTTGCTCGCAGGGAGTTCAATCCCTATCCACGCCGTGGGTTGCCAGTTTAACGAATCGGGCATCGCCCGTGTCTGCGTCAGGTCAAGCACCCGGCACGGGAGTGGCGCCGGGAACGGGTGTGTGTCCGGTGCCAATCGATGGATCGGCGCGGTGTGTGCTCACTTCAATGCCTTGCGGGCCGTGGCCAGGCGCGCGTCCAGGTACTCGCCGTAGAAGTCGGGCACGGCCACGCCGACCAGCCGTTCGGCCAGTTCGCGCCCGTCCGGCCCCAGGAACAAGACCGTGGGTGCAAAACGCGCCTTCCACCGCCGTGCCTGCTCGGCCGGGGTGGTGTTTTCGCCGTCGAAGCCCTGCAGGTTGCTGGTGCGGTCCCGGATGTCGATCTGCACCGCGTGCACCAGGCCCTCGCGCCGCAGGGGCAGCAGGTGGTGGTTGCGCACCAGGTCGCAGTAAGGGCAGCCCGCCAGCGTGGTCATGACCACCAGCGGTTCGCCGCGTGCGGCCGCGGCCTGGCCGGCCGCGCGCAGGGACGCCGGGCTGGGCAGCGCGGTTGAGACGACCGGCACCGGGCGGGAGGTGGGCGTCGTGGAGGACGTGGCGGACAGGTTCATGGGCAGGGCGGCTTCAGGTTGTGGGACGGTCGCGGGGCGTCCGCGTCAGACAACACCGCGCCGTTGAAGTTCAGACCAGCGTTGTGGCGAATCGCCCAGCCAGTCGTTCAGCACCTCGGCCGTGTGCTGGCCCAGCAGCGGTGGCGGCAGGTCGTTGCGCACCGGGGTGGCGCTGAGTTTGAGCGGGCTCGCCACCAGGTCCAGCGTGTCGGCCAGCGGGTGGGTCCAGCTGTGGACCATGCCGCGCGAGCGCACGTGTTCGTCGGCAAACACCTCGGCCAGGTTGTTGATCGGGCCGCAAGGCACCTTGGCCGCTTCGAGCGCGCCGAGCCAGTCGGCCTTGCCTCGGGTCTTCATCAGCGCCGCCAGTTCGGGCACCAGGGTGTCGCGGTGGCGCACGCGGTCCTGGTTGCGGGCGAAACGCGCGTCCACGGCCAGTTCGGGCCGGCCGGCCACTTCGCAGAACTTGGCGAACTGGCCGTCGTTGCCCACCGCAAGAATGATGTGTTGTGGCGCGCCCTGCGCGTCGGGTGCCACCTCGAACACCTGGTAGGGCACGATGTTGGCGTGCGCGTTGCCGGCGCGCCCCGGTACCTTGCCGTCTTCGCGGCCCCGCACCAGGTAGTTGGCGCCCAGGTTGGCCAGCATCGCCACCTGGGTGTCGAGCAGCGCCATGTCGATGTGCTGGCCAACGCCGGTGCGCTCGGCGTGGCGCAGCGCGGCCTGGATCGCCACGGTGGCGTACAGGCCGGTGAACAGGTCAGCGACGGCCACGCCCACCTTTTGCGGCCCACCGCCGGGCAGGTCGTCGCGCTCGCCGGTCACGCTCATCAGGCCGCCCATGGCCTGGATCGCGAAGTCGTAGCCGGCGCGGTCCTTGTAGGGCCCGGTCTGGCCAAAACCGGTGATCGAGCAGTAGACCAGCCTGGGGTTGATCGCCCGCAGCCGTTCGTAGTCCAGCCCGTAGCGCGCCATGTCGCCAACCTTGTAGTTCTCGACGAACACATCGGCCTGGGCCGCGAGTTCGCGGATCAGGGCCTGGCCCTCGGGCTGGGCGATGTCGCAGGTGATGGAGCGCTTGTTGCGGTTGGCGCCGAGGTAATAGGCGGCCTCGGCGGTGTCGGCGCCGTCGCGACCCCTGAGGAAGGGAGGGCCCCAGCCGCGCGTGTCGTCGCCGCCGGGGTGGTTGGGGCCGGGCGGGCGTTCCACCTTCACCACGTCGGCGCCCAGATCGGCCAGCGTCTGGGTGCACCAGGGGCCGGCGAGCACGCGCGACAAATCGAGTATGCGGATACCATCCAGAGCGTTCATTTCGCCATTGTGCGCGACCCGGCATGCGCCGACTGTCGCTGACGCAGGGCCGACTTCTGCTGGAATCCCATGCTGCTCCCTGTCTTGGCCGGTGTGCGACGCGCGTGCCGTTCGCTGCCCCGTGTCGCCGGTCCGGCCGTGCTGGCCTTGTGTGCCTGCAGCCCCACCTTCAACTGGCGCGAGCTGCGCCCCGAGGGCACGCCCTTGCTGGCCCTCATGCCCTGCAAGCCCGAAAGCGCGGTGCGCCCCGTGCCGCTGGGCGGCGCGCCGACCGAGCTGCACATGCACAGCTGCGACACCGGCGGCCTGACCTTTGCCGTGGCCTGGGTCGACGTGGGGGAGCAGGCCCGGGTGCCCGAAGCGCTGGCGCAGTGGCGCGTGGCCACGCTGGCTTCGATGCGGGTGGACCCGGCGCTCGCGGGCGCGCCGCAGACGCAGTGGAGCGCCCCGGTGCCGGGGGCCGAGCAGGCACAGGGGCTGGTGGCGGGTGGCACTGGCCACGATGGCCGGGCGGTGCATGCGCGGGCCCTGTATTTCGCGCGCGGCGCGCAGGTGTACCAGGCGGCGGTGTACGGCCCAGCCCTGCCGGACGCCGTGGTCAGCACCTTTTTCGACGGGCTGCGCCTGCCGTGAAGCCTCCCATCGAATCGGGTGCCCAAACCCCGTCGCACCGTGAGCCGGGCCCGGTGCGTCACGTGCCCACGGCGCCCGGTGCACGGCCGCTGGCCGCGCCGGACCTGCTGGGGGCGCGGGCGGCGGTGCTCGTGTTTCTCGCGTTCGCATTGGCCTACTTTCTGTCCGCACTGGTGCGTGCGGTCACGGCCACGCTGTCGCCCGCGCTGAGCGTCGAGCTTGCCCTGCAGGCCAGCGACCTGGGGCTGCTGGCGGGGGGCTATTTTTTCGGGTTTGCGCTGACCCAGCTGCCACTGGGCAACTGGCTGGACCGCCATGGGCCGCGGCGGGTGATTCTGGGCTTTCTGGGGGTGGCCGTGCTGGGCTGCGTGGCGTTTGCACTGGCCACCGGTTTCTCGGGCCTGCTGGCCGCGCGCGTGCTCACGGGCATGGGCGTGAGCGCCTGCCTGATGGCGCCGCTCACCGGCTACCGCCGCTGGCTCACGCCCGCCACGCAGATGCGCGCCAACTCCTGGATGCTCATGACCGGCTCGCTGGGCATGGTGGCGGCCACGCTGCCCGTGCAGTGGCTGCTGCCGCTGACCGGCTGGCGAGGCCTGTTCTGGGTGCTGGCGGCGCTGTTCGTGCTGGCCATGGTCGGCATTGCGATCACGGTGCCGCCGTGGCGCAAGACCGTCGCGCCGCCGACCGCGGCCGGCCCGAGGGAGCTCAGTGTGTCTACAGGCTATGGTTTGATCTGGCGCCATCCCTACTTCCGGCAGATGGTGCCCATCGGCTTCGTCAACTATGGCGGCATGGTGGCGGTGCAGACGCTCTGGGCCGGCCCCTGGATGGTGAAGGTCGCGGGGTATTCGCCCCAGCAATCGGCGGCCGGCCTGTTTGGCATCAACCTGTCCATGCTCTGCACGTTCTGGCTCTGGGGTGTGATCAACCCCGGCCTGGCGCGGCGCGGCCTGCCCGCCGAACGGTTGATCGCCTGGGGGCTGCCGCTGAGCCTGTGCGTGTTGCTGAGCATCGTCTGGCTGGGGGCCGACGCGGGCTGGCCGCTGTGGGCGCTGTTCTGTGTCAGCAGCACCTTCGTGGCGCTGTCGCAGCCGGCGGTGGCGCTGGCGCTGCCGGCCGAAGCGGCCGGGCGGGCCCTCTCGGCCTACAACCTGGTCATCTTCGCCGGGGTGTTCACCGTGCAATGGGGAGTTGGCCTGGTGATCGATGCGCTGGCCGTGTTCGGCTGGAGCGAACCCGACCGCTACCGGGGCGCGGTGGGCGCGTTCCTGGGCTGTTGCGTGCTGGCCTACCTGGCCTTTCTGCGCTTGCAGCTTCGTGCCCGGGCGCGTGGCACGCCGCCCCAACACCGCTAAACTGCTCTGCTATGAACGGCATCCTCATCATTGCGCACGCCCCGCTGGCTTCGGCCTTGCGCCAATGCGTGCTGCACGTGTTTCCCGACAGCGCGAACGCGGTGTCGGCCCTGGATGTCCAACCCAATGTACCGCCCGAAGAATCGTTGGCCCAGTCGCGCGCGCTGATGCGCCAGCTCGGCCTGCCCAACACCCTGGTCGTGACCGACGTGTTCGGCGCGACGCCCTGCAACGTGGCGCAGAAGCTGGTCGACGGCGTGAGCTCCAAGCTCATCACCGGCGTGAACCTGCCCATGCTGCTGCGCACCGTGTCCTACCGCCACGAGTCGCTTGACGCGCTCGTTTCGCGCGCCATGATCGGCGCCACGCAGGGGGTCATTCAAGTGGCGGTGACCGCTCCCCAGAACCAGGCCCGAAGAGCCACCCATGATCAAGACCACCGTGACCATCAGCAATAAGCTCGGGCTGCACGCACGCGCCTCGGCCAAACTCACCAAACTCGCGGCCAGCTTTGCCAGCGAGGTGTGGATGTCGCGCGGCGAGCGCCGTGTCAACGCCAAGAGCATCATGGGGGTCATGATGCTGGCCGCCGGCCTGGGCAGCACGGTCGAGATCGAGACCATCGGCAGCGACGAGCAGGTGGCGATGGACGCGCTGGTGGCGCTGGTGAACGACAGGTTCGGCGAAGGAGAGTGAGCCCATGAGCTTCACGGTCCACGGACAGGCGGTTTCCCGGGGCATTGCCATCGGGCGGGCCGTCATCGTCGCCTCGAGCCGCGTGGACGTGGCGCACTACTTCGTCACGGCCGACCAGGCCACGGCCGAGATCGAGCGGCTGCGCCATGCGCGCAACGCGGTGATGGAGGAGATCGTGCGCGTGCAGCAGGGCCTGGGCGAGCTTGGCTCCAACGACGCCCATCCCGAGCTCAGTGCCTTGCTCGACGTGCACCTGATGCTGCTGCAGGACGAGCAGCTCATCAATGGCGTCAAACACTGGATCGTGGACCGGCACTACAACGCCGAGTGGGCGCTGACGACCCAGCTGGAGGTGATCGCGCGCCAGTTCGACGAGATGGAAGATCCCTATCTGCGGGAGCGCAAGGCCGACCTGGAGCAGGTGGTCGAGCGCATGCTGCGTTTCATGCGCGGCGTGGCCTCGCCAATCATGGCGCCGGTCCCGACCGGGACCCGGCGCGATGCCGCGCACGACAGCCTGGTCGATGCGCCGCTGGTGCTGATCGCGCACGACCTCTCGCCCGCCGACATGCTGCAGTTCAAGCAAAGCGTGTTCGCCGGTTTCGTGACCGACGTCGGGGGCAAGACCAGCCACACCGCCATCGTCGCGCGCAGCATGGACATCCCGGCAGTGGTCGGCGCGCGCTCGGCCAGTCACCTGGTCGAGCAGGACGACTGGGTCATCATCGACGGCGACGCCGGCGTGGTGCTGGTCGATCCTTCGCCCGTTCTGCTGGCCGAGTACGGTTTCAAGCAGCGCCAGGGTGAGGTCGAGCGTGAGCGCCTCTCGCGGCTGAAGAACACCCCGGCCGTCACGCTCGACGGCCAGCGGATCGAGCTGCAGGCCAACATCGAACAGCCCGACGACGCGGTGGCCGCCCTCAAGGCCGGCGCCGTGGGCGTGGGCCTGTTCCGCACCGAATTCCTGTTCATGGGCCGCAACGGCAAACTGCCCGACGAGGAAGAGCAGTACCGGGCCTACCGCCGCGCGGTCGAAGGCATGCAGGGCCTGCCGGTGACCATTCGCACGGTGGACGTGGGGGCCGACAAGCCGCTGGGCCGCATGCCGGTGCGCGCGGGCGAAGACCACCTCAACCCCGCGCTGGGTCTGCGCGCCATCCGCTGGAGCCTGGCCGACCCGGCCATGTTCCTCGCCCAGCTGCGCGCCATCCTGCGCGCGGCCGCGCACGGTTCGGTCAACCTGCTCATTCCCATGCTGGCCCACGCCAGCGAAATCCGCCAGACCCTGGCGCTGGTGGACCGGGCGCGGGAGCAGCTCAACACGCGCGGCCAGGTCCACGGCCCGGTGCGGCTGGGCGCGATGATCGAAATTCCCGCCGCGGCGCTGACCATTCCGCTGTTCCTGAGGCACTTCGACTTCCTGTCGATCGGCACCAACGACCTGATCCAGTACACCCTGGCGATCGACCGGGCCGACGAGGCCGTCGCTCACCTCTACGACCCGGTGCACCCGGCCGTGCTGCAACTGCTCGCGAACACGATCGCGCAATGCCGGGCACAGGACAAGGGGGTGAGTGTGTGTGGCGAGATGGCCGGCGACGTGACCATGACGCGCCTGCTGCTCGGGCTGGGCCTGCGCACGTTTTCCATGCACCCGTCCCAGATCCTGGCGGTCAAGCAGCAGATCCTGCGCAGCGACACCGCCCGCCTGCAGACCTGGGCGCAAAGCGTGCTGGTCGCCGAGGACCCGGCGGCCCTGATGGCCGACTGAGCGCGGCCGAAAAGCTGAAGGTATCCGCGCCATGCTGCTGCGCATCCACCACGCGGCGATCATCTGCGCCGACTACGAACGGTCCCGGCGCTTCTACACCGAGGTGCTGGGCCTGCGCGTGCTCGCCGAGCATTACCGCGAGCCGCGCCAGAGCTGGAAGCTCGACCTGGCCCTGCCCGATGGCTCGCAGATCGAGCTGTTTTCGTTCCCGAGCCCCCCACCAAGACCGTCATTCCCCGAGGCGCAAGGCCTGCGGCATCTGGCGTTTGAAGTGGACGATGTGGCGCAGTGCAAGCGCGGGCTGGAAGCGATGGGCGTGGCGGTGGAGCCGGTGCGGGTGGACGAATACACCGGCCGGCGCTTCGTGTTCTTCACCGATCCCGATGGCCTGCCCCTGGAGCTGTACGAGGCCGCCCAGGACGAAGGGGCGGCGGGTGGGCCCGCGACGGGTTAAAGCGCCGTGGAACCCGATGGTCGAGGCATCTGGCACCACCGGTGCGCGATGCCTGCGGCCGGATCAGTTGTGGTGCTGCAATTCATACCCCAGCTCGACAAGCAGGCCACCCGCCACGCGTTCGAAGCGCCGGACTTCGTCCTCGCTCAGTTCTTCGCGCCAGGAACCGATGCGCCCGATGCCCGGTCGTTCCATGGTTCTGCGCTGTTGGCGCAGGCGCTGCGCGTGGCTCGCGATGACGGTGCCATCCAGCGAGAGACGCGTCCGGTGTTCTTCCAGCCTTCGGGGGGCGCGCTCCTGGTGGTTCAGCAACTGGTCCGACCAGTGCAGATCCAGGAAATCGCAGAGGTGCCGCAACACGGGCTCCGGCCGCGCCACCAGGTCTTCGTAGAAGACCTCGACGTAGTGGGTGCGGCCCAGGCCCGCGCCGCGGGCGGCCCGCACCCGGTCGGTCCAGGCGCGCGCCAGGACTTCGGGCTCCTGGCCCGGCGAGAACCATTGCTGGCGCCAAGACGCCGCCACATCGCGGCCGTCGCGAATGAGATGGACGAACCGGGCCTCTGGCAACAGCGCGGCAATCGCGTCGATGTGAAGCGAATAGTCCGGCGTCTTTTCGCCCCAACGTGGCTTGCCCAAGCGCTGCGCGTAGAGCCGATAGAAAGCCCGCAGTCCGTCCGCCACGGTGAAAGGTTCAAGGGCTTGCACGGCCTCGGCCAGCGCCTCGCGCGCGAGACCGAAGTCCTCCCAGTTGGGGGCCTGGGGCGGAAAGGCGGTGACTGTGTCGAGAAAACGAGCGCGCAGATCGCTCGTCGACGCGTCCAGCGCCGAGGCGGCAACGACGAAGCCCGTCTCGGGCGGGATTGCGAGGTCGGGATGGGCGTCGAGCATCAGCCGCAGCAGTGTCGTGCCCGAGCGAGGTGCGCCCACGATGACCGGCATCGGGAGCGGAGGACGGCTCATGGCGTTGCTTCCCCGATCAGCGCGAGCAGTTCATTCACGGCGGGCCGCAGCCCCGTCCGCATGGGGTTGATCGCCAGCCGGGGCGCCTCCGGTGCTTCATAGGGAGCGCTGACACCGGTGAACAGGGCGAGTTCGCCTCGGCGGGCTTGGCGATAGAGGCCCTTGACGTCGGCGGCTTCGCACACTTCCAGCGGCGTGCTGACGTGGATTTCCAGGAAGCGATGCGCCCCGATGATGGAACTGGCGTGTGCCCGGTCGGTCCGCAAGGGCGAGATCAACGCCGCAACGACGATCAGGCCGGCATCGTTCATCAACCGGGCGACCTCGGCGGCACGGCGGATGTTCTCGCTGCGCTCGTGCGCGCGGAAACCCAGGTCCCGGTTCAGCCCGCGGCGCAAGGTGTCGCCGTCGAGCACCACACATCGGCGGCCGCGCTCATTCAATGCCCGGGACAGTGTCTGGGCCAAGGTGGTTTTGCCCGCTCCGCTCAAGCCGGTGAGCCACAGGGTGAGAGGCGCATCGGGGGACGTGTCAGGCGCTGGTGCGGACATGGGATCGGGCGCCCGGCTACCCATCGTTTGTCGATCCATCGAACTTCATGAGCAAGGTCGTCTGATGCATGGGTTCGATTCCTGAAGTGGGCGCCCATTATTGTCGAAGGGGATGCGGCCGCATAGACCGCCTCCGCCGCGCCGCATCGACCATCAACCAGACCGTCTCCTTGAAGCCCATACCGGCCGCGGGCCCGGGCCATCGAGGCCGTGCGGGTCTTTGACAGACGCAATCTGAACGGTCGGGTGCTTTGAAAGGGATCCATGGGGGCGCCCTCAACGGCTCCGGGTGGCCATCACCGCCGCGCCGATGATCATCAACGCCGCCAGTGCCACGGAAGCGCTCGGCGTCTCGCCACGCACCCACAGCAGGGTGAGGGTGGACAGCAGCGGTGTCAGGAAACTCAGCACCCCGATCTGGCGCGCGTCGCCCCGCTTGAGCGCGGCATCCCAGAGGAAAAACGCGCCGCCCAGCGGGCCCAGACCCAGCACCACGATCAGACCCCAGTCACGGGCCGACAACGTGGTGCTGGGCTCCAGCCAGAAATGGCACAACACCGAGAGCAGGCCCGAGGCCAGCGCAAAGCTGCCGATGGCCGCGGTGGGGAAGGCCCGCACACGTTGGGTCAGCAGCGAGTAGCTGGCCCAGATGAAGGCCGAGCCCAGCGCGGGCACGTAACCCCAGGCCCAGACCGCTTCGACGCCGGCGCCACGCCCACCCAGGATGGCCAGCGCCGCGCCGGCAAAACCGATCAGCGCGGCCAGCACATGGCGCGTGGTGAGCGACACCCCGGGCAGGAACAGCGGCGCCATCACCACGATGCCCAGCGGCCAGAGGTAGTTCACCAGATTGGCCTGCACCGGCGGGGCGTGGCGCAGCGCGATGAACAACAGAAAGTGGAACCCGAACAGGCCGTAGACACCGAGCGCGAGCGTGGCGCCGGGCACCTGCCATCGGCGGACATCGAAACGCGACAGTGGCAGGGCGATCACGCTGCCCACCAGCAGGGCCAGCCCGGTGAGCAGGAACGGGGGCACGTGGGACAGCGACACGCCGAGCGCGGCCAGGGAGGCCCACAACGCCATGGCGCCCAGCGCCAGGAGGTTGGCCGTCATGCGCTTCCCCCGGCCGGCGCGGCCGGACTTTGATCAATGACAAGGTGGGGTGAGCAGTTCATGCTTGATACTCCACTGGGTATTAAATTCTGCAAAGGACACTTCTTGAGCACCTTCAACCACAACGAGCTGATGCGCGACATCAACGAGAGTCTGGCGCCGTTCCGCAAGGCCCAGCCCACCGCCATGGCGGGTTTCGGCCAACTGGCCAGGGCCGCCATCACCGATGGCGAGCTCAGCGCCAAACACAAGGAGCTGATCGCTCTGTCGATCGCGGTCACGCAGCGCTGCTCGGGTTGCATCGGCTTTCACGTCAAGGCCCTGGTCCAGCTGGGCTGCACGCGCGCCGAACTCGAAGAGATGCTGGCTGTGTGCGTGTACATGGGCGGGGGGCCGGCGCTGATGTACGCCGCCGAGGTGATCGCGGCCTGGGAAAAAATGAGCGCCACGGGCTGAGGGCCCGCAGGCCTGGGGTGCCACAGAGGTGGAGACTGATCGCTGTGAGCCAGGACACATGCGGCCAGCATAGGGGGCCGCACTGTTGGCGGACGCGGGTGGATCGTCGCGATCCGCGGGTCTTGCGCTTCAGTGACCCGCTTGCTTGCGCAGGGCAGCGGTGAGTGCCGATGGCGAGCGGTAGCCCGTGCGCCGCGCCACCTCGGCCACGGGCAGGCCCTGGCTTCTGAACCGGCGTGCCTCGGCCAGCCGCAGCTCGCGCAGCCATGCCATGGGGCTTTGTCCCAGGTCTTCGCGGCAACGGGCGGTGAACTGCGCAGCGCTCAGGTGTACGCGCGACGCCAGATCCGCCACCTGCAGGGCCGCATGACCGTGGGCCTGTGCCCAGGCGGTCAGCGCGGCCCAGTCGATGGCGCGCCGTGCCCGCCGCACGGCGGCGGGCGGTGTCCAGGCTTCCAGGAGCAGGGCCGGGCCGAGCAGCCGGGCGCGAGGCAGGGCGCCGTCGCAGGCCGCGGCCAGGTAGCTGGCCAGGGGTGCCAGTGCCCGAGGTTCGGGGTTGTGGTGGGCATGTTGCCAGCGGGCATCGCGGGAGTCCAGCACCAGGCAGCGTGCCGACCCGCTGGCTTCGAAGTCGTGGCGGTCCCCGGGGACGATCACGACGCCGTCACCGGCGGCGATGCGCCGCCCGCGGCCATCCACTTCCAGCTCCAGCACGCCGTCCAGTCCGAGCAGGATCTGGAAGTGGTCGTGCGCGTGGCTGCCGTGCGAGGCGCCATAGCACCGGACCGACAGGGCATCGGCCGGGCGGTTCATGCTCAGGCCTTGGGGGCGACCGCGTTGAGCGCGTTGTGCGCCTGCTGGTCGGCGTGGTAGCTGCTGCGCACCATCGCGCCCACGGCGGCGTGGGTGAAGCCCATCTCGTAGGCCTTGGCCTCGAACATCTTGAAGGTGTCGGGGTGCACGTAGCGGCGCACCGGCAGGTGGTGGCCGCTGGGGGCCAGGTACTGGCCGATGGTCAGCATCTCGATGTCGTGCGCGCGCATGTCGCGCATGACTTCGAGGATTTCCTCGTCGGTCTCGCCCAGGCCGACCATCAGGCCACTCTTGGTCGGTACGTGAGGGAACAAGGCCTTGAACTTCTTGAGCAGGTTCAGGCTGAACTGGTAGTCCGACCCAGGACGCGCTTCCTTGTACAGGCGTGGCGCGGTTTCCAGGTTGTGGTTCATTACGTCGGGCGGCGCGGCCTTCAGGATCTCCAGCGCGCGGTCGTCGCGGCCGCGGAAATCGGGCACCAGCACCTCGATTTGCGTGCCCGGTGACAGTTCGCGGGTCTTCTCGATGCAGGCCACGAAATGGCCGGCGCCGCCATCGCGCAGGTCGTCGCGGTCCACGCTGGTGATCACCACGTATTTCAGCTTGAGCGCTGCAATCGTCTTGGCCAGGTTCTCGGGCTCGTTGGCATCCAGCGGGTCTGGGCGGCCGTGACCTACGTCGCAGAACGGGCAGCGGCGCGTGCACTTGTCGCCCATGATCATGAAGGTGGCCGTGCCCTTGCCGAAGCATTCACCGATGTTCGGGCAACTGGCTTCCTCGCACACGGTGACCAGCTTGTTGGCGCGCAACACGTCCTTGATCTCATAGAAGCGCGTGCTCGGCGAGCCGGCCTTGACGCGGATCCACTCGGGCTTCTTCAGCACCTCGGCCGGCACGATCTTGATCGGGATGCGCGAGGTCTTGGCCTGGCTCTTCTGCTTGGCGCTGGCGTCGTAGCCGGCGGTGGGCTGGGCTTCGCGGACCGTGTGGGTGTCGGCGGCCGTGGGGGTGTCGGGGCGGGTCATGGCGTGGGCGCGGGTGGCGCGATGAGAGAACGGGAGGTTCAGGGGCTGAGGGTGGCGCCGAGCTTCTGGCTCAGGACCTGGGCCGCTTCATCCCATGAAACGGCGACCCCGATTGTAGAAAGGTCCACCGTCTGCAGCCCCGCATACCCACACGGGTTGATGCGCCAGTAGGGCTGCAGGTCCATGGCCACGTTGAGCGCCACGCCGTGGTAGGTGCAATGGCGGCTGACCTTGATGCCCAGCGCGGCGATCTTGCCCAGGCCGGTGAAGTCGGGGGCGGCCGCGGGCTGGCCGTCCACTTTCTTTTGCGGTCGCTGGGGTAGCAGCGCGTGGCCGGTCGGGTCGTCCAGCCGCACGTAGATGCCGGGCGCACCGGCCACGCGGTGGCCGGTCACTCCGAAGTGGTCCAGCGTGCGGATCACCGCCTCTTCGATGCGGTAGACGTATTCCTTGACGAAGTAGCCGGCGCGTTGCAGATCGATCAGCGGGTAGGCCACCACCTGGCCCGGGCCGTGGTAGGTTACCTGGCCACCGCGGTTGGTTTTCACCACCGGGATGTCGCCCGGCGCGAGCAGGTGGTCGTCGCGGCCCGCGATGCCCTGGGTGAACACGGGCGGGTGCTCGCAGACCCAGAGCTCGTCGGGCGTATCGGCGGTGCGCGCCTCGGTGAACGCCACCATGGCGTCGCCGGTGGGTGCGTAGTCCACCCGGCCGAGGTGGCGGATCTGCATGCTCACAGAACGATCTTGACCATCGGGTGCGTGGTCAGCGTGCGGTAGAGCTCGTCGAGCTGCTCACGGCTGGTCACGTACACCGACAGCGTGAGACCCAGGTAGTTGCCGGCCTTGCTCGGGCGCATCTCGATGGTCGAGGCGTCGAAGCTGGCATCGAAGGCCTTGGCCACATGGGTCATGGCCGTGACGTAGCCGTCCACGTTGGCGCCCATCACCTTGACGGGGAAGTGGCAGGGGTATTCGATGAGCGATTGTTCGGGCGGGATCTCGCGGGGCAGGTCCATGGCGATGCTCCTCAAATCGATTGCGCGGCCTTGGCGCGCTGGTATCCGGCATAGAGCCGCTCGTACACCGGGCCGGGGCGACCACGCTGCGCGCCATGCCCCACCGGCTGGCCGTCCAGGGTGGTGATGGGCAACACCTCTTTGGTGGCCGAGGACAACATCAGTTCGTCGGCGTCCAGCACCTCGGTGCGGCCGATGCGACGCAACTCGAAGGGGATGCCCTGCTCCCGGCAGATCTCTTCGAGCAGATCGAAGCGGATGCCTTCGAGCACCAGATGGTCCTTGGGCGGCCCCATGACCACACCGTTCTTCACCACCCAGACGTTGCTGGCGGCGGCCTCGCTGAGAAAACCATCACGGAACATCACGGTCTCGACGGCATCGGCGTCGGCACTGATCTGGCGTGCCAACACGGCGCCCAGCAGGCTGGTGCTCTTGATGTGGGCCTTCTGCCAGCGGAAGTCGTCGGCGCTGACGCAGGACACGCCGAGCTCCCGTTGCTCCGGCGTCGCCAGCTTCATGTCGCCCACCATGACAAACGCCGTGGGCCGCAGGCCGGGCGGCATCACGTGGTCGCGCACCGCGACGCCGCGCGTGACCTGGATGTAGACCAGCTGGTTGGCCGCGCCGGTGGACGCCATCTGCGCCTGGATCAGGCGACGCGCGATGGCCAGCCACGCATCGGAACTCAGGGGATTGGTGATGCGCAGTTCGCCCAGCGAACGCTCCAGCCGGGCCATGTGCTGTTCAAAGCGGAAAATCTTGCCGCCGTAGGCCGGCAACACCTCGTAGACACCATCACCAAAGATGAAGCCCCGGTCGAGCACACTCACCTTGGCATCGCACAAAGGGCCGTACTCGCCGTTCAGATAGCAGAGTGAGTCGGGCAGCACGGACGCGCCTGTTTCGGGAGGGGTGTTCATTTTTGAGATTATCGGACGCAGCGCGAGCGCCTGCCGCGGTTCGGCCGGCAGGCTTGACGAGTCCATGGGGTTTCTACGTATAATCAACGGCTGTGCTCAATCGCATCCATCTGTAACCCGTCTGTAATTTGCCATGTCGACAATGCCTCCGGTCGGGTCGACGAAGCAAGCAGCAGATGCTTGGGAAGATGGGGCGAACGAAGCCGATTTCAAGCCACTCACGCACGAAGAGGCGTTGCGGTGGCGGTCCGGTCAGCCGGTGCTGTCGGTCTGGCGCCTGGTTGGCGTGCAGTTGCTGGTCGGTCTGGCGGTCGCTGCGTTGACGTGGGTGTTCACGCAGTCCGTATCGTTGGCGTCGTCGGTCCTGTATGGCGCGGCTTCGGTGGTGCTCCCAACGGCCTTGATGGCCTGGGGCATGACGTCGAGTGCCTTGTCCCGCCGGGCGGCGGGGCATGTGATCTCGATGTTCATGGGTTTTGTTTTGTGGGAGGGGGTCAAGATTCTGCTGTCGGTGGCCATGTTGTGGTCCGCGCCCAGAATCGTCCCTGACCTGAATTGGCTCGCCCTGTTGGCGGGCTTGGTGGTGGTACTCAAGGTGTACTGGTTTGGATTCTGGATCCAGACCCGGCGTTGAACTCAAACGGTTGATGGATACAAACGAACATGGCTGCTGAAGGACACACATTGACCCCGGGTGAATACATCCGGCACCATCTGGTTCATCTCAACAACACCGGCCACAAGCAGGAGTCCATCGTGGATTTCTCCGTGATCAACCTCGACTCCGTGGTGATCAGTCTGCTGCTGGGGGCCTTTGTCTGTTTTATGTTGTGGCGCGCCGCACGGGCTGCGTCGGCGGGCGTCCCCGGGCGCTTTCAGGCTGCGGTGGAAATTCTCGTTGAGATGGTGGACAACCAGGCCAAGTCGGTGATCCACAATGCCAACAGCCGCAAGCTCATCGCTCCGCTGGCGCTGACGGTGTTCGTCTGGATCTTCATGATGAACTTCATGGACATGCTGCCGGTCGATGCGCTGCCGGGTCTCTGGCACAAAGCCGGCCCTGCCCTGGGCGTTGCCGACTACCTGCGCGTGGTGCCCACCGCCGATCTGTCGACCACGCTGGGCATGTCGATTTCGGTGTTGCTGCTCTGCCTGTTCTACAACATCAAGATCAAAGGCCTCGGTGGCTGGACGCACGAGCTGGTGACGGCGCCTTTTGGCACCAGCAAGAACCCCATTGCGGCGCTGCTGCTGGGCGTGGTCAACTTTTCAATGCAGATGATCGAGTTCGTGGCCAAGACGGTTTCCCACGGCATGCGGTTGTTTGGCAACATGTTCGCGGGTGAGCTGGTATTCATGCTGATCGCGTTGCTGGGTGGTTTTGCCGCCTTCTCGCTCAGCGGTGGATTGTTCTTCGTCGGACATGTGATCGCAGGCACGGTGTGGACCATCTTCCATATTTTGATCATCACCTTGCAGGCGTTCATTTTCATGATGCTGGCCCTGATTTACCTCGGGCAGGCGCATGACGCTCACTAAGCGGCGCGGTTTCACCTCGCTCTGAGTTCTCGTTTCTTTCCCTTTCTTTCTCAACTTTCGTTCATCTCATAGGAGTCATCATGGAAAACGTTCTGGGTCTTGTCGCACTGGCTTGCGGTCTTATCGTTGGTCTGGGTGCCTTGGGCGCCTCTGTCGGCATCGGCATGATGGGCGGCAAGTTCCTCGAATCCGGCGCTCGTCAGCCCGAGCTGATGAACGACCTGCAAACCAAGATGTTCCTGCTCGCCGGTCTGATCGACGCCGCGTTCCTGATCGGTGTGGCCATCGCCCTGCTGTTCGCGTTCGCCAACCCCTTCACGCTGTAAATCGGGTTTGCTGCCCTGCGCAGCGCTGGTGATGGGGGCCTGGGGCTCAGTCACCTTGCGCAGCGCTTCGCGGCAGCAAGTGCGTCACCACCTTTGTTAACACACAGAAAGGCGTTGCGATGAATATCAATGCAACCCTCTTTGCGCAGGCCATCGTCTTTGCGATCCTGGTGTGGTTCACGATGAAATTCGTGTGGCCTCCCATCGCCAAGGCACTGGATGAGCGTGCGTTGAAGATCTCCGAAGGACTGGCTTCCGCCGAGAAAGCCAAATCCGAACTGGCCGTGGCCAACAAACGTGTGGAAGAAGAGTTGAGCAAGTCGCGCAACGAATCCGCCACCCGCCTGGCCGATGCCGAACGCCGCGCCCAGATCGTGATTGAAGAGGCCAAGGCACGAGCCACCGAAGAGGCTTCCAAGATCGTGGCCACCGCCCGTCAGGAAGCCGATCAGCAGGTCATCAAGGCGCGCGAACTGCTGCGGGAAGAAGTCGCAGCGCTGGCCGTCAAGGGTGCAGAGCAGATCCTCAAGCGCGAAGTCAACGCCGGCATCCATGCCGAGTTGCTGGGCCGTTTGAAGAGCGAACTCTGATCCGCCCCACGCTGACGCACCCTACGTTAACCGCAGGCATCCCAAGGTAGACCATGGCCGAAATCGCAACAATAGCCCGCCCTTACGCGGAAGCGCTGTTCAAAGTGGCGGGCGCGGACGCAGCCGGTGCAGCCGCATGGCTGGACGAACTGGCGGCCGTTGCTTCCAACGAGCAACTGCGTCAGTTCGCTGACAGTCCCAAGTCCTCACCCGAACAGGTGTTCGGTGTCATCTCTGGTGTGCTCAAGAGCAGCCTGCCCGCCATGGCGCAGAACTTCCTGCGCACGGTGATCGACAACGGACGCCTTGCCGCCTTGCCCGAAATTGCCAGTCAGTTTCGCGCATTGAAGAACGCGCAACTGGGCTCCTTCGACGCCATCGTGTACAGCGCTTTTGACATGGACAACGCCGCCTTGGCCGACCTCTCCGGCGTGCTGGAAAAGCGGTTTGGCCGCAAGCTCAACTTGCAGGTCACGCTGCAGCCGGAGCTGATCGGTGGTGTTCGCGTGGTGGTGGGTGACGAGGTGCTCGACACCTCGATCAAAGCCCGCCTGGAACAAATGAAAGTTGCCCTCACGGCCTGAAGGCCTTTTGGCTGACTGCACGGGCGCGCCCTCATCCCATTTAACGAAAGAAGGAAAGAGTCATGCAACTCAATCCCGCCGAAATCTCTGAACTGATCAAGTCCCGTATCGAGGGTCTGGGCGCATCGAGCGATGTGCGCAACCAGGGCACCGTGGTGTCGGTGACCGACGGTATCGTCCGCGTCCATGGCCTGTCCGATGTGATGCAGGGCGAAATGCTGGAATTCCCGGCCAACAAGGACGGCGTGCCTTCCTTTGGTCTGGCTCTGAACCTGGAGCGCGACTCCGTCGGCGCCGTGATTCTGGGTGAGTACGAGCACATCTCCGAAGGCGAGACCGTCAAGTGCACGGGCCAGATTCTGTCGGTGCCGGTCGGCCCCGAACTGATCGGTCGTGTGGTCAACGCCCTGGGCGCTCCGATCGACGGCAAGGGCCCGGTCAACGCCAAGATGACCGACGTGATCGAAAAAGTCGCCCCGGGCGTGATCGCCCGCAAATCGGTGGACCAGCCGGTGCAGACCGGCCTGAAGTCGATCGACTCGATGGTGCCCGTGGGCCGTGGCCAGCGCGAGCTGATCATCGGTGACCGCCAGACCGGCAAGACGGCGGTGGCGATCGACGCGATCATCAACCAGAAGGGTCAGAACATGACCTGCGTTTACGTCGCGATTGGCCAGAAGGCCTCGTCGATCAAGAACGTGGTGCGTGCCCTGGAGCAGGCTGGCGCGATGGAATACACCATCGTCGTGGCGGCTTCGGCCTCTGAATCCGCTGCCATGCAGTACCTGTCGGCCTACTCCGGCTGCACGATGGGCGAGTACTTCCGCGACCGCGGCCAGGACGCCCTGATCGTGTACGACGACCTGTCCAAGCAGGCCGTGGCCTACCGCCAGGTTTCGCTGCTGCTGCGCCGCCCGCCAGGCCGCGAAGCCTACCCCGGCGACGTGTTCTATCTGCACAGCCGTCTGCTCGAGCGCGCTGCGCGCGTGAACGCCGACTACGTCGAAGCCTTCACCAAGGGTGAAGTCAAGGGCAAGACCGGTTCGCTGACCGCACTGCCCATCATCGAAACGCAGGCCGGCGACGTGTCCGCTTTCGTGCCGACCAACGTGATCTCGATCACCGACGGCCAGATCTTCCTGGAAACCAGCCTGTTCAACGCCGGTATC
>Ga0156085_1020_pt1 | contig 23540 bp, 22 predicted proteins | sample RifCSPlowO2_02_FD_107738 | JGI IMG/M metagenome (GOLD analysis project Ga0156085, IMG submission 107738) | Burkholderiales bacterium RIFCSPLOWO2_02_FULL_67_64 | reverse complement strand
CCAGCGAGGAGCTGTGCGTCACACCCAGCGCGGTGAGCCACCGCATCAAGCAGCTGGAGCAGATCCTGGGCACCAAGCTGTTTGGCCGGGCCGACTTCTCGCTCACCACCGAGGGCAGCGAATACCTGGCCCACGTGCGCGAAGGCCTGGCCACGCTGCAGAAATTCCCGAGCAACGCGGCCACGCCCGGGCGGCGCAAGCTGCGCCTGGCGGTCACGCCCACCTTCGCCCGCTCCATCCTGCTGCCGCGCCTGAAGCAGTTCAGCGAGGCCTACCCGGAGATCGACCTGACACTGCAGGTCAGCATCCCGCTGCTGGACGTGGTGGCCGAGGACGCCGATCTGATGATCCGTTTCGGCGCCGGCCGCTACGCCGACGTGGAACACGTCTGCCTGATGAAGGACGAGATCACGCCGCTGGCCTCACCGGCCTTCGCGCGCGAACACGGTCCGTTCGAAACACCCGAAGACCTGGAGGGCGTGCCGCTGCTGCGCAGCCCGCTGGAACCCTGGCGCACCTGGTTCGCCGCGCACGACCTGGACTGGCCCGAGCCGGTGGACGGCTCGCAATTCAACGACATCGGCCTGATGTGCGACGGCGCCGCCGCCGGCATGGGCGTGGCCCTGGTGCGGCTCAAGCTGGCCGCGCCCTGGCTGGAACACGGCACCCTGGTGCCGCTGTACGAACGCCACGTGCCCAGCCCGCACGCCCACTACCTGTGCTGGCGCACCGGCACCATGGACCGCTGGGAGTGCGCGGCCTTTGCCGAGTGGCTCAAGAAGAGCCTCAGCTGAAGAGCTGAACACACCCCCTGCGCCGCTTCGCGGCTTCCCCCTCTCTGGCCTTCGGCCGGAGGGGGACGCACCCTGTGGCCCGGCGAAGCCGGTTCCACGGGCGCCCTGGCGGTATGCCTGCACCCCATGTGGCGCAGGGGGTGCTTATTCAATGTTCAGGCGTTGGCCCGCCAAGGCAACCTTCTTGGGCAGGGTCAGCGTCAGCACCCCGTTTTCGTACTTGGCCCGGGCGCTCTGGTTGTCGATGTCGGTCGCCAACTGGAAGCTGCGGGACACCGCGCCGTAATAGCGCTCGGTGCGCAGCACCTTCTCGTCCTGGCTCTGGCTGTCTTCCTGCTTGATCTCGGCCCGCAGGGTCACCACACTGCCTTCGACCGTGACGTGGATGTCCTCCTTAGACACACCGGGCACTTCGGCCACCACGGTGTAGGCCGACGGGGTTTCCTTCACATCGATCTTGATCTGGGACGGTGACGGCAAGGAGTCTCCGTGCAGGGGACGGACGTAAAAACCCGGGGCGACGTCCCTGAAGAAGTCGTCGAACAAACCGGAACGGGCGATCAGATGGTTCATGGCAAAACTCCTTTTCAGCGTTGGCGGATCAGGGGCTCGGGTGGTGCCCCTCTCAGCGCAAAAGTTGATGTCGCCCCAGCGGTTTTTCAAGTCCCCCGATGCGAGCGCCCCGACTGGTGGAGCGCTGCGCGAACTTCACAGACGGCTGCAAGTTTCTTCAATCGCCGGGCGGCCGATTGGCCTAAACTGAATTCCCGCTTGTTGCCTGCCGCCCCACCATGAACGCTCCTGCCACCCCCGCCCAGGTCAGCCAGATCGAACGCGCCGCGCGCCAAAGCGCGGTGGTGCGCGCGCTGCAGGCGGTGCTGCCCGCCCACGCGCTGCTCTGGCACAACGAAGACACGACGCCTTACGAATGCGACGGCCTGACCGCCTACCGCCAGCGGCCGCTGGTGGTGGCCCTGCCCGAGACCGAAGACCAGGTGGCGGCCGTGCTCAAGACCTGCCATGCGCTGGAGGTGCCCGTGGTCGCGCGCGGCGCGGGCACCGGCCTGTCGGGTGGTGCCATGCCCCACGCGCTGGGCGTGACCCTGTCGCTGGCCAAGTTCAACCGCATCCTGCGCATCGATCCGCGCTCGCGCACGGCCCTCGTGCAGGCCGGTGTGCGCAACCTTGCCATCAGCGAAGCCGCCGCGCCCCACGGCCTGTACTACGCGCCCGACCCGAGCAGCCAGATCGCCTGCACCATCGGCGGCAACGTGGCCGAGAACTCCGGCGGCGTGCACTGCCTGAAATACGGCCTGACCGTGCACAACGTGCTGCAGGTGCGCGGCTTCACGATGGAAGGCGACCCTGTGAGCTTCGGCGGCGAGGCGCTCGACGTGCCCGGCCTGGACCTGCTCTCGCTGGTGATCGGCAGCGAGGGTATGCTGGCCGTGGTCACCGAAGTCACCGTGAAGCTGGTGCCCAGGCCCCTGCTGGCGCGCTGCATCATGGCCAGCTTCGACGACATCCGCAAAGCCGGCGACGCGGTGGCCGCCGTGATCGCCGCGGGCATCATCCCGGCCGGTCTGGAAATGATGGACAAGCCCATGACCGCCGCCGTGGAAGATTTCGTGCATGCCGGCTACGACCTCAGCGCCGCCGCGATCCTGCTGTGCGAGAGCGACGGCACCCCCGAGGAGGTGGAAGAAGAGATCGGCCGCATGAGCACCGTGTTGCGCGACCACGGCGCCACCGCCATCGCGGTGAGTCGCGACGAAGCCGAGCGCCTGCGCTTCTGGAGCGGGCGCAAGAACGCTTTCCCGGCCAGCGGCCGCATCAGCCCCGACTACATGTGCATGGACTCCACCATCCCGCGCAAGCGCCTGGCCGACATCCTGCTGGCCATCGGCGAGATGGAACAGAAGTACGGCCTGCGCTGCGCCAACGTGTTCCACGCCGGCGACGGCAACCTGCACCCGCTGATCCTGTTCGATGCGAACGATGCCGACCAGCTGCGTCGCTGCGAACTGTTCGGCGCCGACATTCTGGAAACCAGCGTCGCCATGGGGGGCACGGTGACCGGTGAACACGGCGTGGGCGTGGAAAAGCTCAACAGCATGTGTGTGCAGTTTTCGGCCGAGGAAAACGCGCAGATGTTCGGTGTCAAACGGGCTTTCGATACCAAAGAACTACTGAACCCGGGCAAAGTCATCCCCACACTGCAACGTTGTGCCGAATACGGCAAGATGCTGGTGCGCGGCGGGCGGTTGGCATACCCCGATCTGGACCGTTTCTGACTGTCAAATTTGACGATGCAAACAGAGGGGGCTCAGGTACAGTAACGCGCAATGAGCGCGCCTTTCCCCGAGTCAGAGCAACGCCAGGCTGCGCTTCCCCGCGATCTGGTCGGTTCGGCGCGCGAGCAGGCGCTTTTGCGCGAGATCGAAGTCCTGAGGGCAGAGAACCTGCGCCTGCGCAACCTGCAGGCCAGCCCCCCGGGCACGGCCACCGACAGCGACCTGCTGCTGCCGCTCGACCACCCGCCGCCCGCGGCCCACGAACCCGCCGAAGCGGCCACCGACCAACTGGAATACCAGGCGCTGTTTGCGGCCTTGGCCAGCGCGTTTCCGATCGGCATTTTCCGCACCGATGGCGTGGGCATGTTCACGCATGTGGACGACGCTCTGCTGCGCATCTTCGGTCTGGACGCGCAGGACTTCCACCGCATGGGCTGGCTGCGCCGGGTGCACCCCGATGACCTGGAGCGTGTGAAGGCGTGCTGGAGCGAGGGGGTCGCGCGTGCCCAGAGCCTGAGCGTCGAATTCCGGCTGCAGCGCCCGGACGGCGAAGTCGTGCACCTGTCGATGCGCAACGTGCCGGTGCACGACGCCGAAGGCCATTTCCTGAGCCAGTTGGGCTTTGTGCAGGAGATCACCCAGCTGCGCACACTGGAGGCCGAAGCGCGCCTCAAGGACGAACTCAACCGCCAGATCATCGCCAGCAGCCCGGACTGCACCAAGGTGCTCGACCTGCAAGGCCATGTGCTGCAGATGACCGCGCAAGGCTGCCGGCTGGTGGAGGTTGACGACTTCGAACAGGCCCGCGGCAGCGACTGGACCAGCTGGTGGCCCGAGGGTGGGCAGGAACTCGCCCGCGCGGCGATCGGCTCCGCCTGCCGGGGGGAAAACGCCCGCTTCATCGCTTTTGGCGAAACCTTCAAGGGCACGCCCAAATGGTGGGACACCATGGTCTCACCGATCCGCGACGCGCAGGGCCACCCGGTGATGCTGCTGGCGATCTCGCGCGACATCACCGAACTGCACCAGCAGCAGGAAGCGATCCAGCGCTTCAGCGCCGAGCTGGAGGACCGCGTGCGGGAACGCACCGAAGAACTCGCCGCCGCCAACACCCGGCTGAGCCAGACCCTGCGCGAGGCACAGGACCTGTACGACCAGGCGCCGTGCGGCTACTACTCGCTGGATGCGAAGGGTGTGGTGCAGATGATCAACCAGACGGCGCTGCAGTGGCTGGGCCTCCAGCGCGAGGACGTCGTGGGTCGCCTGAGCTTTCGCGACCTGGTGCAACCCGAATACCTGGCGCAACAGGAATCCCGCCGCCATCTGCTCCACAGCAACGGACGGCTCGAACCCGAAGAAGTGGGCATCAGGATGCCCGACGGCAGGCCCTTCATCGCGCTGGCCTCCAGCACCGCCGTGTACGACGACCAGGGTGTGTTCCTGCGCACCAACAGCACCCTCCTCAACATCACCGAGCGCAAGGCGGCCGAGCAGGCTCTGCGCGAGAACCAGCGTTTCCTGCAGACCGTGACCGACCAGGTTCCCGGGCTGATCGCCTACCTCGACGCGTCCCTGTGCTTCCGCTTCGCCAACGCCGAGCACCAGCGCATGTACGGCATGGACCCGGCCAGGATCATCGGACGGCCGGTCCGCGAATGCATCCCGCCCGAGGTGTGGGCGGAGATCGGCCCACACCTTCAGGCCGCGCTCGCCGGCCAGATGCAGAGTTTCGAGACCTGGCGCCGATTGACCGACGGAACGCCGGTCTACGTGAGCACCAAGTACCTGCCCGACGTCCACGAAGGACGGGTGCATGGCGTGTTCGTGCAGACCATCGACATCACCGAGCGCAAACGCGTCGAGGAGCGCGTGCGCCAGCTCAACGACGAGCTCGAACAGCGCATCCAGGAGCGCTCGGCGGAGCTGCTCGAAAGCGAGCAGCGTTTCCGCCTCATGGTGGACAACCTGCGCGAGTACTGCATCTTCTTCATGGACGCCGATGGCCTCATCACCGACTGGACCGACAGCGCCCAGCGCCTGGAAGGCTACGCCCCCACCGAAACGCTGGGGCGGCACTACTCGGTGCTGTTCCAGCAGCACGACCCCAGCGAGGCCTTGGCCAGCGCCAACCAGATGCTGCGGTTGGCGGCTTCGCGTGGGCAGCACGAGCTGCACAGCTGGCACGAGCGCAAGGACGGATCGCGGTACTGGTCCCATTCGCTGCTGATCGCGCTGCGCGACGACGGTGGTGAACTGCGCGGCTTTGCCAAGATCAACCGCGACATGAGCGATGCCAAGCGGCTCGACGACCTCATGCGCAACATCAACGACGAGCTGGAGAACCGGGTGGCCGAGCGCACGGAACAGCTGCTGGCCGCCAACAAGGACCTGGAGTCGTTCTCCTATTCGGTTTCTCACGACCTGCGTTCACCGCTGCGCCACATTTCGAGTTTCGTCAGCCTGCTGGAGGAACATCTGGACGGCCAGATCGACGAGACCACGCAGCGTTACCTGGGCACCATCGGCGGCTCGGCGCGGCACATGAGCCAGCTCATCGATGGCCTGCTGGCGTTTTCCCGCCTCGGCCGTTCGGCGGTCAACCTCACGGCGGTGGACTTCACCCTGCTGGTGGACGCGGTGGTCAGCCAGCTGGCCCACGACACCGAAGGCCGTGTGGTGGACTGGGTGATCGCCCCCGACCTGCCCGTGGTCCAGGGCGACGCCTTGCTGCTGCGCGAGGTCTGGGCCAATCTGCTGGGCAACGCCTACAAATACACCCGGCCACGTGAACGGGCCCGCGTCGAAGTGGGCTGGAGCGTGGACCCGGTGGCAGGCTACACCTTCTATGTGCGGGACAACGGCGTCGGCTTCGACACCAAGTATTCGCAGAAGCTGTTCGGCGTGTTCCAGCGCCTGCACCGCGCTTCCGAATTCGAGGGAACCGGCATCGGGCTGGCCCTGACGCGACGCATCCTGGAGAGGCACGGTGGTAGCATCTGGGCAGAAAGTCAGTTGGGTGAAGGCAGTGTGTTTTATTTCTCGCTCCCTTTTGAGGGGGCCAGTCCTACTGATTTTTCGCGGGACACCATTCCCGCGGCACTCGAACCATGAACAAGAACGCCGAAGCCATCCTGCTCGTTGAGGACAACCCCGACGACGCCGAGCTGACCAAACTGGCGCTGGCGCGCCATGGGCTGGATGGGCGTGTGACCCACGTCTCCGACGGCATGCAGGCGCTGGACTACCTCTACCGCCGCGACCGCTACAGCGACCGCAGTGGTGGCAACCCGGTGCTGGTTCTGCTGGACCTGAAGATGCCGCTGCTCGATGGCATCGGCGTGCTGCGCGAGATCAAGGGCTCGGACATCCTGCACAACATCCCGGTGGTGGTGTTGACCTCCTCGACCGAACCCAGCGACCTGCAACGCGCCTACGACGCCGGCACCAACGCCTACATCGCCAAGCCCACCGAGTTCTCGCAGTTCCTCAGCGCCATGAAACACGTCTGCGAGTTCTGGATCAACATCAACCAGTCCGCGCCGCAGTCCAACCCCTCGGGCATGCGCGGCACCGGGTTCGGCGAACTCGCCTGAAGTGCCCCCCGCGCCGCCTGCGGCGTCACCCCCCAGGGTGCGGCACTGGCGGCCCGGCAAAGCCGGTTCCGCGGTGCCCTGGGCTATATCGTTTCATGCGTCGGGGTAGCGCTCCGGAAACGGATACGGCTCCTCACCAGGTATCGATGAAGCGTGGCCCAGCGGGCCCCGCCACGCGCGCACCCGCCAGCCCCCGGGCCAGCCATTCGCGGGTCTGCGCCGGGTCGATCACCGCGTCGATCTCCAGTGTGGTGGCCATCTGCTGGGCCGAGCCGTTGGCCACCTGCCGCTGCAGCAACGACTCGAACAAGGCTTCGCGCTGCGGCCCCTCGGGCAGCGCCTCCAGCTCCTTGCGGTAGCCCAGGCGCACCGCGCCCTCCAGCCCCATGGCGCCGAACTCGCCGCTGGGCCAGGCCACGGTGAACACGGGCGCGTGAAAGCCCCCGGCCGTCATGCCCATGGCGCCCAGGCCATAGCCCTTGCGCAGCACCACACTGAAATACGGCACCCGCAGGCTGGCCGCGGTCACGAACAGGCGGCTCACGTGCCGCACCTGGGCCCGCTCCTCCATGGCGGGGCCGACCATGAAGCCCGGCGTGTCCACCAGGCTCACCAGGGGCAGGCCGTGCGCGTTGCACAGCTGCATGAAACGTGCGGCCTTGTCGGCGGCGTCGGCGTCGATGGCGCCGCCCAGGTGCAACGGGTTGTTGGCCATCAGGCCCACGGGCCGGCCTTCGATGCGCGCCAGCGCGGTGTGGATGCCGACGCCGAACCCTTCGCGCAGCACCAGCAGGCTGCCTTGGTCCACCAGCCCGTCCATCACCGTGCGGGTGTCGTACACGCGCAAACGGTTCTCGGGCACCAGGTCGCGCAGCGCCGCGGCTTCGGGTGCGATCCAGTCCTTCGCCCACCCCTGGAAAAACGACAGGTAGTGGCGCGCCGCAGCCACGGCCTGCGCCTCGTCGTCCACCAGCAGGTCGATCACGCCGTTGGCGTGCTGCACCGCGGAAGGGCCAATGTCTTCGGGCCGGAACACGCCGAGCCCGCCGCCCTCCACCATCGCCGGGCCACCCATGCCGATGTTGCTGCTGCGGGTGGCGATGATCACGTCGCTGCAACCCAGCAGGGCCGCGTTGCCGGCGAAACAGCGGCCCGCCGCGATGCCCACCACCGGCACCTGCCCCGACAGACGCGCGAAGGCGGCAAAGGTACCCACATGCAGGCCGGCCACGATGGGCATGTCGGTGTCGCCCGGACGCCCGCCACCGCCTTCGGCGAACAGCACCACCGGCAGCTTCTGCGCCAGCGCGATGCCCAGCAGGCGGTCGGTCTTGGCGTGGTTGCGCAGGCCCTGCGTGCCCGCCAGCACGGTGGCGTCGTAGGCCATGACCACGGTGCGCGCGCGCTCGGCACCGTAAATGTGGCCGTTGACCGAGCCGATGCCGGTCACCATGCCGTCGGCGGGCGTGTTCGCGATCAGGTCGTCTTCCGAGCGGCGGCTGCGCTGCGCGGCCACCGCGAGCGCGCCGTATTCGAGAAAGCTGTCGTCGTCGCACAGGTCGGCGATGTTTTCGCGCGCCGTGCGCAGACCGAGGGCATGGCGCCTGGCCACGGCCTCGGGACGGGCGTCGTCCAGCGTGTGCGCCAGCCGCTGCTGCAGCCGCCGCAGGTCGTCGCGCGGACCGGGTGGCGCCCCGTTCGCGGCCGGCACCGAAGCAGGACCGCCGACACCCGCGCCGACCACCTGCTGCGGTGTCAGCGGGTCCAGACGCAGCAGCACCGCCCCGGCATCCGCCGTCTCCCCTTCGGCGAAAAACCGTTCGGTCACGCGCCCGGCGCGCTCGGCGCGCAGCTCGTGTTCCATCTTCATGGCTTCGAGCACCAGCAGCAGGTCCCCGGCCTGCACCGCGTCGCCCGAGGCGACGAGCCATTGCACGATCTGGGCCTGCAGGGGGGAGCGCACGGTGTTCATGCGGCCATTCTGGCGGCCGGGCCGTTTTCACGCACCCGGCGCCGGTCGTGCGGGCGACAGCGGTGCCAGCCCCTTCAGTGCGCCGGCCCGGCGAACAGCGCCACGTTGCCGCCCGCCGCCGTGGTGTTGATGGTCAGCGTCTGCTCGGCGCAGAAGCGCAGCAGGTAGTTGGGCCCGCCCGCCTTCGGGCCGGTGCCGGAGAGGCCTTCGCCACCGAAGGGCTGCACGCCCACCACGGCGCCGATCATGTTGCGGTTCACGTAGACGTTGCCCACGCGCGCGGCGGTGGCCAGCGCCTGGGCGCGGCTGTCGATGCGGGTCTGGATGCCCAGCGTGAGGCCGTAGCCCAGCGCGTTGATCTGGCGGATCACGTCCATCGGGTCACCGCCCCAGCGCACCACCTGCAGCACCGGGCCGAAGATCTCGGCCTTCACATCGGCGATGGCACCCACCTCGAACATCTGCGGTGGGATCAGGTTGGGCAGCGTGGTGGCCGGCGTCGCGACCGGCAGCAAGGGCTTCGCTTCCGCGTGCAAGCGCTGCAGGTGGCGGGTGATGCCGTCAAAGGCTTCGGCGTCGATCACCGGGCCGAGGTCGGTCGCCAGCTCGGCGGGGCTGCCGGCCACCAGCTCCTTCGCCGCGCCCTGGATCATTTCGATCACGTGGTCGGCAATGCCTTCGTGCAGGCACAGCAATCGAAGGGCCGAGCAACGCTGACCCGCGCTGCGGAAGGCACTTTGCACCACCGCGTCGGCCACCTGCTCGGGCAGGGCCGTGCTGTCCACCAGCATGGCGTTGATGCCGCCGGTCTCGGCGATCAGCGGCACGATGGCGCCGTCCTTCGCGGCCAGCGCGCGCTGGATGATCTTGGCCACCTGGGTGGAGCCGGTGAACACGACGCCGGCGATGCCCGGCTGCGCCACCAGCGACGCGCCCACCGTCTCGCCCGGGCCGTGCAGCAGCTGCAGGGCCTTGGCCGGCACGCCTGCGGCGTGCAGCAGCTTCACCGCTTCGAGTGCGACCGCCGGGGTCTGCTCGGCGGGTTTGGCCAGCACCGTGTTGCCGGTCGCCAGCGCCGCAGCGACCTGGCCCATGAAGATGGCGAGTGGGAAGTTCCACGGGCTGATGCAGACCCAGGCGCCACGGCCTTCCAGCCGCAGCGTGTTGCTCTCGCCGGTGGGGCCGGGCAGGGTTTGCGGCGCCATCACGCGCTCGGCATCGTTGGCGTAGAAGCGCAGAAAGTCCACCGCCTCGCGCACCTCCGATACGGCGTCGCCCCAGGTCTTGTGGGCCTCTTTCACCAGCAGGGCGCAGAAGCGCGGCAGTTGCTGTTGCAAGGCGTCGGCAGCGCGCCTCAGCGTGGCGGCGCGCTCGGCCACCGGCGTGTGGTTCCAGCCGGCGAAGGCGGCCACGGCTTGAGCGCACGCGGCATCCACCTCGGCGGAGCTCGCCTCGGCAACGGCGGGCACCGGCGTGCTGGCCAGCGCGGCCAACAGCGGCTCGCGCATCGAGGCCACCGCCAAGTCCAGGCCCGCGCTGTTGGCGCGCTTCGCGCCGTACAGCTCGGCCGGCAGCGGCAGCGAGGGCTGGGGTTCGAGGCGCAGCGGGGAGATCAGCAGCTCGTCCATGCCCACCGACTCGTCGGCCAGTTGGTGCACGAAGGACGAATTGGCGCCATTCTCCAGCAGGCGGCGCACCAGGTAGGCCAGCAGGTCGCGGTGCGCGCCCACCGGGGCGTAGACGCGGCAGGCCACCAGCGGGTTCTTCAGCACCTCGCGGTAGATGCCCTCGCCCATGCCGTGCAGGCGCTGCAGCTCAAACGGCACACCGTGGCGGGCCGACATCTGCAGGATGGCCGCGATGGTGCCCGCGTTGTGCGTGGCGAACTGCGGAAAGATCGCATCCGGCGCGTCCAGCAAGGCCCTCGCGCAGGCGAGGTAGCTCACGTCGGTGTGGTGCTTGTGGGTGAACACCGGGTAGGTCGGCAAGCCCAGTTCCTGCGCACGCTTGATCTCGGCGTCCCAGTAGGCGCCCTTGACGAGGCGGCACATGAATTTGATCTTGTACTGACGCGCCAGCGCGGCCACGTGTTCGATCAGCTCGACCGCGCGGGTCTGGTAGGCCTGCATCGCCAGGCCCAGGCCGGCCCATTGCGGGCAGTGTTCGGCCACCAGCTGCGCCAGCGCTTCGAACACGTCGAGCGAGAGCTCCAGCCGGTCCACCTCTTCGGCGTCGATGGTGAGGTTGAGGTTGGCCGCTGCGGCCGCGCGGCACAGCGTCCACACGCGCGGCACCAGTTCCTCCATCACCCGCCCGTGCTGCACGTCTTCATAGCGCGGGTGCAGGGCGCTGAGCTTGATGGAGATGCCGTCGTTGTGCGCGGGTGAGCGCGCCGGGTCGGCGGTGCGCGCGATCGCGGCGATGGCGTTCTGGTAGCTCGCGAGGTAACGCAGCGCGTCGGCATCGGTGCGCGCGCCCTCGCCCAGCATGTCGAAACTGAAACGCAGCTGGTCCAGCTTCTTGCGCGCCGAAGCGGCCTCCTTCATGCCCTCCTCGATCGTCTGGCCCAGCACGAACTGGCGGCCCAGCAACTGCACCGCGCGCAGCGTGGCGGCCACCACGGTCTTGGCGCCGAGCTTGGCCATCAGGCCGGACTCCTGACCGGCACCCGGCAGGAAGTGCTTGGACATGGCAATCGCCGTGGACGACAGGCGTGCCAGCGTCGAGTCGGCGGCACCGTCAAAGTCGGCCCGGCCCAGCTGGTCCGCCGTCAGCGCGATGGCGGTTTCGGCGTCGGGCACGCGCAGCAGCGCCTCGGCCAGGCGCATCAGGGCCAGGCCCTCGGCGCTGGAGATCGGGTATTCCTTGAGCAGGCTTTCCATGGCCCAGAACGGCGGCGGGTTCTCGCGCACCGCGCGCACCCAGGGTGCGGCCACGGTGGCGGCGGCCGCCCAGTCCAGCGCGCCCTGCAGCGCGGCCAGGCGCTGGGCGACGATGGCCGTTTCGGGCCGGTAGGGGAAGGGCAGGCGGTCGGTGGTGCGCGGCATGGAAGTCTCCGGAGAGTCACAAGGTTGGTGAATTCCGTGATGGTGCCGGCCCATCCGGTGAATTTCTGACTGTTTTTAACCGTTACACCGGATAATTCACCATCCATGAGCGAAACCACCCACGAACTCGATCGCATCGACCTGCGCATACTGAATGTGCTGCAGTCCGATGGCCGCATCGCCAACCTGAAGCTGGCCGAGGCCGTGGCGCTCTCGCCCACCGCCGTGCTCGCGCGCACCCAGCGCCTGCAGCGCGACGGCTACATCCTGGGCTACGAGGCGCGGTTGAACCCGCTCAAGCTCGGCCGCGGGATGATGGTGTTCGTGGAAGTGCTGCTGGACCGCACCACGCCCAACGTCTTCAACGAGTTCAAGGCCGCGGTGCAGGTGCGCAACGAGATCATGGAATGCCACATGGTGGCCGGCGGTTTCGACTACCTGCTCAAGACCCGCATGGCCGACATGGCCGCCTACCGCGACTTCGCCGGCAACGTGCTGTGGCAACTGCCCGGCGTGCGCGAGACGCGCACCTACGCGGTGATGGAAGAAGTGAAGAACAGCACCCGGCTGCCGCTTTGAAAAGACAGCGGCCGGGGCGACAATGCACCCCATTTTCTGGAGCCCCCATGATCAAACCCATCTCCGCCGCCCTGCTGACCGCCCTGACGCTGTGCGCCACCGCCTCGCTGGCCCAGAGCACCCGACCGGGCCTATGGGCCGTCGAACACAAGATGGGGGGCAACCCGGAGCTTGAACAGGCCATGGCCCAGATGCAGAAGCAGCTGGCGTCCATGCCGCCGGAGCAGCGCAAGCAGATGGAGGCCATGATGGGCCAGCAGGGCGTGAGCATGGCGCCCGGCGCCAAGGGCGGCATGGCCCTGAAGATCTGCATCACCCCGGAGATGGCGGCGCGCCAGGAACTGCCCAGCCAGACCGAGGGTGACTGCACCACCACCATCCACTCGCGCAGCGCCAGCGCGCTCAAGATGAGCTACGTCTGCAAGAATCCGCCGTCGTCCGGCGAAGGCACCTACACCTTCAGCGGTGACACCGCCTACACCATGAAGATGGTCATGAACACCACCCGCCAGGGCAAGCCCGCGTCCATGACCATGGAAGGCCAGGGCAAATGGCTCTCGGCGGACTGCGGCAGCATCAAGCCGATGGCGCTGCCCAAGCGCTGAGCCTCCCTGGCGCCGGTGCAGGCGCCGCATCAGCCCCCGGGCGGCGCTTGCCGCGCAGGAAGACGTGGATCAGGTGGTCGCTGGGGTCGATGGCTCTGGCGACGCGGCGCGGCTGCCGAACACCGCTCGCCCCACGCGCACCATGGTGGACCCGGCGGCCACCGCCGCCTCCAGATCGTCGCTCATGCCCATGGACAGGGTGTCGAGCCCGAAGCCCCGGGCATTGAGCCCGTCGAACAACGCTCGGGCCTGCAGAAACACCGAGCGCTGGGCTTCAAACTCGGCCGCGGGCTCGGGAATGCACATCAGCCCGCGCAGGCGCAGGTGGGGCAAGGGCGCCACCGCCTCGGCCAGCGCGGTCAGGTCGGCAGGCGCCACGCCCGACTTGGTCGGGCCACCGTCCACGTTCACCTGCAGACACACCTGCAGCGGCGCCATGCCGGTGGGGCGCTGCTCGCTCAGCCGCTGGGCAATCCTGACCCGGTCCACCGACTGCACCCAGTCAAAATGCACCGCCACCAGACGCGTCTTGTTGCTCTGGATGGGGCCGATGCAGTGCCATTCGATCGCGGCGCCCGGCCGGGTTTCGCGCAGGGCCAGGATCTTCTCCACCCCTTCCTGGATGTAGTTCTCGCCAAAAGCGCGCTGGCCCGCGGCCAGCGCCTGCTGCACCGCCTCAGGGCCGAAGGTCTTGGAGACCGCCAGCAGAGTGACGGCTTGCGCATCGCGTCCCGCAAGGGTACAGGCCCGCGCCAGGCGCTCGTTCACTTGTTGGAGATTGTCTGAAATCGTCGTCATAATCCATCGTCATACCACCACAGCACGGGACCCCTGGATGGATATCACGCAACTGCTCGCCTTCAGCGTCAAGAACAAAGCCTCCGACCTTCACCTCTCGGCCGGGTTGCCACCCATGATACGGGTGCATGGCGACGTGCGCCGCATCAACGTCGAGCCGCTGGACCACAAGATGGTTCACAGCATGGTGTACGACATCATGAACGACAGCCAGCGCAAGCAGTACGAAGAATTCCTGGAATGCGACTTCTCGTTCGAGATCGAAGGCCTGTCGCGTTTTCGCGTCAACGCCTTCAACCACAACCGCGGCGCAGGCGCCGTGTTCCGGACCATCCCGAGCAAGATCCTCACGCTGGAGCAGCTCAACGCGCCCAAGATTTTTGGTGATCTCTCCCTGCGTCCGCGCGGCCTGGTGCTGGTGACCGGCCCCACCGGCTCGGGCAAGTCAACCACCCTGGCGGGCATGGTCAACCACCTCAACGAAACCGAATACGGCCACATCCTCACGGTGGAAGACCCGGTCGAATTCGTGCACGAGTCCAAGAAATGCCTGGTCAACCAGCGCGAAGTCGGCCCGCACACCCTGAGCTTCGCCAACGCGCTGCGCTCGGCCCTGCGCGAAGACCCGGACGCGATCCTGGTGGGTGAAATGCGCGACCTGGAAACCATCCGCCTGGCCATGACGGCGGCCGAAACCGGCCACCTGGTGTTCGGCACGCTGCACACCTCCAGCGCGGCCAAAACCATCGACCGGATCATCGACGTGTTTCCGGCCGAAGAAAAAGACATGGTGCGCGCCATGTTGTCCGAATCGCTGGTGGCCGTGATCTCGCAGACGCTGTGCAAGACCAAGGACGGTTCCGGCCGGGTGGCCGCGCACGAAATCATGCTGGGCACCAGCGCCATCCGCAACCTGATCCGCGAGGCCAAGGTGGCCCAGATGTATTCGGCCATCCAGACCGGCAACAGCGTGGGCATGCAGACGCTGGACCAGAACCTGTCCGACCTCGTCAAGCGCAACGTGATCAGCGCGGCCGAGGCACGCAGCAAGGCCAAGATTCCCGAGAACTTCCCGGGCTGAGCATGTCCCACCCCCGTCGCCTGCTCACGACGTGTGTCCGCACTCCCCCTCAAGGGGGCTACGCGAGTGGGCCGGCAAGGCCGGTTCCGCCGCGCTTCTGAACCATCCCGCGCTATTGAACAGACAAGGAAGACCTCATGGAACGCGATCAGGCATCCAAGTTCATCAACGACCTGCTCAAGCTCATGCTCAGCCGCGGGGGCAGCGACCTGTTCATCACGGCCGACTTTCCGCCGGCGATCAAGGTGGATGGCAAGGTCGTCAAGGTGTCACCGCAGCCGCTGAACGCCACGCACACGCTGGCGCTGGCGCGCGCGATCATGAACGACAAGCAGGCCGCCGAATTCGAGCGCACCAAGGAGTGCAACTTCGCCATCGCCCCCCCGGCCATCGGGCGCTTCCGGGTCAGCGCGTTCATCCAGCAGGGCAAGATCGGCATGGTGCTGCGGACCATTCCGGCCGTGCTGCCCACCATCGACAAGCTCGGCCTGCCCCAGGTGCTCAAGGACGTGGCGCTGTCCAAGCGCGGCCTGTGCATCCTGGTGGGTGCCACCGGCTCGGGCAAGTCCACCTCGCTGGCGGCCATGGTGGACTGGCGCAACGAAAACACCCATGGCCACATCATCACCATTGAGGACCCGGTCGAATTCGTGCACCCGCACAAGAACTGCGTGATCACGCAACGCGAGGTGGGACTGGACACCGACAGCTGGGAAGCGGCGCTCAAGAACACGCTGCGCCAGGCGCCCGACGTGATCCTGATGGGCGAGATCCGCGACCGCGAAACCATGGAACACGCGATCCAGTTTTCCGAAACCGGTCACCTGTGTCTGGCCACCCTGCACGCCAACAGCGCCAACCAGGCGCTGGACCGCATCATCAACTTCTTCCCCGAAGAGCGCCGATCCCAGCTGCTGATGGATCTCTCGCTCAACCTGCGCGCCCTGATTTCCCAGCGCCTGGTGCCCCGGCAGGACAACAAGGGGCGCCATGCCGCGGTCGAGATCATGCTCAACTCGCCACTGATCTCCGACCTGATCTTCAAGGGCGACGTCTCCGAGATCAAGGAGATCATGAAGAAGAGCACCCAGATGGGCATGCAGACCTTCGACCAGGCGCTGTTCAACGCGTTCGAGGCCAACCTCATCACGTTTGAAGATGCGCTGCGCAACGCCGATTCGCTCAACGACCTGCGCCTGCAGATCAAGCTCAACAGCCAGCGCGGCAAATCGGTGGACCTGGCCGCCGGCACCGAGCACATGACGATCGTGTAAGCAGGGCGGGCTGAGTCTCAGTCCAAGGGTTTCCGCCCAAACGAAACAAAACAGGATTGCAGCCACTCCATCGTGGCTCTGATGCGCGGCGCTCGATGGCGGGAGGCCAGGATCACCGCGTGAATCTGGTACTCACCTGACACCACATCCCGTGCAAGCACCGGCTTCAACCGGCCCTGTGCCGCAAGGCGGTCACCGACCAGGTCGTTGATGCGTGCGATGCCGGCACCCGCCAGCGCCAACGACACGACGGCACTGCTGCTGTTGACGCGAATGTCTCCCTGGGACTCGCGGCTCAGAACTTCGCCGTTGACGCTGAAATCCCAGCGGTTGTGGCTCGGGGTCGCCGTGTTGGCAATCAGGGTGTGGCGATCCAGATCGGTCGGTGTGCGTGGCGTCCCGTGCTGCCTCAGATAGGCCGGGGCCGCATACAGTGAGCGTCCGTGGCTGCCCAGCAATCGGGCGACCACGGTACCGGCAGGCGGGATGCCGGCACGCACCGCGATATCGATCCCTTCGTCCACCAAACTGGACAACCTGTCGTCTATGTGCAGGCGCACGCCCAGCGTCGGGTGCAGGGCGCGCAACCGGGCCAGTTCCGGTATCAACACGTGCTCGGCGAGCAACTGACCAACACCGATGTGGACCGCGCCGCCGACCGACCGGCTGCGCTGGCCGATGTGGTCGCGCAGTTGGTGTTGTTCGTCGAGGATCCGCTGGGCCGACTCCAGGAACACCTCACCCTCATCGGTCAGCGACAGGCCGTGCGTGGTGCGGTGCGCCAGCCGCAGGCCACAGGCCATCTCGATTCGACGCAGTCCCCTGGATATCTGGCTGGCGGCCACATTGCGTTCTCGCGCCACTTCGGACAGGGATTGGGTGGCCGCGATCCGACTGAAGAGGTGGAAGTCGTCAAGGGTAAGGCTGTTCATGCTTGTGCAGATTTTGCACAAGCATTGTGCGCCGGATCCGGTTTCGCCGTCGGGCAGGTCGCGGCACAGTGCAACGCGTTGCTTGCAACACATCCGTTCCTGTTCACGTTTTATTGAAAGAACCTACCCATGCCGATTTCCATTCAACTCAGCCAAGGCCTGCTGACCCCCGACGGCGAGCGCCAGGTGTTCTCTCAGGTCGCCGATGCCCTGCTGGATGTGCATGGCCTGCGGGGCAATGCCTTCATCGCTCCGGTGGTGATCGGGCACGTCGACATCTACCCAGAGGGTTTCAGCTTCGCTGATGCCAAAGCGCAGTCCCTTGCGGTCGTGGAGGTGAAGATTCCGGCCATCACGTTTCCCAACCAGTCCGTCAAGTCCGCCTTCGTCATGGCCGTCACCGACATCATCGATCGCCTCAAGGCAGGGCCCCATCCCCGCGCTCGGACCTTCGTGAACGTGGTCTACACCGTGGATGGCACCTGGGGGATCGGCGGCCACGCCTATACCGACGAGGCCCTCGGTGCGGCCATCCAGGCTGCTGGGGTCTGAGGCCGACGCCGCCATGACGTCTGTGCACTTTGCGCACAGCCGCCTGCTGCACACCATGCTGCGGGTGGCCAGTCTGGAGCGAGCGATCGCCTTCTACTGCGGCCAGTTGGGCATGCGTGTGCTGCGAAGAAGCGACCACCCCCACGGTCGCTTCACCCTGGTTTTCCTCGGATACGCCGATGAAGACCATGCCGCCGCGCTGGAACTGACGCACAACTGGGACGCCTCAACCTACCAGCAAGGAACGGCCTACGGCCACATCGCCATCGCGGTATCCGATCTGGCCGGAGCCTGCGAAGCCCTGCACCGGGCGGGTGTTCACATCCTGCGACCACCCGGCCCCCTGCACGACGATCCCAGCGAATGGATCGCCTTTGTCAAAGACCCCGACGGCTATTGCGTCGAGCTGATCCAGCGCGACGGCGCGATGACCACGCCCTGAGCCTGGATTCGCTCACACCGCAAAACGTCTCAACCCCTCCTTGAAGGAAAAGCACCATGCCGCTCGTTCGTATCGATATGCCTGCCGCCACGACAACCGCTCAAAAGCAGGCCCTGTCCGACGCGGTCCACCAGTCGCTGGTGGACCATTTCAACGTTCCACTGGCCGACAGATTCCAGACCCTGTCGCCACGCCAGCCGGGTGAACTGGTGTGCACGCCCGAGTTTCTGGGCGTGGCGCATTCCGACCGTGTCGTCTTTGTCCAGATCACCTGCGCGCCCGGCCGAAGCATCGAGCAAAAGCGCGCCTTGTACGCGGCCATCGCCAACCGTATCGCCTCATCCGCCCACATGGCTGCGGCGGACGTGATCATCAACCTGGTGGAGTCGAACCGCGAGAACTGGTCATTTGGTGAGGGCCTGGCTCACTACGCTTTGGCTGACTCTAAAATTTGAGGGCTCCGTTCGCGCATGTCCTGCGTGAAATCCACCGAGCTCAGCCCCCAGTCACCGAAAGCCCACATGTCCTCGATCCATCCCAAGACTTATTCACCCGCACCCGCCCAACGCGTCGCTTTCATCGGCTTGGGCGTCATGGGTTTCCCGATGGCTGGGCATCTGTCCCAAGCCGGCCATTCGGTGACGGTCTACAACCGGTCGCCGGCCAAGGCGCAGGCCTGGGTGGCGGAGTTCGGTGGTCAATCCAGGGCCACGCCGCGCGAAGCGGTCGCGGGGGCCGACGTCGTGTTCTCCTGCGTGGGCAACGACGACGACCTGCGTTCCATCACCCTGGGGGCCGACGGCGCTTTCGCCGGCATGGCGCCGGGCGCGGTGTTCGTGGACCACACCACCGCATCGGCCGACGTCGCGCGCGAGCTGTACACGGCCGCGAAAGCCCTGGGGCTGGCCTTTGTCGACGCCCCCGTCTCGGGTGGCCAGGCCGGTGCGCAGAATGGTGCCCTCACCATCATGTGTGGTGGCGACGCGGCAGCGTTCGACGCCGTCAAACCGGTGGCCATGGCGTTCTCGCGCGCCTTCACCCTCATGGGTGCCAGCGGCGCCGGTCAGCTCACCAAGATGGTCAACCAGATCTGCATCGCCGGCCTGGTGCAGGCCCTGGCCGAAGCCATCGCCTTCGGCCAGAAGGCCGGACTGGACATGCCCCAGGTGCTCGACGTGATCGGCAAGGGCGCCGCCCAGAGCTGGCAACTCGACAACCGCGGCAAGACCATGGTGGCCGACCAGTTCGACTTCGGTTTCGCGGTGGACTGGATGCGCAAGGACCTGGGTCTGGTGCTGGACGAGGCCAAGCGCAATGGCGCGCGGCTGCCGGTGACCGCGCTGGTGGACCAGTTCTACGCCGACGTGCAGGCCATGCAGGGCAACCGGCTCGACACCTCCAGCCTGATCAAGCGCCTGAGGTAGGCCCACCCCCGCGGCGCCTGCGGCGCCCCCCCTCAAGAGGGCGATGACAGTGGCCCGTCCTGAGCTTGTCGAAGGGCGGTTCCACGGCATCCTGGGATCAAGACACGCGCGCCGGAGGCCCCGTGCTGGCGACGCGACCTTGTTTATTTCGCTGGAGCGGACTGCTGCTGCAGGCGCGACAGCTCTTCGTCGCTGATGATCTCCAGCACCCGCACCACGCGCTGCACGCTGGAGGTGTTGCGCACGATCTCGGTGGCGCGGTCGGCTTCGCGCTGGGTCACGCGGCCCATCAGGAACACCGTTCCGCGGTTGGTCACCACCTTGAACGAGTTGGCGGACAGGTCCTTGGCGTCCAACATGGCGGCCTTCACCCGGCCAGTCAGCAGGGAGTCGGCCGTGCGCTCGCGCAGCGTCGGGCTGTTGGCCACATCGAGTTCGTTGACCACGCCGGCCACATTGGCCACCTGGGCGACGACCTGACCCGCCAGTTCCTTGTCGCGCGCGCTCACCACCTCACCGGTCAGCAGCACCCGGCGGTTGTAGCTGGTCACGTCCAGCCGGGCCCGCGTGCCCATCTGGTCGCGCAGCCGGTTGGCGGCCCGCAGCTCAATGGTCTGGTCGTCCAGCTGGGCACCCGAGGTGCGGCGGTCGGTGGCCACCAGGGCGCTGCCCACGGCGGCGCCACCCATCATCAGGGGGGCACAGGCCGACACGGTGACGCCCAGCAGAACGGAGGCCAGGACGGTGGCCGCGAGGCGGCTGTGGCGGGGTTGTTGCGGCTGATTCATGAGGGACTCTCCTGTTCGTTGTTCAACTCGTCGGGCAGGCCCAGCAACTGGGCATCCACACCATCGCAAATACAGTGCAACACGATGTGATGCACCTCCAGAATCCGGGCCGGCAGCTCGTGCGGCACGCACACGTGCACGTCGGTGTCGCGCAGCATCTGCGCCAGACGGCCGCCGCGTGCGCCGGTGAGCGCCACCACCGTCATGTCGCGTTCGTGCGCCGCTTCCACCGCCGCCAGCATGTTGGCCGAACTGCCGCTGGTGGACAGCGCCAGCAGCACGTCGCCGGCGTGGCCCAGCGCGCGCACCTGGCGGGCAAAGATGGACCGGGCATCAAAATCGGTGGCGATGCCGGTGAGCACCGCGGCGTCGGACGAGAGCGAGAACGCGGCGAGTTCCGGGCGCTCGCGCTCGTAGCGGCCCACGAAGCTGGCGGCGAAATGCTGCGCGGCCGCGGCCGAGGCCCCGTTGCCACAGGTCAGCACCTTGCCGCCGCCGGTCACGCTGGCGAGCACGGCCGTGGTCGCGGCCTCGACCACCGGGGCGAGCGACTGGGCGCACTGGTACTTCAGGTCTGCGCTGTCGATGAATTGTTGCTGAATGCGTTGCAGAAGCATGGGGCGATCATAGCGGCGGGGCGGGTGTCAAAAGGTAGCGGACGCATCAAAAGCGGCGCGCAACCATTCGAGCCGAACCGGTGGCGCGGCCGGGTCCGGGCGCTCGCCAAGCGGCGTGGGCCGACCGTGCACCAGCACCACGTCGAAACGGCATGGGGGCTCTGAGCCCCAGCGCAGCAAAAAGTGCCGCGCCGCGAACACGATGCGGCGCTGTTTGGTGGCGGTGATGCTCGCCGCCGCACCGCCCTGGCGGGCAGTGGCGCGCTGGCGCACCTCGACGAACACCAGCGTGCCGTCAGCCTCGCGCATAATCAAATCGAGTTCGCCACCGCCGCGGCCCGGGGTCTTGAAATTGCGCTGCACCAGGCGCAAACCCTGGCGCTGCAAATGCGCCAGCGCGGCGTCCTCGGCCACGTCGCCACGCTGCTTGGTGGTGGTCGGCGCCGCCTCGGGGCGGTCTGGCCGGGTGGGTGAACCCTGTTTCCGGAAATTCCACATTGTCTGCACACACTCCCTCCCTGTTGGCCGCCGCCCGTGAAGCGGCCGCTCACCAGCATTATCCGCAAGGCGCGCTCTACATGGTGGCCACGCCGATCGGCAATCTGGCCGACATCGGCCTGCGCGCGCTGCAGGTGCTCTCGCTGGCCGATACCGTGGCCTGCGAGGACACGCGCCACACCGCCGGGCTGCTGCAAGGCTATGGCCTGCACAAGCCGCTGCTGGCGCTGCACGAGCACAACGAGGCCGAGGCGGCCCAGACGGTGGTGCAGCGGCTGCGCGAGGGCCAGCGGGTGGCCTATGTGAGCGACGCCGGCACCCCCGGCGTGAGCGACCCGGGCGCGCGGCTGGTGGCCGCGGTGCACGACGCCGGGCTGCGCAGCGTGCCCGTCCCGGGCGCCAGCAGCATCACCGCGCTGCTCAGCGTGGCCGGCCACAGCGGCTGGAACGGCCACTTTGTGTTCGCCGGCTTTCTCTCACCCAAGGCCGCCGAGCGGCAGCGCGAGGTGCAGGGCATTGGCGCCGACGAGCGCGCCTGCGTGCTGCTCGAAGCGCCGCACCGCATCGAGGCGCTGGCCAAGGACCTGGCGGTGCTGGGCGAGCGGCGGCTGACCGTGGGCCGCGAGCTGACCAAACAATTTGAAGAAGTGGCGCAGATGCCCGCGAGCGGCTTTCCCGCCTGGCTGCAGGCCGGCGCGCACCGCACGCGGGGCGAATTCGTGCTGATGCTGCACCCGCTGGCCACCACCGGTGGTGAAGAAGGCGCGGTGGACGCGGCGGCGCTGCGCGTGCTGGACCTGCTGCTGGCCGAACTGCCGCTGAAAACCGCGGTGCGCCTGTGCGCGGACATCACCGGCCAGCCGCGCAACGCGCTGTACAACGCGGCGCTGGCCCGCCGCAAACCGGCCGACGACGAAGAGGACGACTGAGAGGCTGAAAGCCCCGGGCGCCAAAGCGCCGTTCAGCGTGTCAGAGCGGGACCCGGGACATGGTGTCCGGTCCCTTGCGGGCACCACCAGCGCCCGGCGGCGCCAGCGGCGCGTCCGGCACTTCGGTGGCCTGCACATCCACCACGTCATCGCCCGTGGGCCGTTCGCCGCGCCCCGGCCACACGCCCTGAGCGTAGCGCTGCGAGTTCTGGCGCATGCGGCTGAACATCACCACCGGCGCGGGCTTGCGCCCGGTCAGCAGCGACCACAGCGACACCCCGAGCACGACCACGATGGCGGCCAGCAGGAAGCTGAGCACGAACACGCCCGCGGCCAACACCAGCGCCAGTTTGAGGACGCCGCGCAGCACGCGGCTCAGAAAATCGGCAAATCCATTCATGTATCAGTGAGCCCATCGGGCCAGGAGAGTTCCGGGATCAGGCGCCCGCCGCCATGTCAACCTGGGATACATCCGTCAACGCCACCCCAGCTGAGGCCATTTTCGCCGTTTGCAAGCCGGGCGGGTGACACACACGCCCGGCGCCCCGGCTGCTATGCTGGCGCGCATCTGCGCCCGCGGCGCCCCTTGGCCCGCACACATCCCCATGAAACGCCTGTCCCAATACTTTTTCCGCGGCCTCATCACGGTCCTGCCCCTGGCCATCACGGTGTATGTGCTGGTGCTGTTCGTGACCTGGACCGAACGCACCGCCATGTGGTTGATCCGGCCCGTCATCGGCGACTTCTACCTGCCCGGCCTGGGCATCGCGTTGGGGGGACTGCTGATCCTGGCGCTGGGCATGCTGGTGTCCAAACCCATCACCTCGCGCCTGCTGTCCTGGATCGAACTGCCGTTCACCAACCTGCCGGTGGTCAAGAGCATCTACACCTCGCTCAAGAGCTTCGCCGACTATTTCGCGCCGCACGAGCAGGACGCGCAGCAGGTCGTGCTACTGAGGTGGCCAGGCCAGGAAATGGGCATCGTCGGACTGGTCACGCGCCAGTCGATGGAAGGGCTGCCCGCACCCCTGGGTGAGCTGGACCAGGTGGCCGTGTACCTGCCCATGGGCTACATGATCGGCGGCTACACCGTGTTCGTGCCGCGCAGCTGGACCACGCCCATCGACGTGTCGGTCGAAGAGGCCATGCGCATGGCGCTGGTCGCGTTCATGGCCGCAAGCCGCAGCGCCCCACCGGGCGCCCCTCCCGCCACCTGACGTCCAACCGCACAGACACCATGAGCATCCGCCACCTCGACGCCCTCTTCAACCCCGCATCGGTGGCCGTGTTCGGTGCCTCGATGCGCCCGGCCAGCGTGGGC
>Ga0156085_1126_pt1 | contig 23606 bp, 16 predicted proteins | sample RifCSPlowO2_02_FD_107738 | JGI IMG/M metagenome (GOLD analysis project Ga0156085, IMG submission 107738) | Burkholderiales bacterium RIFCSPLOWO2_02_FULL_67_64 | reverse complement strand
TTCCAGGGCACCGCGGAACCGGCTTCGCCGGGCCGCCAGTGCCGCCCCCTGGGGGGTGACGCGCCCTTAGGCGCGGCGCGGGGGGGTCAATACCTCAATCGGGCGTAATACGTCTTCTGTGCCGCCTCGCGCGCCTGGCCCAGGGTGTGGATGCCTTTTTCCGCCAGCAGGGGAATCAGTCTCATGAACACCTCGGCCGTGACCATGGCGTCGCCCAGGGCGGTGTGGCGCCCGATGACGGTGACGTTGAAACGCTCGGCGATCGCCTCCAGACGGTGTGAGTCCTGGTTGGGGTGGATCACCGCCGAGAGCAGCAAGGTGTCGAGCACGGGGTGGTCGAACACCAGCCCCGTGAGCTTTTCCTTGAGCTGCAGGAAGCGCATATCGAACGCCGCGTTGTGCGCCACCAGCACGGTGTCCTGCGCGAAAGCGTGAAACGCGGGCAGCACCTGATCGATGGTGGGCTGGCCGAGCACCATCCCGGGCTGGATGCCATGGATGGGGATCGACGCGGCGGGAATCGACCGCTTCGGGTCCACCAGTTGTTCAAAACATTCATGGCGCAGCAGCTTGCCGTTGACGATGCGCGTCGCACCGATCTGGATGATCTCGTCGCCCTCCGACGGGTTGAGCCCCGTGGTCTCGGTGTCGAACACGGTGTAGACCAGATCGACGAGTTTGCGATCGTCCAGCGTGCGCGTCTGCTCGGTGGTCTTGAACAGATCGAAGTCGTAATACTCCGGGCGGCTTTCGCTCTTCACGAACAGGGCCGCGTCCACCTGCTCCTGCGGGTTGGCCAGGGGCAGCAGGAAACGGAAGAAGGCCTGGTGGCGGACGCGCTCGCGCTCGAACCAGAACGCGCCACCGTGGCGCTCGACCACGTCGCGCACGGTCAGGCGCGTGGTCTCGTTGCCGACCTTCATCGGGTCCATCTCCCAGCTCATCACCGTCTCGGTGCTCATCACCTGGCCCGACCAGATCAGGTCCAACTGGGCCTTGCCGGCGCTGCCGCTGGCCACCCCCAGGCGCAGTTGCACGAAGCGCACATCGAACTCGTCGGCCAGACGCCCGGTGAGGTAGACCAGCGCCTGCAGCAGCGAAAAGCTCTCCACCTTGAGCCACAGCGAGGCGTCCACTTCCACGCTGGACGCCGGCAGGCCGGTGATGATCTCGATGCGGCGCAGAACCGCGTTCACCAGGTCGGCGCCCAGCATGTCCTCCAGCGGCCAGCGGGTCTTCAGGCTGTCGGCCGAGCCCGATTCCAGCGCGGCGATGCGCTGGCTCAGCGAGCGCGTTTCGTCGCGGATCACGCCCAGGAAGCGCTCGCGCATGGCGGCGTCGAGGTCGGGGTAGTCGAGCATGTCGATCGCCGCCTGCATGTTGGCCAGCGCCGAGCGGCTGCCCTCCGTCAGCGCATGCAGCACCTGGTCCTTGGCCGATTCGGCCTCATAGTCGCGCGTGATGTTGTCCAGCATCAGCACGAAGCCGGTCAGCTCGATGCGGTCGGCAGCGGACTCCATCATCTGGGTCTGAACCGAGCGCACCGGCGCCATCTGCACCCGCAGCAGTTGGCCCGCCGCCGTGGTGGTGACGAACTGGGCCGAGGGCTGGCCCGCGCCGCGCAGCATGCGCTGCTGGATGTTTTCCAGCGCGTGGGCCACCAGCTTGCGGTCGAACACACTGTAGATGGAGCGGCCCAGGCCGATCAGCTCGGCCCCGCCGGCCACCCCGGGCGCCTGCGAGAGCGCGCGGAACTGCATGCGCGCGCGGTTGTTGTAGAGCAGGATGCGCCCGTCGAGGTTGCAGACCACCACGCTCTGCGTGAGCTCGGACATGAGCGCGGCCAGCCGCGAGCGCTCCTGCTCGATGCCCTGGGCCGCCTCGCTGACCCTTGCGTCCATCTGGCGGCGCAACTCTTCGCGCTGGACCACGAGCTGGTTGAACAGGTCGGCGAGCACCTTGGTCTCGACGTTGCCCTTGGGGTGCAGGTTGCGCACGACGTCGGTGCGCAGCAGCACCTGCGCCTCTTCGGCCAGTTGCACCGAGGGCGTGACCCAGTGGTCGAACCAGCGCATCAGCCCCCAGGCGATGGCGGCCATGCCAACGCCCCAGGTCAGGCAGATCAGCGTCAGGCGGCTTTCCAACAGACCCCACACCGTGTCGCGGTCCTGCGGGTCCATGGTCGCGCCCACCAGCCAGAAGGTCGCCAGCAGCCAGGCGATGGACACCACGGCCGCCACCCCCAGCAGCCACCACAACCGCCGGTCGGTCTTGCGATGACCACTCACTGGACGCCTCCCCGTGAAAGCATCTCCTTGACCTTCTGTACCAGCTCCTTGGTGGAAAACGGCTTGGTCATGTAGGCATTGGCGCCCAGCGCGAGGCCCTTGGCGACGTCGGTGTCGCGCCCCTTGGCAGTGAGCATGAGGATCGGCGTGTCGCGCACCAGCTCGTGGACCCGCACTTCGCAGCAGACGTCGAACCCGGTCTTGACCGGCATCATCACGTCCAGCAGCACCAGCGCCGGGCGCTCGCGCACGATGGCGTCGATGGCTTCCTGCCCGTCGCGCGCCACCACCACCTCGTAGCCTTCGCGCTTCATCAGGAACTCGAGCGAAATCAGGATGTTGGGCTCGTCGTCGGCGATCAGTATTTTCTGGCTCATGCTTGTGCTCCTGTGAGGTTGATGCCGGCCCCATGGGCCGCCATCGGGTCTGATCCGGTTTCGCGCGCGGGATCGGTGTGCGGCAGGAAAAAGCCGAAGCGCGCGCCCTGCCCCGGGCTGGATTGCAGCCACATGCGGCCGCCAAAGTGTTCCACGATCTGGCGGCTGATGGGCAGGCCCAGCCCGGTGCCGCCCGGACGGTAGTGCTCGTCGCCCGACACCTGGCGGAATTTCTCGAACACCATGGTCTGCTGGTCGAGCGCGATGCCCGGGCCGTTGTCCTGCACCTCCACCTCCACACCCCTTTCCACCGGACGCAGGCTCATCACCACCCGGCCACTGTCGCGTGGCGCGTACTTGGCCGCGTTCGACAACAGGTTGAGCACCACCTGGGTGATGCGGTCGTGATCGGCCCACAGCGGCGCCACCGATGCGGGCAAGCGCAGTTCAAGCGCAACGCCCCGCTCGCGGTAGGTTTCGCCCATGCTGCCCGCGGCCTGCTCCAGCAGCTCGCGCATGTCCACCTCGGTGTTGTGCCACTCGGCGTGCCCGGCCTCGATCTTGGCCATGTCCAGCACCTGATTCACCAGGCGGCTCAGGCGCTCGGCCTCGGCCACGATGATGCCCAGAAACTGCTGGCGCTGCGCCAAGTCCATCTGGTCATCGTCGCGCATCAGCTCCGACAGGGCCCTGATCGACGTCAAGGGCGTGCGCAGCTCGTGCGTCACCGACGACATGAAATCGTCTTTGAGCCGGTCCAGGCTCTTGAGCTTTTCGTTCGCTTCGCGCAGCTCGTTGGTGGCGCGTTCGAGCGAGCGCGACTTGTCTTCCAGCGCGTGCGAGTAGGCGCGCAGCTGCGAGGCCTCGTCCAGGATGCGCATCACGTCGTCGAGGTTGAGCGCCTCCTCCTCCACCACCGAGGCCACCATCACCCGCGCCGACGCGCTGCCGATGGCGCCGGCCAGCTGCGTTTCCACGAAATGCACCAGCCGCGCGTCGGCGGGAATCTGGTCGATATGCCCCACCCCCACGCTTTGCGCGTATTCGTTGAAAAGGCGCCGCGCGGTCTCCACCCCCAGAAACCGGCCGGCCAAGGGCAACAACGCGGACACCTGGGCCTTGCCTTGCCAGAACACCGGGCGTGAACCCGAGGCGCGGTGAAACACGTCCACGAACAACAGGGCCTGGCTGGTTTCGCGCGCCGAGGGCGGGCGCCACAATGAGACCCCCACATAGCCCACCAGATTGGCCAGCAGGCTCCAGAACAGCGAGTGCGTGATGTTGTCCAGCCCGGCCAGGCCCAGGAAGGCCTCGGGCTTGAGCCAGTCCAGGCCCCACAGGCCGTGCACCAGGAAGTCGCCCGGCAGCCAGCCCGACTTGGCCAGCGAAGGCAGCATCAGGGTGTAGGCCCAGAAACCGAAGCCCAGCAGCAGGCCCGTGAGCGCGCCGCCCTGGGTGCCGCCCTTCCAGTACATGCCGCCCAGCATCGCCGGCGCGAACTGCGCCACCGCCGCAAAGCTGATGAGGCCGATGCTCACCAGCGCGTAGGCCTCGCCCGCGAGGTGGAAATACAGGTAGCCCAGCAGCAGAATGCCCAGAATCGCCAGCCGGCGAATGGTCAGCAGCAGCGTGGTGAGGTCGCCGCTGGCCCGTGCGCCGAAGCGGTGCATGCGCAGCAGCAATGGCATCACGAGGTCGTTGCACACCATGGTGGAGACCGCGATCGCCTCCACGATCACCATGCCGGTGGCGGCGGACAGGCCCCCCACGAAGGCGAACAGAGCCAGCGCATGGTGGCCCTGCGACAGCGGCAGCGACAGCACGAAGGTCTCCGGGTCCATCTGCCCGGGGCCGAAATGCAGCAGCCCGCCCATGGCGATGGGCAGCACAAACAGGTTGATGAGCAGCAGGTAGAGCGGGAACGCCCAGACCGCGCGCCGCAGGTGCCGCTCGTCCACGTTCTCCACCACCATCATCTGGAACTGCCGCGGCAGGAAGATCACCGACAACATGGCCAGCAGCGTGTGGCCCAGCCACTGCGCGTACGCAAAGGGCTGGCCCTGGCCGAATTGCAGCAGACGGCGCAATTCGTCCACCGCCAGGGCCTGGTCAAACAGCCGGGCCGGGTTGCCGAACAGGCCGAAGCTCACGAACAGGCCGATCGCCAGGAAGGCCATCAGCTTCACCACCGACTCGAACGCGATCGCGGCCACCATGCCCTCGTGGCGCTCGGTGCTGTCCAGATGCCGGGCACCGAAGACGATGGTGAACCCGGCCAGGGCGATCGCCAGGTAGAGCGTGCTGTCGGTCCACCATTGCGCGCTCTGCACGGCGGGCTGGCCCAGGGGCGAGGTCAGCACCGCGTAGCCGCTGGCGATGGCCTTGAGCTGCAGCGCGATGTAGGGAACGATGCCCACCACGGTGATCAGCGTCACCAGCCCGGCCAGCAACGGGCTCTTGCCATAGCGGCTGGCGATGAAGTCGGCGATCGAGGTGATGCGCCAGGTCTTGGCGATGCGGATCATCTTGCGCACCACCATCCAGGCCAGGATCATGGCCAGCATGGGCCCGAGGTAGGTGGGCAGGAACCAGACCCCCGAGGTGGCGGCCCGGCCCACGCTGCCAAAGTAGGTCCAGGCGGTGCAATAGACCGCCAGCGACAGCGCGTACACCCAGGGGCTGGCGATGACCGAGCGCCCCTGCGCAGCCCGCAGGTCGGCCCAGTGCGCCACCGCGAACAGCAGCAACAGGTAGGCAAACGAGACACCAATGACCAGGGGAGCGGAGAGCATGGCCGGTCCTGGCTGGGGTCAGTCGGTGGCGGTTGCGTCGGTGTCGCGTTCGACCACCCAGGCCAGGGCGGCGATCAGCAGCGCCCAGACCACGAACAGCGCCAGCGGAAACAGCGGCAGGCCGAACACCCGGGCATCGTGGTCCCAAAGTGCCAGCAGTGGAAAGTTGAACAGCGCCCAGCCGGCAAAGAACAGGGCCACCAGGCGCTGGGCGGCAAGACCTTGAAACATGCGTGTCTCCTCGTGCGGTGGGTGCGGTGCTTGGCCGCGGCCCCTCGCCAACGATTGTGCCCCACGCACTGACCGATCGCTTACGCTGGGCCGCACAAAAAAGGCGGCAAGGTCTGCACCCTGCCGCCTGGTTCAACACAACGCGGGCCAGCCGCGCTGCGTCATGGTTTCGCGCCCTCTGGCGCGGTCCGTCACGCCGCCGGTTTCGCCGAAGACGCCAGCAGTTGCCAGGTGTCCACCACCGAGTCCGGGTTCAGCGAAATGGAGCTGATGCCCTCGTCGCGCAGCCACTGGGCGAAGTCGGGGTGGTCGCTGGGGCCCTGGCCGCAGATGCCGACGTACTTGCCCTCGGCCTTGCAAGCGCCGATGGCCAGCTTCAGCAGCGCCTTGACGGCCGGATCGCGTTCGTCGAAGTCGTGTGCCAGCAGCTCCAGGCCGGAATCGCGGTCCAGGCCGAGGGTGAGCTGGGTCAGGTCGTTGGAACCGATGGAGAAGCCGTCGAAGTACCGCAGGAAGTCGTGTGCCAGCACCGCGTTGCTCGGGATCTCGCACATCATGATGACCTTGAGGTCGTGCTCGCCGCGCTTCAAACCCTTCTCGGCCAGCAGCTCGGTCACACGCTGGGCCTGGCCCAGCGTGCGCACGAAAGGCACCATCACCTGCACGTTGTTCAGGCCCATGTCTTCGCGCACGCGCTTGATGGCTTCGCATTCCATGGCGAAGGCTTCGCGGAAGTCGTCGCTGATGTAGCGTGCCGCGCCACGGAAGCCCAGCATGGGGTTTTCTTCATCGGGCTCGTAGCGGCTGCCACCGACCAGTTTGCGGTACTCGTTGGACTTGAAGTCCGACAGGCGCACGATCACCGGCTTGGGCCAGAAGGCCGCGGCGATGGTGGCCACACCCTCGGCCACCTTGTCCACATAGAAGGCGCGCGGCGAGGCGTGGCCACGGGCCACCGACTCCACCGCCTTCTTCAGGTCGGCGTCGATCTGCGGGTAGTCCAGAATGGCTTTGGGGTGCACGCCGATGTTGTTATTGATGATGAACTCCAGCCGCGCCAGACCCACGCCGCCGTTGGGAATCTGGCAGAAGTCGAAGGCCAGCTGGGGGTTGCCCACGTTCATCATGATCTTCACGTCCAGCGGGGGCATCTCGCCGCGCTGCACTTCGGTGACCTCGGTTTCGAGCAGGCCGTCGTAGATGTGGCCGGTGTCGCCCTCGGCGCAGCTCACGGTCACCAGGGTGCCGTCCTTGAGGGTCTCGGTGGCGTCGCCACAGCCCACCACGGCCGGGATGCCCAGCTCGCGCGCGATGATGGCCGCGTGGCAGGTGCGGCCACCGCGGTTGGTCACGATGGCACTGGCGCGTTTCATGACCGGCTCCCAGTTCGGGTCGGTCATGTCGGTCACCAGCACGTCGCCGGGCTGAACCTTGTCCATCTCGCTGATGTTGTGCACCAGGCGCACCGGGCCGGTACCGACCTTCTGCCCAATGGCGCGGCCCGAGGCCAGCACGGCGCCCTTGCCCTTGAGCTTGTAGCGCACCTCGGTCTTGCCGGCGCTCTGGCTCTTCACCGTTTCAGGCCGCGCCTGCAGGATGTAAAGCTGGCCGTCGATGCCGTCCTTGCCCCACTCGATGTCCATCGGGCGGCCGTAGTGCTGCTCGATCACCAGTGCGTAATGCGCCAGTTGCTCCACGTCGGCATCGGTCAGGCTGTAGCGGTTGCGCTGCTCGACCGGCACGTCGATGGTCTTGACCAGCTTGCCGCTCTGGGCCTTTTCTTCGGCCGTGCTGAAGGTCATCTGGATCAGCTTGGAGCCCAGGTTGCGGCGGATCAGCGCGCGCTTGCCGGCCTTGAGCATGGGCTTGTGCACGTAGAACTCGTCGGGGTTCACGGCGCCCTGCACCACCGTCTCGCCCAGGCCGTAGCTGGAGGTGATGAAGACCACATCTTCGAAACCGGACTCGGTGTCGATGGTGAACATCACGCCGGCCGCGCCGGTGTCGGAGCGCACCATGCGCTGCACGCCGGCGGACAGGGCCACGTCGGCGTGGGCAAAGCCCTTGTGCACGCGGTAGCTGATGGCGCGGTCGTTGTACAGCGAAGCGAAAACCTCCTTCATCTTGTGCAGCACCTCGTCGATGCCGTGCACGTTGAGGAAGGTTTCCTGCTGGCCGGCGAACGAGGCGTCGGGCAGGTCTTCGGCGGTGGCCGACGAGCGCACGGCAAAGGTGGCCTTGTCGTTGTCACCCACCAGGGTGACGAAGGCGTCGCGGATGGCTTTTTCCAGATCGGCGGGGAACGGCTGGTTCTCCACCATGGCCCGGATCTCGGCGCCGGCTTCGGCCAGGGCGCGCACATCCTCGGTGTCGAGCGCGTTCAGGCGGGCGTTGATGCGGTCGGTCAGGCCGTCGTACTTCAGGAACTCGCGGAACGCATGGGCCGTGGTGGCAAAGCCGGTGGGCACCTTCACGCCACTGGGCAGTTGCGAGATCATCTCGCCGAGGCTGGCATTTTTGCCGCCGACGGCGTCGACGTCGCTCATCCGCAGACGCTCGAAAGGCACGACCAGATCGGTCGGGGAAAACAGGTTGGACATGGATAGACTCCGCTCAAGTTAAAAAACCGGGGGCTCCATGCGCCGCGCTCCTGACCTGTGGTTCTGTTATGGGTCCGTCGCCGGGCAAAGGGCTGAAATCGGACGGGCGGGCGGCATTGATAATGGCGCCACGGCCCGAACCCGACATTGTAGGGCGCCACCCTGACAGGCGTCGCGCCCAAGCTGACGGGTCTGAAACGCACTGCAACCCGGTCTGAACCGTCCCGCCACCCCATCCGCACGACCCCACCATGCCCACCAGAACGGTCTTTTTTGTCTCCGACGGCACCGGCATCACCGCCGAAACCTTTGGCAATGCCATCCTGGCCCAGTTCGAGACCCAGGTGCGCCGCGTGCGCCTGCCCTTCCAGGACAGCGTCGACAAGGCCCACCAGGCGGTGCGCCAGATCAACCACACGGCCGAGGTCGAGGGCCGGCGCCCGCTGGTGTTCACCACCGTGGTGAACATGGATGTGCTGCGCGTCGTCAAGGAACACTGCAACGGCATGATCCTGGACATGTTCGGCACCTTCGTCGAACCCCTGGAGGCCGAGCTGGGCATCAAGTCGAACCACCGCGTGGGCCGTTTCTCGGATGTGTCCAAAAGCAAGGAATACCACGACCGAATTGAGGCCATCAATTTCTCGCTCCTGCACGACGATGGCCAGAGCCACCGCGATCTGGCCGGCTCGGACGTGATCCTGGTCGGCGTGAGCCGCAGCGGCAAGACCCCGACCTCGCTCTATCTGGCCATGCAGCACGGCCTGAAGGCGTCGAACTACCCACTGATCCCGGAAGATTTCGAGCGCCGCAAGCTGCCGCCGGCCCTGGTGCCGCACCGCAAGAAGATCTTTGGCCTGACGATCGCGCCCGAGCGCCTGTCCGAGATCCGCAACGAGCGCCGGCCGAACTCGCGTTATGCCAGTCTGGACAACTGCCGCATGGAGGTCAGCGAGGCCGAAGGCATGATGCGCCGCGAGGGCATCCGCTGGCTCTCGACGACGACCAAGTCGATCGAGGAGATCGCCACCACCATCCTGCAGGAAATCCGCCCGGAGCGGCTGGAGTACTAGGCTCCCCCCTGCGCCGCTTCGCGTCTTCCCCCCTGTGGGGGGACGCAGCTGGTGGCCCGGCGAAGCCGGTTCCACTGCTGCCCTTGGGCTGGGCACGCGCTCCGGTTGGTTTTTTGCTTCTCCCTGCGCCGCTTCGCGTCCTGGGTTCTTGCTCCTCAGCTGCCGCGCTTCTTGGCCGGGCCCAGACCGTGGGCCTGGCGGCTCAGGGCAAACGATGCGAAAAGCTTGGCCCACAGCGTGACGCCCGCGATGGCCACCCAGTCTTCGGACGCGAGGGCCTGAAAGCCCAGCACGGCGACCAGCAGCACCACGATCACCACGCCTCCAACCATGTTGATCGCCATCTCGTAAGGCGCGTATTTCTCGGCGTTGGGGGGCGGCACGCCCTTCTTGAGCGCCACTTCGGAAAAGTCGCGCTTCACCAGAATCCGGTAGGCGCGGCGCAGCCAGAAGAAGGCCACGGGAAACAGGGCCAGCAGAAAGATCCAGTTGAATATGAAAACGCTCGGCAGATTCATCCGGCAAGTCCTTGGTGAACGCGGTGGAAGGGGTGCTGTGCGCAGCCCGCCGCAGCGGCGGGTTGTGCACAGCATCCGAAGGGAGATCGCCCGGTCGGGTTCCGGATTGTCCCCCAGCGGGTGCTGGAAAAACAAAACCCCGTCGGTGAACCCACGGGGTTTTGACTCACACACGCACCGGGGCGTGGCCCGGTGCAGCGTGTCTCAGTCCATCAGTGACCGGTGGCGACGCCCGCGCCCTTGGGCACGCGCACCGACTCCACCAGTTCCTGGATGTGCTTGGGCACCGGTGCCGACACCTTGCTCACCAGGTAGGCCACGGCGAAGTTCACGATAGCGCCCACGGTGCCGAAGGCTTCCGGGGTAATGGTGAAGAAGCCGTTGACACCACCGACCATGTCCACGTAATCGGTGCCCTTGATGAAGAACAGGCCTTTGTGTGCGAACACGTAGAACAGCGTGACGAACAAGCCAGCCAGCATGCCGGCGATGGCACCCCGGTCGCTCACGGTCTTGCTGAAAATGCCCATCATCAACGCGGGGAAGATGGTGGACGCCGCGATACCGAAGGCCAGGGCCACCGTACCGGCCGCGAAGCCCGGTGGGTTCAGACCCAGGTAACCAGCGACCAGAATCGCACCGACCATGGACAGCTTGCCAGCCAGGAGTTCACCCTTTTCGCTGATGTCGGGCTTGATGGCGCCCTTGATCAGGTCGTGCGACACGGCCGAAGAGATGGCCAGCAGCAGACCGGCTGCGGTGGACAGCGCAGCGGCCAGACCACCGGCGGCCACCAGAGCGATCACCCAGTTGGGCAGCAGCGCGATTTCCGGGTTGGCCAGCACGATGATGTCGGCGTTCACGGTCAGCTCGTTGCCCTTCCAGCCGGCCGCTTCGGCCTTGCCCTTGGCGACTTCGTTCTTGGTCTTGTCGTTGTAGTACTGGATACGGCCGTCGGCGTTCTTGTCTTCCCACTTCAGCAGGCCGGTCTTTTCCCAGCGCTTCATCCAGTCGGGACGCTGCTCGTACACTAGGCTGGCTTCGGTGGCGTACAGGTCGCCGTTGGCCTTGACGGCGTCCGGGTTCACGGCGATGCGGCCGTCGGCGTCCTTGGTCAGGCCCACGGCGGTGTTCACGGTGCCATGCAGGTTCAGCTTGGCCATGGCGCCCACGGCAGGCGCCGTGGTGTACAGCAGGGCGATGAAGACCAGCGCCCAGCCGGCGGAGGAACGGGCGTCAGCCACCTTCGGCACGGTGAAGAAACGAACGATCACGTGTGGCAGACCAGCGGTACCGATCATCAGCGACACGGTGTAGAAGAACATGTTCAGCATCGAACCGGCGCTTGAGGTGGTGTACTGGCCAAAGCCCAGATCGGTCACCACCTGGTCCAGCTTGGTCAGCAGCGCAACGTCGGTACCCGCCATGTCCGAGCCCAGGCCCAGTTGCGGCAGGAAGTTGCCGGTCAGGTTCAGGGAGATGAAGAAGGCAGGCACCAGGTAGGCGGCGATCAGCACGATGTACTGGGCCACCTGGGTGTAGGTGATGCCCTTCATGCCACCGAACACGGCGTAGGCGAACACGATCGCCATACCGATGTAGATGCCCTGCTCACTCGACACACCCAGGAAGCGCGCGAAGGTCACGCCCACACCGGTCATCTGACCAATGATGTAGGTCAGCGAAGCCACCAGCAGACACAGCACCGCGACGTTGCGGGCGGCCTTCGAGTAGAAGCGGTCGCCGATGAACTCGGGCACGGTGAACTTGCCGAACTTGCGCAGGTACGGCGCCAGCAGCATGGCCAGCAACACATAGCCGCCGGTCCAGCCCATCAGGAACACGGCGCCGCCGTAGCCCATGTTGGCGATCAGGCCGGCCATGGAGATGAAGGACGCGGCCGACATCCAGTCGGCGGCCGTGGCCATGCCGTTGGTGATGGGGTGCACCCCGCCGCCGGCCACGTAGAACTCGGACGTGCTGCCCGCACGCGCCCAGTAGGCAATGCCGAGGTAGAGCGCGAAGCTCAGCCCGACGAACAGATAGATGGTGGTTTGAAGTGACATGTCGGTCGTCCTTGATCAGTCTTCTTGCATGCCGAACTTGCGGTCGATCTGGCCCATCTTGTGCGCGTACCAGAAGATCAGCGCGATGAACACATAGATGGAACCTTGCTGGGAAAACCAGAACCCGACGGGATAACCACCGAGCTTGATGCCGTTGAGGGCATCGGCGAACAGGATGCCCGCGCCGTAGGACACCAGGAACCAGATGATCAGCACTTTGGTCAGCAGACCCAGCGTTGCGGACCAGTAGGCCTTCGCATTGCTTTCACTTGCAGTTGTCATGAAAGTCATCTCCTCAGAGTGATGCTTTTGCTGTTTCGACGGCTTGCGCCGCCACGTTTTGCACGCCATCCACCGAGTGGGTTTCCGACGACACGGGCGGACTTTGGAAGCACTTTCTTACAGCAAAATTTCGGGCGACGGGGGTGGGTGCGAAACCGAGGGTAAGCCCCTACGAAATGGTGCGATGGCACCCTCCTGACGGTCAAAGACCGGGCGCGGCACGGCGCCAGCAGTCGAGACAAACGCTTACAACTTGCGCTTGGCGTCGCCCCGACGACAGGAACAGAATTTGTGACGAATTGCACGTTTTGAAGCCTTGACCCCGGGGAGGACATCATGGCCCGCAAAGCAGTCGTCACCGCCCCCGAAGAACCCCCAGGCCGACCACGGCGCACCGGGCCCGACGCGGTCAACAACACCCCTGTGACAGCCCTCAGCTTCATCGTGCGCGGCCAGGCGCTGCAGACCCACGGCGTCGCTCGGGGCGGCCCGGGCCCGGCCATCCCCAGCGGCTTCGGTGGGCGTGGCCAGGTCATTCAGAAGGTGCAGCCGGGCGCACGCCGCAGCAGCGGGGCCGACACGGTGCGCATGACGGCCCGCCCGGGCCTGGACGCGGTGGTGCTGCACATCGGCAACGGCCCCTCGCTGATGCTGCACCCCGAGACCGCGCGCGACCTGATGCTGGCGCAGTCGGGCCTGACCCGCAGCGCCGTGCGCGGCACCTCGCGCTCGCGCGCGGGCGAGACGACCGACGACGCGCCGACCGAGGTGGAGGTCCCGGTCCAGCTGGGCTGGCAGAGCGCGCAGACGGCCGGCGCCGCGCGCGGGCGGCTGGGCGAGGTGCTGCTCTCGGGCATCGAGGTGGTGACCGACCTGTTCACCGGGCCCGCGAGCGAGCTCGCGGCGGCCCGGATCGGGGCCCGGCTGGACCAACAGGTGGACCCCGGCGTGTACCGCCTGAGCGCCGACGCCCTGGGCGCGCCGCTCAAGGGCAACGGCCACAAGCTCGACCGCGTGCCCGCCGCCGCGCCCGGCGAGCCCATGCTGGTGCTGCTGCACGGCACGTTTTCCGAAACCCACGGCACCTTCGGCAAGCTGTGGCAACAACACCCGCAAAAGGTGCGCGAGCTGTTCGCGCATTACGGCCAGCGGGTGTACGGGCTGGACCACCCCACGCTGACCGCCAGCCCGATCGACAACGCGCTGATGCTCGCGCGCGCCCTGCCCGCCGGCGCGCGCGTGCACCTGCTCACCCACTCGCGTGGTGGCCTGGTGGCCGAGGTGCTGGCGCGGGTCTGCGCCCAGCCCACCTTGTCCGAAGCCTCGCTTGCACCCTTCAAGGGCGGCGCGCACCAGGCGCAGCTGACCGCCTTGCAACAGCTGGCCACCGAGCTCCAGGGGCGCGACATCCGCATCGAGCGGGTGGTGCGCGTGGCCTGCCCGGCGCGCGGCACGCTGCTGGCCTCGCGGCGGCTGGACGCCTACGTGTCGGTGCTGAAGTGGACGCTGGAACTCGCCGGCATCCCGGTGGCGCCCGCCCTGCTCGACTTCGTGGCCGAAGTGGCCAGCCACCGAACCGACCCCGGGCTGCTGCCCGGGCTGGAGGCCATGACGCCGCAGAGCCCGCTGCTGCAGTGGCTGCACGGCGGCGACGGCCCGTTGCCCGGTCAACTGCGCGTGGTGGCCGGCGACATCGAGGGCGATTCCGTCACCACCTGGGTCAAGACCCTGCTGGCCGACGCCTTCTACTGGACCGACAACGACCTCGTGGTGCAGACCCGCTCCATGTACGGCGGCGGCCCGCGCGCACCGGCCGGCGGCCACGCTGCGGCCAGCTTCCTGCTGGACCAGGGCGGCGAGGTCACGCACTTTGGCTACTTCAGCAACCCGCGCACCGCCGAGGCCGTGTGCAACGGCCTGACCCAGGACACACCCGCGGGCTTTCGCCCCATCGGCCCGATGTCGTGGGCCGGCAGTTCCAGCGACGGCCTGCGCGGCGTGCCACGCGAGGCCCCGTCCGAGCCCGCGGCCGCGCGCCCGGCGGTGATCCTGTTGCCCGGCATCCTGGGCAGCCACCTCAGCGTGGACGGCAAGCGGGTCTGGCTGAGCCTGCGCATCCTGGGCGGCCTGGGCCGGCTGGCCTACCGCGAAGACGCGCGCAACGTGCTGCCCGACGGCGCCATGGGCCGCAGCTACGACGATCTGGCCGAATTCCTCTCGCAGAGCCACGAGGTGATCGAGTTTTCCTTCGACTGGCGCCGCCCGATCGAACACGAGGCCCGCCGCCTGGCCGATGCCATGGACCAGGCCCTGAGCGCGCGCAGCGCCACCGGCCAGCCGGTGCACCTGCTCGCGCACTCCATGGGCGGGCTGGTGGCCCGCACCGTGCAACTGGAGCGGCCCGAGGTGTGGCAGCGCTGGCTGGAGCGGCCCGGCTCGCGCCTGCTGATGCTGGGCACGCCCAACGGCGGCTCGTTCGCGCCCATGCAGGTGCTCTCGGGCGACGACAGCTTCGGCAACGCGCTGGCTGCGTTCGGCCTGCCGTTCCAGGACCACCAGGCGCGCCAGATCATGGCCGCGATGCCCGGCTTCATCCAGTTGCAGGCCGGCCTGCTCGACGCCGCGCTCGGGCTGGGGCACAGCGAGCGCTGGAAGGCCCTGGCCGAGCAGGACATGGCCCTGCTGCGGGACGCCAGCTGGTGGCACGACGGCGAGAGCCAGCGCAACATCTACCGCTGGGGCGTGCCACCGCAACCGGTGCTCGACCAGGCCATCGCCCTGCGCCAGCGCCTGGACCAGCAGCGCGCCAGCGAACTGGAGCGGTTTCGCGACCGGGTGCTGGTGGTGGTCGGCCGTGCGCGCTTCACACCCGCCGGCTTCGAGCTCAGCGCCAGCGAAGGCCTGATGTACCTGGACGCCCCGGACGATGGCGACGGCCGCGTCACGCTCGACAGTGCGATGCTGCCCGGCGTGAAGGCCTGGCGGGTGGACTGCGAACACGGCGGCCTGGCCGACGCCGAAGACGCGTTCGAGGCCTACCGGGAACTGCTCCAGCACGGCGACACCCAGCGCCTGCCGCCGGTCTCCACCGCCCGCGGCGGCGGCGCGACGGTGGCGGCCCTGGTGCGCAGCCGGCCGTCGCGCCAGCGCAGCGGCCCGCTGCAGCCGCCCACCGAACCCAGCGACGTGTTCCGCCTGGACGACGAGGCGCCGCGCCCGGTGCGCACCCAGCGCGCCGCGTTGCGCGTCAGCGTGCACAACGGCAACCTCAAGTTCATCAGCGCCACGGTGATGGTCGGGCACTACGGTGCGTCCACCCTGACTGGCACCGAGGGCGTGGTCGACCAGTTCATCGGCGGCGCCATGTCGGCCTCGCTGGCGGTGGGCCTGTACCCCGAGGCGCCGGGCTCGCACCAGTTCTTCACCAACCACCGGCAGGACCCCGACAGCCCGCTGGCGCTACCGCGCCCGCCCCACGTGGTGGTGGCCGGGCTGGGCGAAGAAGGCAAGCTGCGCGGCGCCGACATGATCCACACGGTGCGCCAGGCCACCCTGGCCTGGGCCCAGCGCGTGGCCGAAACGCCCGGCAGCGCCGCCGCGCAGTTTGAACTGTGCGCCACGCTGATCGGCAGCGGCGGCGTGGGCGTGACGGCGGCGGCCGCGGCCCAGGCGGTGGCGCAGGGCGTGCGCGAGGCGAACGAAAAACTCGCCGTGCACGGCTGGCCGCAGGTCGGCCACCTGCGCCTGATCGAGCTGTACCTGGATCGCGCCACCGAAGCCTGGCACGCCCTGCACCTGCTGGCCCTGTCGGCGCCCGAACACTACGCGCTCACGCCCACCGTGCTCTCGGGCCTCGGCGCGCTGCGCCGCCCGCTGGAGAGTGGCTACCGCGGCACCGGCCACGACTTCATCAGCGCCATTTCGGAAAAGAACGAGGCGGGCGAGCCCATCATCACCTACACCCTGGACACCCAGCGCGCCCGCTCCGAAGCGCGCGTGCAGGCCACGCAGGCGCGGCTGGTGAGCGAGCTGGTGCGGCGGGCTTCGAACGACGCCAACCGCGATCCACAGATCGGCCGCACGCTGTTCCAGCTGCTGGTGCCGGTGGAAATGGAGGCCAGCCTGCGCGGCAGCAGCGAGCTGCTGCTCGAACTCAACGACGGCACGGCCGGCATCCCCTGGGAGCTGCTGGACGCGCCGAACGACGGGCGCGGCGGCCCCACCCGGCCCTGGACCATCCGCAACAAGCTGCTGCGCAAGCTGCGCACCGTGCGCTTTCGCGGCCAGGTGAGCGACGCGCGCCTCGAAGACGCCGTGCTGGTGATCGGCGAGCCGCTGAGCGACCCCGCGCTCTACCCGCCGCTGCCCGCGGCCCGCGCCGAGGCACGGGCGGTGGTGGAGGCGCTGGGGGGTCCGACGGGTCTGGACGCGGACCGCGTGCACGCGCTCATCGCCCCCGACGAGCAACAGGGCGCCGACGCGGCCACCGTCACCAACGCCCTGCTGGCAAGGCCCTACCGCATCGTGCACATCGCCGGGCACGGCGAGCCCGAGCTGCTGCGCGAGGGGCAGGCCCCGGTGTTGCGCGGCGTGGTCCTGAGCGACGGCACCTTCCTGGGGCCGCGCGAGGTGGAGGCGATGCGCGTGGTGCCCGAGCTGGTGTTCCTCAACTGCTGCCACCTCGCGGCCGACCCGCACCACCTGCTGCAGGGCTACGACCGCGCCGCCTTCGCCGCCGGCGTGGCCAAGCAGCTGATCCGCATCGGCGTGCGCTGCGTGGTCGCGGCGGGCTGGGCGGTGGAGGACGACGCCGCCAACCGCTTCGCCATCGCCTTCTACCAGGCGCTGCTGCGCGGCGAGCGCTTCATGGACGCGGTGCACACCGGGCGCGTGGCGGCTTTCGAAGCCAATCCCCTGGGCAACACCTGGGCCGCCTACCAGTGCTACGGCGACCCGGAGTGGGTCTGGCGGCCCGACCACCGCGACACCAATCGGACACGAGCGCCGGTGGGGCAGGCCTACGCCGCCATCGCCTCTCCGGTGGCATTGGCCCTGGCGCTGGAGACGCTGGCCGTGGAAAGCAGCACGCAGGGCGCCGCGCCCGAGGCCCAGCGCGAAAAGATCCGCCACCTGGAAGCGCGTTTTGAAGTCGAATGGGGCGGCATGGGCGCGGTGGCCGAGGCCTTTGGCGTGGCCTGCGCGGCGGCGCACGATATTGAGCGCGCTATCCACTGGTACCGCCGCGCGCTCGCCGCCAACGACGCCAGCGCCTCCGTCAAGGCCGGCGAGCAGCTCGCCAACCTGAGCGCACGCCTGGCCTGGGAACGGGTGGAGCAGGCCCACCGCGAGCAGCGCCCGGCCCGCACGCAGCAACGGCTGATGGCCCAGGGGCGCCGGGACATCCAGGCCGCGCTCGGCCAGCTCGGCGCGCTGGTGGCCATCTGCCCCAGCATCGAACGCGAGAGCCTGCTGGGCTCCGCGCACAAGCGGCTGCACCTGCTGGAGACCGCGGCCGGGCAGAGCCGCCCCGCCGCGCGGGCCATCGAACAGATGGCAATGCACTACCGGCGGGCCGAAGCCCTGGCGCGCCAGGCTGGCCACGCCGAGTGGTTCTACCCCGCGCTCAACCGCATGGCGGCCGAGCTGATCGCGCACACGGGCACCAGCGGCTGGCCGGGCTTCGACCCGGCCGACACCGCCCAGCTGCGGCAAAGCCTGGAGCGCAAGCGGCGCGACGACCCCGACTTCTGGAGCGTGGTCGGGCTGCCCGAGCTGGCGATGTACGAAGCGCTGGCCGCGCGCAACCTGGCTTCGCGCCTGCCCGACATCCTGTCGGTCTACGAAGACCTGCACAGCCGGGCCGGCACGGCCTGGATGTGGGCCTCGGTGGTCGATCAGGCGGGTTTTGTGCTGCGGCACTTCGCGGGCAAACAAGGCGCCGAAGCGCAGGCGGTGCGCCAACTGCTGGAGGTGCTGCAGGCCTACGCCCAAGCCTGAGCACCACCGGTCCCGAGCCTCCAACAAAAAAGGCCTCGGTTACCCGAGGCCCTTTGAGCGATCACAGCCCGGCGAGTCAGGCCGCCACCGCCTCGGCGGCCACCACCGGCTGGCGGATCAGGTGGTCAAACGCGCTGAGCGCGGCCTTGGCGCCCTCGCCCGCGGCGATCACGATCTGCTTGTACGGCACCGTGGTGCAGTCACCGGCGGCGAACACGCCCGGCACATTGGTGTGGCCCTTGGCGTCCACCACGATCTCGCCGAAACGGCTGAGTTCGACCGTACCCTTGAGGAACTCGGTGTTGGGCACCAGACCGATCTGCACGAACACACCTTCCAGCGGCACCAGGTGCTCTTCATTGGTCGCGCGGTCCTTGTACTTCAGGCCATTGACCTTGCCATCGGCCCCCGTGATCTCGGTGGTCTGTGCGTTGACGTGAATGGTCACGTTGGGCAGGCTTTTCAGCTTGCTCACCAGCACCGCGTCGGCCTTGAGCTGGTCGGCGAACTCGACCAGGGTCACATGCTGCACGATGCCGGCCAGATCGATGGCCGCTTCCACACCCGAGTTGCCGCCACCGATCACCGCCGTGCGCTTGCCCTTGAACAGCGGGCCGTCGCAGTGCGGGCAATAGGCCACACCCTTGTTCATGTATGCCTGCTCGCCAGGCACGTTGACGTTGCGCCAGCGCGCGCCGGTGGACAGGATCACGCTGCGCGCCTGGAGCACGCCGCCGTTGGCCATCCGCACCTGCACCAGACCGCCCGGCTCTTCCGCGGGGATCAGCTTGTCGGCGCGCTGCAGGTTCATGATGTCCACCTCGTAGTGGCGCACCTGGGCTTCCAGCGCGGCGGCGAACTTCGGACCGTCGGTTTCCAGCACGGAGATGTAGTTCTCGATCGCCATGGTGTCGTTCACCTGGCCGCCGAAACGCTCGGCCGCCACGCCCACGCGGATGCCCTTGCGGGCCGCGTACACGGCAGCGGCCGCGCCGGCGGGGCCACCGCCGACGATCAGCACGTCGAACGGGTCCTTGGCGTTGAGCCTGGCGGCGTCGCGGTCACCGGCGTTGGTGTCCAGCTTGGCCACGATTTCCTCCACCGACATGCGGCCGGAACCGAAGACCTTGCCGTTCAGGAACACCATGGGCACGGCCATGATCTCGCGCTCGGCCACTTCCTGCTGGAAGGCGCCGCCTTCGATCACCACGGTCTTCACCTTGGGGTTGAAGATCGCCATCAGCGACAGCGCCTGCACCACGTCCGGGCAGTTGTGGCAGGTCAGGCTCATGTAGACCTCGAAGCTGAAGTCACCGTCCAGGGCCTTTATCGACTCGATCACCTCGGCCTCCACCTTGGGCGGGTGGCCACCGGTCCACAGCAGGGCCAACACCAGCGAGGTGAACTCGTGGCCCAGCGGCAGGCCGGCGAAGCGCACGCCCTGCGTCTCACCGTCACGCGCCACCACGAACGACGGCTTGCGCACATCGTTGCCCGAGGTGTCCAGCGTGACCTTGTCGGACAAAGAAACGATGTCGTCCAGCAGGCCGCGCATCTCGGTGCCGGTGTCGCTGCCGTCCAGCGAAGCGATCAACCGGATCGGCTGGCGCAGCATGCCGAGGTAGGTCTGGAGCTGGGATTTGAGGGTGGCGTCAAGCATGGTGGACTCCTTGAAAAAACGATGGATGTGCGGAACCAATGCCGCTGGTGCATGAGCCACCGCTCGTGACGGAAGCCCATGAGGCAGCGGTACTGCCTGAAGAAATGGTGGAGCGAAGTGCCTTCGCCCAGAACGCGGCGGAACTGGCTTTGCCAGGCCGCTCGCGTTGTCCCCCTAGGGGGAAGACGCGCCGCAAGGCGCGGCGCAGGGGGGCTTAGATTTTCCCGACGAGTTCCAAGGAAGGAGCGATCGTCTTGGCGCCTTCGTTCCACTTGGCCGGGCACACCTGGCCGGGGTTGGCGGCGGTGTACTGGGCGGCCTTGAGCTTGCGCAGGGTTTCTTTCACGTCACGGGCGATTTCGTTGGAATGCACTTCCATCGTCTTGATCACGCCGTCGGGGTTGATCACGAAGGTGCCGCGCAGGGCCAGGCCTTCTTCGGGGATGTGCACGCCGAAGGCGTTGGTCAGGGCGTGGATGGGGTCGCCCACCAGCGGGAACTGGGCCTTGCCCACGGCGGGGCTGGTCTCGTGCCACACCTTGTGCGAGAAGTGGGTGTCGGTCGTGACGATGTAGACCTCGGCACCGGCCTTCTGGAACTCGGCGTAGTTGTCGGCGGCGTCTTCCACTTCGGTCGGGCAGTTGAAGGTGAAAGCGGCCGGCATGAAGATCAGCACGGACCACTTGCCCTTGAGGCTTTCGTCGGAGACCTCAATGAACTTGCCGTTGTGGAAGGCCTGGGCTTTGAAAGGCTGAACTTGCGTGTTGATCAGGGACATGGTTTTTCCTTGGTTGAGGTTGAGAGAAACGGTGAAAAGGACGCAACGGCTGTTGCCATGGACGAATTATAGCAATACGCTATCGACAACCATCATTGATAGTGTTTATTGGTTGCATAGCTTTTGCTGCTGCGCAGCATCCGAAGGATTCTGTTCCGCGCAGGGAAGGTGATCGCCCCCGGCAACACCGCCGCACAGGCTGTTGGATGGCTGGCATGCCCAATCCTCCAAAGCAACAGGCATTCATTTTCCACAAATTTTGGAATGTGTTTGCGAATCATTCGTGTTACCATATGTATGCCGTAACCACTGCGCCCATGGGCTGCACGGCGGTTTCTGGTCTCCACTCCCCTTTCGCCACCATGCCTGCGCAGTCCATCGCCCCCGACTCCTCTTCGCCCACAACCGGGGCACGACAAGCCGTCACCCTGCGCGCAGCGAAACAGCGCCGGTTGTCGGCGATGTCACGCGCACTGGCGGCCTGCTTCGGCGCCTACGGGCTGACGCTGGCGTTCACGGCGGCGCTCGGTCTGGGGCTGCAACACGCCGCCGGCTGGACCCGCGCAGAAGCAACGATGACCGCGACCCTGCCCGCCTTCGTGATCTACCTGCTCGCAGCACTGCGCGCCTTCGCCACGCACAGCGCCCGTCGCGCCTGGGCCGAGTTGTGCGTTGGCACCGCTGTGCTGGCGGCGCTGGCCGAATACTGGCGTTGAGCGGCATGAGACCAGCCGCACAGCAGGCGCAGCCGAACGCGCCGGGCTTTCGCCAACGCATGGGCGCTCTGCACACGTGGTGCGGGGTTCTTTTCGGCGGCTTCCTGTTCGCCATCTTCCTGACGGGCACGCTGTCGGTGTTCGACCGCGAGGTCGACCGTTGGGCGCAGCCCCATACACGCCTGCCCGCCCCGGCCGCGGGCGAGATGCCGTCGCTCGACCAGGCCTTGCCCCACTTGAGCCGGCTGGCGCCCGAGCAAGCCACGCTGTGGCTGATCTACCCGCCCGGCGACCGTGTGCCCACGCTGCGGCTGGGCTGGTCGGGCGAACACATCGAGCGAAGCTATCGCGACCTCAACCCGTTCAGTGCCACGCTCCTGCCAGAGCAAGGGGCGCCCCTGGGCACGCAACTCTTCTACCCGTTTCACCACAGCCTGCACCTGACATGGCTGGACCTGGGCGAATGGCTGGTCGGGCTGGCGGCGATGGCCATGCTGGTGGGCATCGTCTCGGGCGTGGCAACGCACCGGCGCATCTTCAAGGACTTCTTCACCTTCCGCCCGCGCAAGACCCTGCAGCGCAGCGCGCTGGACCTGCACAACGTGACGGCGGTGTTCGCATTGCCCTTTCTCTTCCTGATCCCGTTGTCGGGTCTGATCATCTTCGCGGCCGTCTACCTGCAACCCGCCATCGCCTGGGTCTATGGCCCCGAGCGCGGCGCCTACACCAAGGAGGCTTTGTCACGCTACAGCCGGGCGCCCGCCAAGGCAGCGCTGTCGCACAGGGCCTCGCTCGACGAGATGGCCGTGCAGGCACGGGCGCACTGGGCCGCGTCCGGCCAGCCCGGCGAGGTCGGACTCGTCATCGTGCGCCAACCCCACGACGCCAAGGCCGTGGTCGAGATGCGCCGCGCCAGCGGGGCGCGTGTCGGCCTGGAGCATGGCACGCTGTACTTCGACGCGGCCAGCGGTGCGCTGCTGCATGCCGAGGCGCTGCCCACCGTGTCGCGCGTGCAGCGCTTCATCGTCGGCATGCATCTGATCCAGTTCCATCACGGGACACTGCGCTGGCTGTATTTCGCCCTGGGTCTGAGCGGCTGCGTGATGCTCGCCACGGGCAGCATCGTCTGGGTGCAAAAACGCGCACAGCGGCACGCCCTACCCGGCCAGTCCGGCGTGCGCTGGATGCAGGCGCTGACGCTCGCCGCCGTGTGCGGTCCGCTGCTGGCGAGTGTCGGTGTGATGTTGCTCAACTGCCTGCCACATGCGTGGTGGACCTTTGACGCCTCACCGCTGCAGGCCTCGATGCGCTGGTTCTTCGGCCTTTGGAGCGCCAGTCTGCTGCATGCCGTGTGGATGCGCCACGGCACGCGGCACGTGGCCCAGCAGTGCATGGCCCTGGCCGTGACCGCGGTGACCACCATCGCGGCCAACCTGCTGCTCAACAGCGGCAGCGCATGGGAGCCGTGGCCAGGCAGCCACCCGGCCGCGCTGGGCGTGAACACGGGTCTGCTGCTGGTCGCGGCGGGCGCCGCGCTCATTGCCCGACGGCAGCTCCGAGGCCAGCGGGCCCACCGCGACGCACACGGTTTTTCGAAAGCCGCCGCATGAGCAGCCTGCTGTGGTCGTTTGCCGCCTGGTGCGCGCTCGCGCTGGCCATGGCGCGCCACCACGAACAGGCGTTTGGCCACGAGGGCACAGCCCAGGCGCGACGCCGTTGGTGCCACGGCGGGGCCCTCGGCCTGGCGGCAGCGCTGCTCTGCCCGGTATTCACCGACGGCTGGGCCCTGGGCCTGTTGCACGGCGTCACCGCGCTGGGCGTGGCGGGCCTGCTGGTGCCCACCCTCTTCGCCTGGGCGCCACGCGCCTGCGCCCCACTGGCCGCAGCGGCTGCCTTGCTCGGCACGCTGCTCGCCTATCCCGTTCTCTTTTTTCACTCCAACCCTTAGCAGGAATATTTGAATGAACGTCAAGACCGTCCACAAGAAGAATGGCATCAAGGCCCGGCGCTGCGCCGTGGCGCTCGCCGCGGCCTGGTGCTGCGTGCCGGGCTGGGCCCAGGTCACCACCAACACGGTGTCGGAGACACCGCCGGCCAGCGCCACACCAAACCCCGGCACCGACGACGCCGGCGTCGGCCAGATGCCGGTCGTGGTGATCACGGCCACGCGCGGCAGCAAGGCCGTGGACAAGATTCCGGGCGCGGTGAGCGTGATCACGCGCAAGGAG
>Ga0156085_1127_pt2 | contig 24813 bp, 24 predicted proteins | sample RifCSPlowO2_02_FD_107738 | JGI IMG/M metagenome (GOLD analysis project Ga0156085, IMG submission 107738) | Burkholderiales bacterium RIFCSPLOWO2_02_FULL_67_64 | reverse complement strand
CGGTTTCGTTTGCAGCGCCTGCCGCAGCAAAGAAATGAAGTGGCTCTCTACCGGTGGAGAACCCACACCTCTTCTGCCAAGGCGTGCGTGGGCAGGCCGCAGCGCGCCTCGTGAGGCGCCGAGAAGCGCAGTGGCCGTGGTCGCGCGCGCAGCGCGCTTCGTTCTGACTTGTCGCACTTGTTTGAGCGGAGAGAGCGCAGCGAACGCAGCGAGTTGTGCGACGGGCCACGGCCGCGAGCATCGCAGGGGAGTCGGTGCATCGCACCGACCGCCTCGCCCAAGCGCTGCGGCCTGTCCGCGCACGCCTTGGCACGCGAGGTGCCACGAACGAGACCTTCCGTTCACCCACACGGCATCCGGCAAAACCCGGAAGAGGCCCCTCAACCCCCAGCAATCGCCGCCGGGCTCACCATGGGCAGGCCGCTGTGGTCCTTGAGCCCCACGCCCGTGACGCCCAGGCGGCGGCCTTCGCCGACCAACCAGGCCAGGCGCCGCGCGGCGGTGACCACGTCCTGCCCGGCCGGCCGCACGTTGGAGATGCAGTTGCGTTGCGCGTCGGTGCAGCCCAGCCGGGGCGCGTGGGTGAGGTAGATGCCCACGCTGTCGGGCGAGCTCAGGCCCGGGCGTTCGCCCACGATCATGGCCACCATGGCCGCGCCCAGCAGCTGGCCTACCTCGTCGGCCACCGCCACACGGGCCTGGCGCACCAGCACCAGCGGGCCCAGACGCAGGGCCGGGTCGAGCGCGTCTCGGATGGCGCCGAGCAAGGGCACGGCGTGCTGCTGGATGCCCAGCGCCGACAGGCCGTCACCCAGCACCAGCACCAGATCGGGTGCGCCGCCGGAGGGTACCGCCGCGTCGGCCCGGCTCTGCACCAGGCGGTTGGCGCTGTCCGGGTCCAGGCGGCGGCCCAGGTCGGGCCGCAGGAGGTATTCGTGCCGGTCGCGCGCCTGGCTCTGCAGCACCAGCGGGGCCGGCCAGCCAGCCGAGCGCAGACCGGCCTGTAGCGCCTCGGTGTCCAGCGGCAGGTGGATCGCGTCACGCGCCTGGGCGTGGGCGAGCGCGAAGTCCAGCACCTCGCGCGTGGGCAGGCTGACCCCGCTGCGGCCGAGCGCGATGCGCGCCGGCGTGTGGCGGCGCAGGTGGGCCCAGGGGTCCGGGCCGGGCGTATCGGGGAGCACGGGGAGTGTGGGCGGTGGGGGTTGGGTCATGGCGTCTCTGGCAACGCCCACAGCGTGGCGGGCAAGGCGGGCTGGCGCGGCGTGGGCAACAGCTGCCCCTGCGCGCCGGTCACACCCACGCCCTGCAGCCAGGCCTCGAACTCGGGCGCGCGTTTCAGGCCCAGCAACTCGCGCAACACCAGCGCGTCGTGGAACGAGGTGCTCTGGTAGTTCAGCATCACGTCGTCGGCACCGGGCACGCCGATCAGGAAGTTCAGCCCCGCGGTGGCCAGCAGCACCATGAGGTTGTCCATGTCGTCGCTGTCGGCCTCGGCGTGGTTGGTGTAGCAGATGTCGCAGCCCATGGGCAGGCCCAGCAGCTTGCCGCAGAAGTGGTCTTCCAGGCCAGCGCGGGTGATCTGCTTGCCGTCGTACAGGTACTCGGGGCCGATGAAGCCGACCACGGTGTTCACCAGCAGCGGCTGGTAGCGCCGCGCCACCGCGTAGGCGCGGGCCTCGCAGGTCTGCTGGTCCACGCCGTGGTGCGCGTTGGCCGACAAGGCACTGCCCTGACCGGTCTCGAAATACATCACGTCGTGGCCCACCGTGCCCCGGCCCAGCGCCTGGGCCATGGCGTGGGCCTCGTCGAGCAGGGCCAGGTCGATGCCGAAGGAGCGGTTGGCGGCTTCGGTGCCGGCGATGGACTGGAACACCAGGTCCACCGGCGCGCCCAGCTGCATGGCCTGCATGGTGTTGGTGACGTGGGTGAGCACGCAGGTCTGGGTGGGAATGGCGCCGCGGGCCAGCACCTCGGCCAGCAGATGGTTCAGCCGCACCAGGTCGGGCACGCTGTCGGACACCGGGTTGATGCCGACCACGGCGTCGCCCGCGCCGTGCATCAGGCCGTCGATCATGCTGGCGACGATACCGGCGGGGTCGTCGGTGGGGTGGTTGGGCTGCAGTCGCACCGAGAGGTGGCCGCGCAGGCCCTGGGTGTTGCGAAAGCGGGTGATCACCTCGCAGCGGCGCGCCACCAGCATCAGGTCCTGGTTGCGCATGAGCTTGCTCACGGCGGCCACCATCTCGGGCGTGAGGCCGGGCGCGAGCCGGCGCAGCGCCTCGGGCGTGGCCTGGGCGCCGAGCAGCCAGTCGCGAAACCCGCCCACGGTGAGCGAGGCCACCGGGGCGAAGGCGGCGGCGTCGTGGCTGTCGATGATGAGCCGGGTGACTTCGTCGTCTTCGTAGGGCACCAGCGCCTCGTTGAGGAAGCGGGCGAGGGGCACGTCGGCCAGCACCCAGCGCGCGGCCACGCGCTCCTGCTCGGTGGCGGCGGCCAGGCCGGCCAGGCAGTCGCCCGAACGCAAGGGCGTGGCCTTGGCCATGACCTCGCGCAGGTTCTCGAAGCGGTAGGCGCGCTGCCCCAGGGTGGTGCCCAGACTCACGAATGCATCCTTTCAGCCAGCGGGGGTGATGCGTTCTAGTCTAGCCATCACCGCCGACTGGTCCTCATTCCAGTACACCCAGCATGGCATCCACCGGAGCGGCGTCGCGCTGTGCGGAAGTGACCCGGAAGTAACCGTAGGCCAGTGCCATCAGGCCCAGGAACAGCACCGAGAGCATGGCATTGAAGTACACCACCGCGAGCAGGCACACCAGGCCACACACCAGGGCAATCGCCGGAAACAGCGGGTAGAACGGTGCGCGAAACGGACGCTCCAGCAGCGGTTCGCTGGCGCGCAGCTTGAACAGCGCGGCCATGGAGACGATGTACATCACCAGCGCGCCCAGCACGGCCATGGTGACGATGTTGGCGGTGAGCGGCAGGCCGCCGAAGCTGACCCACTCGTCGCTGAAGACGGCGATCACGCCGATCACGCCACCGCCCACCAGGGCGCGCACCGGGGTCTTGAAACGCGGGTGCACCTTGGCGAAGTACGCGGGCAGGTAGCCGGCGCGGGCCAGGGCGAACATCTGGCGCGAGTAGCCCAGGATGATGCCGTGGAACGAGGCCACCAGGCCGAACAGGCCGATCCACACCAGCATGTGCAGCCAGGTGCTGGACTCGCCCACCACCATCTTCATGGCCTGGGGCAGCGGGTCGTTGATGTTGGACAGCAGCTTCCAGTCGCCCACGCCGCCGGCCATGACCATCACCAGGAAGGCCAGTGCCACCAGCGTGAGGATGCCGGTGATGTAGGCCACGGGGATGGTGCGGCGCGGTTCCTTGGCTTCTTCGGCGGCCATGGCCGCGCCCTCGATGGCCAGGAAGAACCAGATGGCAAAGGGGATGGAGGCGAAGATGCCGGCCCAGGTGCCCATGGTGAATTCGCTGGAACCGGCCCAGCCGTTGGCGGTGAAGTTGGCCATCGACCAGCCCGGTGCGACCACGCCGGCGAACACCAGCAGCTCGGCCACGGCCAGCAGGGTCACCACCAGCTCGAACATGGCGGCGACGCCCACACCCAGGGCGTTGAGGGTGATGAAGATGGCGTAGGCGCCCAGCGCCGCCATCTTCGGGTCGAGCGAGGGGAACTGCAGCCCCAGGTAGGCGCCAATGGCCAGCGAGATGGCCGGCGGCGCGAAGACGAACTCCACCAGCGTGGCGAAGCCCGCGATGAAGCCGCCGGTGGGGCCGAAGGCGCGCCGGGCGTAGGCGAAGGGGCCGCCGGCGTGGGGGATGGCGGTGGACAGCTCGGTGAAGCTGAAGATGAAGGTGGTGTACATCAGCGCCACGAACACCGTGGCCAGCAGGAAACCCAGGGTGCCGGCGCTGGCCCAGCCGTAGCTCCAGCCGAAGTACTCGCCCGAGATGACCAGACCGACGGCGATGCCCCAGAGGGAGAAGACGCCCAGCACGGGCTTGAGCTCGCGCGATACCTGTTTGGGGGTGGTTGACATGTTGTTGCTCGCATCCAGAGTCGCCCGAAACGGCTCGGGCAGCCTGGGGCGCAGTGTGTCCAATCCGGTGCGCCCGGCGGTATCCCGTTTGGGAAAGCGTCGGGGCCGGGCCTGCATTTTTTCCGATTCGGGATAGCGTGGGGCGGGTTTTCCTGCAGAGCGCCCGGTGGCATGAAACTTGATACTCAGGCCCGGCCAGAACCCCGTCCGAAGGAGCACGCCATGTTGGTGCAGTCCGACACCGCCGCCGCCTGCTTCCGCGTCAAACGCACGCAGGATGTGGACACCCACGCCCGCAACCTGGCCGCCTGGGAGCAGCACTACGAGCAGACGTCCGCGGGCGTGTTCAGCGGCGAGGTGCGCGAGCTGCTCGACCACGACCTGCAGGTGTTCGAGGAGGTGGCCAACTGCGCCACCAACCAGCGCTGCCGGCCCTGGCACGGCGGGGTCTGGATCGGCCTGGCCGTGCCGGAAACCGACAGCGGGCTGCGGTTCATGGGCCGCCCGACCAGCAGCCTGCAACTCATGCTGGCCTGTGGCGACACGCCTTTTGACCTCCAGGTGCCGGCCGGCCACGGCCTCTACGGCCTGGTGCTGGACCAGGCGCAGCTGGTGCAACACGCCCAGGCGCTGCACCACCGGCCCTGGCCCGACGACTGGGCCGGTGTGCCGCAGGTGCAGGCGCTGACGGCGCTGCAGCGCTACCGGCTGGTGGGCCTGGTGCGCGAGGTGCTGCGCAGCCTGCAGAGCCAGCCCGAAGTGCTGCTCCACGCGGCCAGCCGCCGCACGCTGCGCGAAGCCCTGCTGACCGTGCTCAGCGACATCGTGATGCCCCAGACGCTGAGCGAGGCCGTCAACCCCCGACAGCAGCGGCGCCAGGAGCTGGTGCACCGGGTGCGGGAGCTGGTGTTCGAACAGCCCGACGAACCGCTGAGCGTGGCCGAGTTGTGCACCCGCCTGCACGTGACGCGGCGGACCCTGCAGAACTGTTTCCAGGAGGCGCTGGGCATGAGCCCGGCGAGCTACCTGCGCACCGTGCGGCTCAACGCGGTGCGGCGCGCCCTGCGCGAAGGACCGCCCGCGACCACCATCGCCGACACCGCCGCGCGCTGGGGCTTCTGGCACATGGGCCACTTCTCCCAGGAGTACAAGGTCCTGTTTGGCGAGACACCGTCGCAGACCCGCCAGCAGATTTGAAACACCCCCGCCGCGCTGCGCGCGACCCCCTCCAGGGGGCAACGCGTGCGGCCTGGCGAAGCCAGTTCCGCCGCGTTCTCGGTTGGGGTGCGGCGCTCCGGAGAGGTTCTCCCCTGTACTGCCGACCTCATTAAGTTAATAAAATTAAACCAAACTCAGTTTTGGTTAATACGCATTAACTTCAAGCGCGATTCAAGCACACTCGGTTCGCGTCACACACCCGGGCCAACGCCCAAACCGAACCCGCTTGCGAGGAACCCACCATGTCCGCCCTGGCCTTCACATTGCCGCCCCTGCCCGCTTTTTTCTCGCCCGCCTTCACCGCCGGCATGGTGCTGAGCATGTCGCTGATCATGGCGATCGGCCCGCAAAACGCCCATGTGCTGCGCATGGGCCTTCAGCGCCAGCACCTGTGGCTCACCGTGGCGGTGTGCGCGCTGTCCGACGTGGTGCTGATCTCGCTGGGGGTGCTCGGTCTGGCCCAACTCGGCGGCCTGTCCGACAAGCTGCAGGGTGCCCTGGTGGGGGCTGGCATGCTGTTCCTCTCGGTGTACGGCTGGCAGGCGTTCCAGCGTTTTCTGCGCCCCGGCGCGCTGCCCGGCGCCATGGGCGACGCGCCCACTGAGTCTGCCGGCCCGGTGGCGAAGCCGGTCTCGCGCAGCCGGGCGGTGCTGTCGGCGCTGGCTTTTTCCTGGCTCAACCCGCACGCCTGGCTCGACACCGCCGTGTTGATCGGCTCGGCCTCCCTGGCCTATGGCCAGCGCAGCGCCGTGTTCGGCCTGGGCGCCGCGGCGGGCTCGGTGGTGTGGTTCTTCGCGCTGGGCGCGGCCGCGTTCTGGCTCGGCCGCCGGCTCAACTCGCTGCGGGTCTGGCGCGCGCTCGACGGCCTGGTCGCGCTCATGATGTGGGGCACGGCGGGCTGGCTCATGATGAGCCTGACCTAACCCCCGCGCCGGCCTTTTGGCCGTCGCCACACACGCCTGAACCGGATCAACGCGGCACCGCCCCTCTCCAGATTGCGCCCCATGAACACCACCCGCCCCGCCACCGCCCCCGTCACCATCTTCGGCCCGGACTTCCCCTTCGCCTTTGACGACTGGATCACCCACCCGCAGGGGCTGGGCGAGCTGCCACCGGAGCGGCTGGGCAGCGAGGTCGCCATCGTGGGCGCGGGCATGGCCGGCATGGTGGCGGCCTACGAGCTGATGAAGCTGGGCTTGAAGCCCGTGGTCTACGAGGCTTCGCGCATGGGCGGGCGGCTGCGCTCGCAGCCGTTTGAAGGCGGCCAGGGTGTGGTGGCCGAGCTCGGCGGCATGCGCTTTCCAGCGTCGAGCACGGCGTTTTTCCACTACGTGAACCGGCTCGGCCTGCAGACCCGGCCCTTCCCCAACCCGCTCACCCCCGCCGCGGGCTGCACCGTGATCGACCTCGAAGGCCAGACCCACTGGGCGCGCGATCTGGCCGACCTGCCGCCGCTGTTTGCCGAGGTGGCCGGGGCCTGGGCCAGCGCGCTGGAAGACGGCGCCGGCTTCAGCGGCCTGCAGCAGGCGCTGCGCGAGCGCGACGTGCCACGCCTCAAAACCCTGTGGGACCGCCTGGTGCCGCTGTGGGACGACCGCACCTTTTACGATTTCGTGGCGCAGTCGCCCGCCTTTGCCGCGCTCTCGTTCCGCCACCGCGAGGTGTTTGGTCAGGTGGGTTTCGGCACCGGTGGCTGGGACTCGGACTTCCCCAACTCCATGCTGGAGATCCTGCGCGTGGTGCTCACGGGCTGCGATGAGAACCAGCACCTGATCGTGGGCGGCGCCCAGCAGGTGCCCGTGGGCCTGTGGCACCACGCGCCCGCCGCGCACGAGCTGCGCCACTGGCCGGCGGGCACCACGCTGGCCGGCCTGCACCACGGCGCGCCGCGCCCGGGCGTGACGGCCATCGCGCGCGCGCCCGACGGCCAGCTCGCGCTGACCGACACCTGGGGCAACACGCGCCACTACCCGGCCGCGCTCACCACCTGCCAGAGCTGGCTGCTGACCACGCAGATCGCGGTGGAAGAGACGCTGTTTTCGCAGAAGCACTGGATGGCGCTGGACCGCACCCGCTACATGCAGTCGAGCAAGACCTTCGTCATGGTGGACCGCCCGTTCTGGAACGACCTGAAGGCCAACGGCTGGCCCACACTGGGCATGACGCTCACCGACCGCCTCACGCGCGGCACCTACCTGTTCGACAACGGGCCGGACCAGCCTGGCGTGATCTGCCTCTCCTACGCCTGGATGGGCGACGCGCTCAAGATGCTGCCGCACGACACACACAAGCGCGTGCAGCTCGCACTTTCGGCGCTGCAAAAGATCTACCCCGACGTGGACATCGCCAGCCATATCGTGGGCGACCCGATCAGCGTATCGTGGGAAGCCGACCCGCATTTCCTCGGCGCCTTCAAGGGCGCCCTGCCCGGCCACTACCGCTACAACCACCGCATGTACAGCCACTTCATGCAGGACGCCTTCCCCGCTGCCGAGCGCGGCATCTTCATCGCCGGCGACGACGTGTCGTGGACGCCGGCCTGGGTCGAGGGCGCGGTGCAGACCTCGCTCAACGCGGTCTGGGGCATCGTGCGCCACCTGGGTGGCCACAGCCACGCGGCCAACCCGGGGCCGGGCGACGTGTTCCAGCAGATCGGACCGATGGCCTTGCCGGAGTAGATGAAACACCCCCGCCGCACACCTCCATGAACATCGCGCCGCTCACCCTCGCCCTCTGGCAAACCCCTTACGCCGCCACCCCAGCCGAGGCGCTGCAGCGGCTCGACGACGCGGCCGCCCGGGCCCGCGCGCAGGGCGCGCAGCTGCTGCTGTGTCCCGAGATGGGTCTCACCGGCTACGCCATCGGCGCAGAGCGCGTGCAGGCCCTGGCCGAGCCGGCCGACGGCGCGCTGGCGCAGGCCGTGGCCGTCATCGCGCAGCGCCACGGCCTCGCCATCGTCTACGGCTACCCCGAACACAACCCGCTGGGCCCACCCTTCAACGCCGTGCAGGCCATCGGCCCCGACGGCCGGTCGCTGGCCCGCTACCGCAAGACCCACCTCTATGGCGCCATGGACCGCGCGCAGTTCAGCGCGGGCGACGCGGCCTCGCAGGTATTCACCTGGCGCGGCTGGCACCTGGGCCTGCTGATCTGCTACGACGTGGAGTTTCCCGAGACCGTGCGCCTGCTGGCGCTGCAAGGGGTGGACGCGGTGCTGGTGCCCACGGCCAACATGGCGGCGTTCGACGAGGTGCCCCAGCTGCTGGTGCCCGCGCGGGCCTGCGAAAACCGGGTGTTCGTGGCCTACGCCAACGCCTGCGGCGAGGAAAACGGCACCGCCTACGGTGGCCTGAGCACCGTGGCCGGCGCCACGGGCGCGGTGCTGGCGCGCGCCGGGCGCGGCGAGGAACTGCTGTGGGTGACGCTGGACCCGAGCGCCCTGGCCGCAGCGCGCGAGCACAGCTATCTGGAGGACCGGCGCAGCGGGCTGTACGGCCCGCTCACCGGAACCCCGTCAGCCCTGTTTAGATCGAGGCCGCTTCGGGCACCTGGGCCCGGATGAAGCTCTGCACCGCCGGGCTCTGCAGGTTGGTGTAGAACGAATAGTCCTCGGCGCCACAGCTCTCGGCCGTGCCAAACGAAGTGATGCCGATCAGGCCATTGCCCGCGCCGGTCTGGCGGTACATGGGGCCGCCCGAATCGCCACCGCAGGTGTTGCTGCCGGGGCCACCCGTGTAATGGTGTCCCAGCTGCGCCGTCTTGACCATTTCCAGGGTGACCGTGCCGACGCTCAGCTGGAACCCGGGGCCGCCCCAGCCCGCCACGAACGCCGACTGCCCCACCGCGGCCGGCTGGCTCACCAGCAGCGGCATGGTGGGGTTGGGCAGCGCCGCGGGCAGGAAGACCACCGCCACGTCGTTCACGAACCCCTCGGACGTCCACTGGAACCCCGGGTGGGCCACCCAGCGGCGGGCCACCATCTCAACCGAGCTGCCGTCGGCGCGCCAGACCGGCGTCACCACCCGGCGCACGCTGCCGCGAACGCAATGGGCGGCGGTGAGTATCTTGTCGTTGCTGATCATGGTGCCGGAGCAGAGAAACACCGCGCCCGCGGAATTCACCACGTGCAGCATCACCACGGGCGAGAGCTCGGGCGCGGCGCAATCGGTGCCATTGAGGACCTTGGGCGACAGGCCCAGGCTGCCACATCGCGTTTCGGCGACCGATGCGCCATCGCCGCCGCCGCAGCCGGCCAGCAACAGCACCAGCGCCATCCCCAGACCTTGAATCCATCGCCGCATATCGCTCCCTCTTTCCATTGGTGGGTGGTTTTCAACAGATTCCGCACATCGCGGAGGGCTCGCGCCCGGGCATCACTGTAGCGCCAATTCAGGCGCGTCCTGCCGACCAGAAATCGGGCTGGCTGTAGTGGTGCTTGAGGAAGTCGATCCACAGCCGCACGCGCAACGCCAGGTGTTTGCGTTGCGGAAACAGGGCAAAGATGCCATTGGGCGGGGCGGCGAACTCGTCGAGCACGCTCTGCAGCCGCCCGGCCGCGATGTCGGCCTCGACCTCCCAGGCGCTGCGCCAGGCGATGCCGTAGCCGGCCAGACACCACTCGTGCAGCACCTGCCCGTCCGAGCAATCGAGCGGGCCGCCTGGGCGCAGGTGCACGATCTCGGCGCCCTCGCCGCCGGCCGCCGGCACGGAAAACGCCCAGCCCCGGGTCTGGGACGCGTCGGAAGACAGCGTGAGGCAGTCAAAGCGCACCAGATCGGCCGGGTTCGCGGGGCGGCCGTGCTGCTGCAGGTATCTCGGCGTGGCCACGCACAGGCGGCGGTTGTCGGCCAGGCGCACGCTCACCAGGGAAGAGTCGGCCAGATCGCCCACGCGCACCGCGCAGTCGTAGGCCTCGCCGGCCACGTCCACCACGCGGTCGCTCAGGTTGAGCGAGATCGTCACCTCGGGATGCAGCTCCCGAAAGTGCGGCACCAGCGGCGCCACGTGGCGGCGGCCGAAGCCGGCCGGCGCGGTGAGGCGCAAATGCCCGCTGGCCTTGACGCCGCCGGCGCTGACACTGGCCTCGGCGTTGGCCAGGTCGGTCAGCAGGCGCTGGCAGTCTTCCAGAAAGGCGCTGCCTTCGTGCGTGAGGGTGATGCGGCGCGTGGTGCGCACCATGAGCTTGACGCCGAGACGGGACTCCAGCCCGTCGAGCCGGCGGCCGATGATGGCCGGTGCCACCCCCTCGGCCTTGGCCGCGGCGGTGAGGCTGCCGCGCGTGGCCACGGCCACAAAGGTTTCGAGCTGCTTGAGCTTGTCCATGGGGGCCAGATTACCGCATCAAAGCGAGGTAATCAACGGCCACCACGGGTTCATTTTTTACCAAATTCGCAACATTGGCGACCACGCCGCCGTATCCGCTCTGCCGTTCAGTTGCACTCGGCCGGCAGATTGGGGATCTCGCCACAGCCCACCGCGCCCTGGGCGGTGCACGCGTTGTTGGCCGCCGTCTGGGCGTCGAACGCCGAGCCGCCGGCCGCCGCCGCGATCACCAGGGTCTGGCCGATGGTGCCGGCGGACGCGGCACCGCATTCCTCGAACTGCAGCACCACCTTGCAGTCGTTCGCGTCGCACTCGTCGCGCGCCTCGTCGTTGGCGACCGACTGCGTCAGTTCCCCGGAGGAGATGGCCACCCGGTTCGTGGACGTGCTCACGGCAACCGCGCCGTAACCGTCGTCATTCCCGCCGCAAGCGGCCACCGTCAGAGACACCAGCAGTGCCGCCGCCCACCGCACCGATCGAACTACCGTCATACCCACCTCCTTGAAAAAAAGACCACCAGGAACCCCACGGAGCAGCCACACGGGCCACCCGCCAGCGCGCAGTTTATGCCCGGCGGGGCGTGCGGAGCGAAAGACGCTGCGCCGCTCAGCGCCCGCTGAGGCGGTCTATGGCCTGCGCGTCGTAACCCAGCGCCTGCAGCAGTTCCTCGTTGTGCTCGCCCAGCCGGGGCGGGCTCATGCGCACGCCGGGGCGCTCGCCGGCGAGCGTGAACGGCAGCAGCACGGTCTGCGCCTGCCGGCCCGCGGCCGCACCGTCGGTCAGGGTGATGGGCGCCAAGCCGCCGGTGGCCTTGAGGTGCGGGTCGTCCAGCAGGTCGTGCGGCCGGGTGATGGGGGCGAACGGCAAGCCATGGGCCTCGAACACCTCGGCCAGCTCGCGCGCGGCCCGCGCGCCCAGGCGCTCGCGCAGCAACGGGATCAGCCAGTCGCGCTCGCGCACGCGGTGGTTGTTGGTCTGCAGGCGCGGGTCGTCGCGCAGGTCGGCGTAGCCGAAGGCGTCGCAGAAGATGGCCCACTGCGTGTCGCTCACCACCGCCAGGAAGATCTGTTCGCCGCCCTGCACCTTGAACACGTCGTAGATGCCCCAGGACGAGATGCGCTCGGGCATGGGCGCGGCGGGCTGGCCGGTCACGGCGTACTGCATCATGTGCTGCGCCACCAGGAACACGTTGTTCTCGAACAGCGCGCTCTGCACCTCGCAGCCCCGACCGGTCTTCTCGCGCGCGCTGAGCGCGGCCATGACGCCGATGGCGCCGAACAGGCCGCCCATGATGTCGTTCACGCTGGAGCCCGCGCGCAGCGGGTCGCCGGGGCGCCCGGTCATGTAGGCCAGGCCGCCCATCATCTGCACCACCTCGTCGAGCGCGGTGCGGTGGTCGTAGGGGCCGGGCAGGAAGCCTTTGTGGCTCACATAGATGAGGCGCGGGTTGAGCGTCTTCAGGCTCTCGTGGTCGAGCCCGAGCTTCTTCATGGTGCCGGGCTTGAAGTTCTCGCTCACCACGTCGGCGGTGGCGATGAGCCTGAGCGCGGCTTCCTTGCCCTCGGGCGACTGCAGGTCGAGCACCAGGCTCTTCTTGTTGCGATTGAACAGCGGGTAGAAGCCCGCGCCCGAGCCGAGCAGGCGGCGCGTGTTGTCGCCCGCAGGGGGCTCCACCTTGATGACTTCGGCACCCAGGTCGGCCAGCACCATGCCGCAGGTGGGGCCCATCACCATGTGGGTGAATTCGACGACGCGGATGCCTTCGTAGGGGAGGTGGCGGGGCAACTCGGTGGTGGCGGTGTTGTCTTGCATGGGGTTGAATCAGAAAGCTTCAGGCGACGTGCCAACCCTTGGGCAGGCCGGCCTCGGGGATCATGCCGTAGACCGGCTCGCCGGGCAGGCCGGCCTGCAGCGGCGCGCGCGCGGCGATGAGTTTGTCCAGGTCAACGCCGGTGCGCAGGCCCATGGCCTCGAACATGAACACCAGGTCTTCGGTGACCACGTTGCCCGAGGCGCCGGGCGCGTAGGGGCAGCCGCCCAGGCCACCGAGCGAGGCGTCAAACGTGCGCACCCCCACGTCGAACGCGGCCAGGCAGTTGGCCAGGCCCAGGCCACGGGTGTTGTGCATGTGGGCCGCGCCGGCACGCCCGCCCAGCTCGGCGCGCAGGCGGGTGAACAGGCGGCGCACCTGGGCCGGGTGGGCCATGCCGGTGGTGTCGGACAGGCCGACCTCGTCCACACCCGCCTGCGCGCAGGCCACCGCCAGACGGATCACGTCGTCTTCGTCCACCGCGCCCTGCAGCGTGCAGCCGAACGCGGTGGACAGCCCCACCTCGACCGCCACGCCGGGCGCGCGCTCGCGCCGCAGTGCGAGCACCTCGCGCAGCTCGTCCAGCATCTGTTCGCGCGTCTTGCGCACATTGGCCAGCGAATGCGCCTCGCTGGCCGACACCGGCAGAGTGAGCTTGTGCACGCCCGCGGCCAGCGCCGCCTCGGCGCCGCGCCGGTTGGGCACCAGGGCCGTCACGGTGAGGCCAGGGTACCGGGCGGTGAGGGTGAGCGCATGGCGCACCACCTCGGCCACGTCGGCCATCTGGGGCAGCAGCCTGGCCGGCACGAAAGAGCCCACCTCGATCTCGCGCAGACCGGCGGCGGCCAGCGCGTCGATCCAGCGGCATTTGTCGGCGGTGGCCATGGTGGCGCGCACCGACTGCAGGCCATCGCGCGGGCCGACCTCGCTGATCAGCACCTGGGATCCTGCGGGGGCGTTTTCTGGAAAATTCATGAATGGGCTTGCGTTCTGTCAGTTAGAACAGTATTCTTTCTACAGAAATGATGGCAGAGCCCTGTCCCCGTGTCAATCCAGCCCCATGCCCCGCAAAGCCCAGACCCATTCCATGGCCGACGAGAACGCCGCCCCCGGTGGCGCCGCGGCGGTTGACCGTGCGCTCTCGCTGCTGGGCGCGTTCCGCGCTGGCGACACCGCGCTGACCCTGGCCGAGCTGGCCGAGCGCACGCGGCTCTACAAAAGCACGGCGCTGCGGCTGCTGGCCTCGCTGGAGCACGCGCGGCTGCTGCAGCGGCTCGACGACGGCCGCTACGCGCTCGGCGGCGAGGTGGCGCGGCTGCACGGCATCTACGCCGCCTCGTTTTCGCTCGACCGCGTCGTGCTGCCGGTGTTGCGCGAGCTGGTGCGCCAGACCGGCGAGAGCGCGGCCTACCACGTGCGGCAAGGCCAAGCCCCGAACCAGACCCGGCTGTGCCTGTACCGGGTGGATTCGCCGCAGCCCGTGCGCGACCACATCCGCGCCGGCGAGGTGCTGCCGCTGAACCGGGGCAGCGGCGGGCGCGTGCTCACGGCCTTCGGCGCGGGCGACGACAGCCACCGCCCGACGCAGGGCGAAAAACGCATCAGCGCGACCATCCGCGAACAGGGCTACTGGATCGCCGAAGGGGACCGCCTGGCCGAGGTGGCCGGCATCTCTGCGCCGGTGTTCCATGCCGACGGCCGCATCGCCGCCGCCCTGACGCTGACCATGCCGGCCCACCGTTTCGAAGAGCGGCACGTCAAACCGGTGCTGGCCGCCGCCCGGCGCCTGAGCGGGCAGGTCTGAAGCCAGTCGACACCACAATTACCCACATAAATGTCACTTATTCTTCGGTATCGAGTTATTTAATACCGAACCAGGTATCAAATAACATGCTGTCGTGGCCCACGGTCGGTGCGCCCGGCGCTGGTCTGCCCGCGCCGGGCGCCGCCGGCCCGGTTGGGGGCCCTTGCCCTTTCCCCTTTTCTGCTTTTCTTTTTTTTCGAGGTCCGCCATGTCCGCACCCACCCCGCGCACCCCCGTCCACGGCCTGCAGGTCGCCACCGAGCTCTACGAGTTCATCAACAACAGCGTGCTGCCCGGCACCGGCGTGGCCAGCGCCACTTTCTGGAAAGGCTTTGACGCCATCGTGGCCGACCTGGCCCCGAAGAACGCCGCCCTGCTGGCCGAACGCGACCGCCTGCAGACCGAGCTGGACACCTGGCACAGCGCCCACCCCGGCCCGATCACCGACATGGCGGCCTACCGCCAGTTCCTCGAATCCATCGGCTACCTGGTGCCCGAGCCCAAGAAGGTCAAGGCCACGACCCGCAACGTGGACGACGAGCTGGCCGTCCAGGCCGGGCCCCAGCTGGTGGTGCCGATCCTGAACGCGCGCTACGCGCTCAACGCCGCCAACGCCCGCTGGGGCAGCCTGTACGACGCGCTCTACGGCACCGACGTGCTGAGCGAAGACAAGGGCTGCGAGAAAGTCGGCAAGAAGGGCGGCTACAACCCCAAACGCGGCGCCAAGGTCATCGAATACGCGCGCCACGTGCTGGACCGCACCGCTCCGCTGAAGAAGGGTTCGCACGTCGGCTCCACCGGCTACAAGGTCAACAAGGACGGTGAGCTCGTGGTGGGTCTGGCCGAAGGCGGCACCAGCAAACTGGCCGACAAATCGCAATTCGTCGGCTACCAGGGCGAGGCCAAGACCCCGACCGCCGTGCTGCTCAAGCACAACGGCCTGCACCTCGACATCCAGATCAACCGCGCCACGCCCATCGGCGCGAGCGACGCCGCCGGCGTGAGTGACCTCGTGGTGGAAGCCGCGCTCTCCACCATCCTCGACCTGGAAGACTCCGTGGCCGCGGTGGACGCCGAGGACAAGGTGCTGGCCTACCGCAACTGGCTCGGCATCCTGCAGGGCACGCTGACCGAATCGTTCGAAAAGGGCGGCAAGACGCTGACCCGCGGCCTGAACGCCGACCGCGAATACACCGCGCCCACGGGCAAGAAGGGTGTGCGCCTGCACGGCCGCTCGCTCATGTTCGTGCGCAACGTGGGCCACCTCATGACCAACCCCGCCGTGCTGTGGGGACCGGAAGGCCAAGAGATTCCCGAAGGCATTCTGGACGCGATGGTCACCACCACCATCGCCATGCACGACCTCAAGCGCACCAAGAAAGACGCGATCCGCAACTCGCGCAAGGGCTCGGTCTACATCGTCAAGCCCAAGATGCACGGCCCCAAGGAAGTGGCCTTCGCCGGCGAGCTGTTCGGCCGCGTCGAGCAGGTGCTGGGTCTGAAAGAGAGCACGGTCAAGCTCGGCATCATGGACGAAGAGCGCCGCACCAGCGTCAACCTCAAAGCCTGCATCGCCGCCGCCGCCAGCCGCGTGGCCTTCATCAACACCGGCTTCCTGGACCGCACCGGCGACGAGATGCACAGCGCCATGCTGGCCGGCCCCATGGTGCGCAAGGGCGACATGAAGACCAGCGCCTGGATCCAGAGCTACGAGCGCAACAACGTGCTGGTCGGCCTGGCCTGTGGCCTGCGCGGCAAGGCCCAGATCGGCAAGGGCATGTGGGCCATGCCCGACCTGATGAAGGCCATGATGGAGCAGAAGATCGCCCATCCCAAGGCCGGTGCCAACACCGCCTGGGTGCCCAGCCCCACCGGCGCCACGCTGCACGCCCTGCACTACCACCAGGTGCTGGTGTCCGACGTGCAGAAGGAGCTGGAGAAGATCGACGCCACCAAGGAGCGCGACAACCTGCTCACCGGCCTGCTGACCATCCCCGTGACCGCCAGCCCCAGCTGGAGCGCCGCCGAGAAGCAGCAGGAGCTGGACAACAACGCCCAGGGCATCCTGGGCTACGTGGTGCGCTGGGTCGACCAGGGCGTGGGCTGCTCCAAGGTGCCCGACATCCACAACGTGGGCCTGATGGAAGACCGCGCCACGCTGCGCATTTCCAGCCAGCACATGGCCAACTGGCTCAAACATGGCGTGGTGACCTTGCCCCAAGTGAAGGAAACCTTCGAGCGCATGGCCGCCGTGGTGGACCAGCAGAACGCCAGCGACCCGTTCTACAAAAAGATGGCCGGCAACTTCAGCACCAGCATGGCCTACCAGGCCGCCTGCGACCTGGTGTTCAAGGGCCTGGCCCAGCCCAGCGGCTACACCGAGCCGCTGCTGCATGCCTGGCGCTTGAAGGTGAAGGCGGCGGCCTGATCCCCGCATGCACATTCCGGGAGAGGCGTCCCCTCTTGCCCCCTCTCCCTCTGGGAGAGGGCAGGGGTGAGGGCTCTCCCCGAGCCAACCCCTTCACAGCACACGACGGCGCCCCAGGGCGCCGTTTTGCCTGGCGCAGAGAAGCCACGAAGACAATCGCGGCATGACGCTTCATTACCTGATCTTCGACGCCAGCGACGATGGCGAAGGCACCGGCACCTGGGATGCCATGGCCAGCGTGCGCGCGGCCGATGTGCCCGCCGTGATGGCCGAGGTGCGGGCCGTGCTGGACTGGGCCGAACGCCACAGCCCCGGGCCGCGTGCCCCGCTGGACGAAGGCGGCGCCTGGGACGCCGACCAGCAGATGCAGCGCGATGGCGACTGGACCACGGTGACGCTCACGCTCACCGGGCCCTGGTGCTGGGGCGATACCCTGGTGGCCCATTTCTCGCCGGCCGACTGATCCCGCCCGGCGCGCTGGTTGCGCCGCCCCGTTCGCTCAAGGGCTCGCCGCTGTCACCCAGGTTTCAGCACCTCCAGCTCATCGCAGGGAGACTCGCCCTGACCTGCCCCCCACCCACCCGTTGCGCTGACCACTGGATTCACGCGACGCGCTGCCTGGGTTTGCCCACCATAACCCCAGTCGCTGGCCGGCAGCTCTCGCACGATCACGTAGCTGGCCTCTTCGAGCGCGCCATCGGGGGCGAGCTGGCGCCGCAGTTCGTTGAACGCAGCCCCGATGAAGCGGGCTTTCTGCGCCTCGGTGTTGGTGCCCGCGGTGACGCTGATCTCCAGCAGCGCCGTGACGCCCTGCACCGTGCGCCCACCCACGGCCCAGCGTGCCAGCGGCAGGTCATCGATCACCACCACCGTGACTTCGGGCCGTTTGCCCAGGGTGTCGGCAGTGATGGCGGTCAGCGCGGCGGCCAGGGCCTGGTAGCGCTCGGGGTTCTGCAGCGGGGCGATCTGAAGGTGCAAGGTGGGCATGCTCAGGCCTTCCGAGCGGCGGCGCAGGCGCTGAACGGCGCGGTCGGCATCTGTGCCCGCGTGGCGGCCCGCCAGATGCGGCGCCACCCGCCCGAGCCAAAAGCGCGCTGCTCGGCCCGGCGCTGGCGCTCGGCCTGGGCCTGCAGGCCGTCGAGCAGGGCCGCGTAGGCCTGGGGGGAAAGGGTCTGGTGGAGGTGCTCGGTGTTCATGGTGAAGCTCCTTTGAAGGGGTGCCTGAACTCTAGGCAAGGCCGGGTTCCGGGGAAACGGCATGCGGTTCAAAAGCGTTTTGCGCCCGGCGCAAAACCACCTGGCCTACCATCGCGGTCATGAACGATCTGGCCTTCGACGACCTCCAGCTGTTCGCCCGCGTCGCGGCGCTGCGCAACCTGTCGGCCGTGGCGCGCGAACGCGATGTGCCGGTGAGCCAGATTTCCCGCGCGCTCACCCGCATCGAAAAAACCTGCGCGGCGCGCCTGATCCACCGCTCCACCCACGGGCTCGCGCTCACGGCCGAGGGCGAGACCTTCCTGGACTATTGCCACCGCATCACCGGCACGCTGGAGCAGCTGGAGAGTGAGTTCGCCACACAGGCCGGCGAAGCGCGCGGCCTGGTGCGCGTGGCGGTCAGCTCCGTGATGGCGCAGTACCTGCTGCTGCCCAGCCTGCAGACCCTGAACGAGCGACACCCGCAGCTGCGCCTGGAGCTGGAGGTGAGCGACCGGATGGCCGATCTGGCGCGCGACGGCATCGACATCGCCATCCGCACCAGCACCTCGCTGCCCGAGACACTGGTGGCGCGGCAGATCGGGCTGCTGGGCCGTGCGCTGTACGCGGCGCCGGACTACGCCGCCCGGGCCGGCCTGCCCCGGCACCCCGACGAGCTGCGCGAGCACCGGCTCATCGTCAACAGCGCCGCTCCCCACCTCAACCACTGGCCGTTCATCGTGGACGGGGCCCCGGTGCGGCTGACGGCCGAAGGCTACTGGCGCGCCAACGACACCGGCCTGGCGGCCAACATGGTGCTGCAGGGCCTGGGCATCGGTCGGCTCGCCACGGTGGCCGCCGACCCGCTGGTGCGGCAGGGGCGGCTGGTGCCGGTGCTGGCCGATTGCATCGACCCCCAGCCGGTGCCGGTCTACGCCGTCATCGCCAGCGCGCGCCAGCGGCTGCCGAAGATCAAGGCCTGCATCGACTTCTGGGCCGAGTGGATCGCCGGCGGGCACGCTGCTTAGCGCGCAAGCCGTTCAGCGCAGCCGCTGCACCTCCAGCGGCGACACCGCCGCGGCCTGGTTGCCCCAGCTCTGGCGCGCGTAGGTGATCACGGCGGCGATCTCGGCGTCGCTGAGCAGGGTGCGGTAGGGCGGCATGCCATAGGGCCGGGGGTTGCCGGCGGTGGCGGGGGCGAAGCCGCCGTTGAGCACGGCCTGCACCGGGTTGACCGCTGAGGCCAGGGTGAGCGCGCGGTTGCCGGCCAGCGGCGGATAGGCCTGGCGCGCGCCTTCGCCCTGGGCGCCATGGCAGTCGGTGCATTGCGCCTCGTAGACCCGCTGGCCGAGCGTCAGCTGCGCCGAGGCGGCGCGCGGCGCGGCCGGTGGCGGCGCCGCAGCGTCGGGGCCCAGGCCGCGCAGGTAGCGGGCCATGGCGCGCAGGTCGGCGTCGCTCAGGTGCTGGGTGCTGTGGAACACCACCTCGGCCATCGGCCCCATGGCCGCGCCCTTGGCCGCGCCGGTGCCGCCGTGCGCCACGCCGGTCTTGAGCAGGTCCACGATGTCCTGCGCCGCCCAGTCGGCCAGGCCCGCTTCGAAGCGGCTGCGCAGCGAGGGCGCGTACCAGCCCTGCCCGGCCATGAGCCCGCCGTCGAACTCGCGCCCCGCCGCCACGCCGCCGAGCGCATCGCGCGGGGCGTGGCAGGCCGCGCAGTGGGCCAGCCCGCGCACCAGGTAGGCGCCACGGTTCCAGTCGGCCGGCTGCGTGGGGTCGGGCTGGAAACCGCCCGGCTCGAAGTACAGCGCGCGCCAGACCGCCAGCGCGGCCTGGGTGCGGTAGGGAAAGCGCAGTGCATGGGGCCGGTTGGGCATCGCCACCGGCGGCAGGCTGCGCAGGAAGGCGTGCAGCGCATCACTGTCTTCGCGGCTGATCTGGGTGAAGCTGGTGTAGGGAAACGCGGGGTAGAGCAACCGGCCGTCGCGCGACTGGCCGTGGTGCAGGGCGCGCCAGAAGGCGTCGGCGCTCCAGCGGCCCAGGCCATGCTCGGGGTCGGGCGTGAGGTTGCCGGCGAACACGGTGCCAAACGGCGTGTCGATGCCGCGTCCGCCCGCGTAAGGCAGGCCACCGCGCGCGGTGTGGCAGGCGGCGCAGTTGCCTGCCCGCGCCAGGTAGGCGCCGCGCGCGACCAGCGCCGGGTCGGCGGGCGCAGGCGCTGCGGTCAGCGGTGGCAGCGCCTCGGCGCTGAGCTGCCGCACGATCAGCACCGCAAGCGTGACCAACAACAGCAGCGCCGCACCCAGCGCGACGGCGAGCAGGCGGCGCACCACGGCAGGGTTCGCGGCGTTCATTGGCGGACCTCCGCCCTGCGGGCTGCGGCTCCAGCTCATCGAGCCACGCTCCCGCAACGCATTGGCAGCGGCTGGGCCGACGGCGCGACGGCATGCGTGTCGGCGGGCAGCGGCTGGGCCGAGAGCCAGGTGGCGAGCGCGCCCGCGTCGTCGGGCGTCAGGCCCTTGGCGATCTGCGCCATGCAATCGGGCGCGTGCGCATGGCGCAGGCCGGTCTGCCAGGCGCCGAGTTGCCCGATCAGGTAGTCGCGCGGCAGGCCGAGCAGGCCGGGGATGGCGGGCTGCCTTCCGGTGAGCGCCTGGCCGTGGCAGTCCGCGCAGGCGGGCAGTTGGCGCGCCGGGTCGCCACGCCGGATCAGCGCCTCGCCGCGCGCGAGCTGATCGCGGGGCGGATTGACCGTCTGTGGCGGCGGGTACGGCAGATCGAGGCCCGCGAAGTGGTCGGCGATCTCGCGCAGGTAGCTGTCGGACAGGTTGTCGAGCAGCGTGGCCATGCCGGGGTTCTGGCGCCGGCCGTCGCGGAAGTGCGTGAGCTGGTTGTAGAGGTAGCCCGCCGGCTTGCCCGCGATGCGCGGGAAGTAGCCGGCGTTGGTGGCGCGGCCTTCCTTGCCGTGGCACAGGGTGCAGGCCATGACGCGCTGGGCCATGGTGTCGGGCACGGTGCGCGGCGGCGGCTCGGCGGCCACAGCGGCGCCGGGCCAGAACAGTGCCGCAAGGACGAGGGGAAAGGCGGTTCGAAGCAGGGACATGGGCGCTTTGAAAGTACCACAGGCACCGGGTCGATACACTGACCAGATCGCGCCTTTTCCATGCCCATGCAGACCACCGCCTTGCCCACCGACCCCACCCGCTGCCCGCTGTGCGGGGGCGACAACCGCTGCGCGATGGAGGTTCAGAAGGCGACGGGCGAACCCCAGCCGCCGTGCTGGTGCGTCACCGAAACCTTCACCCCCGACCTGCTGGCCCGTTTGCCCGAAGAGGCCAAGGGCAAGGCCTGCATCTGCGCACGCTGCCTGAGCCGTCTCAACGCCCTTGTTCCCACCGAAGGCGCTCCCTGATCGCCACCGTCAGCCGAGCCGCACCGGCACGAAGATCGTGTCGCCCTCGCGCCGGATCAGCAAAGCCACCGATTTCGGCGACTTCGCCACCACCGCGCGCACCTGCTCGACGCTCTGCACCGGCGTGCCGTTCACGGCCATCAGCAGGTCGCCCGGCATCACCCCCGCACGTTCGGCGGGGCCGCCCACGCCCTCCACCACCAGGCCCGCGCTCAGGCCGGACTGGCGTTTTTCCTGCGGCTGCAGCGGGCGCAGGGCCAGGCCGAGCTTGCCCTGGCCCACGCCGTCGCCGGCCTGCGCCACCTGGGCTTTCTTGTCGCTGGCGTCGCCCAGCTTCGCGGTGAGCGTCTCGCGCTGGCCCTGGCGCCAGACCTCCAGCGCCATCTGGCTACCCGGGATGGACTGGCCGATCAGCGCCGGCAGGTCGCCCGAGGCCACAATGCGCTGGCCGTTGGCCTGGCGGATCACGTCGCCCGGCTTCAGGCCCGCCTTGTCGGCCGGGCCACCGGGCTCCACGCTGGCGACCAGCGCACCTTCGGGCCGGTCGAGCTTGAAGGAGTCGGCCAAGGCCTGGTTCACCTCCTGCACCGTCACGCCCAGGCGAGCGTGGCTGGCCTTGCCGGTGGCCACGATCTGGTCCTTGACCTGCGTGACCAGCTCGATGGGAATGGCGAACGACAGGCCCTGGTAGCCGCCGGACTGGCTGTAGATCTGCGAGTTGATGCCCACCACCTCACCGCGGCCGTTGAACAGCGGCCCGCCCGAGTTGCCCGGGTTCACCGCCACGTCGGTCTGGATGAAGGGCACGAAGCTGTCGTCGGGCAGCGAGCGGCCCTTGGCGCTGACCACGCCCGCGGTCACGCTGTTCTCGAAGCCAAAGGGCGAGCCGATGGCCAGCACCCACTCGCCCACCTTGAGGTCGCGCGCACTGCCCAGCGGCACGGTGGGCAGGTCCTTGGCGTCGATCCTCAACACGGCCACGTCGGTCTTCGGGTCCGAGCCCAGCACCTTGGCCTTGAACTCGCGCCGGTCGGTGAGCTTGACGATGACTTCGCTGGCGTCGCGCACCACGTGGGCGTTGGTGAGGATCAGGCCGTCGGCGCTGATGATGAAGCCCGAGCCCTGACCGTGCACCGGGGTGTCGCGCTGGTCGGGCATGCCACCGCCTGGGCCCTGGAAACGGCGGAAGAATTCAAAGAACGGATCGTTGGGGTCGATGCCGGGCGGCAAGCCGCGCGCCGCAGCGGCCTCTTCGCCCTCGGCGGAGGCATGGCGCACACCACTGACACTGATGTTGACCACGGCCGGTCCGTAGCGCTCGGTGATCTTTGAAAAATCGGGCGCGCCCTGCGGGCTGGCCGGCAGGGCGGCGCTGCTGCTGGCCACCGTCGCGCTGACAGGCGCCTCGGCCCGCGCGAGGCCACCGACCACATAGGTAGCCCCGGCGCCGCCCAGCACACCAGCGGTGAGCAGGGCCAGCACGAGGCGGGCGGGTGTGAGGTTTCGGGTGTTCATGTGTGCTCCTTGTGAAGCCATGGGTTGGACATGGCTTCACTGTCGAAGCAGACACTTAGACCGGGCTTAAGGACCACTGCGGGCGGGGTCTTGGCCGATCACTGTGTGTGGAACATCGGTTTCGTTCGCGGCACCTCGCGGGTCAAGGCGTGCGCGGGCAGGCCGCAGCGCTTCAGTGAGGCGGTCGGTGCGATGCACCGACTTCCCTGCGATGCTCGCGGCCGTGGCCCGTCGCACAACTCGCTGCGTTCGCTGCGCTCTCTCCGCTCAGACAAGTGCGACGAGTCAGACAACGAAGCGCGCTGCGCGCGCGGCCACGGCCACTGCGCTTCTCGGCGCCTCACAGGCGCACTGCGGCCTGCCCGCACACGCCTTGGCCAACATGGTGTTGGCGCGCTACCGGTGGAGAGCCACTTCATTTCTTGCTGCGGCAGGCGCTGTCCGGTGGGGGCGATTTCTGGGGCGGCTGTGACCGCCAGCCTGGGGCCGGGCGCGCCAGTGCGCGCATCGTTTCTGACTCGCGGCCATTGTTTGAGCGGAGAGAGCGCAGCGAACGCAGCGAGTTTGGCCGCGCCGGCCCCAGGCTGGTGGGCACAGCGGAGTCGGCGCTTCAGCGCCGACCGACCCAGTATGAGCCCCCGCCGGGCGGCGCCTGCCGCAGCGCGCGAGGTGCTACGAACGCGAACCGCAGCACGACCAGCCCTTCACCCCAAAAAAGCAAAAGGCAAGACCTTAAAAAGCCTGACCCCAAGCCCCACTCACCCCATGGCGCCCGGGTGGAAGAGCACCCGCACACGCAGGCCACCCAGCGCCGGCGAGGTGTCCAGCTGCAGCGTGGCGCCGTGCAGATCGGCCACCGCCTTGACGATGGCCAGCCCCAGGCCACTACCCGCCGAGGCCGCATCCGGCACCCGGTAGAAGCGGTCCAGCACACGCTCGCGTTCGGCCTCGGGAATGCCCGGTCCGCTGTCTTCCACGCTGAGCTCTAGCGTGCCGGCACCGGCCCGCAGCGCCACATCGACCCGCCCGCCCGCCGGGGTGTACTTGACCGCGTTCTCCAGCAGGTTGCGCACCAGGATGCGCAGCGCCTCGGCGTGGCCGCTCACCCGCGCGGCGTCGGCCTGGGCCAGGCCGAGGTCGATGCTGCGCACCTGGGCCGCGGGCGCTATCTCGGCCACGGCCAGGCGCACCAGCTCGTCCAGCGCCACCGGCTCGGGCCGCACGCCCGAGGCCGCGCTGGCCTGCTGGCGCGCCAGCACCAGCAACTGCTCGATCAGCCGCGTGGCGCGGTCGATGCCCGAGCCCAGGCGCTCCAGCGCGCGCTCGCGGGTGATGTCGTCGGACGCCTTTTGCAGGCCCTGCACCTGCAGCTTGAGCGCGGCCAGCGGCGAGCGCAGTTCGTGCGCGGCGTCGGCCACGAAGCGCTGCTGCGCGTCAAAGGCCTGCGCCACGCGGCGCAGCAGGCCGTTGAACTCGTGCACCAGCGGGCGCACCTCGTCGGGCAGGTCGGTTTCGGTGAGCTCGGTCAGGTCGTCGGCCTGGCGCTGCGCCACCTGGCGCCGCGCGCGCGCCACCGGCGCCAGCGAGGTACTGACCACCCAGCCCACCAGCAGCATGAGCAGCGGCGCCAGCAGCAGGATCGGCACCGCCGTGCGCAGCGCGAGCGAACCGGCCATGCGTTGGCGCACCGCCAGGTCCTGCGCCACCTGGATCACGAAGCTGCGCGCCTGCACCGAAAACACGCGGTAGCGCGTGCCGTGCGCGAGCACGTCGGTGAAGCCCAACACCGCGCGCTGCGGCAGCTCGGCGCGCGCGGCCGACTCGAACACCAGCTCGCCATCGAGCGTCCAGATCTGCAGCACGAAGTCGAAGTCCTGCCCCTCGGCGGGCACGGGGATCACGCCGGTGACGAGGCCCTGCGGCAGGCCGGCGCGCAGCGACAGCGCGGTCTGCTGCATGTGGTAGTCAAAAATCTCGTCGGCCTCGGCCCGCGCGGCCCGCCAGGCCAGCCCCGCCTGCAACAGCGCGGTGGCCAGGATGGCCAGCAGCACGAACA
>Ga0156085_1163_pt1 | contig 28137 bp, 25 predicted proteins | sample RifCSPlowO2_02_FD_107738 | JGI IMG/M metagenome (GOLD analysis project Ga0156085, IMG submission 107738) | Burkholderiales bacterium RIFCSPLOWO2_02_FULL_67_64 | reverse complement strand
TCGCCGAACTGCTGAGCGACCGGCTCTCGCGCGACCTGATCCTGCGGGCCATGAGCGGCACGCCGGACGATTATGAGCTGTGACTCCCCCCGCGCCGCGCCTAAGGGCGCGTCACCCCCCAGGGGGCAACACCAGCGGCCTGGCGGAGCCAGTTCCGCGGTGTTCTGGCCGGGGCTACCTTGATCTCCGGACATTGATATGCCATTCCCAGTCCCTCACACCCCCGCCCTCACTTCCCGCCTGCCCAAGGTCGGCACGACCATCTTCACCGTCATGTCGGCGCTGGCGACCGAGACGGGTGCGGTCAACCTCGGCCAGGGTTTCCCGGACTTCGACTGCGACCCGGCGCTGGTGGATGCCGTTACGCAGGCCATGCGGGCCGGGCACAACCAGTACCCGCCCATGCCCGGCGTGCCGGCGCTGCGCCAGGCCGTGGCCGCCAAGATGCAGGCGCTGTACGGGCTGGCCTGTGACCCGAACACCGAGATCACGGTCACGGCGGGCGCCACCCAGGCCATCCTGACCGCCATCCTGGCCGTGGTGCACCCGGGCGACGAGGTGATCGTGCTCGAACCCTGTTACGACAGCTACGTGCCGAACATCGAGCTCGCGGGCGGCGTGGCGGTGCGCGTGCCGCTCACGCCGGGCAGCTTCCGGCCCGACTTCGACCGCATTGCCGCCGCGATCACGCCGCGCACCCGCGCACTGATGATCAACAGCCCGCACAACCCCAGCGGCATGGTCTGGAGCGCGGCCGACATGCAGCGCCTGCAGGATCTGCTGGCGCCCACCGATGTGCTGCTGATCAGCGACGAGGTCTACGAGCACATGGTGTTCGACGGCCAGCAGCACCAGAGCGCGGCGCGTTTCCCGGGCCTGGCGGAGCGTGCCTTCATCGTCAGCAGCTTCGGCAAGACCTACCACGTCACCGGCTGGAAGGTCGGCACCGTGGTGGCGCCCGCAGCGATGACGGCCGAATTCCGCAAGGTGCACCAGTTCAACGTGTTCACGGTGAACACGCCCATGCAGCACGCGCTGGCGACCTACATGGCCGACCCGGCGCCCTACCTGGAACTGTCGGCCTTCTACCAGCGCAAGCGCGACCTGTTCCGTGAAGGGCTGGCATCGACCCGGTTGCGTCTGCTGCCCGGTGAAGGCACCTATTTCCAGTGTGTGGACATCTCCGCCCTGGCCGTGCCCGAGCGCGAACTGCCCGAAGCCGAGTTCTGCCAGTGGCTCACGCGCGAGATCGGTGTGGCGGCGATCCCGCTCTCGGCCTTTTACGGTAACGGATTCGATCAGAAAGTGATCCGATTCTGTTTCGCGAAGAAAGACGACACGCTGCGCGAAGCACTCAAGCGGCTGGCACGGCTTTGAACGTGGCTTGAAATCCGCGCCCCGACGCAACGCCGTGTCGCTCAGCAGCGCACGGCGTTCTTGCAGAAGCGGTCCAGCTCGCGCACCGCGCTGCGCCCCGTCACCAGCTGACGCGCCTTCGGGCCGACCTCCAGGCTCAGCTTCATCTCGTACTTCTTGAAGAACTGGTCAAACAGCTCCCCGCCCAGGGTGCCGGTGGCGGTCAGGGTATCGAGCCGGGCATCGTGCTCCAGCAGCACCGCGCACAGGGGCTGTTCGGCCGGCCCCCTCATCACCCGGGCACCGCGCACCGGGTCGTACTGGCTGTGGTCGGCGCAGCAGTGGATCAGATCGTCGCCCTTGCTCGGCGTCTTCGGGTTCAGCGCGGCGCCCTTGCGAAAGCTGATGAAACTCAGCTCTCGGGTCGGGTACACCAACTGGTGGGCGCAGATGGCGGAAAACGCCACCAGGCTGCGCGCCGGGCCGACACCGCCGGGCCACTGGTAGGTCTGCTGGTCACGCGTGCGCAGCACCGTGGGCATGGCGTGCTTGCCCAGATCGAGCAGGAACACCGGCGTGGCCTCGAACGGGTAGTGAAACACGTAGTTGGTCTGGGCCTGGAGGCTGGCGGCCTTGAGCGGATCGCCGAACTCATCCACCAGCAGCACGCGACCGTAGGTCCGGGGTCGGGCATCCAGCGCCCAGGCGCCGCCGGTCAGGGTGGTGGCGAGTGCGCCGGTGCCCAGCGCACAGCCTTCCACGAACTTGCGTCGATCCATGAACAGTCCTCCATGAAACGACCGGCCCCGCCCCGGGGCCGGAACGCCCTGCAGTGAAGCGCATTCGGGAGCGCACTGTCAACCATGCCCCTGGCGCGGCATGGGCCAGGATTTCAGGCCCCGGGGTGCCATGGCGCCCGCTCCGGGCGCGTCGGCTCAGGTGTTCAGCTGCGCCCAGGCTTTGTCCAGCCGCTTCACGCTCACCGGTTGTGGCGTGCGCAACTCCTGCGCGAAGAAGCTCACGCGCAGCTCTTCGAGCAGCCAGCGCAGCTCCTGCAGGCGGGCGTCCTGCACGCCCTTGCGCTCGGCCACCATGCGCCAGAAGCGCTGGTCCTGCGGGCGCAGCTCGGCGAACTTGGCGGCGTCGCGCACCGGGTCGGCACGCAGCTTGTCCAGCCGAAGCTGCACGGCCTTGAGGTAACGCGGAAAGTGCTGCAGCTGCGCATAAGGCGTGGTCAGCAAGAAGCGTTTGGGCACCAGGCGCTGCAACTGCTGGCCGATGTCGGTCGCCACGTCGGCGGGCGGCCGGCTGTCTTTGAGCTTGCGCGCGGCGGCGGCGTATTCGGTGAGGATCAGGCCGGCGTTGCGGGCGATTTCGGAGGAAATCAGCGTCAAGCGGCCCCGGCCCTCGTCCACCCGCTTCTTGAACGCAGGCTCGTCGGTGGGCAGCGGATCGGCCAGGAAGGCGCGGTCCAGCGCGAGTTCGATGATCTGGCTGCGCAGCTCTTCCAGCGTGCCGCCGCCCGATCCGCTCTCCGTCTTGCCGACCTGCATGTAGGCCGTGGCCATGCTCATCAGGCCTGGCAGGTTCTTCTCCAGGTACTTCAGCGCGTCCCGGATCTGCAGCGCGAACAGGCGGCGCAGGCCTTCGCGGTGGCGCGCCATCGCGACCTCGGGCTCGTCGAACACCTCGATGCCGACCGCGTCGCCCAGATCCATCAGCGCGGGGAAACCGATCAGTGTCTGCCCGCCTTTGCGGATTTCCATCAGCTCGGGCAGCTCGCCGAAATCCCAGCTGGTGTGGCGCTGGGGGGCTGAGGTTTGCGCCGATGGCCGGGGTTTTTCTCCCTCGCCCTCCGGGAGAGGGTGAAGAAGCGTCAGCACCAGCCGATAGTGAACCCAGCTTGAGCTGCGCCAGTGCCTGAAACGCACCACGCGCCTGCCCACCCAGCTCGGCCTTGAGCGCGGCAAGGCTGCGACCCTGGCCGAGCTGGCGGCCGTGTTCGTCCACCACGCGCAGGTGCATGAAGTGGTGGGCGCTCAGCATGTCCCCCTTGATGTCGTTGCGCACGATGTCGAGTTGCGTCGCCTCGCGCACCAGTTTCAGCAGCGCGTCCATCAGGTTGCCCGCGCCGAACACCGCGGGCTCGGTGAGCGTGGCGGCGAAGCGCTCGGCCGTGGCCGGCAGCGGCACCAGGCGCGAGCGCGGGCGCTGGTGCAGGGTCTTGAGCAGCGCCAGCAGCTTGTCTTTCAGCATGCCGGGCACCAGCCAGTCGCAGCGGTCTTCACTGACCTGGTTGAGCGCAAAGATCGGCACCGTGACGCTCAAACCATCGCGCGGGTCGCCCGGCTCGTGCAGGTAGGTGCAGACGCAGTCCACACCGCCCAGGCGCAGCGTCTTGGGGAACGCCTGCGTGGTGATGCCGGCCGCCTCGTGGCGCATCAGCTCTTCTCTGGTCAACAGCAAGAGCTTGGGGTTGAGCTTCACAGCGCCCTGGTACCAGCGCTCGAAGCCCGCGCCGTTGCACACGTCGGCGGGCAGTTGCTGGTCGTAGAAGGCGTAGATCAGCTCGTCGTCCACCAGCACGTCCTGCCGGCGCGACTTGTGCTCCAGCTCCGCCACCTGCTTCACCAGCTTTTGGTTCGCGGCCAGGAACGGCAGGCGCGTCTCCCACTCACCCGCCACCAGTGCCTCGCGAATGAAGATCTCGCGCGCGCCCGCCGGGTCCACCCGGCCGTAGTCGGTGCGGCGGTTGTGATAGATCACCAGACCGTAGAGCGTGGCGCGCTCCAGCGCCGACACGCGCGCCGCCTTCTTCTCCCAGTGCGGGTCGAGCAACTGCTTCTTGATCAGGTGGCCGCCCACCTGTTCCAGCCAGGTCGGTTCGATCGCAGCGATGCCGCGGCCGAACAGGCGCGTGGTCTCCACCAGTTCGGCGCAGACGATCCAGCGGCCCGGCTTCTTGCTCAGGTTGGCACCCGGATGGCGGTAGAACTTGATGCCGCGCGCGCCCAGGTACCAGTCTTCGGTTTCGCTCTTCTGGCCGATGTTGCCCAGCAGGCCCGAGAGCATGGCCAGGTGCAGCTGCTCGTAGGAAGCGGGCTGGGTGTTGAGCTGCCACTTGTGTTCGGCCACCACCGTGTGCAGCTGGGTGTGGATGTCGCGCCATTCGCGCACGCGCCGCACGTTGATGAAGTTCTCGCGCAGCAGGTTTTCGTATTGGCGGTGACTGAGTTTGTGGTCTTTGCCATGGCCGCCCTTGGCATCGTCCAGCCACTTCCAGAGCTTGAGCGTGCCGCTGAACTCGCTCTTTTCGTCGTCGAACTTGGCGTGCGCCTGGTCGGCCTGGGCCTGCTTGTCCATGGGCCGGTCGCGCACGTCCTGCACGCTCAGGGCGGAGGCGATCACCATCACCTCGTCGAGCGCGCCGCGCTGCTGCGCTTCCAGGATCATGCGGCCCACCCGCGGATCGAGCGGCAGGCGCGAGAGCGTCTGGCCGATGGGTGTGAGCTCGTTGGCTTCGTCCACCGCGCCCAGCTCGGACAGCAACTGGTAGCCGTCCACGATGGCGCGCTTTTGCGGCGCTTCGATGAAGGCGAAGTCTTCCACCGCGCCCAGTCGGAGGGCCTTCATGCGCAGGATCACGCCCGCGAGCGAGCTGCGCAGGATTTCTGGGTCGGTGAACTTGGGGCGGCCGTTGAAGCCGGCCTCGTCGTACAGCCGGATGCAGATGCCGTCGGCCACGCGGCCGCAGCGGCCGGCGCGCTGGTTGGCCGCCGCCTGGCTGATGGGTTCCACCATCAGCTGCTCCACCTTCTGGCGAAAGCTGTAGCGCTTGACGCGCGCCGTTCCGGCGTCGATCACGTAGCGGATGCCTGGCACGGTGAGCGAAGTTTCGGCCACGTTGGTCGAGAGCACGATGCGCCGACCGCTGTGGTCCTGGAAAATGCGGTCCTGCTCGGCCTGCGAGAGCCGTGCGAACAGCGGCAGCACCTCGGCGTTGCGCAGCACCGGCTGGTGGCTGAGGTGCTTGCGCAGGTGGTCGGCCGCTTCGCGGATCTCGCGCTCGCCGGGCAGGAAAACGAGAATGTCGCCCCCCTGCGGGCCGCGCCAGAGCTCGTCCACCGCGTCGGTGATGGCGTTGTTCAGGTCGTAGTCGCGGCTTTCCTCGAACGGGCGCCAGCGCACCTCCACCGGGAAGGTGCGGCCCGAAACCATGAGCACCGGGGCCGGGCCCTTTTTTGAGGCGAAGTAATCGGCAAACCGTTGCGCGTCGATGGTGGCCGAGGTCACCACCACTTTCAGGTCGGGCCGGCGCGGCAACAGCTGGCGCAGGTAGCCGAGCAGGAAGTCGATGTTGAGGCTGCGTTCGTGCGCCTCGTCGATGATGATGGTGTCGTAGGCGCGCAGGTCGGGGTCGGTCTGTGTCTCGGCCAGCAGGATACCGTCGGTCATGAGCTTGACCGACGCATCCTTGGAGAGCCGGTCCTGGAAGCGGACCTTGAAGCCCACCACGTCGCCCAGCGGCGTCTTCAGCTCTTCGGCGATGCGCTTGGCCACGCTGGAGGCCGCGATGCGGCGCGGCTGGGTGTGGCCGATCAATTGCGGGCGCTGACCCGGTTTCGCGTTGAGCTTGCCGCGCCCCATCTGCAGCGCGATCTTGGGCAGTTGCGTGGTCTTGCCGGAACCGGTTTCGCCGCAGACGATGACCACCTGGTGCTCGCGCATGGCGGCCTCGATCTCGTCCCGGCGGGCGGAGACGGGCAGGGACTCGGGGAACTCAATGTGCAGCGGCGTGGAGGACAAGGGGGAACTTCAGTCAAAATCAGGCAACCGGCGATTATCCGCGCCGCGCCCACTGTCTGTCCGCTCCGCTGCCCATGTCCAACGTCTTCAACTTCACCTTCGTGCCCTGGTTCCGCTCGGTCGCGCCCTACATCCACAAGCTGCGTGGCAGCACAGTGGTGGTGGGTGTCGCCGGTGAGGCCATCGCGGCCGGCAAGCTGCCCCTGATCGCGCAGGACCTCGCACTGATCCAGAGCATGGGGGTGCAGATCGTGCTGGTGCATGGCTTTCGCCCGCAGGTGAACGAGCAGCTTCAGGCCAAAGGTCATGCCGCGAAGTACTCCCACGGCATGCGCATCACCGACTCCGTCGCGTTGGATTGCGCACAGGAAGCCGCGGGCCAGCTGCGCTACGAGATCGAGGCCGCCTTCAGCCAGGGCCTGCCCAACACCCCCATGGCCGGCGCCACGGTGCGCGTGATCTCGGGCAACTTCATCACCGCGCGCCCGGTGGGCCTGATCGATGGGGTGGACTTCATCCACTCCGGCCTGGTGCGCAAGGTGGACACCGAAGGCATCCAGCGCACGCTGGACATGGGCGCCATGGTGCTGCTCTCGCCCTTCGGCTTTTCACCCACCGGCGAGGCCTTCAACCTCACCATGGAAGACGTGGCCACCTCCATCGCCGTGGCGCTGCAGGCCGACAAGCTGATGTTCCTGACCGAGGTGCCCGGCATCCGCGTGGACGCGGCCGACCCGGAAAGCGAAATCGACACCGAGCTGCCGCTGGCCGACGCGAAAAAGATGCTCGCCGCCCTGCCGTCGCCTACACAGCCGACCGACACGGCCTTTTACCTGCAGCACTGCATCCGCGCCTGCGAAGGCGGCGTGGAGCGCAGCCACATCCTGCCGTTCGCGGTGGACGGCGCGCTGCTGCTGGAGATCTACACCCACGACGGCATCGGCACCATGGTGGTGGACGAAAAACTGGAGAGCGTGCGCGAGGCCACCATGGACGACGTGAGCGGCATCGTGGCGCTGATCGAACCGTTCGAGAAAGACGGCACCCTGGTCAAGCGCGACCGCACCGAGATCGAACGCGACGCCGGCAACTACACCATCATCGAGCACGACGGCGTGATCTTCGGCTGCGCCGCGCTCTACCCCTACCCCGAGGCCCGCACCGGCGAGATGGCCGCGCTCACCGTGTCGCCCGACACGCAGAGCCAGGGCGACGGCGAGCGCCTGCTCAAGCGCATCGAAACCCGCGCCAAGGCCCAGGGGCTGCAGAGCATCTTCGTGCTCACCACGCGCACCATGCACTGGTTCCTCAAGCGCGGCTTCGTGCAGGTCAACCCGGACTGGCTGCCCGAGGCGCGCAAGCGCAAATACAACTGGGACCGCAAGAGCCAGGTGCTGGTGAAAAAGCTGGGGTGACCGCCACAGCACGCGGCGGCCCGATCGGGCTGCCTGCGTGAGGCTTTCGTTGACTCAGGCGCTGGCGGGTGCGCGGCGCACCAGCAGCAGCACGGCCAGCAGCGCGATCAGCGAGAAGCAGAGAAACGACCAGTTGGCGATCGTCAGGCCCAGGAAGGTCCAGTCGATGGCCGAACAGTCACCGCTGCCCTTGAAGATCATGGGAATCGCCCGCTTGAGCGGAAACGATTCGATCATTCCGAAAAAGTCGCGCCCGCAGCTCAGTATCTCGGGCGGGTTCCACTGCAGCCAGCTCTGGCGCGCGGCCACGAAAGCCCCCGAAACCGCCAGCAAGCCCATCAAGCCGGCACCCACCGTGTGCGCGCCGCGACCGGGCAGCGCGGCCGCGACGGCGGCCACCAGCGCCACCAGCACCAGCGCATAACGCTGCACGATGCACATGGGGCAGGGCTCCAGCCCCACCACATGCTGCAGGTACAGGCCAAAAGCGAGCAGGCCGATGCACCCCAGGGCGATCAGCGCGAGCAGGCGGCGGGGAAAACGCTCGATGAGAGCGAGGGCTTGGGTCGGTAGAGCGGATGACAAATCGGTGTCCTTGCAGGAAAACGCGGGGCCTTGTGCGGAGAACGGCGAGTGTCGCTCCGTCCTTGAAACCCGACGCCCTGATGTGTTGCGCAGGAATCCGCGCCTCGATCAGGGGGTCGTGCCCGCGGGTTGATTGCACTCCACCGGCAAGAGTTCCGGCCGCGCGTTCAGAAGATTGAGCACAAGGGCGCAGTCTTCATCTCCTGGCGCGCCTGCCGGGCCCCACGCCCCGCCAACCGCGTTCAACTGCCAGCGAACGCGCGCTCGATCACGAAGGCACCGGGGCGGCTGGTGTTGCCTTCCTCGAAACCGTTCTTCTCGGCCAGGGCCTTGAGGTCGCGCAGCATTTCAGGGCTGCCGCAGATCATGATGCGGTCGTGCGCCGGGTCCAACCGGGGCAGACCCAGGTCTTTCGCCAAGGTACCGTTGTCCAGCAAATTCGGGATGCGCCCCTGGTGGATGAAGGGCTCGCGGGTGACGGTCGGGTAATACAGGAACTGCTTCTCGACCATTTCGCCCAGGAACTCGTCGTGCTTGAGCGTCTGGCTGAGGAACTCGCGGTAGGCCAGCTCCTTGACCTCGCGCACGCCGTGCACCAGCACCACCTGCTCGAAGCGCTCGTAGGTGTCGGGGTCGCGGATCACGCTCAGGAACGGCGCCAGCCCGGTGCCGGTGGCCAGCAGGTACAGGCGTTTGCCCGGCAGCAGGTAGTCGATCAGCAGGGTACCGGTGGGCTTGCGGCCGACGACGATGCTGTCGCCGACCTGGATGTGCTGCAGGCGCGAGGTCAGCGGGCCGTCGGGCACCTTGATGCTCAGGAACTCCAGGTGTTCGGCGTAGTTGGGGCTGGCGATGCTGTAGGCGCGCAGCAGCGGCTTGTCGTTCACCCGCAGGCCGATCATGGTGAAGTGACCGTTGGAGAAGCGCAGCGCCGGGTCGCGCGTGGTGGTGAAACTGAACAGGCGGTCGGTCCAGTGATGCACGCTCAGGACGCGCTCTTCAAGAAATGCACTCATGGGATCGTGTGACTCCGGGCAAAAGGAATACGAAACAAGCCATGAAAATGCCGGCCGACACCCAGGGCATCGGCCGGCAGCACATGACTGCAAGCGGTACGGGATCGGATCGAACGGGGGCGACACACCACCGCGGGGAAACGATCAACAAAACCTGTGGATTGTAAAACGCCCGCCAGGCGAACTCGGTACAAACCCGGATATGCCCTATTCCAGCGGTACGTACAGGCCCACCTTCATCGCGTCGATGACGACGTGCGTGGTCATGCGGAGTACCTGGGGCACGTCGGCCATCAGGCGGGCCGCGAGCGCGTCGTAGGCTTTCACGTCGCGCGCCACGACCACCATCATGATGTCGAAGCTGCCGGTCACGTAGTAGACCTGCTGGACCGCCGGTTCGGTCTGCGCCCACAGGCGAATGCGCGGCAGCGCCTCGTAGTTGTCCTTGATCTCCAGCCCGGCCAGGAAACTCATGGTGTGGCCCACCGCCTGCGGGTTCACCACCGCCACTTCGGCACTGATGGTTTTGTCCTGGCGCATGCGGCGCAGGCGCCGCTGGACGGCGGAAGCCGACAGGCCCACCGCCTCCGCGATGACCTCGGCATTGAGCTGGCAGTCCTTCTGGACCAGGTCCAGGATCTTCCGGTCAAAAACGTCCAGTTCGGTGTCCATGCGGCGATTCTAGGCACTGCGCCTGCGCGTCGCCGCCAAGCGGCAGCACCACCCGAATCGCCGCCATCCCGCGCGCCATGGGCTTTTTTTGCCGCCGGGCCGCAATCCAGGCGCGGATACTTGCCCCACTTTTTGCGCTGAAAAAAGACCTTCGGGCCGTGGCAGCACGCCACCCCCGTGGGTCCTGCACCCTCCCCCTTCTGTCCGTCGGTGGTCCGACCTTTTTCTGGAGATAACAACGTGAGCCGTTCCCTGTTGAGTTGCCTTCTGGCCGGTGTGATGTCCTTCGCCGGGGCCGCGCACGCCGAGGACGTGGTGCGCATCGGCACCCTGTCGGACTACGCGCCGTTCGAGTACCGCGACGCCAAGGGCGAACTCAAAGGCATGGAGATCGAGCTGGCCAAGACCATGTGCAAGCACATCCAGGCCAAGTGCGAATACGTGACGATGGACTTCGACGCCCTGATCCCGGCGCTCAAGGCCAGGAAGATCGACGCCGTGCTGGCCCAGATGTCGATCACCGACGAGCGCAAGAAGGTGGTGGACTTCACCGACCTGTTCACGCTGGCCCCGGTGCAGTATGTCGCCAAGGCCGGCTCGGGCATCACCGAGGACCCGGCCACGCTGCGCGGCAAGACGGTCGGCATCTACAGCGGCTCCAGCCACGAGACCTACCTGAAGAAGCGCCTGCCCAAGAGCCAGTCGGGCATCGCCATCAAGGCCTATCCCTCGCAAGACCCGATCTGGCTCGACCTGGAGGCCGGCCGCGTGCAGGCCGCGCTGACCGACACCACGGTGGCCCACGAGTGGCTGGAGAAAACCGGCAAGGCCAAGGGCTTCGCACTCGCAGGCAAGCCGCTGAACGACGTAGCCATGTTCGGCGAAGGCACCGGGATCGCCGTGCGCAAGGGCGACCCGCTGCGCGCGCGCCTGAACACCGCGATCAAACAGGTGCTGACGGACGGCAGCTTCGCGGCCGAGAACAAGAAGGTGTTTCCCTTCAGCATCGCGCCTGCGCTGAAGTAAGCTGGCGCCCCCCGGGACCAGGCCGTCCGGCAGGGTGGCCTGGTTTTCGTGTTTTTGCGGGATGGTGAATGGACGATTTGTGGCTGTACGCCGGTCAGTTGCTGGAGGGTGCGTGGGTCACCGTCCAACTGGCCCTGTCTTCGCTGTTGGTGGGTCTGGCCCTCGGGCTGGTGCTGGCGGCCGGCAGCCTGAGCGGTCGCGCGCTGCTGCGCCGCGCCGTGCGGCTGTGCACGGGCCTGCTGCGCGGCATTCCCGAGTTCCTGATCGTGCTGGTCTGTTACTTCGGGCTGTCCAACCTGATCAACAACCACTTCGATGGCGCGGTGGAGATCAGCCCGTTTGCCGCAGGCGTCTTCGCCCTGTCCATTGTGTTCGCGGCCTACGCCAGCGAGGTGTTTCGCGGCAGCTTCGCGGCCATCCCCCGGGGGCAGATCGAAGCGGCGCAGGCCTTCGGGCTCACGTCCACCCAGACCTTCTTCGCCGTGCGGCTGCCCCAGGCCTGGCGCATCGCCCTGCCCAGCCTCGGCAACCTGTGGCAGTCGCTGCTGAAGGACACCTCGCTGGTGTCGGTGGTCGGGCTGGAAGACCTGCTCAAGAAGTCCAACATGGCGGCCCAGGCCACGCACCAGCCGTTCCTGTTCTTCCTGGCGGCCGCGGCCGTGTACTTCGTGTTCCTGCACGCCTCACAACCGGTCTTTGCCTGGCTGGAGCGCCGGGCCGGGCGGGGCTTTGAAGCGAGGGCGGCATGAACTTCGCCCCCATCGAAGCGTGGCTGGAGCTGCCCGCCGACAGCGTGCTGGAGGCGTGGGAAGGTCTGGTGATCACCCTGCAGCTGCTGTGCGGCTCGGTGCTGCTGGCCTTTGCGCTCGCGCTGCCGCTGGCGCTCGCGGCCACCTCGGGCAAGGCCTGGCCGGCGCGGCTGGCGCGCGGCTACAACGCGGCGTTTCGCGGCACGCCCCTGCTGGTGCAGCTGTTCATCCTGTACTACGGGGTGAGCCAGTTCGAAGCCGTGCGCCACTCGCCCGCCTGGTGGCTGCTGGAAGACGCGTTCTATTGCGGCCTGCTCGCGCTGAGCCTGAACCTGGCGGCCTACATGGCCGAAGACCTGCGGGCCGGCATTCTGGCGGTGCCCCTCGGCGAAAAGGAAGCCGCCCTGGCCATGGGCATGAGCCCGTTCCAGTGCTACCGCTGGATCGTGCTGCCCGCGGCCTGGCGGATCGCCACGCCGGCCCTGGGCAACGAGGTGATCGCCCAGCTCAAGGCCACGGCCCTGGTGAGCACCATCACCGTGCTCGACCTCACCGGTGTCGCGCGCCGGCTGTCGAACGCCTCGTACACCACCGATGCGCTGGTGATGGCCGGGGTCGTCTACGCGGCCATCACGCTGGTGGTGGTGCTGGCCGTGCGCCGGATCGAGCGGCGCTTCGGCCCGGCCGGCCGCCGGTAGCCGGCCCGCGCGGGCCCGGGCGAGGACGCCGTTTTCAGGCAATTCCACCGTTTCTTCGCGGCCCGAAACCCGGCCCCGTGGCTACGCTCCAAGAACGTGTTCCATCCCTCCTCCCGACCCATGACGCCCACCCCTGAACCCACGTCCCCCCTGCAAACCGCGCTGGCCGAACAGGGCCTGTTCGTGCTCGATGGCGCGCTGGCCACCGAACTGGAACGCCGTGGCGCCGATCTGCTGGACCCGCTGTGGTCCGCCAAGCTGCTGATCGAACAGCCCGACCTGATCCGGCAGGTGCACCTGGACTACTTCCTCGCTGGCGCCGACGTGGCCACCACCGCCAGCTACCAGGCGACGTTTGAGGCCTTCGCACGGCGCGGCCTGAGCCACGACCAGGCGGCCGACCTGATGCGGCGCTCGGTGAGCCTGGCCTGCGAGGCCCGGGACGCCTTCTGGGCCGAGCCCGCCCACCGCGTGGGCCGCCGCCGGCCCCTGGTGGCGGCGTCCATCGGGCCCTACGGCGCCATGCTGGCCGACGGCTCCGAGTACCGGGGCTACCAGGGCATCTCGCGCCAGGCGCTGGCCGACTTCCACCGGCCGCGCCTGCAGGTGCTGGCCCACGCGGGCGCCGATCTGCTGGCCTGCGAAACGATTCCCTGCCTCGATGAAGCGCTGGCGATCGCGGGCCTGCTGCCAGAGTTTCCCGGCGTGCAGGCCTGGCTCAGCTTTTCCTGCCGGGACGGCGCGCACAACAGCCAGGGCGAGCCCTTCGCCGACTGCGTGGCGCAACTCGACGCCCTGCCCCAGATCGCCGCCGTTGGCGTGAACTGCACCGCACCCGAGTTCATTGAATCGCTGGTGGCGCTGGCCCGTTCGCGCACCACCAAGCCCATCGTGGTCTACCCCAACTCCGGGGAACACTACGATGCGGTCGACAAGGTCTGGCACGGCGAAGGCCGAGCCCACGACTTCGCCGCCCAGGCCATGCGCTGGCACGGCCGTGGTGCGCGGCTCATCGGTGGCTGCTGCCGCACGGGCCCGGACGACATCCGCGCCATCAAACAGGCCGCCGTGGCCTGCGGTGCGTTGATCGAAGCCAGCGCGACCCGCTGAGCGGCGCACGGGACCTTGAGCAAGATCAGGAACTGCGGCGCAAAAGCGCTCAGACCCGACCCTGCCAGGGCCGCGGTGAACAAACGTTGATAAAGTGTCGGGGTGCTTGCATGACATTTTTCTCCGTTGGATGAACGAGCAACGGAGCGGATCATGGGAGCGAGGGGTGACAGCTGGAACGAAGACGTTTCTCGGTTGTTGATCACCCAAACACCTGTACCCAATTCCCAAGGACATCAACATGGCACGCACCGTCAACTGCATCAAGCTCGGCAAGGAAGCCGAGGGCCTGGACTTTCCGCCCTACCCCGGTGAACTGGGCAAGCGCCTGTACGAAAACGTGAGCAAGGAAGCCTGGGCCGCCTGGCTCAAGCACCAGACCATGCTGCTCAACGAAAACCGCCTGAACCTGGCCGACGCACGCGCTCGCCAGTACCTGGCGCGGCAGATGGAAAAGCACTTCTTTGGCGAAGGCGCCGACGCAGCCGCTGGCTACGTTCCCCCGTCCGACGCGGCTTGAGGCCCGCGACACGCCTGAAATCGCACCCGCCTGCGGGTTTCCCCCTTGACTGAAACCGTTCGCCACGCGCTGGTGATCGGCGCCGGCTTGGCCGGCGCCGCGCTGTGCGCAGCCCTGGCCCGACGCGGCTGGCGCGTCACCCTGCTGGACGCAGCCAGCGGCCCGGCGCAGGCCGCGTCGGCCTTGCCCGTGGGCATGCTGAGCCCCCACGTGACCCGTGCACCCACGCCGCTGTCGCGCCTGTGCGAGCTGGGTGTGCCCGACATGCGCGCCGAACTGGAGCGGTTGGTGCCACAGGGCCGTGGCTGGCAGGCCTGCGAGGTGGACAACCTCGGGCACGACCCCGGGCGCTGGCCCGCTGCGCTGGTACGCCCTGCGGCGCTGGTGCAAGCCTGGCTGGAGGAAACCCGGCGCCTGGGCGCGCTCACCGCCCGGTGGAACGCCCAGGTGACCGGGCTGCGCCGGGTGCCCGGGGCGAACCACGACACATCGGACTCCGAGCCTGCCGACTGGCAGGCGCTGGACGCCAGCGGCCAGGTATTGGCCCAGGCGCCGGTGGTGGTGGTCGCTGCGGCGTTTGGCAGCTTCGCCCTGCTGACGGCGTCGGCCGACCTGATGAACGCCGACGCCCTGCCGCTGCGCCCGGTCAAGGGGCAGATGAGCCTGGCCGCCCTGCACGACGCACCACTGGCCGAACGCCCGCAGCGCGACAACGGCGTGTTCGTGCCGGTGTACGAAGACAGTGGGCTGCCCCCACAGTGGCCCGCGCGGATCTGGGCCATGGGATCGACCTACGAACGCGGCGACAACAGCAGCCACCTGAGCGACGCGGCCCACGAGCGCAATGCCCAAAGCCTGCAGTCGATCAACGCGGCGGCCGCGCAGCGTCTGCGCGAAGCGCAGGCCGGCACTGAACTGATGGGATGGGCGCAGGTGCGCTGCGCCTCGCTGGACCGGCTGCCCGTGATGGGGGCGGTGCCCCAACTGGACGCGCTGCAAGCCCGGATGGCGCAGGCCGGTGCACGGCGTGGCCGTGTCCCGCTGGCCGACACACCGCGCTGGCCGGGTCTGTTCGTGCTGAGCGCCCTGGGCTCGCGTGGGCTGACCCTGTCGCACTGGTGTGCCACACGGCTGGCGGCGCAGATCGACGCAAGCCAGGCGGAACTGCCCCCGGTGGACGAAGACCTGCTCAAGGCGCTCGACCCAGCCCGCTTTGCCTGGCGGCAGGCGCGCCGACAAGCCGCCTGAAGACCGGCTTCCCCCTGGCGGCGTCTAGAGCCGTTCCACCCACTGCGAGAATTCGCGGGGTTGCAGGGGCCGCGCCAGCAGCGCATGGATGCCAGCCCGCCGGGTATCGCGCTTGACCCGGTGGCGGCTCCACCAGGTGGCCAGCGGGCTGGCGTGTTCACTGATCCCCATGACCAGCGCCTGGGGGTTCTTGTCCGCAAACAGCCGCGCCAGCGCCCACACGTCGAGTTGATGCTCGTCCAGGTTGAAGACCCCGCAGCTGTAGCGATTGCGCCGCAACAACGCCACCGCCGTTTCGGTGCTGCTGACCTCGTCGGCCTCGGCCACACCCGCTTGGGCCAGCCGCGAGCACAGGTGCTTGCGTTCCTGCGGGTCCATTCCCACCAGGAGCGCGCGCTTGGCCGTCGGCACCGGTTCGTCCAGCTCGACGTCCAGCGGCGCCGGTGAGCTGACGTCCAGATCGAGATACCCGGAATCCGCCTGCCGGGCGGCAAACACCGCGTCCAGGTCGTTGAGCACGCTGGCCCATTGGATCGGGCGCTGCAACACCCGCCAGGCATGTACCGGCGCGCCGGGGCCGACCCAGATCAGGCGCTGACCAGGCGGCATCTCCTTGGCGTGGGACAGCACGGCCTCGGCGCTCTCGCCGTCCACCAGTGCCACGTCGGCGATCCGGTTGGCCTCCGGGGACGCCTCGGCACCGGGGGCGATGAGTGGAACCCAGGGCGCATAGGACAGATCACGCTCTTCCGACAAGCGAAACACGGTGTTGAGGGCGTGCCGCTCCACGTCGGAGAAGCCGACCACGCTCACAAAGATGCGTTGCTTGTGCATGGCGCCCATGTTACGCCGGAGCACAAACGGCTTGCACCAGAAAGAACCGGGTTCGCATGGCCTTGAAAATGTGTTTACGGTCCCCTTTGGGGCCTGTCCCACATCGCGACCCTTTTCCTTATTCCAATCAGGAATATATGAAGAACGAAAAAATCGTTTGCAATATAAGCGAGCAACCTTAAAGTCGCGCCCATGCCCGAATTCGCCATCATCTTTGCCGGCTTTGCCGTGGGACTCATCGTCGGATTGACCGGCGTGGGCGGCGGCTCGCTGATGACGCCGATCCTGATCTTCTTCTTCGGGATCAAGCCCTACCTGGCCGTGGGCACCGACCTGCTGTTCGCCGCCGTCACAAAAGCCGGCGGCACGCTGAGTCTGGCGCGCCAGCGCCTGGTGCCCTGGCGGGTGGTGGGCCAGCTTTGCGCGGGCAGCCTGCCGGCCGCCCTGATCACCTTGACGGTGTTGCACCGCCTCGGGCCGGCCAGCCACACGGTGCAGTCGCTCATGACCAACACCCTGGGTATTGCCCTGCTGCTGACCGCAGCCGCCATGTTCTACAAGGCCGCCCGCGGCAAGCAACTGCCGCGCAACCTGCCCGAAGGCCAGTTGCAGAATGCCACGCACGCGCGCCACTGGAGCCTGCCGGTGCTGTTCGGCGCCGTTATCGGCACCCTGGTCACGCTCACCTCGGTGGGCGCCGGTGCCATCGGTGTCTCGGTGCTGCTGATCCTGTTCCCGCTGCTGCCGCTGCCGCGCATCGTGGCGGCCGACATCGCCTACGCCGTGCCCCTCACGCTGGTGGCCGGCCTGGGCCACGCCAGCCTGGGTTCGGTGGACTGGCCGCTGCTGGCCCAGCTGCTGGCCGGATCGTTGCCCGGCATCTGGCTCGGCACCCGCCTGATGCGCCACACCCCTGAGCGCCTGGTGCGCTCGGTGCTCTCGCTGCTGCTGGCCTACGCCGGCACCAAGCTGATCGCTTTCTGATACCCATATCCCACGAAGCCCATGTACCAGTATTCCGACTTTGACCGCCAGTTCGTCCAGCAGCGCGCCGCCCAGTTCCGCGATCAACTCGAACGCGCAGAGGCTGGCACGCTCGGAGGCGACGAGTTCAAGCCGCTGCGGCTGCAGAACGGCTGGTACATCCAGCGCTTCGCGCCCATGCTGCGCGTGGCAGTGCCTTATGGCGAAATCTCCAGCGCCCAGCTGCGTGTGCTGGCGAAGATCGCCCGCGACTACGACCACAAGGAAGACCACGACGTGTCCAAGGCCAACGCGGCCCTGGCCGACGTGCCCACCCTGCCCGACCGCTGCGGCCACTTCACCACGCGCCAGAACGTGCAGTACAACTGGATTCCCCTGCACCGCGCGGCCGACGTGATGGACCTGCTGGCCAGTGTGAACATGCACGGCATCCAGACCAGCGGCAACTGCATCCGCAACATCACCACCGACGCGCTCGCCGGCATCGCCGTGGACGAGGTGGCCGACCCGCGCCCCTTCGCCGAGATCATGCGCCAGTGGAGCACGCTGCATCCCGAGTTCGCCTTCCTGCCACGCAAGTTCAAGATCGCCATCACCGGCGCCCGCGAAGACCGCGCCGCCACACCCTGGCACGACGTCGGCCTGCGCCTCTTGCGCAACGTGGACGGCGACCTGGGCTTCCAGGTGCGCGTGGGCGGTGGCATGGGCCGCACGCCGATCATCGGCACCGTGGTCCGCGAGTTCCTGCCCTGGAACCAGATCCTCAACTACCTCGAAGCCGTGGTGCGCGCCTACAACCGCTTTGGCCGCCGCGACAACATCTACAAGGCCCGCATCAAGATCCTGGTGAAAGCCGAGGGCCAGGCCTTCACCGACCAGGTCGAAGCCGAGTACAGCGACATCATCGAAAAAGACGGCGCGCCCCACACCATCACCCAGGCCGAACTGGACCGCGTGAGCGCCTTCTTCGTGCAGCCCGAGCTGCGCTGCGACCGCAAGAGCGCCGACGCCAAGATCGCGCACATCCTCAAGGCCGCGGCCGAAGACGACGTGGAGTTCAGCCGCTGGCTCACGCAGAACGTGAAGCCGCACCAGAACCCCGATCTGCGCGCCGTTACGCTGTCGTTCAAGCGTCTGGGCTCGGCCCCAGGCGATGCCAGCGCGGAGCAACTGGAACGAGCCGCCGACCTGGCCGACCGCTTCTCGGCCGGCGAAGCCCGCGTGACGCACGAACAGAACCTGCTGCTGCCCTGGGTCAGTTGCGACCAGTTGCCCGAGCTGTGGCGCGAAGCGCGCCGCCTGGGCCTGGCCAAGCCCAACATCGGTCTGCTGAGCGACATGATCGCCTGCCCCGGCGGCGACTTCTGCGACCTGGCCAACGCCCGCTCGCTGCCCATCGCCCAGGCCCTGCTGGCGCGCTACCAGGATCTGGACGAGCTGCACGATCTGGGCGAGATCGACCTGCACATCAGCGGCTGCATCAACAGCTGCGGCCACCACCACAGCGGCCACATCGGCATCCTCGGCGTCGACAAGGACGGCCAGGAGTGGTACCAGGTCACCCTGGGCGGCTCGGACGGCACACGCCTGTCGGGCGAGGCCACGCCGGGCAAGGTGATCGGCCCGTCTTTTGCCGCCAATGAAATGACGGACGTGATCGAGGCCCTGCTCACCACCTACCGCGCGGAGCGCCAGTCGGGCGAAACCTTCGTCCAGACCGTCAAGCGCGTCGGTATCGACCCCTTCAAGACCGCCGCCAACGCGGTGCGCGTGGCCACCGCCCGCACACCCGTTGCCGCCTGAGCCCAGCATCCGAGACCCGCATGAAACCCACGCTCCAACTCTTCAAGGCACAGACCTTCGTCGCCGACGAGGCCAACACCCTGACGCTGGCCAACGACGCCGATCCGCGCGACGCCGATCTGAACGGCATCACCACCGTCGTGCTGCAGTTCCCCAAGTTCGCTGACGGCCGCGCCTTCAGCCAGGCCTTCCTGCTGCGCCGCCGCCTCGGCTTCACTGGCGAGATCCGCGCCACCGGCGACGTGCTGATCGACCAACTGGCGCAGATGCAGCGCAGCGGCTTCTCGCAAGCCGTGTTGCGCGACGACCAGGACCTGGAACACGGTCGCAAGCTGCTGGCCCACTACCCCGCCTTCTACCAGGGCGATGCGGTGGACACGCAACCGCACTTTGCCGTCGCGGCCTGAACGGAGCACACCACATGATTTCCAACGACATCGCACGCGTCAACGCTGAACTCGGCCGCAACGCGCCCGAACTGGTGAACTGGGCCCTGGGCCTGGGACAGCCCGCCATCGTCACCACCAACTTCCGCCCTTTCGAGGCCGTCATCCTGCATCTGGTCACGCGCGTGAAGCCCGATGTGCCGGTCATCTGGATGGACAACGGCTACAACACCGAAGCCACCTACCGCTTCGCCGACGAAGTGACCCGGCAACTCCAGCTGAACCTGCGCATCTATCTGCCGCGCCGCTCGCGCGCGCACCGCGAGGCGGTGGACGGAACGGCACCTGCGCTGGACGACCCGCGCCATGCCGCCTTCACAGAGGAAGTCAAGCTGGAGCCCTTTGCCCGCGCCCTGCGCGAGACGGCGCCCAAGGTCTGGTTCACCGCGCTGCGGGCCACCGACACCGCGGTGCGCGCCCAGATGGACCCGGTGAGCATCAACCCCGACGGCCTGATCAAGGTCGCGCCGCTGCTGCACTGGTCTTCCAAAGACCTGTACCAATACTGCGAAGCCCACGGCCTGCCCAACAACTTCGACTACGTGGACCCGACCAAGGGCGAAGACAACCGCGAGTGCGGCCTGCACCTGGCCCACTGATCAGGACACAAGAACCATCATGAACGCCCGTACCGAATCTGCCGTGCTGCAATCCGCCGAACACCACCTGAGCAACGCCCACCTCGACGCGCTCGAAGAGGAAACCATCTTCATCCTGCGTGAGGTGGCCGCCGCTTTCGAGCGCCCCACCCTGTTGTTCTCGGGCGGCAAGGACTCCTTGGTGATGCTGCGCTGCGCCGAAAAAGCCTTTGGTGTCGGCCGCATTCCCTACCCGCTGCTGATGATCGACACCGGTCACAACTTCCCCGAAGTGACCGACTTCCGCGACCGCCGTGCCGCCGAGCTGCAGGCCGAGCTGATCGTGCGCAACGTCGAGGACTCCATGAAGCGCGGCACCGTGCGCCTGGCCCACCCGGGCGAGAGCCGCAACGTGCACCAGTCGGTCACCCTGCTCGAAGCGATCGAAGAATTCCGCTTCGACGCGCTGATCGGCGGTGCCCGCCGCGACGAAGAAAAGGCCCGAGCCAAGGAGCGCATCTTTTCCCACCGCGACAGCTTCGGCCAGTGGCAGCCCAAGGCCCAGCGGCCCGAGTTGTGGACGCTTTTCAACACCCGCCTGGCCCCGGGCGAACACTTCCGCGTGTTCCCCATCAGCAACTGGACCGAGCTGGACGTGTGGCAGTACATCGAGCGCGAAAACATCGCCCTGCCTTCCATCTACTACACGCACAAACGCGAAGTGGTGGACCGCCGCGGCCTGCTGGTCCCCGTGACCGAGTTGACCCCGCCGAAAGACGGCGAAACGGTGCAGGTGCGCGACGTGCGTTTCCGTACCGTGGGCGACATCACCTGCACCTGCCCGGTGGAGAGCCTGGCCGCCACGGCCGGCGACATCGTCATCGAGACGCTGGCCGCCGACGTGAGCGAACGTGGCGCGACGCGCATGGACGACAAGACGTCGGACGCTTCGATGGAGAAACGGAAAAAAGACGGGTATTTCTGATCCACCCCCGCGCCGCGCCTAAAGGCGCGTCACCCCCTCAAGGGGGCGGCGCTAACGGCCCGGCAAAGCCGGTTCCGCGGCGCCCTTGGATGGGGACACTTCCTCCGGCTGCATTGCTTATTCGCAACGAAATTGATATGAACACCAACACCTCCGTTCGGGCTGAGCCTGTCGAAGCCCTCGCACAAGACACCCGCCCCGCCCTGAAGTTCATCACCTGCGGTTCGGTGGACGATGGCAAGAGCACGCTGATCGGCCGCCTGCTGGTGGACAGCAAAGCCGTGCTGCAGGACCACCTGGCCGGTGTGCAGCGCCAGGGCGAGACCGACCTCGCGCTGCTGACCGACGGCCTGTCGGCCGAGCGCGAGCAGGGCATCACCATCGACGTGGCCTACCGCTACTTCAACACCGAAACCCGCAAGTTCATCATCGGCGACGCGCCGGGCCATGAGCAGTACACGCGCAACATGGTGACCGCCGCCTCTGCTGCCGATGCGGCCGTGGTGCTGGTCGATGCCACCAAACTCGACTGGCAGGACGCCGGTCTCAAACTCCTGGTGCAGACCCGTCGCCACTCGCTGCTGCTCAAGCTGCTGCGCGTGCCATCCATCGTGTTCGCGGTCAACAAGCTCGACGCCGTTGCCGACAGCGCGCTCGCGTTCGCCCACATCAGCGCCGCGCTGACCGCATTCGCGGCCGACGCCGACATCACCGTCACGGCCACCGTGCCGGTCTCGGCGCTCAAAGGCTGGAACGTGGTGGACCCCGCGTCCGACGCCGCCTGGTGTGGCTACAACGGACCCACGCTGCTGGACATCCTGGAACACCTGCCGGTGACCGCGGCCGACACCGCGCTGCCGTTCGCGTTCCCGGTGCAGTGGGTCGAGAAGTTCTCGTCGTCTTCCAACACCAGCCAGGGCCGCCGCGTCTTCTGGGGCCGCGTGGCCACCGGCGGTGTGATGCCCGGCCAGCCCGTCAGGGTGATGCCCAGTGGGCAGACCGCCACCGTGGCCCAGGTGCTCAACCATGCGCGCAACCCGAAGAACGTGCAGGCGGGTCACAGCGCCGGCATCGTGCTGGATCGCGAGGTCGACGTGTCGCGTGGCGACTGGCTGCTCGCCGCCGACGGCGAAGGCGCTGCGCTCGAAGCCAGCCGCGAGATCCGCGCCACCGTGGCCTGGATGGACGACGAGACCCTGGTCGCTGGCCGCGTCTACTGGGCGCTGCACGGCCACCGTTGGGTCAAGGCCAAGGTCAGTCGCATCGTGCACAAGCTCGACATCAACACCCTGGCCGAGGAAGATGCGACCCAGTTGGAACCCAACGCCATCGGCCACATCGAACTGACCCTGCAGGAACCCCTCGTCACCCTGCCCTTTGCCCAGTCGCGTGCGCTCGGTTCGCTGGTCCTGGTGGACACGGCCAGCCACAAGACCTCGGGCGCTTTGCTGGTGAACTGACCCGGTTCCGCCACTGTTAACTTATGTCAAGGCAAGGGACTTGACCAGGCCTTAACCTCTGGGAAACCCTAAAATCCAGGGTTTACCGTTATCTCACCATCACCATGACCCACGTCGTCACCGAATCCTGCATCCGCTGCAAATACACCGATTGTGTGGATGTCTGCCCTGTGGACTGTTTTCGCGAAGGTCCGAACTTTCTGACCATCGATCCCGACGAGTGCATCGACTGCGCAGTGTGCATTCCGGAATGCCCGGTGAGTGCCATCTACGCGGAAGAGGATCTGCCGAAAGACCAGGTGCACATGACCGAACTCAATGCCGAACTGGCCCGGTTGCCAGGTTGGAAGAGCATCACCAAGCGCAAGGACCCGCTGCCCGATGCCGAGGAATGGAAAGACCGGACAGGCAAACTGCCTGAACTGTTGCGCTGAAGAATGGAACCCAAACTGAACCAAGAAGTGATGGCCACCGCTGCCGCGCACGACGGACCGATCGAAGCCGACGCCGTCATCGTCGGCGCGGGGCCAGTGGGCCTGTTCCAGGTGTTTGAACTGGGCCTGCTTGAAATCAAGGCGCACGTGATCGACTCGTTGGCCTACCCCGGTGGTCAACCGGTGGAGCTGTACCCCGACAAGCCCATCTACGACATCCCGGCGGTCCCGGTCTGCACCGGCCAGGAATTGACCGATGCCCTGCTCAAGCAGATCGAGCCTTTTGGCGCGACCTTCCACCTGGGCCAGGAAGTCACCACGGTTCAGAAGCAGGAAGACGGCCGTTTCTTCGTTGAGACGTCCAAGGGAACGAAATTCCTGACCAAGACCATCTTCATCGCCGCCGGTGTGGGCGCCTTCCAGCCCCGCACGCTCAAGGTCGATGGACTGGAACGTTTCGAAGGTTCGCAGCTTTTCTACCGCGTGAAGAACCCAGCCGACTTCGCCGGCAAAAACCTCGTCGTGGTCGGCGGTGGCGACTCGGCACTCGACTGGACGCTGAACTTCGCGGCTGAGGGTCCGAACAAGGCCGAGAGCGTGATCCTGATCCACCGCCGCGACGGATTCAAGGCCGCCCCGGCCAATGTGGCCAAGATGAAAGAGCTGTGCGAGGCCTACGAGATGCAGTTCATCGTGGGCCAGGTCACGGGCTACGAAGAGAAAGACGGCAAGCTCACCGGCGTCAAGGTGACCGGTGCCGATGGCGTGACCCGCGTGGTGCCACTGGACGTGTTGCTGGTGTTCTTCGGTCTGAGCCCCAAACTCGGCCCGATTGCCGAATGGGGCCTGGAGATCGAGCGCAAACAGCTCGTGGTCGACACCGAGAAGTTTTCCACCAGCATCCCCGGTATCTTCGCCGTGGGCGATATCAATACCTACCCCGGCAAGAAGAAGCTCATCCTCTCGGGCTTCCACGAATGCGCGCTGGCGGCCTTTGGCGCGGTGCCGTTCATCTTCCCCGAGAAGAAGGTCTTCCTGCAGTACACCACCACGAGCCCGAAACTGCACAAGGTGCTGGGTGTCGAATCGCCTGTGTTTGACTGAGCCTCGCCATCGCTGGATGCGGCGACATTTTTTTGACAAAAATGCGCCTCCCTCGGAAAACGGCAAAAATCACACTATAATTTGAGGCTGTTCCCTGATAGCTCAGTCGGTAGAGCGACGGACTGTTAATCCGCAGGTCCCTGGTTCGAGTCCAGGTCGGGGAGCCAAGTAAATCAAGAGTCAGCAGGTTAGCGCCTGCTGACTCTTTTGCTTTCTGAACGCTCCGTGTCCGACCCGTGTCCGAAAAATTTTCGGTCCTATGCATGTGTCCGGAACACAACACGCCACCGGACGGAAAGTTCTCTCCCAACCCAAAGACGATGGGCGGGCATCACCTGGCGGCTCAGACGCAGTTCACCAGAGCGCAGAGTCTTTCAGGTTTCGACTGTCACTTTGCAAACGCCGCAAGTGAAACCAGCGAACCGAAAGAGCAACTACCGCCACAAGCACCGCAAAGCCAAGCACTGCTGCAGCAGATACGCTCCTGCCCAACAGGCCTTCTACTGCCTCGCGTAGTCCGAATAGCAAAGCAAGCAACGCCACACCCAGTACCGCATATCGCAGCGGTCGGTGCTTTGTTTTGCTGGCATTCAAGAACAGGGTGCGCATGGTGGGTGATGCCACCAGGGCATCACAGTTGACTCGATGCGATTGATTATGCAGATCGCCGCAGGTATCCCGTCGTGAACAGGCCGACGCCCACTGCTCTGCACGATTTGGACGCGAATCCAGCAACTGATTCATGCGCTCGCGCATCTACAGTGCAGTCATGGCCCCAAATGGAGGACGCCGTGCAGCACACACTACCCGAGTCGTCATCGGATCACCCGGACCTGGTATCGCCGGTCTTCTTGCGCATGCACGCCGTTGTGCGGATCACCGGCCTTGGTCGCTCGACGATCTACCGCCTGATAGCCAACCAGCGATTCCCGAACCCTGTGCGCCTAGGGCCACGTGCGGTGGCTTGGCGACGCACCGAGATCGATCAATGGAGTGATGCGCGCCCGATCGCCACTCACTGACGGAACAGGTCTGCGCCGAAAACGCCATGGGCCTGATCCACGCCCCCAACACCACGCCGTGGCAGTGCGGCGACCTGGTGATCCACGACGCAGATGCCAAGCGCATCGACATGCTGATGGTCGTGGTCAGCTGCAGCGCCGAAGGGGTGTACCGCACGCGCTACGTCTACCCATGGGCACAACCTCGTGTCTGGCGCCGCAAGATCTGGCAGAACACGATCGCTTCACTGCATGATCCCGCGCGGTTCGGGATCAACGTCCCGCGCCTTGCGCTCAATGCGGCAGTGCCAGCTTCAGTACCCAGCCCACCACCATCAGCGCCACTGCAATGCGGCCCCACCGCCAGGTCGTGAACCAGTATCGGTGGTTGAGCCAGATGGCTCGGTGAAGGCGCCCCAAAGCAAACAGCACGGCCAATGCCAGGACCATGGGGCCAACGATGCCCACAGGCTGTGGTGCGAGTTGGATCAGCAGCACAGCCATCAGCGGCCACGCCACAGCGTCAATAGCGGCAAGCCACCGACGACCCGACCAGTAACGTGCATCCGGGCGAGGTTCACGAGCGACAAGTAACCACATACCACCTCCATCGGTGAAAAAGTGCCGAACTTCATCGGCTGGACCGCGTCGAGCGGTGGCCTTGCGGGCCGCCCAAGTCCCAACAAAAAAGCTTGCCACATCGAACCTGTCGGTTCAGTTCGCACGGCAACTTCTTGTAAAAAATGTGTAGCGCTCCGCCCAGCTCTTCGACGGTTTGGACAACCAGGACCTCGTTCGATTCCCCTCTAAAAGCACTTGCCTCAATTTCCGAGGGAGCCGGTTCTGGCTTCATGCCCTCGGTGGAAGTGATGCAAACAGCAGTGCCCTGCCCCGCATACGTCGGTCGCCGTGCGAGCACCCATGCGCCAGACAGGGCGCGGGCGCAGGGGTTCCGTGGAATAAAAGGAAGGGGCCCGCCAGAGTGAAACGGCGGCGGGAAGGCGGCCGTTTATGCCGCGAAAGACCCTTGCGGCTGCGCTGTCGGCGCTAGGGTCTGCACAACAGGCGTTCGATGAAGGCGGATCAGATACATGCATCAATGCCAGCCATCGAGTGGACGGCACAACGTTCACAGGGCCGAACTGCCGCGACCCCACTCAACGTGGCTGCGCCCTTTCAATTCCCCAGAAGGGTCACCATCCAAGAAATCACTGGTAACCAATGAAATGCCCTCGATACACGCACGGTATGGACAGATTTGACAGCCGCCGCCGTAAATGGACGGTATCGGAAAAACACCGTTGCCGACCATTCGGGAGGGCGTCACATGCTGGACCGCGATCAGTTGGAAACGTTTGCCACGGTGATCGAGCAGCAGAGCTTTGAGCGCGCGGCCGCTGTGCTGAGCATTACGCGGGGTGCGGTGTCGCAACGCATCAAAGCACTGGAAGAATCCCTGTCCACGGTGCTGGTGGTGAGGGAGCGGCCGATTTCACCCACCCAGGCCGGCGAAATTGTCCTTCGGTATGTGAAGGCGTTGCGCGTTCTGGAAGGATCGGTGTTGCAGGCACTGGCTCCCACGCCCAAACCGCATGCACCCGTTCCCTTGGCTATCGCGGTCAACGCGGACTCGTTGGCCACCTGGTTCCCTGAAGTCCTGAGGGAGCTTTTATTGAGCCCACTCATCGCGCTCGAAGTAATTGCCGATGACCAGGACCACACCTCTGCCCTGCTGTCGCGGGGCGATGTCATTGGCTGCATTTCGACGGGTTCCAAACCGGCCGAAAGTTTTTCGGCCGAGTGGCTCGGTGCGATGGAATACCGGTGCTACGCCACGCCTGCATTCGCGCATACGTCATTTCCGGACGGCCTTACTGTTCCCGCCGTGCTGGCAGCACCTGCTGTGCTGTTCAACCGCAAAGACTCCCTGCACGACGACTTTCTCAAGCGCCGGTTTGGTTTTGCCATTGAGCGGTACGCCAAGCACTACCTGCCTTCGCCTGTAGCGTTGCTTGAGGGTGTTGCGATGGGGGCTGGCTACGGCCTGGTCCCAAGTTCGCAAGCCGCGCCCCTCGTGGCAGCGGGCCAGTTGGTGGACCTGTGCCCAGTCGAACGGGTGATGGTGGACCTGTATTGGCATCACTGGGACCTTGAGCCGCCGCTGGCCCGCGACATCAGTGCGCTGATTGTGCGAGTGGCTCAGATGAATCTGGACGCTTCTGCTGGCCCCGAAACGCAGGCGGGGAGCACCCCGATTTACTCAACCGTTCAAGGAATCAATCACGTTGCGGCTGCGCCGCCTGGCGATCATGTGAAGGGACAGAGCCACAACGATTGAAGCTGCGCAACCCGCCACCAGCGACACAAGATCGGCCTGTTTCCCCATCCATCCCCACCATCCCGCCAGGTACACGCTGATAGAGGCCGAGAATCCCGCCCCCATGATCGTGCGGGCGTGGGATGGATGGACGGCCACTCCGATCAGCAGCGCCACAAAACAGACGCCGATGCTGGCCAGGTAAACGGTGTTGACCGACACCATGGTGTCCACGATGCCCTGCTCTCTCGACGCCAATCCAGCGCCTATGGCCAGAGCGAGGATGGCCAACCCCGGATGACTGGCTGAGTGGCTGCCCGGCACAGCGCAGGCCAGGGCGGCCGACATGGCCCGAAGGATTGCAGCGCCTGACCCCAAGGCGGCAACCGACAGCGCGATGAGCATGAGCTGCTCAATACCTGGCGCGATGGACCCAGCCACGGTCCCCAGGACCCATGGCACCACCTGCTTGCCGTTAGCCAATTCATCCAGCGATTGGGTGGCTTGCATGGCCACCACCACAGCCGATGGCAAAAAGCCAATCACGAAAAGCAGCAGGCCGGCCAAGACGCACCCCAAGACAGCTGCCTTGGGCCGCCGCGCGGCGAGCACGAACTGTTGGTAGTCGGCGCCGGTGCAGACCAGGAGCGAGACCGCCAGCGAAATGGACAGCAGCCGGGACCCGCTGAAAGTTGGCAGGTCGTGCAAAAAGGTGGGGACAGACTGCAGGTAGATGCTGACCCCGCCAGCTATCACCAGGGCGTAGACCAAGACCAGGCCGCTGGCGAGAAGGCACAACGCAAAGACCGTGGAGGCAAGGCGCAACTGCATGCGGAAAGCGCCATAGATCAGCGCCAGAACGGTGGCATGACCGAATGGGTCGGCGGCGCCCATCAATCGCGCCACCGCCACGCCACCGTGAATTTGCGCGGCCAGCACGCCGGCCATCCAGATCAGCGACAGCAGCGCCACCGCCGCTTGCAGTTGCGG
>Ga0156085_1061_pt1 | contig 28279 bp, 27 predicted proteins | sample RifCSPlowO2_02_FD_107738 | JGI IMG/M metagenome (GOLD analysis project Ga0156085, IMG submission 107738) | Burkholderiales bacterium RIFCSPLOWO2_02_FULL_67_64 | reverse complement strand
GCATGATCGCGCCGGCCACGATGGGGATGGACAGCAGCAGGCCCTTCTGGGCCGGCGTGAGGTTGAACTCTTCGCTGATGAAGGGCGCCATGGCGCCGTTCATGACCCAGATCACGAATGAGAACGTGAGGTAGAAGAACGCTGCAAACAGCGTCGGTGTGTGCCCGCTTTTCAGGAACGTACGGAAGCCCGCCATGGCGTGGACCTTTTGTGAGAGAGGGTGGGGAATTGAAACCCATGCCGCGGCCCCGCTGCCAGACGGCAGGGTGCCAGGGATGGGGCGCTGTTGATCGCCCAGAGCGGGCGACTCGAAGCATCGAGCAAGGCCTTCGTTAGCCTTGTGCACTGTTCAGCAAATTCCATGCCCGATCCCGGCGCGTTTCAAGGGGTGCGGGTCGCTCGCTGTGCACCAAGCTTGTGTCGCGAGGAGCAAGCGGCGCAAAAAAAAGGGGCATGCCCGAAAGCATGCCCCTTTTTGGGTTGGGTGGAGAGCGGCCTGCAGATCGGCTGCGGGGTGGAGCTTCCGGCGTGAAATGCCTTTCCCAGGATGCGGTGGAACCGGCTTCGCCGGGCCACACGCATCGCCCCCTGGAGGGGGTCGCGCGAAGCGCGGCGGGGGTGGGTCAATTCAGGCTACCTTCTCCACGTGGGCCTGGCGCGTGTAGAGGAAGTCGATCACGGCCTTGCGGTACTGCTGGTACTGCGGATCGTCGGCCAGGGCCACGCGGTTGCGCGGGCGCGGCAGGTCCACCGCCAGCACTTCGCCGATGGTGGCGGCCGGGCCGTTGGTCAGCATCACGATCTTGTCGGACAGCAGCACGGCCTCGTCCACGTCGTGCGTGACCATGACCACGGTGGCCTGTGTGGCGGCCACGATCTCCAGCAGCTCGTCCTGCAGCTTGGCGCGGGTCAGCGCGTCGAGCGCGCCGAAAGGCTCGTCCATCAGCAGCACCATGGGCTCCATCGACAGCGCCCGGGCAATGCCCACGCGCTGCTTCATGCCGCCGGAGATTTCGCCGGGGCGCTTCTGCGCCGCGGCGGTCAGGCCCACCAGGGCCAGTGCGGACTCGGTGCGGGCTTTGAGCTGGGCCTTGCTTTCGGTGGCGGCAAACACGCGCTCCACGGCGAGGTAGACGTTTTCGAAGCAGGTCAGCCAGGGCAGCAGCGAATGGTTCTGGAACACCACCGCGCGCTCGGGGCCGGGGCCGGCGATCTCGCGGTCGGCGCAGAGCAGCACGCCATGGGTGGGCGTGGTCAGGCCGGCGATCAGGTTGAGCAAGGTGGACTTGCCGCAACCCGAGTGGCCGATGAGCGTGACGAACTCGCCCTTGGCCACGGTCAGGTTGATGTCCTTGAGCGCGGGGAACAGACCTTTCTTGGTCTTGAAGGTTTGTTCGACGTGCTGGATGTCGATGTACTTGGTGGGGCTGGAGTTGCTCATGCTTTCACCTCTTCAAACGTAAACAGGGTCGCGAGTTTGATCAGGGCGAATTCGAGCATCAGGCCGACGATGCCGATGACGAAGATCGCGATGATGATGCTGGAGACGTTGAGGTTGTTCCACTCGTCCCAGACCCAGAAGCCGATGCCCACGCCGCCGGTCAGCATCTCGGCAGCCACGATCACCAGCCAGGCCGTGCCCACCGCCAGGCGCACGCCGGTCAGCAGGTAGGGCAGCACGGCGGGGAACAGGATCTTGGTGAAGATCTTCCATTCGCTCAGGTTGAGCACGCGGGCCACGTTCATGTAGTCCTGCGGTACGCGCTGCACGCCCACCGCGGTGTTGATGATCATGGGCCAGATCGAGCAGATGAAGATGGTCCAGATGGCGGCCGGGTTGGCGCCCTTGAACACCAGCAGGCCGATCGGCAGCCAAGCCAGCGGCGACACCGGGCGCAGCAGGCTGATGAGCGGGTTGAACATGCGGCTCAGAAACTCGAAGCGGCCGATGGCGAAACCGGCGGGAATGCCCACCAGCGCCGCCATGCCGAAGCCGATGGCCACGCGCTGCAGCGAGGCCAGCACGTTCCAGCCAATGCCCTGGTCGTTCGGACCTTCGCTGTAGAACGGGTCGGAGAACACCTGCACCGCCTGCGCCCAGGTTTCGGCGGGTTTGGGAATGCCGCTGTTGCTGGTGCTGGCGATCAGTTGCCAGATCAGCACCAGACAGGCCAGGCCCATGATGGGCGGCAACACCGCCATCCAGAAACCGCGGAAATCACGGCTCGTGGCCGAAGGGCGGGCGCTGACCGCGGCGGGCGCCACGGTGTCGGCGACGGGGGCATTGGCGTGGGGGGCGCTCATGGCTTTTCCAATGGGGCTGGCATGGGAGTTGGCGGGCGGCGCGATGGCCTCCAGCGGTGAATGAAATACGGCGCTGACCATGGTGGATGTCCTTTCAGTGCAACGAGCGAAATGCCTTCAAACGAGCGAGGTGCCTTCAGTCCAAGAACGCCGCGGAACCGGCTTCGCCGGGCCGCCAGCGTTGCCCCCCTCCGGGGGGTGACGGCCAACGGCCGACGCGGGGGGCATCAAAGCTCAAGCTTTGATCTTGAATGAGTCGGCGTACTTCGCTGGGTCCTTGCCGTCCCACACCACGCCGTCGATGAACTTGGCGCTGCGCATCTCGGACTTGGGCAGCGGCGTCTTGGTGGCGGCGGCGGCCTGCTTGTAGATGTCGATGCGGTTGACCTGCTTGGCCACGGCCAGGTAGTCGGGGTGGCTCTTGAGCAGGCCCCAGCGCTTGTGTTGGGTGAGGAACCACATGCCGTCTGACAGGTAGGGGAAGTTGACCGCACCGTCGTTGAAGAACTTCATGTGGTTGGGGTCGTCCCAGGTCTTGCCCAGGCCGTTCTGGTAGCGGCCCAGGATGCGCTGGTTGATCGCGTCCACGCCGGTGTTCACGTACGAGCGCTGGGCGATGGTTTCGGCCATCTTGTTCTTGTTCTGCAGGCCGGCGTCGATCCACTTGCCGGCTTCCAGGATGGCGGCGGTCACGGCGCGCGCGGTGTTGGGGTTCTTGGCGACGAAGTCGGCCGTGGTGCCCAGCACCTTTTCGGGGTGGTCTTTCCAGATGTCCTGCGTGGTGTTGGCGGTGATGCCGATGCCGTCCACGATGGCGCGGTGGTTCCAGGGCTCGCCGACGCAGAAGCCGTCCATGTTGCCCACGCGCATGTTGGCCACCATCTGGGGCGGGGGCACCACGATGGCACGCGCGTCCTTGAAGGGATCGATGCCGGCGCTGGCCAGCCAGTAGTAGAGCCACATGGCGTGGGTGCCGGTGGGGAAGGTCTGGGCGAAGGTGTATTCGCGCTTTTCGGCGGCCATCAGCTTGGCCAGCGAGGGGCCGTCCACGGCGCCTTTTTCGGCCAGCTTCTTCGACAGCGTGATGGCCTGGCCGTTGTGGTTCAGGTTCATCAGCACGGCCATGTCTTTCTTGGGGCCCGAGGTGCCGAGTTGCAGGCCATAGATCAGGCCGTAGAGCACGTGGGCGAAGTCCAGCTCACCGTTGACGAGTTTGTCGCGCACACCGGCCCAGCTGGCTTCCTTGGTGGGGATGATCTTCACGCCGTATTTCTTGTCCAGGCCGAGTTCGGCCGCCATCACCACGCTGGCGCAGTCGGTCAGGGGGATGAAGCCGATCTTGACCTCGGTCTTTTCCGGTGCGTCGGAGCCGGCGGCCCAGACGCCGCTGTGGCCCAGGGTGGAGAAGAAGGTGGCGGTGGCCGCACCCTTCTTGATGAAGTCGCGGCGCGAGGCCTGGGCCGGGGTGCCGGCGTCGGCCGGGCTGGCGGCAGCGATCGGGGTGGTGGTGTCTGCGGTCATGTCCAACTCCTTGCTGATGAAAAAAATCGGTGGCCAAAAACAAAACGGCGCCCATTTCCTGGCCTGCACTGCGCTGGCTGGAAATGGACGCCGTTGTCCTGTGTCTGGGAAGACTTCGGGGTTTGCGCCGCCGTTGGCGCAGGTCCCGTTGCTGGGTATTAAGCAGAGACCGTGCCAGGTCTCGGGTTCTGCCGCGGTTCGAGGGAAAGATCTTTGTTATTGAAGGAAAAAAGAGATTCTCGGCGTCACCGGATGTCGGCGAAACGGGGCTGGAATGGGCGGGGACCCGGTGCGAGGGCTTCAGCTTGGTGCATCGGCCCTGCGGGGGCACGGGTTTTGTGCGCCGCAGCACGGCAGCGCCGTGCGCACCGGTTTCAGCGCCGCCGCTCGGGCAGCACCTCGGCCATGGACAGCACCGCTTCGGCCACGTCGATGAGGCGGCGGTTCTGGTTCATGGCCATCTGGCGCAGGGTCTTGTGGGCTTCGGTTTCGCTCAGGTTGCGGTGCGCCATCAGCAGGCCCTTGGCGCGCTCCACCAGCTTGCGCTCGTTGAGGCTGGCGCGCACGGTGTCGAGCTCGTCGCTGATGGCCTGCAGGCGGCGCGCCTGGTCCTGCACCAGGTCGAGGATGGAGCGGTCGAGCTGCGCGCCGTAGCCCTGCGCCGGGCCGGGCCCGCTCACGTGTTCGGGCACCGGGTCGTGAAAGAACGAGAGCGCGTCGGCCGGCTCGGTGGCGGCGGGGTGCAGACTCTGGAAGGCCAGCAGCTCGGCCAGGGCGGCCTGGGTCTTGTGCTCGCACAGGCGCTGCAGGCTGTCGGCGAGCCGGTCTTCCACCGTTTTCATGCGGTCCATGCGCAGGCTGCAGCAGTCGAACCAGGGCTGGCTCTGGTTGGCGTCGAGCGCGCTGCCGTGGGGGGCGGTGCACAGCACGCGGCGCATGCGCTCGAGTTCGGCGCGGGCGGCCACGGTGTCGCGGTCGGCGCTGGCCCAGAGCGTGGCCAGCTCGTCGCTGGCGAATTCCTTGAACACCTGCAGGCAGCGCTCCTGCGAGTCGATCAGGTGCAGCAGGCGCTGCTGCTCGGCACCGCTGGCCAGGCCGCTGGCGAACAGGGCCGAGCCCGTGGCGCGCTCCTGGCCGGCGAATTCCTTGCCCTGCATGAAGTTGAACAGGGCCACCAGCTGGCGCGAGATGGCGGGGTCGCTGGCGCTGTCGGCGGCTTCGAACACCACCGCCAGCAGGGCGGCGATCAGGCGCACCAGGGCTTCGGTGGATTCGCGTGCCGTCCAGGCCTGGGTGTCGATGCGCTCGCGCAGGGCGGGCAGGGCGTCCAGCCCCTGCAGCGCGTAGGCGATGCGGCTGAACAGGCGCGCGCCGTGGCCCAGGTGCGCGGCCTGGGTGTCCAGGCTGTCGAAGCAGCGGCGCAGCTCGGCTTCGGTGGCCTCACAGTCGGCGATCTGCTGCTGGCGCGGCTCGGCGAAGCGGGTGCCCTGCGAGCCCAGAAACAGGTTGGACAGCCCACGCTCGCGCTGCAGGCCGTGGATCAGCCGGCCGGTCACGTTCACCAGCGCGCTGGTGAGCGAGAGCTGGCGCAGGGCGTCGATCTCGCAGCGCTTGGCGGCGATGAGGAAATTGAGGCCCGATTTCAGGGGCAGGGCGGTGGGGGTCATGCAAAGCAGGGTGCAGCAATATTCGTGCCCCACCGCGGTGCGGACCGTTCGCGCCCCGGTGCGGGCGCCAGGTTTGTCAGCCCAAGGCCGTGGCCAGGGGCGCCTGCTGGCGGGCGGGTGGGGGCGCAAGCTGGGCGCGCAGGCCCACCACACCACCCACCACGATGAGCGCCGGCGGCTTCACGCCATGGGTCAGCGCGAGCTGGGGCAGGTCGGCCAGGGTGCCGGTGATGCAGCGCTCCTCGGGCAGGGTGGCTTTTTCCACCAGCGCGGCCGGGGTGTGCGCCGGCAGGCCGTGGGCGATCAGCTGGCGGCAGATCTCGGGCAGGTTGTGGACGCCCATATAAAGCACCACGGTCTGGCGGGGACGGGCGAGCATGGGCCAGTCCATGTCGAGGCCGCGCGCGTCGCGGGTGTGGCCGGTGGCCAGCACGAGCGCGCAGGCGTGGTCGCGGTGGGTGAGCGGTATGCCCACCGAGGCGGCGGCGCCCTGCGCGGCGGTGAGGCCGGGGACCACGGTGAAGGGGATGCCGGCCGCGGCCAGCGCCTGGGCCTCTTCGCCGCCGCGGCCGAAGATGTAGCCGTCGCCGCCCTTGAGGCGCAGCACCGCGCGCCCGCTGCGCGCGAGCCGCAGCATGAGTTCGATGATCGAGGCCTGGGGCAGGGTGTGGTGCGACGACTCCTTGCCCACGTACACGCGGTCGGCGTCGGGCGGCAGGAAGTCCAGCACGGCCGGGCTGACCAGGTGGTCGTACAGCACCAGTTTCGCGACCTGCAGGGCCTTCACCGCTTTCAGGGTGAGCAGCTCGGGGTCGCCGGGGCCGGCGCCCACCAGCGTCACCAGGCCGGGGGGGCGGTCGTTGTCGGCGGCGCCGTCCCCGGGCCAGCCCGGGGCCAGCCAGTGGCCGTGTTCCATCACGCTCATGGGGTTCTCTCCTTGTTATGTGTGTGCCGCCCATTGTTCTTGGGGGTAAACCCTGAGTCCTTGAACCAGTTCAAGGACAAGGCGCGCACAGCGTCCGACGATGCATGCAGCTCGTTGACCGGCGATGGACAGCAGCCAGGCGAGCGGGTCTGACACCCCTGGAGGGCAGAGGGCCACATCCACAGCTGATCCGAGACGGAGAGAAAAAACCCATGAAACCCACCAAGATCATCCTGAGCTCGCTCGCGATGGCGGCCATGCTGGTTGCCGGCGCCCTGCACGCGCAGGACAAAAAGGGCGTCAGCCAGCCCGAGGCCAACTACCAGGCGGGCAGCTCGCCCATGGGCGCCGAGCCCATGGTGCAGAGCGTGAACCCGAAGGCGCCGCCCATGACGCAGGCCGAGTTCGATGTGGCGCGCAAGGTGTATTTCGAGCGCTGCGCGGGCTGTCACGGCGTGCTGCGCAAGGGCGCCACCGGCAAGCCGCTCACGCCCGACATCACGGTGGGCAAGGGCACCGACTACCTCAAGGTCTTCATCGCCTACGGCTCGCCGGCCGGCATGCCGAACTGGCAGACCAGCGGCGAGATGAGCGAAAAAGAGGTGGACATGATGGCGCGCTACATCCAGCACGAGCCGCCAACCCCGCCCGAGTTCGGCATGGAGCAGATGAAGGCGACCTGGAAGGTGATCGTGCCGCCGGAGAAGCGGCCGACCAAGAAGATGAACAACTTCAACATCACCAACATCTTCAGCACCACGCTGCGGGACACGGGTGAAGTGGCGCTGATCGACGGCGACACCAAGAAGATCATCAACATCGTCAAGACCGGCTACGCGGTGCACATCTCGCGCCTGTCGGCCTCGGGTCGCTATTTGTTCGTGATCGGGCGCGACGCCAAGATCAACATGATCGACCTGTGGATGGAACTGCCCGACAACGTGGCCGAGATCCGCACCGGCTTGGAAGCGCGTTCGGTGGAGACCAGCAAGTACAAGGGCTTTGAAGACAAGTACGCCATCGCCGGTTCGTACTGGCCGCCCCAGTTCGTGATCATGAACGGCGACACGCTGGAGCCGCTGAAGATCGTGGCCACCCGTGGCATGACGGTCGACAAGCAGGAATACCACCCCGAGCCGCGCGTGGCCTCCATCGTCGGTAGCCACTACAAGCCCGAGTTCGTGGTGAACGTGAAGGAAACCGGGCAGACCCTGCTGGTGGATTACTCGAACATCGACGCGCTCAAGGTCACCACCATCGGCACCGCGCGCTTCCTGCACGACGGCGGCCTGGACTCCACCAAGCGCTACTTCATGGTGGCGGCCAACAACAGCAACAAGATCGCTGCGGTGGACCTGAAGGAAGGCAAGCTCACCAAGCTGATCGACGTGGGCAAGATTCCCCACCCCGGTCGCGGCGCGAACTTCGTGCATCCGAAGTTCGGCCCCGTGTGGTCCACCGGCCACCTGGGTGACGAAACCATCTCGCTCATCGGCACCGATCCGGTCAAGCACCCGAAGAACGCCTGGAAGGTGGTGCAGACGCTCACCGGCCAGGGCGGCGGTGCGCTGTTCATCAAGAGCCACCCGAAGAGCCAGCACCTGTATTCGGACACGCCGCTGAACCCCGATCCGAAGATTTCGCAATCGGTGGCGGTGTACGACATCAACAACCTGGAGAAGGGCTTTGTCGTGCTGCCGATCGCCGAGTGGGCGGGCATCAAGGACGACGGCGCCAAGCGCGTCGTGCAACCCGAGTTCAACAAGGCGGGCGACGAGGTCTGGTTCTCGGTCTGGAGCGCCAAGAACAAGGAGAGCGCGTTGGTCATCGTCGATGACAAGACGCTCAAGCTCAAGGCCGTGATCAAGGACCCGCGCCTGATCACGCCGACGGGGCACTTCAACGTCAATAACACGCAACACGACATTTATTGACTCCCCCCTGCGCCGCTGACGCGGCTTCCCCCCTCCGTGGCGCGCCTGCGGCGCTTCGAGGGGGGACGGCCCTGGTGGCCCGGCAAAGCCGGTTCCACGGGGCCCCTGGGTGAAGTCACTTCGTTGTTGGGTTGTTTCCTCTTTCATCTGGAGAACTCCATGAAATCTCTTCTTTCTGCTGCTGTGATGGCGGCGTTCGCGCTGACGTCCGGCGCTGCTTTTGCTGACGGCGAGGCGGCCCTGACCAAGTCCGGTTGCATGGCCTGCCACTCGAAGGACAAGAAGCTGGTCGGGCCTTCGTTCAAGGACATCGCGGCCAAGTACAAGGGGCAGGACGTGGCGGCCAAGCTGTTCGAGAAGGTCCGCAAGGGCGGCTCGGGGGTGTTTGGTCCGATCCCCATGTCGCCCAACGGTGCCGACAAGATTGGTGACGGCGACCTGAAGGACGCCATCGCGGTGATCCTCAAGTCGTGATGCACCCGTTCAAGCTGTGAAAATCGCTGCCGTCCTGTCCGCGCTGCTGCTGGGGCCTGGGCTGGCCCTGGCGCAGTCGGTTCCTGCGCCCGATGCATCGCGTTCGCGCGAGCTGGTGCGCATGGTGCGGCAGGACTGCGGCTCGTGCCACGGCATGCGCCTGACCGGTGGTCTGGGCCCGGCGCTCACGCGCGAGGCCCTGGCCGATGTTCCTCTGGACAGCTTGGCGGCCGTGATCTTTCACGGCCGGCTGGGCACCCCCATGCCGCCCTGGCGGGCGATGCTCAGCGAGCCCGAGGCACGCTGGATCGCACAACGCCTGCAGCAGGGCTTTCCTGAAGAAATGGTGAAAGCACCATGAAGCGCCGTGAATGGTTGGCCGCTGCGGCCACCCTGTCTTCTTTCGCCGCGCTCGGCGGTCTGGCGGGTTGTGCCGCGCCCGTGCAACGTGGCACCGGCGACCTCGGCGTGGTCATCGGCCGCGCCAACGGCACGCTCTACCTGGTGGATACCACCGCCCAGGTATTGATCGGCGAGGTGCCCGGCCTGGGCGACCTCTCGCACGCCTCGGTGGTGTTCTCGCGCGACGGCCTGTTTGCCTACGTGTTCGGGCGCGACGGTGGCCTCACCCAGGTGAACCTGCTGGAGCGCCGCATCGCGCGCCGCGTCATGCAAGCCGGCAACTCGATCGGTGGCGCCATCAGTGCCGACGGCACGCTGGTGGCGGCGCAGAACTACACGCCCGGTGGCGTGAAGGTGTTCGACGCGCGCACGCTGGAGTTGCTGGCCGATATTCCCGCCGAGTACGCCCCTGGAAAACGGTCGCGCGTGGTCGGCCTGGTCGATCTGCCCGGCCGCCGTTTCGCCTACAGCCTGTTCGACGCCAACGCGATCTGGGTCAGCGACTGTTCGGACCCGCGAAATCCAAAAACCGTCAAGTTCGACAACATCGGCCGCCAGCCCTACGACGCGTTGGTCACGCCCAACGGCCGCCACTACATCGCCGGTCTGTTCGGCGAAGACGGTCTGGCCCAGCTCGACCTCTGGGCAGAAGAGTGCCCCCAGGTCAGGGCTTCGCCCAGCCCGCCCCCCGGGGGGGGCAAGGAAACTTGGGGCGGCCCGGCGTTTCCTTGTCCGCCCAAGGTCCAGCGCATCCTCGGCGGTTACGGCAAGGGCCAGGAGCCGCTGCCGGTCTACAAGATGCCGCACCTGCGCGGCTGGGCCGTGGCCGGACGCCGCGCCTACCTGCCCGCTATAGGCCGCCACGAGGTGCTGGTGGTGGACACCGAGACTTGGGCCGAGGTGGGCCGCATCCCCGTGGCCGGTCAACCGGTGTTCGTGATGGCGCGGCCCGACGGGCGCCAGGTCTGGGTGAACTTCGCCGTGCCCGACTACCACCGCGTGCAGGTCATCGACACCCAGAGCCAGCAGATCGTGCGGACGCTGGAGCCTGGCAAGGCGGTGCTGCACATGGAGTTCACGCCGCGCGGCGAAGCGGTGTGGATCAGCAGCCGCGACGACAACCGCGTGAGCGTCATCGACACGCAGAGCTTCACCACCCGCGCGCGGCTGGACGTGCCCGCGCCCAGCGGCATCTTCTTCACCGCGCGCGCCGCGCGGCTGGGGTTCTAGAGCCATGAGCGCGCGCGACTCCGTTCCCTCCCTGATCAGCGCGGCCGACCTGGCCCTGCTCAACCCCTGGCAACACGGCTTTCCGCTGGTGCGCAAACCCTTTGCGCACATCGCCCAGTCGCTGGACCTGCGCGAGGCGGACGTGCTCGCGGCCTGCGAGCGCTTGCAGCGCGCGGGCGCCATCAGCCGCATCGGTGGCGTGTTCGCGCCCGAGGCCGGCGGTGCGGCCCTGCTGGCGGCGATGGCGGTGCCCCACGACCGCTTGCACGAGGTCGCGGCCACCGTGTCGGCCCACCCGGGCGTGAACCACAACTACGAACGCGAGCACGCCTTCAACCTCTGGTTCGTCATGACCGGGCGCGACGCTGCCACCGTGGAAGCGGCCATGTTGTCGCTGGAGCGCGCCACCGGCCTGCCCGCGCTGCGCCTGCGCATGCAGCGTGCCTACCGCATCGACCTCGGTTTCGACCTGAGCCACGCCACCGCCTTGATGCCCATGCGGGTGCAGCGCGTGGCCCACGCCGAGCCCATCGCGGCGGCCGATCAAGCGCTGGCCGCGCGGGTGGAAGCGGGGCTGCCGATCACCGCCCGCCCGTTCGACGCCTGGGCCGAAGCCACCGGCCGTTCGGTGGTGGACGTGCTCTACACGCTGCAACACTGGCTGGACGCCGGCACCCTCAAGCGCTTCGGCGTCGTGGTGCGGCACCACGAGCTGGGCTTTGGCGCCAACGCCATGACCGTGTTCGACGTGCCCGACGCGCTGGTGGACGCCTGCGGCGAGGCGCTGGCGCGCCAACCCGGCGTGACCCTGGCCTACCGGCGCGAGCGCGCGCCGCAGTGGCCCTACAACCTGTACGGCATGGTGCACGGCACCGACCGCGCCGTGGTGCAGCGCGTGATCGACCGCGTGGTGCCCGCCGCGGGGCTGGCCGGCCACCAGCACGCCGTGCTGTTTTCCACCCGCCGTTTCAAGCAGACCGGCGCGCACCGCTTTCGCGCGCTGCCGTTGGCCCCACAGGAGGTGCCCCATGCTGTCGCTGGATGACGCCCGCCTGGTCGGCTTCCTGCACGGCGGCTTCCCGTTGAGCGACCGGCCCTTTGCCGACGTGGCCGCGCAGCTCGGCTGCAGCGAAGACGCGGTGATTCAGCGCCTGCAGCGCCTGCTGTCGCAGGGCGACCTGACCCGCTTCGGCCCGCTGTTCCAGATCGAACGCGCTGGCGGCCGCTTCGTGCTGGCGGCCATGGCCGTGCCCGAAGAGCGCTTCGACGCCGTGGCCAAGCAGTTGGACGGCATGGCCGAGGTGGCGCACAACTACCGCCGCGAATCGGCCCACCCAGGCCAGCCCGGCGCAACGCCGCTCAACATGTGGTTCGTGCTGGCGGTCGAGTCGGCCGAACAGATCGATCCCGTGGTCGCCCGCATCGAAGCGGCAACCGCGCTGCCGGTGTACGCCTTCCCCAAGGAGCGCGAGTTCTTCGTGGAACTGAAGCTGCCCCTGTTCGAGGGAGGCGCCCATGGCCCTCGATGAACTCGACCGCGCCCTGATCCGCGCCACGCAGTCCGGCCTGCCTTTGGTGCCGCGGCCCTACGAAGCGATCGGTGCCACGCTGGGCATCAGCGGCGAGCAGGTGCGCGAGCGCCTGCAGGCCATGCTGGAAGCCGGCCTGATCCGCCGCATCGGCGCCGTGCCCAACCACTACCGCCTCGGCTTCACTGCCAACGGCATGAGCGTGTGGGACGTGGCCGACGACGTGGTCGATGCCCTCGGCGAACGCATCGGCCTGCTGCCCGGAGTGAGCCACTGCTACCGCCGTCCGCGCCGTCTTCCCGTCTGGCCCTACAACCTGTTCGCCATGCTGCACGGCCGATCGCGCGACGAGGTGGCACAGCAGGCGCAAGAGATCGCCGCCCTGCTGGGCGATGCCTGCCGTGCGCGCGACATCCTCTATTCGACCGCGATCCTGAAAAAGACAGGCCTGCGGTTGACCGACTCCTGAAACGAAAGCCTCACCATGTTTCGCATCAGCCAGTACATGCGCGAGATCGCCGAAGCCGAACAGACCGGCCGCTACCCGATACCCGCGCCGCGCGTGCGGCAGCAGCCCGGGAGAAACACATCCGACGCGAAAGGCAGCACTGCCCAGGGCGCCGCCGGGCTGGCTCTGCCAGACGGCCAGCGCCGCCCCCTTGAGGGGGGCGGGCAAAGCCCGGCGGGGGTGGGCCAATCTTCCGGTCCCGTCGTGATCTGGAACCTCATCCGCCGCTGCAACCTCACCTGCAAACACTGCTACGCGCTCTCCGCCGACCACGAGTACGCGGGTGAGCTGGACTGGAACGAAGTCGTGAAGGTGATGGACGACCTCAAGGCCTTTCGCGTGCCGGTGCTCATCCTCTCCGGTGGCGAGCCGCTGATGCGGCCCGACATCTTCGACATCGCCAACCGCTCGCGCGCCATGGGCTTCTACACCGGCCTGTCCACCAACGGCACGCTGATCGACGCCCCCATGGCCGACCGCATCGCTTCGACGGGCTTCGACTACGTGGGCATCAGCCTGGACGGCCTGCGCGAAACGCACGACCGGTTCCGCCGACAGGGTGGCGCCTTCGACCGCAGCCTGGCCGCCGTGCGCCTGCTGCGCGAGCGCGGCGTGAAGGTGGGGCTGCGCTACACCATGACCGCGCTCAACGCGCACGACTTCGCGCCCCTGCTGGACCTGATGCGCAGCGAGCGGGTGGACAAGTTCTACTTCTCGCACCTCAACTACGCCGGCCGCGGCAACATCCACCGCGGCCAGGATGCGCAGCACCTCGCCACCCGCGACGCGCTGGATCGGCTCTTCGAGCGCGCCTGGGACGCTGCCTGCCGGTGTCTGGACGAGGAGTACGTGACCGGCAACAACGACGCCGACGGCCCCTACCTGCTGCAGTGGGTGCAGGCCCGTTACCCGCGTTGGGCCGACGCGCTGCGCGAACGCCTGGTGGCCTGGGGCGGCAACAGCAGCGGCGTCAACGTGGCCAACATCGACAACCTCGGTCATGTGCACCCGGACACCATGTGGTGGCACCACACCATCGGCGATGTGCGCCAGCGCCCGTTCTCCGAGATATGGAGCGACACCAGCGAGCCACTCATGGCCGGCCTGAAAGCGTTTCCCCGGCCGGTGCAAGGCCGCTGCGCCAGCTGCCAGCACATCGCCATCTGCGGCGGCAACACCCGCACCCGCGCCCAGCAGCTCACCGGCAACCCCTGGGCCGAAGACCCGGGCTGCTACCTCAGTGACGAGGAGATCGGCGCCGTGGCCGGCAGCGACGTGGGCCGCCTCGCGCTCACGCCGTTCCGCAAGGTGCACGTCCTGCCGCAGGAGAACCGCCATGTCTGAGCACCAAGCTGTTCCATCGAGCGGAGTCACAACCGTTCGCCCTGAGCCTGTCGAAGGGCTTCGACAGGCTCAGCCCGAAAGGGGTTCTGCAGCGCGCTCGGTGGCAGGCGCCTGGCTGGCCAACCTCGCCCGCGCCACGCTGGTGCTGGGCCTGTTCTGGATGGGCCTGGACATGGCCAGCGCGCAGACGGTGCCCAACCCCGCCGCGCTCTACACCCAGCACTGCGCCACCTGCCACGGCGAGCAGCGCACCGGCGCCATGGGCCCGGCGCTGTTGCCCGAAAGCCTGGAGCGCCTGCGCCCGGCCGAGGCGCTGAAGGTCATCACGCACGGCCGCACCGCCACGCAGATGCCGGGCTTTGCCGACCAACTCAGTGCCGCCGACATCGCCGCGCTCGCCGCGCACATCCGCACCCCGGTGTCGCCCGCGCCCGTGTGGGCCGAGGCGGACATCCGCGCCTCGCGCACGTTCGAACCTGCGCCCGCGGGCGAGCCGGCGAAGCCGCTGTGGAGCGCCGACCCCATGAACCTGTTCGTGGTGGTGGAGGGGGGTGACCACCACATCAGCCTGCTCGACGGCGACAGGTTCGAGGTCATCACCCGCTTCCCCAGCCGCTTCGCGCTGCACGGTGGCCCCAAGTTCACGCCCGATGGGCGCTACGTGTTCTTCGGTTCGCGCGACGGCTGGATCACCAAATACGACCTCTGGCGCCTGCGCGTGGTGGCCGAGGTGCGCGCCGGCCTGAACATGCGCAACGTGGCCGTCAGCGGTGACGGGAAATGGGTCATGGCGGCCAACTACCTGCCGCACAGCGTGGTGCTGTTCGATGCCGACCTGAACCTGCGGAAGACCTACGCCGCGGCAACGCTGGACGGCAAGCAGACTTCGCGCGTCTCGGCCGTGTACGACGCCACGCCGCGCAACAGCTTCGTGGTCGCGCTCAAGGACATCCCCGAACTCTGGGAGATCTCCTACAACCCGAAAGCCGAGCCGATCTACGACGGTCTGGTGCACGACTACAAGATGGGCGAGGCCATCGCCAAGCCGGGTTTCCTGGGCGTGCGCCGCACGCCGCTGGACGAGCCGCTGGACGACTTCTTCTTCGACCAGAGCTACCGCCATGTGCTGGGCGCCACACGGCCGAAGGACGTTTCCACATCCGGGCCCAAGACGGCCGACGGCGCTGCCACCGCCCAGGTCGTCAACCTCGACGCGCGCCGCAAGATCGCCGACCTGCCCATCGCCGGCATGCCGCACCTGGGCTCGGGCATCACCTTCGCCTGGAACGGCAGCACGGTGCTGGCATCGCCCAATCTCAAGGGTGGGGCCATCGACGTGATCGACATGAAGACCTGGAAACCGGTCGCCACCATCCCCACACCCGGCCCCGGCTTCTTCATGCGCAGCCACGAGAACAGCCGCTACGCCTGGACCGATTCGATGATGAGCCCGACCGCCAAGGACACCCTGACCATCATCGACAAAGCCACACTGCAACCGGTGGCCAGCGTGCGCGAACCCGGCAAGACCCTGGCGCACATCGAGTTCACCAAGGACGGCAAGTACGCGCTCGCCAGCGTGTGGGAGATGGACGGCGCGCTGATCGTCTTTGATGCCGCCACCTTCAAGGAAATCAAGCGTCTGCCCATGAGCAAGCCGGTGGGCAAGTACAACGTATGGAACAAGATCACGCGCTCGGAAGGCACGTCGCATTGAACCCCCTGCGCCGCTGCGCGGCTTCCCCCTCTCCTGCGGGAGGGGGACGCAGCCTGTGGCCCGGCGAAGCCGGTTCCACGGCTGCCCTGGGTGGGGCACGCGCTTCGGAAGTGTTTTCGCTGACGGGGTCGGCTGCGCCATCCCTGGGAAGCGTGGGCGAGGCACGCTCTTCGGAGATGTGTCCGCAGACAAGGGCGCCTGCGCCATCCCTGAGCTTGGATGAACCCCGTCTGGCCGGTGACGGCATGGTCTGGCTGCTGGTGTTGGCCGAGTTGCTGGCCTTTGGTCTGCTGTTCGTTTCGTTCGCCATGGCGCGCTGGCGTGAGCCGGTGGTGTTCGCGCAGGGGCAGGCGGGTTTGGACCTGTCCACCGGGGCGCTCAACACGGTCTTGCTGGTGGCGGCGAGTTGGGCCGCGGTGCGGGCCGTGGGCGCGTTCCAGCGCGACCACCGTGTGGCCGGTGCACGCTGGCTGCTGCTGGCCTTGGGCGGCGCGCTGGGGTTTCTGGTTGTCAAGGGCCACGAGTTCGCCGGCAAGCTGGGCGCCGGGTTCGACTGGGCCACGGACAGCTTCACCGTGCTGTACACCCTGTTGACCGGCTTTCATTTCCTGCACGTGGTGGTGGGCGCCGTGATCTTCGCGCTGCTGTGGTGGAACGCGCGCTCGGGCGTGTACGGCCCGGCCAACCACGTGGCGCCGGCCTCGGGCGCGGTGTTCTGGCACATGGTGGACCTGCTGTGGATGGTGCTGTTTCCGCTGGTGTACGTGATCCGTTGATGGCCGCAAAGATGAAACCCACCCGCGTCGACTTCATCGCCATCGCGCTCGTGCTGGCCACCGGCCTGAGCTGGTGGCTGGGGGAGGGCGCCGCCCTGACGCAGGGCCATCTCGGGCAGGCCGCCACGCTGGCGGTGCTGGCGCTGGCCGCGCTCAAGGGGGCGCTGATCGCGCTCGACTACATGGAGCTGCGCCACGCGCCCGCGCTGTGGCGCCGTGCGGTGCTGGGCTGGCTGGCGGTGGTGATCGCGCTGGTGCTGCTGGCCAGCCTGTTGCCGCGCCCCTGAACGGGCCGCTTCGGAGCCGCCCCGTACACTTCCACCATGCTGATTTTGGGAATCGAATCGTCCTGCGACGAAACCGGCGTGGCCCTGGTCGACGCCAGCGGCCATGACACGCCGCGCCTGCTCGGCCACGCGCTGCACAGCCAGATCGAGATGCACCAGGCCTATGGCGGCGTGGTGCCCGAACTCGCCAGCCGCGACCACATCCGCCGCGTGCTGCCGCTCACGGACGAGGTGCTGGCGCAGGCCGGCCTGCCGCTGTCGGCGGTGGACGCGGTGGCCTACACGCGGGGGCCGGGCCTGGCCGGCGCCTTGCTGGTGGGCTCGGGCGTGGCGTGTGCCATGGGCATGGCGCTGGGCAAGCCGGTGATGGGCGTGCACCACCTCGAAGGCCATCTGCTGTCGCCGTTTCTCAGCGCCGACCCACCGCGGTTCCCGTTCGTGGCCCTGCTGGTGTCTGGCGGCCACACCCAGCTGATGCGGGTGGACGGCGTGGGCCGCTACGAGCTGCTGGGCGAAACCATTGACGACGCCGCGGGCGAGGCCTTTGACAAATCGGCCAAGCTGCTGGGGCTGGGTTACCCGGGCGGGCCCGCGCTGGCCCGGCTGGCCCTGGAGGGCAACCCGCAGGCCTACAAGTTCCCGCGCCCCCTGCTGCACAGCGGCGACCTGGACTTTTCGTTCGCGGGCCTGAAAACGGCGGTGCTGACCCAGGTGAAGCGGCTGGCCCACGCGCGGCCCGAGGGGCCGGCCACGCCGCAGCTGGCGCAGGCGCTCGACGCGGCGCAAAAGGCCGACGTGGCCGCCAGCGTGCAGGCCGCCATCGTGGACGTGCTGGTGAAGAAGTCGCTCTCGGCGATCGCGGCCACCGGTCTGCGTCGCCTGGTGGTGGCCGGTGGGGTGGGCGCCAACGCGCTGCTGCGCGAGCAGCTCAACGCCGCCTGCCAGCGCCAGAACGTGCGCGTGCACTACCCGGAGCTGCACCTGTGCACCGACAACGGCGCCATGATCGCGCTGGCCGCCGGCCTGCGTGTGCAGGCCGGTCTGCTGGCGGCGGGCGGCGGCGCTGCGGCCTACCGTTTCGACGTCCGGCCCCGCTGGCCACTGTCGGAACTCGCCATCACCGCCCTCTGAAAGTGCCCGAAATACCCGGGTGGGATAGCTTTTATAATTATGAATTACACTAAACGATCCTGTCGCTTGGGTGACAGGATCGCCATCGCCGGCGCCCTGCCGGCGGGTTTTGAACCACGGAGTGCATTCCCATGAACCGACCGAATTTCCCGCGCCGCCGCGCCCTGGCGGCCCTGCTGCTGGGCGCCGCTGGCGTCACGAGCGCCTGGGCCCAGAGCCCGGCCGCACCCGCCGCCAGCGCCGCTCCCGTGCGCATCGGCATGATCGAAGGCCTCTCGGGCCCGTTCGCCAACACCGGTGAAGCGGTGTACCGCAACCTGGTGTGGGCCACCGAGCGCGTCAACGCCCGCGGCGGCGTGAAGCTGCCCGGCGGCAACCGCCCGCTCGTTATCGAGCGTTTCGACAGCAAGGGCCAGACCGAAGAGGCGCTGTCGGCCCTGCGCTCGGCGATCGACCGCGACATCACCATCGTGACCCAGGGCAACTCCTCGGCCGCGGCCGCCGGGCTGATCGACGCCATCAACAAGCACAACGAACGCGACACCACGAAGCAGGTGCTGTTCCTGAACTACTCGGCGGTGGACCCGGTGCTGACCAACCAGAAGTGCAGCTACTGGCACTTCCGCTTCGACGCCCACGCCGACATGCGCATGAGCGCGCTCATGAGCGTGCTGCGCGACGACAAGGACCTGAAGAACATCTACCTGATCGGCCAGGACTACAGCTTTGGCCAGGCGGTGCTGCGCGAAGCCCGCAGCCAGCTGGCCGCCAAGCGCCCGGACGTGAAGATCGTGGGCGACGAGCTGCACCCCATGGCGCGCGTGAAGGACTTCGCGCCCTATGCGGCCAAGATCAAGGCCAGTGGCGCGCAGGCCGTGCTGACCGGCAACTGGGGCAACGACCTGACGCTGCTGGTCAAGGCGGCACGCGAGGCCGGTTTCGACGGCTCGTTCTACACCTTCTACGGCAACGCCCTGGGCGCGCCCGCGGCCATCGGCGACGCCGGCATCGGCAAGGTGGTCGCGGTGGCGGACTGGTTCCCCAACGTGCCGACGAAAGAATCCGAAGCGTTCTACCAGTCGTTCCGCCAGCGCTTTCCCAACCCGGCCGACGACTATGTGCACATGCGCATGCAGCTCATGGTCGAGTCGCTGGCGCAGGCCATCGAACGCGCGGGCTCGGTCAACGCGGCCGCCGTGGCGGCGCAGCTGGAAAAGGCCGAGGTCAAGCTCGCCGGCCAGAGCGCCCACATGCGCGCCGCCGATCACCAGTTCCAGCAGCCGCTGGCGGTGGCGGTGATGGACCGCCAGGGCGCCCCGGGCGTGAAATTCGACGTCGAAGGATCGGGCTACGGCTTCCGCGTGGTGCGCAACCTGACGCCCCAGCAGGCCGAGCAGCCCCACAGCTGTAACATGGTTCGGTAGAGGAGGAGAGGTCCCCCCCGCCGCGCTTCGCGCGACCCCCCAGGGGGCAACACCTGCGGCCCGGCAAAGCCGGTTCCGCGGTGTTCTGGTCGAAGCGCTTGCGCGCGAACAACCGATATGAAAAAGGAAATACCCGATGCGAGCCGTGGTGGAGAGTCTTGAAGAGTCGCGCATTCGCGAGGTGGCCAACGAAGGCCTGGGTCGCGAGGGGGTGCTCAAGTTCTGGTTTGGCGAGAGCGACGAGGTCACGCCGGCTTTCATTCGCGAGGCCGCCATCGCCTCGCTGCAGGCGGGCGAAACCTTCTACGCTCACAACCTCGGCCTGCCCGAGCTGCGCCACGCCATTGCCGGCTACACCCATGGTCTGCATCCCCAGCAAAGCACCGACCAATGGTTCGACCGCGTCGCCGTCACCTCGGGCGGCGTCAATGGGTTGATGCTGGCCTCGCAGGCGCTGGTGGAGGCGGGCGACGAGGTGGTGGTGGTCACGCCGGCCTGGCCCAACCTCGTGGCGCAGCCGCAGATCATGGGCGCCACGGTCAAGACCGTGCCGCTCAAGGTGATCGCGCAGGGCGAACGCGCTGGCGCCTGGACGCTGGACATGGACGCCCTGCTCGCCGCCATCACCCCGGCCACGCGGCTGCTGATCGTCAACGCCCCCAACAACCCCACCGGCTGGACGCTCACCCGCGACGAGCAGTCCGCCATCCTCGCGCACTGCCGCCGCACGGGCACCTGGATCCTGGCCGACGAGGTGTACGAGCGCCTGTATTTCGCCGACGACTCGGGCAACGATCTGGCGCCGGGCCGGCCCAAGTTGGATGCGTTCCCTGGGGGACGCGGCGCAGCCGCACACGGGGGAACGGTTTCGGCGCCGAGCTTTCTCGATGTGTCAGAACCCGAAGACCGGCTCATCGTCGCCCACAGCTTTTCCAAGAGCTTCCTCATGACCGGCTGGCGTCTGGGCTGGCTGGTGCTGCCCAAGTCGCTGACCCACGCCGTGGGCAAGCTGATCGAGTTCAACACCTCGTGCGCCCCGGTCTTCACCCAGCGCGCGGCCGTGGTGGCCATCGAACGCCACCAGGACGTGACACCCGCGCTGGTGGCACACCTGAAGCACTGCCGCGACACCCTGGTGCCGCTGCTGCAGGCCGTGCCCGGCGTCACCCTGGCCGAGCCCCGGGGCGGCATGTACGCCTTTTTCCACCTGGCGGGGCACGACGACTGCCTGGACACCGCCAAACGCCTGGTGCGCGAAGCCGGCCTGGGGCTGGCACCCGGCAGCGCCTTCGGCCCCGAGGCGGCCGGCTGGTTGCGCTGGTGCTTCGCCAGCCGCGACCCGCAGAGGCTGGAGGAGGGCGTGCAGCGGCTGGCAAAGTGGCTGGGCAAGGTCTGAACAGGCTCTACTTCAACCCCTCCGCCAGCGCCTCGAAGACCACCCGTATCCTTCGCGCTGTGCGCAGTTCGCGGTGGCTGACCAGCCAGATCGGAAAGCGCACCGGCGGCACTTCGTCCAGCACGCGCACGATGCCGGGTGTGCCCTGGGCAATCTCTTCCATCATGGCGCCGATACCCAGGCCCTGCTGCACCAGCGCCCAGTGGGCCACCGAGTGTTCGGCATAGCTGCTGAAGCTGGCCTCGGTCACGGGCAGGCCATGGGCCTGCAAATACCCCAGATACTGGCCGGTTCGGTCGGCGCCGACGAAGGGCAGGGTGGCGGCTTCCTCGGCGGTGCGCGGGTGGCCGTGGGTGCGCACCCAGTCTTCGGCCGCATAGAAGCTGGCGGTGGCTTCGCGCACCAGCCGCGCAATCAGCTCGGGCTGTTCAGGTTTGACGTGGCGAATCGCAATGTCTGCCTCACGACGCAGCAGGTCGCTCAGCGCGTTGGACGCAATCACTTCGATGGCGATGCCGGGCTCCTGTTCCTTCAGGCGCCGCACCAGGGGCGGCAGCAGGTACGCGGCGACGGCGTCGCTGGCCGACACCGACACCACGCCGCCCACCGCCTGTGAACGCCCGCTGGCGGCCAGGCTCAAAGCGTCGGCGGCAGCGCCCATCGCACGCGCGTGTTCCAGCAGATCGAGCCCGGTCGTGGTGAGCGCCATGGTCTTCCCCACCCGTTCGAACAGGGTCACGCCCAGGCGTTGCTCGATGGCCGCCACTTGTCGGCTCAGGGTGGGCTGTGTCAGGCCTAGCTTGCGGGCCGCAGCCGACAGCGAGCCGGTCTGAGCGGTTTCCAGAAAGGCCCTGAACTGGTTCCAGTCGAAGTTGTTCATGCAAAAACGTATATGCGGACTGCAATTTACCGCAGTTCCCTGCACGCCTGCGCATGGATAGCATGGCGCCAATGGTTTTCAGTTGTCACTTGTTCATCCCATCCGCCATGCCCCACCCGTCGTCCGCAGTCGCAGCCTCTGCAGAGTCTTTCGCCCTTTCGCCTGCCAGCACCACCCTGGCCCGCAAGGCCCGTTTCTGGGACCGCATCTCGCGCAAGTACGCAGCCGACCCGATTGCCGACCCGGCAGGCTACGAGGCCACGTTGCGGCGGGTGCAGGACCTGCTGTCGACCGACATGGATGTGCTGGAAATCGGGTGCGGAACCGGTAGCACCGCGTTGCGGCTGGCGCCGCACACCCGTCGCCTGCTCGCCACCGACGTCTCGGCCGAGATGATCGCCATCGCCCGCGACAAGCTCGCCGCCCAGCCCTTGCCGCAACTGGGATTCGCAGTGGCCGACGCCGACACGCCGGTCTTCGGTCAGGGTACCTGGGACGCGGTGCTGGCCTTCAACCTCCTGCATCTGGTCGACGACCTAGACCGCGCCATCAGCGCAGCCATGCAGGCGCTGCGGCCCGGCGGCCTGTTCATCTCCAAGACCGCCTGTCTCAACGAGATGAACCCGCTGGTGCCCCGCGTGGCCCTGCCCATCATGCGCGCCATAGGCAAGGCGCCCCAGGTGCTTTGCTTTGACGCAGCGCATCTGCAGGCTGCTCTGGTCCGCCAGGGCCTGCACGTCGAGGCGGTCGAGCGCCATGGCACGAAGGGCAAGGACCCCCGCGTCTTCATCGTCGCCCGCAAGCCGCTGGCCTGAATCCCCCCGTTCCCGGCTGGGCAGCGTGCCCGGCTTTCTCGCGCCTGAAGTGGCCGGGCGGGTGGGCGCACGCATGGACTGGGCGCGCTGGACCGTTGCGGCTGAAAGCATTTGTTCAACCAAAGGAAGCTCAATGAAAAGAAGTACCTATGATTCGATGGCGCACGAACGTGGGCCCCGGCCACCAGGCCTTGCCAGGTGGTGGCTGCTGGGTACGCTGCTGGCGGCCGCTGGTCTGGTGGCCTGTGGTGGCGGAGGGCGTGATGACGAGGGCGGGGCGAGTCCGCCGGGGGATCAGACCCTGTCCGTCGGACCCGCCAGCCTGGCCGGTGACTGGTTGTCCCGGCTCTGCACGCCCGCTGGCACGACACGGTCATTGAAACTGAGGCTGCGGGTTGTTCAGGCGGGTGACAACGCCATCGCCTACAGCCAGACCTTCGTGCGCTACGACAGCAGCGACTGCTCGGGCACGGGTACGGCCGATGCTAGGAGCACGTCGCTGGGCACCGTCACTTTTTCCCGATCGGATGCAACCACCCAGGCCGCCGCGAACTGGGGTCTCTGGGTGCTGCCCAATGGCGTGCAAAGCGGCGCCATCTGGGGCAAGAAGGGTCGGGACAGCGCGCTCTGCATAGGTGCGACGGATCGCGCCTTCTCCAGCCTGAACACGCTCTCCGCCGTATCCGCTTGGATGGATCTGTCGGACGCCAGTTGCCATGATCGCCTCTGAAGAACGGCATCAAGGCCGTAGGCTATAATCTGCGGTTGCCATCTTCTGGATGGCGATTCACGCCCGTTGCGGCGGTCGGGTCTGAACCCTTCGTTCAGAGGCCGGCAGGCTGCGGCGGGACGCATGTAACCCCCAGGAATCCGACATGATCGAAAAATCCATCAAGGCAGCTGTTGTTGCCGACAACGCCCGCGCTGCCAACGACACCGGCAGCCCCGAAGTGCAGGTCGCCATTCTGACCGCCCGCATCAACGAGTTGACCCCCCACTTCAAGACCCATGCCAAAGACCACCACGGTCGCCGTGGCCTGCTGCGCATGGTGAGCCGCCGCCGCAAGCTGCTCGACTACCTGAAGTCCAAGGACGCCGACCGTTACGTCGCCCTGATCGCGAAACTGGGTCTGCGCAAGTAATTTTGGACCCGGCATGACACGCAAAACGCCTGAGTTGGTTCGCTGGCTCGGGCGATTTTTGTTTGTGCATGCCGTTTTTTGATTCCGGAAAAGCCGCAACAGAGCGAAGCTGTGTCATTCCAAAGGGATTGGTTGCCGTGAGGCGGGCGACCAGACTCTCTGGAATGGCATCGTGTTCTGGGTTGTTTTTCCGGGTTGTGTGCAGTACATCTGCACGGTTTGCCATCCCGACTTTCAACGGGTGGCCACGCAAAGGAGAAACCCCATGAGCCTTTTCAACAAAGTCACCAAGACCTTCCAGTGGGGCCCGCACACGGTCACCATGGAAACCGGCGAAATCGCCCGCCAGGCCACCGGCGCCGTGCTGGTCAACATCGATGACACCGTGGTGCTCGCCACCGTGGTCGCCAAGACGGAAGCCAAGGCCGGTCAGGACTTCTTTCCCCTGACGGTGGACTACACCGAAAAATCGTACGCGGCCGGCAAGATCCCCGGCAGCTTCTTCAAGCGCGAAGGCCGTCCCAGCGAACTCGAAACGCTGACTTGCCGCCTGATCGACCGCCCGATCCGTCCGCTGTTCCCCGAAGGCTTCTACAACGAAGTCCAGGTCATCGTGCACGTGGTCAGCCTGAACCCCGAAGTGCAGGCCGACATCGCCGCCATGATCGCCACCAGCGCCGCGCTGGCCGTCAGCGGCATCCCGTTCAACGGCCCCATCGGTGCCGCTCGCGTGGGCTACGTCAACGGCGAGTACGTGCTCAACCCGGGTCAGACCCAGTTGAAAGACAGCCAGCTCGACCTCGTGGTCGCTGGCACGCAGGCCGCCGTGCTGATGGTGGAGTCCGAAGCCCAGCAGCTGAGCGAAGAAATCATGCTCGGCGCCGTGGTGTTCGGCCACGAGCAGGGCAACATCGCCATCGCCGCCATCAATGAACTGGTGCGCGACGCCGGCAAGCCGGCCTGGGACTGGCAGCCGCCGGCCAAGGACGAGGCGCTGATCGCCAAGATCGATGCCCTAGCCAAAGCCAAGCTCGAAGCCGCTTACCAGATTCGCAACAAGCAGGCCCGCACCCAGGCCTGCCGCGCCGCCTACGCCGACGTGATGGCGGCGTTGAAAGAAGAGGGCGTGGCCTTCGACAGCGTGGCCATCGAAGCCCTGCTGTTCGAGATTGAAGCCAAGATCGTGCGTGGCCAGATCCTGGCCGGCGAGCCCCGCATCGACGGCCGCGACACACGCACTGTGCGCGCCATCGAAATCCGCAACGGCGTGCTGCCCCGCACCCACGGCTCGGCTCTATTCACCCGCGGTGAAACCCAGGCGCTGGTGGTGGCCACGCTCGGTACCGACCGCGACGCCCAGCGCATCGACGCACTGGCCGGCGAGTTCGAAGACCGCTTCATGCTGCACTACAACATGCCTCCCTTCGCCACCGGCGAAGCCGGGCGTTTCGGCACCCCCAAGCGCCGCGAAATCGGCCACGGCCGCCTGGCCAAGCGCGCGCTGATCGCCGCGCTGCCGAGCAAGGAAGACTTCCCCTACACCATGCGCGTGGTCTCGGAAATCACCGAGTCCAACGGCTCCTCGTCGATGGCTTCGGTCTGCGGCGGCTGCCTGGCGCTGATGGACGCCGGCGTGCCCATGAAGGCGCACGTGGCCGGCATCGCCATGGGCCTGATCAAGGAAGGCAACCGCTTCGCGGTGCTGACCGACATCCTGGGTGACGAAGATCATCTGGGTGACATGGACTTCAAGGTCGCTGGCACCACCAACGGCATCTCGGCGCTGCAGATGGACATCAAGATCCAGGGCATCACCAAGGAAATCATGCAGGTGGCACTGGCCCAGGCCAAGGAAGCCCGCATGCACATCCTGGGCAAGATGCAGGAAGCCATGGGCGAAGCCAAGACCGAAGTGTCGAACTTCGCGCCCAAGCTCTTCACCATGAAGATCAACCCCGAGAAGATCCGTGACGTGATCGGCAAGGGCGGCGCCGTGATCCGCGCGCTGACCGAAGAGACCGGCACCCAGATCAACATCGACGAAGACGGCACCATCACCATCGCGTCGACCGACAGCGCCAAGGCCGACGAAGCCAAGCGCCGCATCGAGCAGATCACCGCCGAAGTCGAAATCGGCAAGGTCTACGAAGGCCCGGTCACCAAGATCCTGGACTTCGGTGCCCTGATCAACCTGCTGCCCGGCAAGGACGGCCTGCTGCACATCAGCCAGATCGCCCACGAGCGCGTGGAAAAAGTGACCGACTACCTGAGCGAAGGCCAGATCGTCAAGGTCAAGGTGCTGGAGACCGACGAAAAGGGTCGCGTCAAGCTGTCCATGAAGGCGCTGATCGACCGCAACAGCGGCGAGCAGGCCCAGCAGCAACAGCAGCAGCAACAGTGAGTCGCACGCACGTCTGGTCATGAAAGCCGTTGAAATCAGCGCCTTTGGCGCGCCCGAGGTGTTGCGCCTGTGCGATCGTCCCATGCCCGAAGCGGGCGAGGGCGAGCTGCTCATCCGCGTCGGCGCTTCGGGGGTCAACCGGCCCGACGTGCTGCAACGCACCGGCAATTACCCCGTGCCGCCCGGCGCGTCCGACATCCCCGGCCTCGAAGTGGCGGGTGTGATCGAGTCGGGCGACGCCGCAGCCATGGCTGCGGCTGGACTCCAGGTCGGCGACCGCGTCTGCGCACTGGTGGCGGGCGGTGGTTATGCCCAGTACTGCGTGGCCCCGGTGGCGCAGTGCCTGTCGGTCCCTGAGGGGTTGGACGATGTGGCTGCGGCCTCCTTGCCCGAGACCTTCTTCACCGTCTGGAGCAATGTGTTTGATCGCGCCCGTTTGCAGGCCGGTGAAACCCTGTTGATCCAAGGCGGCACCAGCGGCATCGGCGTGACCGCCATCCAGATGGCCAAGGCCCTGGGTGCGCGCGTGATCGCCACCGCGGGCAGCGACGACAAGTGCGCGGCCTGTCTGGCGCTGGGTGCCGACCACGCCATCAATTACAAGACGCAGGACTTCGTGCGCGCCGTGGCCGACTTCACCGAAGGGCACGGCGTCAACGTGGTGCTCGACATGGTGGCCGGCAGCTACGTGGCGCGTGAGCTGGACTGCCTGGCCGAGGATGGCCGGCTGGTCTTCATCGCGGTGCAGGGTGGCGTCAAGGCCGAGATCAACGCTGGCGCGGTGCTGCGGCGCCGGCTGACCATCACCGGCTCGACCCTGCGTCCGCGCCCGGTGGCCTTCAAGGCGGCGATCGCGAGTGCCTTGCGTGAACACGTCTGGCCGTTGCTGGCCAGTGGCCGCATCAAACCCGTGATCTACCGGGTGTTTGACGCCGGTGACGCAGCGGCTGCGCACGAACTGATGGAATCCAACCGCCACATCGGCAAGCTCGTCCTGACCTGGGCGTGACCGGTGTGCGTCGTCAAGCTGGAGTGAATCCCATGAAAAAACTGATCGCTGGCAACTGGAAGATGAACGGCTCGCTGGCCGCCAACGAGGCCTTGGTCAAGGCCATGCTCGACGGCCTGCAGGGTTCTGAGCCCGCGGCCGACATGGCCTTGTGCGCCCCCGCGCCCTATCTGGCGCAGCTGCAGTCGTTGCTGCAAGGCAGCCCCGTGGCCTGGGGGGCGCAGGACGTTTCGGCCCATGAGCAAGGCGCGTACACCGGCGAGGTGAGCGTGGCCATGCTCAAGGACTTCGGTTGCCGCTACGCCATCGTTGGCCACTCCGAGCGCCGCCAGTACCACGGTGAGACCGATGCCCTGGTGGCGGCAAAGGCGCAGCGCGCGCTGGCGGCTGGCGTCACGCCCATCGTGTGTGTGGGGGAAACCCTGGACGAGCGTGAAGCGGGCCAGACCGAGGTCGTGATCAAGCGCCAGCTGGCGGCGGTGATCCACACGGTGGCCCACTGCATCAGCGAAATCGTGGTGGCCTACGAACCCGTGTGGGCCATCGGCACCGGCAAGACCGCCACGCCCGAGATGGCCCAGCAAGTGCACGCCGTGCTGCGGGCCCAGCTTTCGGCGGCCACGCAACACCCCGAGCGTGTGCACATCCTCTACGGCGGCAGCATGAATGCGGCCAATGCGGCGAGCCTGCTGGCGCAGCCCGACATCGATGGCGGTCTGATCGGCGGTGCGTCGCTCAAGGCCGCGGACTTTTTGCAGATCGTGGCCGCGGCGCGTTGAGCCCCGGACACGTTTCCACCATTCCGGAGAAATAAATGAATGTTTTGTTGACCATCCTCCTCGCGGTGCAGGTTCTTTCCGCGCTCGGCATGATCGGCCTGATCCTGATGCAGCACGGAAAAGGTGCCGATGCGGGCGCGGCCTTTGGTGGTGGCGCCGGTTCGGCCAGCCTGTTCGGTGCCTCCGGAGGGGCGAATTTCCTGTCCCGCAGCACGGCCGTGCTGGCTGGCATCTTCCTCTCCTGCACACTGGGGTTGGCCTACTTCGGCAACCTGCGTGAGGCGCCGAGTTCGGGCAGCGTGCTGGAGGGGGCGGCCGTGCCCGCGCAGCAGCCGGCCGCGGCCCAGATTCCCGACTCCAAGCCGGGTCAGCCGGCGGCCCCGGCTCCTGCTGCGGATGCGCAACCCGCTGGCACTGGCGCCGCGCAGATTCCAGGCAAGTAATTCTTGCGAAATCGATCGGTGGTATAGGGCGGCTTTCCCGCTGCGCCACTCTACCGATACGGTTTGAAAAACCATGGTGTGCCCCGAAAATCAAGGTGGATTCAGGGTAAACTCTATGGGTTGTCAGCAAGGCTCACACCGACCCTCGTGAGCCAGACAATGCAGACCCAGCCGACGTGGTGAAATTGGTAGACACGCTATCTTGAGGGGGTAGTGGCGAAAGCTGTGCGAGTTCGAGTCT
>Ga0156085_1057_pt3 | contig 30324 bp, 28 predicted proteins | sample RifCSPlowO2_02_FD_107738 | JGI IMG/M metagenome (GOLD analysis project Ga0156085, IMG submission 107738) | Burkholderiales bacterium RIFCSPLOWO2_02_FULL_67_64 | reverse complement strand
GGCCCGAAGTCGCAGGCCATGCTGGCGGCGGCGGGCATTCCCGATCTGGCCACGCTGCGGCGGCTGGGATCGGTGGCCGCCTACGCCCGGGTGAAACACAGCGACCCGCGCGCCAGCCTCAACCTGCTCTGGGGGCTCGAAGCGGCGCTCACCGGCCTGCCCTGGCAGACCGTGGCACGCGAACACCGCACCAGCCTGCTGCTGGCGCTGGACGCGTTCGACGTGCAAAAGCCCACGCGCCGCTGAGCGCTGGGCGCCTTTCGCGCAAGCCCGCGCACCACACCCGACAACAACCCTGCGTCTCCGAGACCGAAGCCGCCAGGCCCACAATCGAAACCGCAGCGCGGCCCAGGCCGTCCATCGACCGATCGGCATCTACCGTCAACGTGAGCCCCAGGTGCGAGGCCGCAGACCGTGCCTAACGGCCAGGGACCCGCAACGCAGGAACCGCGATGGATGGCGCTTTCTCATGAACGCAGCGCCGCCCGCACCACCAAGGCCCCCACATGACCAACCCCATCCCCCTCCTCGTTTTCGCCGGCAGCAGCCGCGCCCAGTCCTGGAACCGCAAGCTCGCCAAAGTCGCGGCCGAGGCCGCCCGCGCCGCCGGTGCCCAGGTCACCCACCTGGAGCTGGGCGACTTCGACCTGCCGCTCTACAACGGCGACCTGGAAGCGCGCGGCATTCCGCACGACGCGATCCGTCTGAAGGAAATTTTCCACGCCCACCCGGCCTGGCTGGTGGTCTCTCCCGAGTACAACGGCAGCTACACCGGCCTGTTGAAGAACACCATCGACTGGGCCTCGCGCCCCGTACCGGGCGATCCCCTCTGGGCCACCGGCGGCAAGCCCTTCGCCGGCAAGGTGGTGGGCATGCTCTCGGCCTCGCCGGGCGCACTCGGCGGCCTGCGCAGCCTGAGCCACCTCGCGCCCCTGCTGATGAACCTGCAATGCTGGGTCTCGCCCAAGCAGTTCGCGTTGTCCAAGGCCGCCGAAGCCTTCAACCCGGAAGGCGGGCTCGCCACCGATGCCAGCCGTGCCGGTGTGCAGGCCGTGGTCGATCAGGTGCTGTGGGCCGCCGGCAAATTCCAGGCATGAACTGCCGCCCCGGCTGCGCGGCCTGCTGCATCGCGCCGTCCATCTCCAGCCCCATGCCCGGCCTGCCCCACGGCAAGCCGGCGGGTATGCCCTGCCCACACCTGGACGAAACCCTGCGCTGCCAACTCTTCGGCCAGCCCGAACGGCCCAAGGTGTGCGGCTCACTGCCACCCAGCGCCGAGATGTGCGGCGACACACGCGAGCACGCGCTGCATTTCCTGGAACGGCTGGAACAAGCCACCCGACCATGACAAAGGCCCGCAGAAGCGGGCCTTTAAAAAAGCAAAGCGAACCAAGCCTCTCAGGAGGCGAGTGCCCCACCCAACACACGCCAAGGATCCGGCTCCGCCGGTCCAAGGGCGTGGTCCCCCCTCCGGGGGGAAGCCGCAAAGCGGCGCAGGGGGGTTACTGTTTCACGGCTTCCACCTGAATCACCAGGCGCACGTTCTTCGGGAAACCCCAGTCCACACCGTAGTTCGCGCCGAAGGCTGTGCGGTCGATGGTGGCTTCGAAGTCGCCGCCGCAGACTTCGCGCTTGAGCATCGGGCTGTCGTAGCAGTTGAACTGGTTGGCCTTCATCGTCACCGGCTGGGTCTTGCCCAACAGCGTCAGATTGCCCTCAACGGAAGCGACCTTGTCGCCGTTGAACACGAACTTGCTCGAAACGAACTGGGCCTTGGGGTACTTGGCGGCGTCGAAGATGTCCGGGCTCTGCAGGTGCTTGTCGAACATGGGGGTGCCCGAGTTCACCGACGTCATGTCGATGCTGATGTCCACCATGCCGGTCTTGGCGGCCTTGTCGAAGCTGACCTTGCCTTCCTTCTTGTCGAAGCGGGCGCGGTTCACGCTGGCGCCGAAGTGGCCGATCTCGAAGGTGGCGAACGTGTGCGTCGGATCGATCGCGTACTCGGCGGCCTGGGCGATGCCGGCGGTGGACAGAACGGCCGCAGCGGCCAGCAAGGACAGGGATTTGCGCATGGTTGAACTCCTGGGTTCGGGTTGGTGAAAAGAAAGATCAAAAAATCGCCGGCGCGCGTGCCCGAAACCCAGGATGCCGTGGAACCGGCTTTGCCGGGCCACAGGCATCGCCCCCTGGGGGGTGACGCGCAGCGGCGCAGGGGGGGGTCACAACTTGCCAACGCCCGTGAGCGCCAGCTTGAACTTCACCTGCACCTCGTCGGCCACCATCGAGGTGTCGGCCCACTCCTTCTCGCCGATGCGGAAAGCGAGGCGCTTGATCGGGAAGGCGCCGGTGGCGGTGGTGGTGGCGCCACTCTGGGCCAGCGTCACGGGCACGACCACGTCGCTGCTCGCGCCCTTGATGCTGAGCTTGCCGGCCACTTCGTACTTGGTGGCGTCGATGCGCTTGATGCTGCTGGAGGTGAAGGTGGCCTTGGGGAACTGCGCCACGTTGAACCAGGTCGCCTTGGGCAGCTCGGCGTCGGCCTCGCGGCTGATGCTGGCGCTGCCCGTGTCCACCGTGAAGGCAATCTTGCTGGTCGCGAGCTTGGCCGGGTCGAACGCCAGCTGGGCGCTGAAACTCTTGAACTTGCCCTCCACCGGCACGCCCATCTGGCGGCTGACGAAGGCGATCTCGCTTTGCGCGGGCACCAGCTGCTGCTGGGCCTGGGCGGCCAGGGGCATCAGGCCGCTCAGCGCAAGACCGCAGATCAGGGGGAGGGATGTCGGGCGCAGGCTCATGTGGGGGCTTTCAAAGCGGGAAATCAAAGCAAGGAAGATCGTCGGGTGTGCGGGGTCTCAGCGACCGCCCCAGCCCATGCGCAGCAGCAGGCCGTCGCGGTCCACGAAGTGGTGCTTGAGCGCGCCGGCCACGTGCAGCAGCACCAGGGCCGCCATCGCATAGGCCGAGAGCCGGTGCAGGGGCTTGAGCCCCTCGGCCAGGGTCTCGCTCACCGGCACGAAGTCGGGCAACGGCCACAGGCCGAACAGCACGATGGGGAAACCGGCGGCCGAGCTGTAGGCCCAGCCCAGCAGCGGCACGGCGAAAAACAGCAGGTAAAGCCCGCCGTGCGTGGCGTGGTGGGCCCCGCGCTGCCAGGCCGGCATGGCCTGGGCAATGGTCGCGGGCAACGCGGGCGGGCGGTGCACCAGGCGCCACATGAGGCGCACTGCGGTGAATGTGAGCACCAACACACCGGCCCATTTGTGCCAGCTGTAGAGCTTCAGGCGCTGGGGCGAAAACGGCAGGTCGGCCATGTACAGACCCAGGGCGAACACCCCGATCAGGGCCAGGCCCAGCACCCAGTGCAGCGCACGGGCGACGGGGTGGTAACGGAGGACGGCGGCGTCGGACATGCCGGCAGTGTAGGCACCCGGTGCGGCGCCAAACGTCAAACCGCTTGAAGCCTGAATTCAAAAAATTCGAACGAACTTAGCCTTCCAATTCGCATCCGCCACCTTCACCGCCCTCCTACAATGCGCCCATGCCCGCCCCCATTGCGCCCGACCTGCTGTCGTTGTACCCGGCGCTGGGAGCGCTGCCGGCCCTGCTGCCCCGGCTCGCGGTGATGCAAGTGCCAGCCGGCACCCAGCTGTTTCGCGAGAACGAGGCCTGCCAGGGCTTCCCGATGGTGCTCAGCGGCGAGGTGCGGGTCTCGCGCAGCGCGGCCAACGGGCGGGAACTGGAGCTCTACCGCGTCTCGCCCGGTGAGATGTGCCTGGTGTCCTCGGCCGGCCTGTTCGCGGACCAGCCGCTCACGGCGCGCGGCGTGACCACCTGCGAAACCCGCCTGACCCTGCTCTCCCCGGCGGATTTTCGTGCCGCGCTGAGCGACGAGCGTTTCCGCGCCTACGTGCTGGGCCTGTTTGCCGCGCGCATGGCCGACCTCACCGGCCTGATCGAAGCCATCGCCTTCCAGCGGCTCGACAGCCGCCTGGCCAGCGCCCTGCTCGGCCACGGCCAGCAGGTGCGCGCCACCCACCAGGCGCTGGCCGACGAGCTGGGCACGGTGCGGGAGATCGTGACCCGCCTGCTGCACCGCTTCGAGCGCGACGGCCTGGTCGAGCTCTCGCGCGAGTGCATCACCATCCGCGACAGCGCCGGCCTGCGCGCCGTGGCCGCGTTCCAGTCGCGCTGATCCCCCGGCCACCGCCCGCGCGTGGCGCGCCGGCCGGGCTTTGTGACACAGGTCACATACCGCCACCCGCCGAGCCGGTTCAATATGCCCAGCCCCACCGTGGCCCGGGCGCTGCACAGCGCCGACCCGCGGTGGACCCGGTTCCCTTCATCCACTGGAGCATTCCCATGAGCAAAAACGAAGGCGGCATCGACCGCATCCTGCGCATCGTCGCGGGCCTGGCCCTGATCGCCGCGGCCGCCACCGGCAACATCGGCGTCTGGGGCTACATCGGCGTGGTGCCGCTGCTCACCGGCCTGATGGGCTGGTGCCCGGTGTACACGATGCTGGGCCTCAACACCTGCAGTGTGAAGAAGTAACCCCCCGCGCCGCCTGCGGCGTCACCCCCCAAGGGGGCATCACGAGCGGCCCGGCGAAGCCGGTTCCGCCGTGATCTCGGGTTGGGGCATTTCGCGCCGGATGGTGCCCTCCCGGCAGCGACTTCCAGCGGGCACCGCTTGTGACACAGATGATTTGTCACTGGCAAGACAAGCCGAGGTGCCCGACATGGCGCAACATGGACGCTTCACCAACGTCAGGTTGCCAGCATGCACATCCCTTCACTCCAGGAAGTCGTCAGCCCCGAAGAATGGGCGCTGCGCTGCGACCTCGCGGCCTGTTACCGGCTGGTGGCGGCCTATGGCTGGAGCGATCTGGTCTTCACCCACATCAGCGCCAAGCTGCCCGACAGCGTGACCGGTGGCGAACACCAGTTCCTCATCAACCCCTACGGCCTGATGTTCGACGAGATCACGGCCAGCAGCCTGGTCAAGGTCGACATGGCCTGCAACAAGCTGCTGGACAGCCCGTTCCCGGTCAACCCTGCGGGCTTCGTGATCCACAGCGCGGTGCACGAAGCCCGCCCCGACGTGGTCTGCGTGCTGCACACCCACACGCGTGCCGGCGTGGCGGTGAGCGCGCAGAAGACCGGCATCCTGCCGATCAGCCAGCAAAGCACGTTCGTGCTGGCCTCGCTGGCGTACCACCGCTACGAAGGCGTGGCCTTCCGCCCCGAGGAGAAGCCGCGCCTGCAGGCCGATCTGGGCAGCGCGAATCACCTGGTGTTGCGCAACCACGGCTTGCTCACCGTGGGCAAGACCATCGCCGACGCCTTCCTCGCCATGTACACGCTGGAAAACACCTGCCGCATCCAGATCGACGCGCTGGCCGGCGGCGGGGAACTCAGCCAGGTGGACCCGGCCATCCTGGCCGGCATGGCCGACGTGATGCGCATCGCCACCGCGGGCCAGGGCGCAATGCTCGCGTGGCCGGCGCTGCTGCGCAAGCTGGAGCGGCTCGACCCGGGCTACCGTTCCTGACCGGGCGTGCCGACGAACGCGACCATGCCTTCGAGCACGGTGCGCAGGCGCACCAGTTCACGCGAATGGTTCAGCCGGGTGGACCAGGCCGCCAGACGCGACACGCGCTGCAGCCGTGGCAGCAGGTGGGCCAGGAAGGCCTGCAGGCCGGATTGGCCGCGCTCGGCCGGGTGTGCCGCTTCGCGCGCCTCGCGGTAGGCGTTGAGCACCGCCAGCACCGCCTGCGGCCCCAGCGGCTCCAGGAAACGGGCCAACGACATCACCAGCTGCAGCGCGTCGTAGCGCTGCACCATCTCCAGCGACAGGCCGGGAAACAGGCGTTCTTCAAAATCGATGCGGGCAAAACGCTGGCCGTCCCAGGTCAGGTTGCGGGCCTGCGCGCCCCCGTGCCACTGGCCGCGCGCGTGAAACGCCGCCAGATCGGCGCTGGCCGCGCACATCAGCGGCAGGCGCTCGGCCTCGGGCAGGCGGTGCAGCAGGTGCTCCAGTGTGGTGCCCACGTCGCCCGTCACCAGCGATTCGCCGTCGAAGGCCACCACCGGTGGCACCCGCTCACCGGCCGCCGCCAGCGCCAGCAGGCGCTCGTGCTCGTAGGCCAGCAGCGCCGCGCCGTCGGTCTGGCGCACCGCGCGCCAGGGCACCGGCACGCCCACGAAGTGCGCGAACAGGTAGGCCCCGAGCGAATGGCCCAGGCCACGCAAGGGCCGCCGTGCGGTCTTGGTCCAGGTTTTGAGGGGGGGAGAGGTGTTCAAGACCCGCGATTATCCTGAAAACGCCCCGCCGGCCGGCGCCCGACCCAGGCCGGGTCAGCCGGCATCGGCGTAGCGCCGCAGTTCCCAGCCGCTCACCTGCTGCGCAAAGGCGTCCCACTCGGCGCGCTTGAGGCGCAGGAACTGATCACAGAAGGCCGCGCCCACCGCCTCGCGCAACACCGCATCGACCCGCAGCGCATCGAGTGCGTCGTGCAGATCGCGCGGCAGCCTGGGCGGCATGGCCGCGCCGCTGGCCTGGCGCTGGTACAGGTCTTCGTCGCAGGGCTCGGCCGCGGGCAGCGCCCCGTCGATGCCGTCCAGCCCGGCGGCCAGCGTGGCCGCGAGCGCCGCGTACACGTTGCACGAGGGGTCGGGCAATCGCCATTCGATGCGCCCGGCCACGGTGCGCACGAGGCAGGTGCGGTTGTTGTCGCCCACGGTCTTCCACACCGGCGACCAGGTGGTGCCCGAGGCGCTCTCGCTGCTGGCCAGGCGCTTGTAGCTGTTCACCGTGGGCGCGCACAGCGCGGCCAGCGCGTCGGCGTGGTGGATCAGGCCAGCGGCGAACCGGTGGCCAGCCGTGCTCAGGCCCAGCGCGCCGGCCGGGTCGGCCATCACCGCGCGGCCGATGCCCTGCGCCGGGCCGCCCCAAGCAGGGCGCCCCCCTCCGGGGGGGACGGGCCCTGGCCCGGCGGGGGGAGCCTGGTCTTCCGTGAGGCTGAGGTGGAAATGCAGGCCGCTGCCCGGCGCGCCCGCCAGCGGCTTGGGCATGGTGGAAAAGCTGCAGCCGTGCCGCGCCGCCACGGCGTGCGCCGTGAGCTTGAACAGCTGGTAGCGGTCGGCCGCGGCCAGGGCCTCGTCGTGCCGGTAATTGATCTCGTACTGGCCGATGGCGTCCTCGTGGTCCATCTGCTGCAACTCGAAACCCAGCGCCGTGAGGTGCCGGCGCATGTCGTCCAGAAAGCCGAAATTGCGGTGGATCGCCTTCAGGTCGTAGGACGGTTTGTCCAGCCGGTCCTCGGCGTCGGCCACGCCCCAGCGGCCCTGGGCGTCCTGCTTGAGCAGAAAGAACTCGGGCTCGATGCCAACGTGAAAGGTCCAGCCGCGTTCGCGCAGGCGGTTCAGCTGGTGCTTGAGCAGCTGGCGCGAGCAGGTGGCCAGCGGCTCACCGCCGGCAAAACCGTCGCACACCGCGTGCGCCACGCCGGGCATGAAGGGCAGCGGGCGCAGGCTGTCGGGCACCACACGCCCGAAATACTCGCTGCGCGCGCCCATGCGTGGCAGGCCCGTGCCCCAGATGCTGGGTCCCGCGAAGCCGGCGCCGGAGGCCACCGCGTCGGGCAGCGCCTCCAGCGGCACCAGCTTGCCCTTCGGGCTGCCGTGCAGGTCGGTGAAGGTGGCCATCACCGAATGGATGCCCTGCTCGCGCAGGCTGCTGATGCGTTGATCGAGGCTGGGCTGACCCATGCGGATTCCAGACACAAAAAAGCCGGGGCTTGCCCGGCGGAAGAGGAGGTGGCTCAGGCCAGCGTTTCGGCCATGGCGGCGTCGAGCACGCCCAGGGCTTCGGCGAACACGCTGTCTTCGATGGTGAGCGGGAACAGGTAGCGGATCACGTTGCCGTACACGCCGCAGGTCAGCAGCAGCAGGCCACGTTTGAGGGCGGCGGCCTGCACCCGCTTCGTGGTGTCGGCGTCGGGCGCGCCGGCCGCGTCCACGAACTCGCAGGCCACCATCGCACCCAGGCCCCGCACGTCACCGATGCGGGCGTATTTCGCCTTCGCGCCGTTCAGGTGCGCCACCAGCCGCGCGCCCAGCCGCTGCGCGCGCTCGGGCAGCTGTTCTTCCGCCATCACGTCCAGCACCGCGTGCGCCGCGGCAATCGCCAGCGGGTTGCCCGCATACGTGCCGCCCAGGCCACCCGGCGCCGGGCCGTCCATGATCGCGGCCTTGCCGCACACGGCCGACAGCGTGGTGCCGCCGGCCATGCTCTTGGCCAGGGTCATGAGGTCGGGCGACACGCCGTAGCGCTCCATGGCAAACATCCTGCCGGTGCGCGCAAACCCGGTCTGCACCTCGTCCGCGATCAGCAGGATGCCATGTTGATCGCACAGTTGCCGCAGCCACAGCACCGCCTCCTTCTGGATCGGGTTGAAGCCACCCTCGCCCTGCACCGGCTCGAAGATGATGGCCGCCACGCGCGAAGGCTCGATGTCGCACTTGAACACGTGGTCCATGGCGCGCTTCGTCTCGTCCAGCGAGGCACCCTCCGCGGGGAAAGGCACGTGGTAGATCTCGGGCGGGAAGGGGCCGAAGCCCGCCTTGTAGGGCTGGACCTTGCCGGTCAACGACACCGCGAACAGGCTGCGGCCGTGAAAGGCACCGCCAAAGGCGATCACGCCGCTGCGCCCGGTCGAAGACCGCGCGATCTTGATCGCGTTCTCGATCGCCTCGGCGCCGGTGGAGAAAAACGCGGTCTTGACCTGGCCCTCGATCGGCACGATGGCGTTGATGCGCTCGGCCAGCGCCACGTATTCGGCGTAGGGCACCACCTGGTAGCAGCTGTGCGTGAAGCGCTGCAACTGCGCCGCGATCGCCGCCTGCACCTTGGGGTGCACGTGGCCGGTGTTGAGCACCGCGATGCCACCGGCGAAATCGATGAAACGCCGGCCCTCGATGTCCCAGAGTTCGGCGTTCTTCGCGTGGTCGATGAAGAAGTCCCCCATCACGCCCACGCCACGCGGCGTGGCGTCCAGCCGGCGCTGGTGCCAGGCGGCGTTGGTGTGGGGCGCGTTCAGGTTTTCAGGTTTCTGCGGTGCGTTCACGGGGGGGTCTCCTTCAAAAGCGCACACAGCGGTGCGAGGTGTCTGATCCAAGGGCACCGCGGAACCGGCTTTGCCGGGCCGCCAGTGCCGTCCCCCCCTCTGGGGGGAAGCCGCGTCAGCAGCGCAGGGGGGCGCCGGTTACACCGGCGAATCAATCCTTATCCAAGTTGTTTTGGTTTCCGTGTACTTGTCAAACGCGTGCAGCGACTTGTCGCGCCCCACCCCGCTCTGCTTGAAGCCGCCAAACGGCACGGTGATGTCGTCTTCGTCGTACTGGTTCACGTGCACCGTGCCGGCGCGCAGCGCGCGGGCCACGCCGTGCGCCTTGTTGATGTCGCGCGTCCACACGCCCGCCTGCAGGCCGTACACGCTGTTGTTCGCCTGGCGCACCACGTCGGCCGCCTCGGTGAAGCTCTGCACCGCGAGCACCGGGCCGAAGATCTCTTCGCGCGCGATCGCCATCTGCGGCGTCACCCCGTCGAAGATGGTGGGCTGCACATAACAGCCGCCCGCCACCGGCGATGCCAGCGCACCACCCGCGATCAGCTGCGCGCCCTCGCTGGTGCCCAGGGCGATGTAGCGCATCACGTTGTCGAGCTGTACCTGGTCGACGATGGCGCCCATCACCGTGCCCTTGTCCAGCGGGTTGCCCGGCTGGTAGTTCGGCACCAGCTTGAGCGCCTTCTCCAGGAACGCGTCCTTGATGCGTTCTTCAACGAAGAGGCGCGAAGGCGCGTTGCAGCTCTCGCCCTGGTTGAAGAAGATGCTGCCCACGGCGGCCTCGACCGCGCGGTCCAGATCGGGGCAGTCGGCGAACACGATGTTGGGCGACTTGCCACCCAGTTCGGTCCAGGCGCGTTTCAGGTTGCTCTGCCCGGCCATCACGTGGATCTGCTTGCCCACGCGCGTGCTGCCGGTGAAGGCGATGCAGTCCACGTCCATGTGCAGCGCCAGCGGCGAGCCGGCTTCAGTGCCAAAACCCGGCACCACGTTGAACACGCCGGGCGGAATGCCGGCGGCCAGCGCCAGCTCGGCCAGCCGCAGCGCGGTGAGCGGGCTTTTTTCGGACGGCTTCAGCACCACCGAGTTGCCCGCCGCCAGGGCCGGCGCGATCTTCCAGGCCGCCATGATCATGGGGTAGTTCCAGGGCACGATGATGCCCACCACACCCACCGGCTCGCGCGTGATCAGCGCCAGCGAGTTGCTCGGCGTGGGCGCGATCTCGTCGTACACCTTGTCCACCGCCTCGCCGTACCAGCGGATGCAGTTGGCCGCGCTGTTCACGTCCACGGCGCGCGCGTATTTCACCGGCTTGCCCATGTCCAGGGTTTCGGTCAGCGCCAGCTCGTCGGCGTGCGCCAGCAGCTGGTCGGCGAACTTGATCATCACGCGCTTGCGCTGCGCCGGCGCCATGCCGCTCCAGCGCCGGTCCTCGAAAGCGGCGCGGCCCGCGGCCACGGCGGCGTCGATGTCGGCCTGGCCACCGCGCGCCACCTGCGTGAGCAATCGACCGTCCACCGGGGAGATGCAGTCAAAGGTCTGGCCGTCGCGCGCGGCCATCCGTTCGCCGTTGATGACGGCGCGGCCGTCGAAACTGGGCATGCTGATATCGGTCATGGGAGGTTGTCCACTGCAGAAAAGTGGACCCATGCTACGCCGTTATTGCCCCGAATGCAGCATCCACTTCCGGCCCAATTCGACCATCCACTGGCGCGCATTCGGCAGGCCACAGGCCCGGGTCATCTGACACAATGCCAGCGGCCCCGGTGCTTCAAGCTCTCTCGAAGACGCTGGTCGTTTTCGGGCTGTGGGGCATCCCCACGGCGACGATGGTTTGCTGGACACACGACGCGCGATCCGCGCTGCGCCGCTGGCGCAGGACCGATAGCGCCAGACCCGCTGGTTGAGGCACCGGGGCCACCCTTTTTGCCCGCTGTCCCCCACCGATGACCCCCGCACACCACCGCCGCTGGCTGGCCACCGGGCTGGCACACGCCTTTCTGGCCGACCACGAGCACCCCGGCGCCCGCGCGCCCGAGGCCTTGCTGGCGCGCGCCAGGGTCTGCCTGGGCTGCGAGGGTGCAACCCCTGAGTGGCTGGTGTCGATGGCGCAGGCAGTGGCCACGCGCTGGGCACGGCAGGGGTTGATCGACACGGTCGACAGCCTCGCGCAGACGCTGCTGCAGCGCCCCGAGTGGGCGCCCGACGAACATGCCTTCGACGATGACGAGCCCAGCGACGGCACCACCAACCGCCCCGAACCCGTGCCTTTGGGGCAATGGGCCGTGCGCCACTGGCTGCTGCGGCCCGCGCGCATGGCCGCGCCGCCCTGGGGCCTGCGGCACATCGACACCCTGGCCCTGCCCACCGCCGCCGACTGGGCCGAATGGCTGGGCATGGCGCCCGACCGGCTGCTCTGGCTGACGCACCCGTCCCAGCGCTGGCGCGAGGGCAGCGAGCGGCCGCACGCGACCGTGGCCCCCCACTACAGCCACCGCCTGCTGCCCAAGCGCAGCGGCGGGCTGCGCCTGATCGAGGCGCCCAAGGCCGAACTCAAGCGGGTGCAGCGCCAGTTGCTCGACCGCCTGCTGGCCCAGCTGCCCGCGCACGAAGCGGCCCACGGTTTCGTGCGCGGCCGGGGCGTACACACGCATGCGCAGGTCCACGCCGCGCAGCCCTGCGTGATCTCGTTCGACCTGCGCGACTTCTTTCCCAGCATCGGCGCGGCACGCATCCGCGCTTTCTGGCGCAGCTGGGGCTACCCCGACGACGTGGCCCGGATGCTGACGCAGCTGTGCACCACCCGAACCCCCGTGGCGGTGCGGGAACGCCTGCGCGAAGCCGGGGCGTTGGACTTTCGCGCCGCCCAACGGCTCGCCGCACCGCACCTGCCGCAGGGCGCGCCCACCTCACCGGCGCTGGCCAATCTGTGCGCCTTCGGCCTGGACCTGCGGCTCGACGGCCTGGCCCACCGTTTTGGCGCGCGTTACTCGCGGTACGCCGACGACCTCGTGTTTTCCGGCCCGGCGTCGCTGGCCCAGCGCTTTCGCCAGCTCCATGCCTGGGTCGGCGCCATCGCCGCCGACGAGGGCTTTGCCCTGCACCCCGGCAAACTGCGCTGCGCGCGGTCCCACCAGCAGCAGCGCATCACGGGGCTGGTGGTCAACGCGCAACCCAACATCGCGCGCACCGACTACGACCGGCTGCGCGCCGAACTGCACCGCGCGGCCCGCATGGGCCCGGTGGACGCGCAGCAGCGGGCCCATCTGCAAGGCCGCGTGGCCTGGGCCTGCCAGGCGCTGGCGCCCTCCCGGGTCGCCAAACTGCAGTCGCTGCTGGCCCAGATCACCTGTTAGCCCCCACGCTCCGCCGCTGCTACACCGCCGTCTGCCAACGCAGGCCGTGCGGCAGCGAACGCGGGCCAAACAGGAAGTGAAGCACACGGCGACGCCCCGTGCCCAGCGACTTGGACGAGGCGTGCAGCAACAGCGGGCGCATCACCAGGGCGGCGCCGGCCTCGGCCTCGCAGACACATTCACCCAGGGCACCGCGGACGTCGGTCGCAGCGTCCGGCGCCAGCACCCCCCGGGTGTGGGAGCCCGGCACCACGCGCAACGGGCCGTCGCGGGAGCCGCAGCGGTCCAGGTGCAGGCGAACGGCGACCAGTTGCTCCAGCACCTCGACGGGAGCCTGCACAAACACCGCGCCCTCCTTGTGTGCCCAGCCCGACCAGCCGGGTGCATCGACCCGTTCGGCCACCGGGATGCTGAGGTCCTGATGCACGGGCACCAGCCAGTTGCGCGCGCTCGACTTCTCGAAATACGTGCACTGCACCGCCACGTGCCCAGGCGGCACCAGGCGCCCCAGATCGCCGTGCTCGCGAAGGCGCCTGGCCAGCGCTGCACACCAGTCGGCCGACAGCAGACAACGGGTACCGCCCGATGCGCCCGCCCCCGTGTCGTGGAGCGGAATGGCATCGCTTGCGAGGGCGGGCAGCACACCGGGCACGCTGACGAACCCGTTGCGGGCAAACGACTCAACCCACATGCCGGTCAGGACGCGCGAAAGGTGCTTGGCACGAACCCTTCAGCCCGCGCCGAGGATCTGCCTGCACTCACTGGGTCGTCAGCGCGGCCAGCTCGGCGCGCGTGGCCGCCGCGATCTCGCGTTCGCGCTTGCGGGTCTGCCGCGCCACCCACACCGAGTAGCCCACGATCACGGTGGTGACGGTGGCGATCAGCAGCGTGGCGGCGGCGTAGATGGTCGGGTTGATGCCGCGCCGCGCATAGCCGAAGATCACCTGCGGCAGCGTGTTCACGCCCGGGCCGGAGAGGAATTCGGAGATCACCACGTCGTCGAACGAGAGCGTGAACGACAGCAGGAAGGCCGCCAGGATGCCCTGGAAGATGTTGGGCAGGGTGATCAGGAAAAACACCTGGAACGGCCGCGCGCCGAGGTCCATGGCGGCTTCTTCGATGCTGCGGTTCATCTCCATCAACCGGCTCTGGATCACCACCATGCCGTAGGCCATGCCCAGCAGGGTGTGGCCGAAGATGATGGTCAGCATGCCGCGCTCGGGCCAGCCAAAGGCGTTCTGCGCGCCCACCATCAGCAGCAGCAGCGACAGGCCGATCACCACCTCGGGCATCACCAGCGGCGCATTGACCATGCCCGAGAAGACCGTGCGGCCCAGGAAGCGGCGGTAGCGCACCAGCACGAAGGCGGCGAAGGTGCCAAGGATGGCCGAGAGCACGCCCGTGACCGCCGCCACCTTCACCGAGAGCCAGAAGCCTTCGACGATCTTGGTGTCGCGCGTGAGCGCCTCGTACCAGCGCAGCGAAAAGCCGGTGAAGTTCGCGTCCTGCCGGGTGCTGTTGAAGCTGAACACCACCATGAAGAACAGCGGCAGGTACAGGAACAGGTACACCGCCGCCAGCCAGAGCTTGCCGAAGTGTTTTTCAAGAAGCTGTTTCATTGCAATGACTCCTGACCAAATCTGACGTCCAACGAGGGGAAGCTCACCGGGGAGGCGGTGGAACCGGCTTTGCCGGGCCACTCGCATCGCCCCCTGGGGGGTGACGCGAAGCGGCGCGGGGGGCTACTTTTCTTCGGCTGTGAAGTGGTAGTAGATGGCCAGGGGCACGATGATCAACAGGATCATCACCACCGCCAGCGCCGAGGCGCGCGGCCAGTTGTTGCTGGTGAACATTTCGTCCCACACCACGCGGCCGATCATGATGTTTTCCGGACCACCGAGCAGTGAGGGGATCACGAACTCGCCCACGGCGGGGATGAACACCAGCATGAAGCCCGCGACGATGCCGGCCTTGGACAGCGGCACCGTCACCAGCCAGAAGGCCTTGAACGGCGAGGTGCCCAGGTCGTAGGCGGCTTCGAGCAGGCGGAAGTCCATCTTCACCAGGTTGGCGTAGAGCGGCAACACCATGAAGGGCAGGTACACGTAGGTCATGCCCACCAGCATGGACACGTTGGTGTAGAGCATCTGGATCGGCTCGTCGATGAAGCCCATGCCCATCAGGATCTGGTTGAGCACGCCCTGGTCGGCCAGGATGCCCTTCCAGGCGTAGACGCGCAGCAGGAACGAGGTCCAGAACGGCAGCATCACCATCATCAGCAGCGCCGGCCGCACGCTCGGCGCCGAGCGCGCGATGAAGTAGGCGAAGGGGTAGCCGATCAGCAGGCACAACACGGCGGTACACAGCGCGTACCAGATGGAGCGCAGGTAGGCCTCGATGTAGATCGTCTGGAACAGCTCGCCGCCCTCCACGTCGCGGAAGATGGTCCAGTAGTTCTCGTACTTCAGGCTCAGGATGCCCGTCACCGGGTCCCAGATCGGCTTGAACGGGTTGATGCTCTCGCCCATGTCCACGAAGCTGATGTACAGCAGGATCAGGAACGGCAACAGGAAAAAGACGAACAGCCAGACATAGGGCACGCCGATGACGAAGCGCTTGCCGGGCATGGAAAGGGGTGATGCCATCGAATTACTCCTGAAGAGTCGGTGGAGCGAGGAAACCTGAAACCAAGGATGCGGTGGAACCGGCTTTGCCGGGCCACTCGCATCGCCCCCTGGGGGGTGACGCGAAGCGGCGCGGGGGGTTAGTCCCGCAGCACCACTGCGGCCCCATCGTCCCACCAGAAATACACATCGTCTTCCCAGGTGATGTCCGACAGGTCCTGGCGCGTGGTGTTGGCCTCGGTGATCTTCACGCGCGAGCCGTCGCTGGCCAGCACGATGTAGGTGTTGTACGAGCCGAAGTAGGCGATTTCCTTCACCCGGCCGGCGAACAGGTTGGGGCCCACGTTGTCGGGCCGCTGCTTGCTGATCTCGATCTTTTCCGGGCGCACGGCGATCGACACCGGCATGTTCAGCGTGCCGCTCACGCCATGGCCCACGTGGATCTCGCCGATGCCGGTGTGGGCCGCGCAGCGGTCCGCCTCGTCCACGCTGAGCCGGCCGGCGAACAGGTTCACGTTGCCGATGAAGTCGGCCACGAACTTGTTGCGCGGGTGCTCGTAGATTTCTTCCGGCGTGCCCACCTGCAGCACCCGCCCCTTGCTCATGATGGCGATGCGGCTGGCCATGGTCATGGCCTCTTCCTGATCGTGCGTCACCATCACCACGGTCACGCCCACGCTTTCGATGATGTTGACCAGCTCGAACTGCGTCTGCTCGCGCAGCTTCTTGTCCAGCGCGCCCAGCGGCTCGTCCAGCAGCAGCAGCTTGGGCTTCTTGGCCAGGCTGCGCGCCAGCGCCACGCGCTGCTGCTGGCCGCCCGAGAGCTGGTGCGGCTTGCGCTGGGCGTAGGGCGTGAGCTGCACCAGGGACAACATCGCGTCGGTGCGCTGCGCGATCTCGGCCTTGGGCAGGCCTTCGCGCTTGAGGCCGAAAGCCACGTTCTCCCAGATGTTCAGGTGCGGGAACAGCGCATAGCTCTGGAACATCATGTTCACCGGCCGGTCGTAGGGCGGCATGTTGGCCACGTCCTGCCCGCCGAGCAGGATGCGCCCCGAGCTCGGCTTCTCGAAGCCGGCCAGCATGCGCAGCAGGGTGGACTTGCCACAACCCGAACTGCCCAGCAAGGCGAAGATTTCGCCCTTGCCGATGGAGAGCGAGACCTCGTCCACGGCCACCGCTTCGTCGAAGCGCTTGACCAGTTTTTCGGTGACGAGGTAACCCTCTTCGTAGGTGATGTTGCAGTGCGGTGCGGACATGCCGTCTCCTGGGGGTGGGTGGGTGCGCCCAAGAAAAAGGGCTGTTCCTACACGTGGTACGAACAGCCCCAGGCTCGGGTCAGGTGGCGACCAGAACGTTCACTTGCCTTTTTTGAAGCCGTTGTAGGCGTTGGCCATGGCTTCGCGGGCTTCGTTGGTGAAGCTGCTCGGCGGGATCATCTTGGCGAAGTAGTCGGACTCCACGAAGATGGTCTTGTTGCCGGCGATCTCGGGGTTGATCTTGTCCAGCGCCGCCTTGTTGCCGGTGGGGTAGCTCATCTCGTTGGCCATGGCCGCGGCGTTTTCCGGGCGCAGGTAGAAGTCGATGAAGGCCGCGGCGTTGTTCGGGTGCTTGGCGTCCTTGGTCACGGCCATGGTGTCAAAGAAGATCAGCGCGCCGGTGGACGGCAGCAGGGCTTCGATCACGTCCTTGGAGCCGTTTTCCTTGGCGCGCGTGGCCGCGATGTTGATGTCACCCGACCAGCCGATGGCCGCGCAGGCCTTGCCGCCGGCGATGTCGTCGATCATGGTCGAGCTGAACAGGCGCACGTCCTTGCGCACCTTGGCCAGCATGGCGCCGGCTTCCTTGTAGTCGGCCGCGTCGTTGGAGTAGGCGTCCTTGCCGATGTAGTGCAGCGCCACCGGAATGATCTCGGTGGGCGAGTCCAGGTAGGCGATGCCGCAGGACTTCAGCTTGCTCGTGTACTCGGGCTTGAACACCAGGTCCCAGGCGTTTTCCGGCATCGGCATGCCGCCAAGCGCCTTCTCGACCTTGGTCTTGTTGATGCCCACGGTGGTGAAGCCCCAGGCCCAGGGCACCAGGTGCTTGTTCTCGGGGTCGGCCTTGGTCAGGGTGGCCATGATGGCCGGGTCCATGTTGGCCAGGTTGGGGATCTGCTCCTTCTTCAGCGGCTGCAGCAGGCCGCCGTCGATCTGGCCCTTGGCGAACACGGTGCCGGGCACGACGATGTCGTAGCCGGTGTTGCCCGCCACCAGCTTGGCGTGCAGCGCTTCGTTGGTCTCGAAGGTGTCGTAGTTGACCTTGATGCCGGACTCTTTTTCGAAGGCGGCGATCATGCCTTCGGGGATGTAGTCGGGCCAGTTGTAGATGTTGAGGACTTTTTCATCGTCGTACACCGGGCCGGCGGGCGCGGCCGGGGCAGCGGGTGCGGCCGCCACCGGAGCGGGTTCGGCGGGCGCGGCCACCGGCTCTTCTTTTTTGCCACAGGCGGCCAGCAGCATGGCCGAGATGGCCAGAACCAGAACATGCTTTTTCATGGTGAGAGACACTCCAGAAAGATGAATTGAGATCCGACGGTTGACACGTGACAGCGGCCAGTATCGGAATGCCCTGCGGGCATGCAATTTACAGACCAGCTTTGGCCCCGGTCTGGGGCACGGAACACTGTAACAAAGAATCCCTCAGGCGAGCTGCCCGGCAGAGCGCAAATCGTCGAGCGTGGCATCCAGGCAGCGCACGATCAGCGCCATCATTTCGTCGATCTGCGCGTGCGTCATCACCAGCGGCGGCGCGATGATCATGCGGTCGCCCACGGCGCGCATGATCAGGCCATTTTTGAAGCAGTGGCCCCGGCAGATCATGCCCACGCCCAGGTCGGCATCGAACATCGCGTTCGTGGCCTTGTTCTTCACGATCACCAGGCCGGCGACGAAGCCGCAGGTCTCGGCGCCGCCCACCAGCGGGTGGTCCTTGAGTTCGGCGAAGCGCAGCGCCAGGTAGGGGCCGGTGTCGTTCCGGACACGATCCACCAGGCCCTCGCGCTCCATCAGCTCCAGGTTGGCCAGCGCCACCGCGCAGGCCACCGGGTGGCCGCTGTAGGTGTAGCCGTGGTTGAACTCGCCGCCCTGCTCGATCAGCACCTTGGCCACGCGGTCGCCCACCATCACGCCGCCGAGCGGGATGTAGCCACTCGTCACGCCCTTGGCGAAGGTCACGAGGTCGGGCCGGTAGCCGAATTTTTCGTAGGCGAACCAGTGGCCCAGGCGGCCGAAGGCGCAGATCACCTCGTCGGAAATCAGCAGGATGCCGTACTGGTCCACGATGCGCTGGATCTCGGGCCAGTAGGTGGCGGGCGGGATGATCACGCCGCCCGCACCCTGCACCGGCTCGGCGATGAAGGCGGCCACCTTGTCGGCGCCCACTTCCAGGATCTTGGCTTCCAGCCAGCCCGCCGCACGGCGGCCGAAGTCGGCCTCGCTCTCGCCGGGCCGCGCGTTCTCGAAGAAGTACGGCTGCTCGATGTGGGTGATGTTGGGAATGGGCAGATCGCCCTGCGCGTGCATGCCGCTCATGCCGCCGAGCGATGCCCCCGCCATGGTGCTGCCATGGTAGGCGTTGTTGCGGCTGATGATCACCTTGCGCTGCGGCTGGCCCAGCAGGTCCCAGTAGCGGCGCACCATGCGCACGTTGGTGTCGTTGCTTTCCGATCCGCTGCTGGAGAAGAACACGTGTTCAAACTTGCGCCCGCCCACCACCGGCGCCAGCGAAGCCAGCTTGGTGGCCAGCTGCACCGCCGGCACGTTGGTGGTGTTGAAGAAGCTGTTGTAGAACGGCAGCGTCATCATCTGCTGGTAGGCCGCGTCGGCCAGCTCCTTGCGGCCGTAACCCGCGTTCACGCACCACAGCCCGCTCATCGCGTCCAGGATCTTGGCGCCCTCGGAGTCCCACACGTAGATGTTCTCCGCGCGCGTGATCACCCGCGCGCCGCGCGAGGCCAGGCCCGCGTGGTCGGTGAACGGGTGGATGTAGTGCGCGCTGTCCAGCGCCTGGATGGCTTTCGTGTCCTGCTGCTCGGCGCGGCGAACCAGGGCGGGCGGGGCGATGAGGGTCGAGGGGTTCATGGTCGGTCCTTGAATGGCGTGTTCAGACGTGAAGAAGCAGGTGCTCACGTTCCCACGGGGATATCACCTTCATGAACTCGTCGAACTCCAGCTCCTTGATCTCGGTGTAGATGGTGATGAACTCCTTGCCCAGCACCTCGTGCAGGTCGGGTTCGCGGCGCAGCCAGTCCAGCGCTTCGCCCAGCGAGCGCGGCAGCGAGTACGGCGCCAGGTAGGCGTCGCCCTTCATCTCGGGCTTGGGCTTGATCTTGTTCTTCATGCCCAGGTAGCCGCAGGCCAGCGTCATGGCCATCGCCACATAGGGGTTGGCGTCGGCGCCGATCACGCGGTTCTCGACCCGGCGCGCGGCCGGGCTGGAGATCGGCGAGCGGATGCCCACGGTGCGGTTGTCGTGGCCCCACTCGATGTTGATCGGCGCGGCCGTGTGGCGGGAGAGCCGCCGGTAGCTGTTCACATACGGCGCGACCAGCACCATGGCCGCCGGGATGTAGCGCTGCAGGCCGCCGATGTAGTGGTAGAAGGCTTCGGAGGCCGTGCCGTCCGGGTTGCTGAAGATGTTCTTGCCGCTGGCCTTGTCCAGGATGCTCTGGTGCACGTGCATGGCGCTGCCGGGCTCGCCCGCGATGGGCTTGGCCATGAAGGTGGCGTACATGTCGTGGCGCAGCGCGGCCTCGCGCACCGTGCGCTTGAAGAAGAACACCTCGTCGGCCAGGCCCAGCGGGTGGGCGTGGAAGAAGTTGATCTCCATCTGCCCCGCGCCCACCTCGTGGATCAGCGTGTCCACGTTGAGCTCCATCTTGTCGCAGTAGTCGTAGATCTCCTCGAACAGCGGGTCGAACTCGTTCACCGCGTCGATGCTGTAGGCCTGGCGCGAGGTCTCGGCGCGACCGCTGCGGCCGATCGGCGGCTTCAAGAGCGTGTTCGGGTCGGTGTTGCGCGCGGTCAGGTAGAACTCCAGCTCGGGCGCCACCACCGGCTCCCAGCCCTCGGCCGCGTACAGGTCGCAGATGCGGCGCAGCACGCTGCGCGGCGCAAAGGGCACCAGCTTGCCGGCGTGGTCAAAACAGTCGTGGATCACCTGCGCCGTCGGGTCGGTGGCCCAGGGCACGATGCGCACCGTGGTCGGGTCCGGGCGCAGCTGCATGTCCTTGTCGGTCGGGTCCACCACGTCGTAGTACGGCCCGCTCTCGGGAAACTCGCCCGTCACTCCCATGCCCACGATGGCCTGCGGCAGGCGCATGCCGCGGTCTTCGGTGAACTTCTCGCGCGGCAGGATCTTGCCGCGCGCCACCCCGGTCAGGTCGGGCACCAGGCATTCGACCTCGGTCACGCGGTGCTCGTTGAGCCAGTTCTCCAGGTCGTTGAAGCTGTTTACTTTTTGGGAGGCTGTCATGTGCCGTTCCTTGTCGTTTCGCGGGTTGTACCGGGTCGGGGATTCGGGGCTTCAGGCGCCGATGGTGGCGCGGCTGCGGGCCAGGTCGGCGGCCTGCAGGCGCAGGCTCTGGCGGGACCGGCAGGCGCGGCCGAACTCGTCGAAGATCGCGGCGTAAAACGGCGTCTCCCAGCAGCGCCATTCGGGGTGAAACTGCATCGCGTACGCGAAGGTGCGCGCACCCTTCACGGCAAAGGCCTCCACCACCCCGTCGGGCGCGTGGGCCATGGCTTCCAGCCCCGGTGCCAGCCGGTTGATGCCCTGGCCGTGCAGCGAATTCACCATGGTCTCGGGGCCGCCGGCCCAGGTCTCGAAGATGCTGCCGGGCTCGAAGCGGATCGGGTGGCTCGGCGCGTACTGCTCTTCGTAGGGCGCGGTCTTGGGTTCGCGGTGGTCCATCAGGCCGGGCACCTCGTGCACGCGCTGGTGCAGCGTGCCACCCAGGGCCACGTTGATCTCCTGGAAGCCCCGGCACACGCCCAGCAGCGGCACGCCCTCGTGCACACAGGCTTTCACCAGCGCCAGCGTGAGCGTGTCGCGCTCCAGGTCCAGCGGCAGGCTGGGGTCGGCCACGTCTTCGTCGAAATGCGAGGGGTGCACGTTGGAGGGCGAGCCGGTCAGCATCACGCCGTCCACCAGGGACAGCAGCTCGGGAATCTGCTCGGCGTCGGCCAGCGGGAACATCACCGGCTGGGCCTGGGCCCCCACTTTCACGGCGCGGGCGTATTTGTCGCCCAGCAGCAGGAAAGGCATCTGGTGCCCGTGGTCGCCCATGAGGCGATGGTCGGCGGGCAGCCAGACCATGCAAGGCGGTTGGTTCATGGTGTCTCCAAACACGTGGCTTGATTGTGAGTAAACAATTGGATCACAATAAGGGCCAGTTGTGGCAAGTGCATGGTGCCACTTGAGAGCACCCCCTGCGCCGCTGCGCGGCTTCCCCCTGAAGGGGGACCGCACTGGTGGCCCGGCAAAGCCGGTTCCACGGTGCGTCTTGGTCAGGCATCTCGCTCCGAACCGTGCATTGAACACCTATTTCAGACACCCATGCTCTCCGAATTCCTGCTGACCGAGATGACCCGCCTGGGCGCGCAAGACGCCCTGCCCCTGCACCGCCAGCTCTACGAGGCGCTGCGGCGCTCCATGCTCGACGGCAAGCTGGGCGCGGGTGAGCGCCTGCCGTCCAGCCGCGACCTGGCGCAGGACCTCGGGCTGTCGCGCAACACGGTGGTGGCGGCGATCAACCAGCTCAGTGTGGAGGGTTACCTGGCCAGCCGGGTCGGCAGCGGCACCTATGTGAACGAGAGCGTGCCACGCACCCTGCCCGGGCGCGCCGCGCGCCGCCCGGGGGCGCCCGGGGCGCCGCCCGCCGGCACTGGCGGCGTGCCCACCGGCCGGCTCTCCACGCGCGGGCTGGCGCTGTCCACCACCTTCTGCGCCACCGAACTCGAAGTCCAGCCCTTCACCCCCGGCATCGCCGACTTCAGCGCCTTCCCGCTCCCGCTCTGGCAGCGCCTGCAGAACAAGCACTGGCGCATGACCTACCCGGACATGCTGGACTACAACGACTCCGGCGGCTACGCGCCGCTGCGCCGCGCCATCGCCGACTACCTGCGCGTGTTCCGCAGCGTGCAGCTCGACGCCGACCAGGTCATCGTCACCACCGGCACCCAGCAGTCGCTCGAACTCTGCGCCCGCCTGTTGGCCGACCACGGCGACACCGTGTGGGTGGAAGACCCGGCCTACTGGGGCGCGGTCAAGGCCTTCATGGCCACCGGCCTGGCCATCCACCCCGTGCCGGTGGACGACGAAGGCATCCACCCCGGCGCGGCCGACGACGCGCACCCGCCCAAGCTGATCTACCTCACGCCCTCGCACCAATACCCCACCGGCGCCGTCATGTCGCTGCCGCGGCGCCACCAGCTGCTCTCCACCGCGCGCGCGCATGGCGCCTGGGTGCTGGAAGACGACTACGACAGCGAATACCGCTTTTCCGGCCCGCCCATCTCCAGCCTCGAAGGCCTGGACACCGACGGCCGCGTGTTCTACATGGGCACGTTTTCCAAGGTGCTCTACCCCGGCATCAAGCTGGGCTACCTGGTGGTGCCCAGGCCCCTGGTGGCCGCCTTCAAGCAGGCCCATTACGACCTCAACCGCCCGGGCCAGATGCCGCTGCAGGCCGCGCTGGCCGAGTTCATCGAGATGGGCCACTTCAGCAGCGCGCTGCGCCGCGCGCGCCAGAACTACGCCGAGCGGCGCCAGTGCCTGCTCGAAGCGCTCAAACCCGTGCTCGCCCCACCCGGCACCGAAGGCCCGTTCATCAGCGGCGCCGAGCAGGGCCTGCACCTGTGCCTGCGCCTGCCCGCCTCGGTGGACGACGCCGCGCTCGCCCAGCGCATCGCGCAGCGGGGCCTGACCGTGCGCCCGCTCTCGGCCTACTGCCTGGCGCGCCACGACCTCAAGGGCCTGGTGATCGGCTACGGCTACGCGCCGCTCAGCGCGATCGAACGCTGCGGGCCGCTGCTGGCGGCCGAGGTGCGGCAAGCCCTGGGTGCCACCCAGGCCGCAGGCTGACGGCGCCCTGTTCGAACCCGGCGTACGCCAGCGTACAGACCCCGGCACCGGGTGGGCGCAGGCTCCAGGGCGACAACCCTCCTGGAGACAACCCCATGACTTCCCTATCTAGAACCCTGCTGGCCGCGGCCGGCATCGCCTTCAGCGCCCAGGTGGCCGCCCAGGCCACCTTCTACGAACACCCGGACTTCGCCGGCCGCTCGGTGCGGGCGAACGAAGAAATCACCCGGTTCGACCGCTACAGCTTCAACGACCGAACCTCGTCCGTGGTGATCGTCGGCGACCGCTGGGAGATCTGCGACGACGCCGGCTTCCGGGGCCGCTGCGTGGTGCTGCGCCCGGGCGAATACCCCTCGCTCGCCGACATGGGCCTCAACGACCGCGTCTCCTCGGCGCGCGCGATCGACCGCAACGACCGCGTGGACGACGACCGCTACGCGCCGCTGCCCGTGGCCGCGCGGGTCACGTTCTATGAGCGCGAGCGCTTCGACGGCCGCTCCTTCACCACCACCGGCGCCATCCCCAACTTCCGCCGCTACGGCTTCAACGACCGCGCCTCCTCGGCGGTGGTGGTCGGCGAGCGCTGGGAGGTCTGCGAGAACAACCGGTACCGCGGCCGCTGCGTCGTGCTGCGCCCCGGACGCTACCCGTCGCTGGAAGCGATGGGCCTGGACAACGAGGTCACCTCGGTGCGCACCGTGGCGCGCAACGTGCGCATCCGCGACGACCGTTATGCGCCCGCACCCGGGCCCGCACCGGCCGACGGCCAGGTCACCTTCTTCGAGCGCGCGGGTTTCCAGGGCCGCTCCTTCACCACGGAAGAGGCGGTCGCCAACCTGGAGCGGGCCGGCTTCAACGACCGCGCCACCTCGGCCATCGTGATCGGTGAGCGCTGGGAGGTCTGCAACGACACCCGGTTCAGCGGCCGCTGTGTCGTGCTGCGCCCCGGACGCTACCCGTCGCTGGAAGCGATGGGCATGAACGACCGCATCTCGTCCGTGCGAACCGTCGAGGGCCGTGGCCGCATCGACGACAACCGCTACGCACCACAACCGGTGGCGGTCTACGACGGTCGGCGCCGCGACGGCGAACGGCTCTTCGAAACCCCGGTCACGTCCGTGCGGGCCGTGCTCGCCACCTCCGGGCAGCGCTGCTGGGTCGAGCGTGAACAGGTCCAGAGCCAGCGCGGCAATCCCAACGTGCCCGCGGCCCTGGCCGGCGCCCTCATCGGCGGCATCCTGGGCCACCAGGTGGGCGGCGGCAGCGGCAAGGACATCGCCACCGTGGGCGGTGTGATCGCGGGTGCCGCACTCGGCGCGCAGGTCGGTCGCGATGGGCAGGCCACCACGCAGGACGTGCAGCGCTGCGAAAACACCCCCGGCGGCGCGCAGCCCGCGTTCTGGGACGTGTCCTACAACTTCCGCGGCCAGGAACACCGCGTCCAGATGGCCACCGACCCGGGCGACACCATCACGGTGAACGAACGGGGCGAGCCGCGCCAGCAGCAGTGACGCGGATGGGGCTTCAGCAACGAAGTTCCATGCCGCCGGAGCGCCGCAGCCCAGGGCACCGCCGGGCCGCCCTTCGACAAGCTCAGGACGGACGGCCAGTGCCCGTCCCCGCCCAGAACGCGGCGGAACTGGCTTCGCCAGGCCGCATCGCGTTGCCCCCTTGAGGGGGTAGCGCGAAGCGCTGCGGGGGTGTTCCAAATCAAAGCGCGTCGCGCAGCCGGTACCAGAGCATGCCCAGCGCCAGGCTGGGCGTGCGCAGCAGCGGCCCGCCGGGAAAGGCGTGGTGCTTCAGGCGCGCGAACACGTCGAAGCGCCCGGCCTGCCCGGCCACGGCCTCGGCCACCAGCTGGCCCGCCAGGCCGGTGAGCGCCACGCCGTGGCCACTGAAGCCCTGCAGGTAGTACAGGTTGTCGCCCAGCCGCCCGAAGTCGGGCGCGCGGTTCATGCTGATGTCCACGAAGCCGCCCCAGACGAATTCGACCGGCACGTCTTTGAGCGCAGGGAACACCGCGCCCATGCGCCGCGCCATCACCCCTTTCAGATCGGGTGGCGTCATGGTGGTGTAGCTCACGCGCCCGCCGAACAGCAGCCGGTGGTCGGCGCTGAAGCGGAAGTAGTCGAGCACGAAGTTGTTGTCGCAGACCGCCGCGTGGTGCGCGATCAGGCGCTCGCACAGGGCCGGGTCCAGCGGCGCGGTGCCGATGATGTAGGTGCCCACCGGCATGATGCGCGGCGCGATCTCGGGCGCCAGCCGCGGGCCGTGTTCGGGCAGCATGCAGTTGCCCGCCAGCACGCCGAAACGCGCCCGCACCAGGCCGTTGGCGGTGCTCGCCACCAGCGCGGTGCCCCGCTGCAGGCCGGTCACCGGCGAGCCTTCGAAGATGCGCACACCCGCGGCCTGGGCGGCGCGCGCCAGGCCCAGCGCGTACTTCAACGGGTGCAGGTGGCCCGAGCGCTGCTCGTGGAACGCGGCCAGGTAGCGCGGGCTGTCGACGAAGCGCGCCACGTCGGCGCCCTCGGCCCAGGCACAGGGCACACCACGCCGGTTGTGGTCGTCGCATTCCTCGCGCAGCGCGCGCGCCTTCTTCGCCGACTCGGCCACGTAGGTGTAGCCACGCCGCCAGTCGCAATCGATGCCGTGGGTGGCGACGCGCTGCCCGATCAGGTCCACCGCCTCGACCGACATGTCCCAGGCGCGCTGCGCGTCGGCCGTGCCGAGCTGCTGCTCAAACGGCGCCTGCCCGCTTGCGTACCCCACGATCGCCTGACCGCCGTTGCGCCCGCTCGCGCCCGAGCCGATGCGGTCGGCCTCCAGCAGCACCACCGACAGGCCACGTGCGCTGAGCTCCAGCGCCGCGGAGAGGCCCGCGAAACCGCCGCCCACCACCACCACGTCGGCCACCACCGCCCCTTGCAACGGCGGGCAGGGCTCGGGGCGCTGCACGCTGGCCTCGTAGTAGCTGGTCTGGTTGAGCTGGGTGTCGGAGCCGAGCAGGGAACGCGCAAACATGTCAAAAGACCCTCGTGTGAATGACGGACCCACATGCCGAAAGCCGGCCAGCCACCCGTGGAACCGGCTTCGCCGGGCCACAGGGTGCGTTCCCCCTCCCGCAGGAGAGGGGGGAAGACGCGCAGCGGCGCAGGGGGGTGCTTCATCGCTTCGCGATCTGGCCACACAGGTAGGTCCAGACGAAACTGGCCGCGGCGTTGCTGGTGAGCTCGGCGTGGTCGTAGGCCGGGGCCACCTCCACGCAGTCCATGGCGATCCAGTTCAGATCGGCCAGTTCTTCGATGAAGCTCAGCACCTGCGAACTCGTCAGCCCCCCGGGCTCGGGCGTGCCGGTGCCGGGGGCGAAGGCCGGGTCCAGCACGTCGATGTCCAGCGTCAGATAACACGGCCGCTGGCCGAAACGCGCGCGGATCGCGTCGATGGCGGGCCGCAGCGCCGCACCGTCGAGCCCACGCAGCGCGCGCGCCGTGAAAATCTGCCCGCCCTGGTCGGCCACGTACTCGCGCGCGGCGCGCTCGCCGCTGGAGCGGATGCCGATCTGCACCGTGTGCGCCGGGCCGATCAGCCCCTCCTGCAGCGCCTCGTAGGTCCAGGTGCCGTGGCCCGAGGGTTCGCCGAAGTGGTCGCTCCAGGTGTCGCAGTGCGCGTCGAAATGCAGGCAGGCCAGCGGCTCGCCGCCGCCGTATTGCGCCTTCGCCGCGCGCAGCAGCGAGAGCGTCACCGAATGGTCGCCGCCGAGAAACACACAGTGGTGTTTCGCCATCAGAAGCGCGGCCTGTGCCTCGATGGCGGCACGCACCTCCGGCAGCGGCGAGGCGTTGGGCAGGCGCATGTCCAGCGCATCGCCCAGCCGGCCCAGCGGTGACACGTCGAACACCGGGTGGATGCCGTCGCACAGCATCAGGCTGGCCGCGCGGATTGCCTGCGGGCCGAAGCGCGCACCCGGCCGGTTCGTCACCACGCCGTCAAACGGCACACCGGCCACGGCAAACGGCTGACCGGCCAGCGGCTCGCAGGCGAGGAAACGGTTGGTGTTACTGGCGAAAGCGAAGTGACCGGTGGCCATGGCGTGGAGCTCGAAGGGAGGGACGGAACCAGAGAACCATACGCGCAATCGGGTCGGCCGATGAGGCCACCTCGCGCTGGACCGGCGCGTCCACCATCCCCCCGGCGAGGCCCACAAACAGGGGACCTCCGCGTGGCACGACGCCGCCGACCACCCTAGAATCGTGACGACATGCTCGACACGCCGTCCTCGCCGCTGCTCTCGCCCGACGCGGATTCGTGTGGGATCGGCGTGCTGGCGGTCGACGACCACGACCTGATCCGCCTCGGGCTGCGGGCGCTGCTGGGGCAACGCGCCGACGTGCGCCTGCACGAGGCCCGCACGCTGCAGGAAGCGTTGGTGCTCTACCGCCGTGGCGACATCGACCTCGTGCTGCTGGACCTGCACCTGCCCGACGCGCACGGCCTGACCGGCCTGACCACCTGGCTGCAGCAGTATCCCCACGCACGGGTGGTGGTCCTCTCCGGGGACAGCGACCCTCAGATGGCGCAACGTGCGCTGGCGCAGGGGGCCGTGGCCTACCTGCCGAAGTCGGGCGACTTGCGGTGTGTGATGGACCACCTGGCGCCGGGCGGATCGCGCAGCCTTCCGCGCGATGTCGCCGACACGCTGCCGCCGCGCGCCGACGATCCCCGCTCGCAGCTGAGCCCGCGGCAGACCCAGGTGCTCGACTGGCTGCTGGCCGGGCAGGCCAACCGCGACATCGCCGCGCGCCTGCAGATCAGCGAAGGCACGGTCAAGAACCATGTCTCGGCACTGCTGCTGATCTTCGGCGTGCGCTCCCGGGCCGAACTCATCAGCACCCAACGCTGAGCGGCCGGGCACGATGGCCACGACCCCGCCGTCGATCCAGCAGCGGGTGATGCACGAGCAGGTGGCTGCGCTGTATGCGACCACCGCCAGCGCCACCATCGCTGACGTGATCGTGTCCTGGGCCGTGGCGCTGCTGTTCTGGTGGAAAAACGGCGACAGCATGGCCCTGGTCTGGATCACGCTGCACTCCTCGCAGCTGCTGCGCTATCCGTTCCAGGCCGCCTACTTCAAGGACTCGGCGGTGGCCGAGCGTACGGCGTTCTGGGCCCGGCGCCACCGCAACGAAATGCTGTGGTACAGCGGCACCTGGGCACTGGCGCCATGGTTGATGCTGCCCCGGGCCGACACCTCGATGACCGCGGTGCTGGTGCTGGTGGTGCTGGGCGTGACCAGCACCGGCATTCCCGCCGTGGCACCGCGCTGGGCCTCGGTGCTGGGTTTTGCCCCCCCGATGGTGCTGGGGCTGATCGGCGCCCTGCTGTGGCAGGGTGGCGCGGTCGACCTGGTGCTGGCCCTGTGCTGCCTGGTCTACCTCGGCGTGTCGCTGTACATCGCACACAGCCAGCACCACCTGCTGGCCCAGACCCTGCAATCCCGGTTCGAGAAGGAAGCGCTGGCCCAGCAACTGGAGCAGCAGATGACGCTGACCCGGCAGGCGAGCGAGGAGAAGACCCGCTTTCTCGCCGCCGCCAGCCACGACCTGCGCCAGCCGCTGCACGCGATCGGCCTGTTCGGGGCCGCGCTGGAGCAGGCGCTGCGGGGTCAGCCGGCCCACCAGCACGCGCTGCGACTGGAGGACGCGGTGCGCTCGCTGCACCACTCGCTGGGCGCGATGCTGGACATCTCGCGCCTGGACGCCGGCGTGATGGCTCCCGAGCGCCAGGCGGTGGCCTTGCGCGAGACCTTGTTGTCCATGCACCGCCTCTTTACCGGTCGGGCGCAGGACAAAAACATCGCACTGCGCATCCGCACCAGCGCGCTGCACGTGACCTCGGACCCCCAGATGCTGGAGCGCCTGCTGGGCAATCTGGTGGAAAACGCGATCAAGTACACCCACCAGGGTGGTGTCCTGGTGACGGCCCGCCAGCGTGGGCAGCGGGTGTGGATCGAAGTGGTCGACACCGGCCTGGGCATCGAGCCGGGGCAGCATGAGCTGGTGTTCCGGGAGTTCTACCAGGTCGACAACCCCTCGCGCGACCGCAGCCTGGGGATGGGCATCGGCCTGTCGATCGTGCGCCGCCTGTCCACGCTGCTGGAGCATCCGGTCAGCCTGAGTTCCCGGCCCGGCCGTGGCACCCGGTTCCGCCTGTCGCTGCCCCTGGCCCCCACCGGACTGCCCGCCGCCACACCGCCTGCCGCCGCCTCTCCGACGGAGGGTGAACTGCCGCGCAGGGTGCTGCTCATCGACGATGAAGCCATCGTCACCCAGGGGCTGATGGCGCTCATGCACACTTGGGGGGTTGAGCTGCTGGCCGCTGCCGACGAAGGCGCCGCCCAGGAGGCCATGCGCCAGGCCGCCGAAGAACACCGGCCGGTCGACGTCATCCTGTCGGACATGCGTCTGCGCCACGGCGTCAGCGGCCTGGACGTGGCTCGCCGACTGCAGGCGGCAACGGCGCCGCCGCCGGCGCTGGTCATGATCACGGGCGAGACCTCGCCCGAACACCTGCGCACCCTGGAACACACGGGACTGACGGTCCTCTTCAAACCGGTGGACCCGCAGCTGTTGCGGCATACCCTCATTGAGGGACGCCGGGTAGCCCACCATGACTTTCGACACTTCGCAGCGGGCGCCAGGCCCCATAACGTCGACCCCGGCACGCTGCAACAGGATGAGGGTCAGTGACTGTTGCAGCTTCTCTGGCACTGACCCGTCACAGGAGTATCAACATGGCACGTTTCAATCGCTTTTCCAAACTCGGTCTGGTTGTGGGCCTGGTGCTGGCACAGGTGGCCGCGTACGCGGCGTTTGACGCCCAAGGCAACACCGTCCCGGCCCAGTCTTCCGGCCTGCGGCTGCTGGTGCAACCCGACAACAAGGCCGGCGGATCGACCCTGGCCATGTTGCCAGCGTCGCCCATGTGCACCTACCTCGGCAAGCGCTGCGAGGGCGGCGACGGTTCGGCCTGCAAGGCCTACTTCGCCAACTGCTGAGCACACACCGGCAAAACCTGCACGCCTGCACGTTTTTCG
>Ga0156085_1174_pt1 | contig 32166 bp, 42 predicted proteins | sample RifCSPlowO2_02_FD_107738 | JGI IMG/M metagenome (GOLD analysis project Ga0156085, IMG submission 107738) | Burkholderiales bacterium RIFCSPLOWO2_02_FULL_67_64 | reverse complement strand
CTGGAGTTTGAAGACCAGCGCCCGTTTTACGACTGGCTGATGGACCGCCTGTGCGAAGGCGGCCTGCTCGCCCACCCCGCGCCGCACCAGTACGAATTTGCCCGCCTCAACCTCACCTACGTCATCACCAGCAAGCGCAAGCTCGCCCAGCTCGTGTACGACCACAAAGTCAGCGGCTGGGACGACCCGCGCATGCCCACCATCGTCGGCCTGCGCCGCCGCGGCTACACGCCCGAAAGCATCCAGCTCTTTGCCGAACGCATCGGCGTCACCAAGAGCGATTCCTGGATCGACTACAGCACGCTCGAAGGTTGCCTGCGCGAAGACCTGGAAAACAAAGCCCACCGCGGCATGGCCGTGCTCGACCCCGTCAAGTTGGTGCTGACTAACTGGGCAGAGGCCTTCGGTGCTGACGAATACACGGAGGACTGCACCCAGCCCGCCCTGCCTCACAGCGCGATTGCCGAGGGCCAGACCCCGCCGCCCGACCGCGTTTTCAAGATCGGCAAGGAAGTCTGGATCGAGCGCGAAGACTTTGAAGAAGTGCCGCCCAAGGGCTACAAGCGGCTGTTCCCCGGCAACGTCGTGCGCCTCAAAGGCGGCTACGTCATCGAATGCACCGGCTGCGCCAGAGACGCGAGCGGCAACGTGACCGAAGTGCACGCCAAAGTGATCCCCGGCACCAAGAGCGGCACCCCCGGCGCCGACAGCGTGAAAGCCAAAGCCGCCATCACCTGGGTGAGCGTGGCCAGCGGCGTGAGCGCCGAAGTGCGCCTGTACGACCGCCTGTTCAGCGACCCCAACCCCGACGCCGGCGGCAAAGACTTCATCGAAGCCCTGAACCCCAACAGCCTCAAGGTGGTGACCGCGTATGTGGAGCCTTCACTGGCCGCTGCGAAGCCGGACCAGAAATTCCAGTTCGAGCGGTTTGGGTACTTTGTGGCGGATCGGGTGGATCACGTGGCAGGAAGCAAGCCGGTGTTCAATCGGGTGACGGGGTTGAAGGATTCTTGGGGAAAGTGACCCCATGTTCTACCTCGACCTCTTCGCCGCCCTGAACCGACACCAGGTCGGCTACGTGCTGATCGGCGGCCTCGCGGTCGCGCTTCACGGGGTCGAGCGCAACACCATGGACGTGGACGTCTGCGTCGTGGTGTCACCAGACAACCTGGCCCGCCTGGCGGCCGCAGCCAGAGAGCTCAAGCTGCAACCCATGTTGCCGGTGCCGCTGAGCGCGCTGGAAGACATTGAAACGCTCAAGCGCTGGCACACAGAACGCCACCTGCAAGCCTTTGCGCTGCGCAGCGACCAATTGGCTGGCGTGACACTGGACGTCTTGCTGTTCCCGCCGGTGAATCCACAAGACATGGTGCAACGGGCGCAGCGCCTCGACATCGCGGGTGTGCAGGTGCCGCTGGCGTGCATAGACGACCTGATCGCGCTCAAGCAAAGTGCTGGGCGCCCCATCGATCTGGCCGACATTGAGCACCTCAAACGCCTTCAAAAGCCATGACGTCCACCACCATCCCCACTCAGAACCTCGCCTCACAGAGCCAGCGCGACCAGCGCACCTACTTTGTCAGCGACGAACGCCTGCGTGCTTTTGCACAACTGACACCGCTGCAACGCCTGCAATGGGTGGAACAGTGCTCGCACTTCGTGCGACTGGGGCAAATGGCGCGGCAAGCCGACCATGCCCAAGCTACCGACCACTGAATCGAGCGCCATCAAGATGAAAAGCAACACCCGAGCATTCCCCGGCGCCGACAGCATGAAAGCCAAAGCCGCCATCACCTGGGTGAGCGTGGCCAGCGGCGTGAGCGCCGAAGTGCGCCTGTACGACCGCCTATTCAGCGACCCCAACCCCGACGCCGGCGGCAAAGACTTCATTGATGCCCAGAACCCCAACAGCCTGAAGGTAGTGACCTACGTGGAGCCCTCACTGGCCGCCGCCCAGCCGGATCAGAAATTCCAGTTCGAGCGGTTTGGGTACTTTGTGGCGGATCGGGTGGACCACGTGGCGGGGAGCAAGCCGGTGTTCAATCGGGTTACGGGGTTAAAGGATTCTTGGGGGAAATAGAACTGCACAGACGAAGGGAGGGTCAAATGACAAAAGAGAAGAACATCTTGGAGCTGGACCTCAGCACCAAATTGCAGATTACGATCCACAATGAAAAACCAATTGTTCTCGTCGATCTAACTATGGCTCTGCTGGGGGTTAGTCAACAGTTCGAGCGCTTCATTGAGTCTGAAAGCGATGAACAACACCAACTTGGTAGCGAGCTTTATATCAAAGAGGTTCGATCAGGATCGGTAATCGTTGAGCTCGTTGCACAAGTTGCACCGGTGGTCCCTTTGCTTTGGGCTGGCGGCAGCCTCAAGGAATGGGTTGACTATGCAAAATCAACCGTCGAATGGTTGACAGGAAAACTCAAAGATCCACCGAAAGAAGTCACGAAGCAAGACCTAAAACAGTGGCACAACATTCTCGAACCCGTTGCTAAAGACAACGGCTCGCAAATGAATTTTTCCGTTTCAAACGGAGGAGTGGTCATCAATCAGTACTTCGTGAACTCCGTTGAAGCCAATGCTGCACAGAATCGCATTTCGCGCGAGCTAGAGAGGATGGAGGAGCCTGACGATCATGTTCAGCGGAAGCGGGTGATGACATGGCATCAAACACGCTTCGTTGAAGACCCCATATCGGGTGATAGAGCAGTGATCGAAAGCATCACAAAAAGACCAGTCAAGATTCTTTTTGAAAACAATGCTGTCAAACGAGCCATGTTAAATGGCGATCCACGACTGGGGAAGCCGTGGCACGAGTTGGCGTATGTGGTCGATGTTCGTGTCCAAACAATCAACGGTATCCCAAAGGCGTACACAATCCTTGATTTTCACGAAGAGGAAACCTTCAATCCGGACGCTTAGATTATGACTGAGCTGATGTTTAACGTCCGAATTATTGGCGCACTTCTGCTCGGGTCCTGTGCTGCTTTTTACGGTTACTTCGGCACCTACAGACTCATTGGTCGTCTACTCGGTCCGAGTTTGGGTTTGGGTTTAATATCGGCTCCAATTAGTCTTATAATCGCCATTTACCTCGCCAGCAAAACTTCTGGACTCTTCTGGCGCGCCTGCGATTCACTAGAGCGCCGATTCAAAAGTTCGCACAAAAAACAGGATTCGTAACCCTTGGATATCTAAGGTCACGACATTCGGGTCCAAAGTCAACTATTAAAGTCGCAAAGGACAGCCTTCAAGGGAGCACTTAAAAATGGCGAAATTTCTAACCACAACTGGCACCAACTACCATTTGGAAGAGTTGATCAAAGGTGCATCCGACCGCCTGATCCTGATCAGCCCGTTCCTCAAGCTGAATGACCGCATGAAGGAACTTCTGGCAGACAAGAACCGCTTGAAGATCGACGTGCGCATCGTCTACGGCAAGAGCGAGTTGCAGCCGCAGGAAATCGAGTGGCTGCGCGGCCTAACCTACATCCGCACCAGCTTCTGCAAGAACCTGCACGCCAAGTGCTACATGAACGAAGAGATGTGCATCATCACCAGCCTGAACCTCTACGAGTTCAGCCAGGTGAACAACAACGAGATGGGCATCCTGATCCAGCGCGGAGAAGACAGCCAACTCTACAAAGACGCCTACGAAGAGGCGCAACGCATCATCCGCATCAGCGACGAAGTGCGCATTTCGCTGGAGCGCGTGTCGAACGTACCCGAGGCTTCCGCTACCGAAGCCGACAAGGGCACTGAAGCTGAGCCAACCGGCGACAAACTGACCTCATCCAAGATCGCCGCCAAGCTGGGCATGAAGACCGCCCAGTTCATGGACCGCGCCACCGAGCAAGGCTTTCTGGCGGTGGACGGTGACAAGCACGTGATGACCGCCAAGGGGGAAAAGGCGGGCGTGGAGTTTGTGGCGAAGTCCCGGTTTGGGCCTTACTTTCTTTGGCCGCAGGACTTCCATCCGGTCTGAGATGAACATGCGCCCCCAAACCATCCAGATCTTTCTACCCTCGGGCGATCCGCGAGGGATGCGGGTTGCTGAAATCACGACGCGCATCATCCGGGTGATTGAAGTCCCCCGCAGCCTGCTGGTCGACTTCTTGAAGCTGCCCGAGGCAACCCAGGTCGGCGTGTACTACTTGCTGGGCGATCCAAACGAGGCAGGGCTCACCCGGCTCTATGTCGGGCAAAGCGGCAACGTGGGCAAGCGGCTTAGCCAGCACAACCAGGCCAAAGAGTTCTGGAACCGTGCATTGGTGGTGGTCTCGCTCACCAACAGCCTCACCCAGACTCACGCCCTGTTTCTGGAGTGGTACTCCATCGCTGAGGCAGCCAAGGCGGCCCGATACGCACTGGAAAACGGCAACGAAGGCGCGCGCCCGTACACACCGCCGCCGCTCCAAGCTGATTGCCACGAAATCCATGAAACTGCGGCGACCTTGATGGCTACGCTGGGGCAGCCCGTGTTTGAGCCGCTCACGGCTTCAGCCGCGAAGGCCGAGGTGGAGTTGTTCTATTGCAAGGGCTCAGGAGCTGACGGCGTCGGCGAGTACACCAGCGAGGGTTTTGTCGTTCACAAGGGTTCTCGCGGACGTGTGGAAAACGTTCCGTCGATTCAGGGCAAGTCTTGGGAGCGCTTCCGCGACAAGCTGATTGAAGACGGAGTGCTCCGCATGGAAGGCGGTTTGCTCGTGATGACACGCGACTATCTGTTTACCAGCCCGAGCATGGCCGCAGTCGCCCTGCAAGGAAGATCGGCAAACGGCTGGCTTGAATGGAAGAACAAGAGCGGCAGGACACTCGACGAGGTCAAGCGGCAACCGGTTGAGGCTGAGGCTGACTGAGTGACGAAATCTCCGGCGTTGGAATTTGCGTGCCGGAATCAACGAGCCACTCTCTTCATACGGGGCTGTCTGGGTCACCCCGGGGTCCATCCCCCGCATCCCCCGGGGTCAGGTCTTGCCTTTTGCCCCCAAGCCGGTAATCTGCCGCGACGGCAAGACCTCTTCGCATTGAATTCCCTGGCGCGGTCTATCACGTGACTTCGCGCGGCGACCGGCGGGAGCCGATTTTTGTGGACGACGTGGACCGGCGGGCTTTGCTGGATGTATTGGGCTCGGGGCTGGACCGGTTTGACGCCAGCGCACTGGCCTGGTGCCTGATGGGCAACCACTACCACTTCGTGATCCAGACGCGGCTGGCCAATCTGTCGCTGCTGATGCGACACATCAATGGGGTGTTCACGCAACGCTTCAACCAGCACCACCACAAGGTGGGCCATTTGTTTCAGGGGCGGTTCAAGGCGGTGCTTGTGGACCGAGACAGCTATCTGCTGGAGGTGTGCCGCTATGTAGAGCTGAACCCGGTGCGCGCGGGTCTGGCGACCGACCCGGCCGACTGGCCGTGGAACAGTTACGCGGCACTCACGGGGCAGGCGCCCTGCCCGCCCTGGCTGGAGCGGGCTGCGGTGTGGGGCTATCTGCTGGGCGAAGCCGCTCACACCGAAGCGCTGGCTCAGAAGGCGGGCCGGGCGTATGCCGATCTGGTGGCGGCGGGCAAAGACGTGGCGCTGTGGCCGGACCACTTGCGCCAGCAGATGTACCTGGGCGACGAGGCTTTCGTCTTGCGCATGCAGGCGCTGGCGTCTGACCGCGCGGTGAGCGACAAGGAAATTCCGAAGGCGCAGCGCGCCAGCCCCAAGACTTTGCAGGACTGGCTGCTCGCAATGCCGAACCGGGACGAGGCCATCGTGGCGGCGCACCGGCATTCGCAATTGAGCCTGTCAGAGATTGCCCGGGCGCTGGGTTTGTCGGTGTCGCGTGTGAGCCGGATCGTGGCGGCGTCGCGGGAACCGCGAGCGTTTGACCGCACCGAAGGCGCTGCCCTGTAGCTACACTCGGCCCCATGCGCCCTTCCCAAGCCCTCAACCTGCACCGCTCGCAGATCCGCGAGATCGCAATGCGCCACCGCGTGGCGGGTGTGAGCGTGTTCGGTTCGGCGATCCACGGTGACGACGTCGAGGGCAGCGATCTGGATGTGCTGGTGGACCCGACGCCCGCGACCACGCTGCTGGACATTGGCGCCATCCGCTACGAGCTGAAAGCGCTGCTGGGCATGGAGGTGGACGTGTTGACCCCCAATGGCCTGCCCGACAGCTTTCGCGAGCAGGTGCTGCGCGAGGCACAACCCGTCTGATCTGCGCGGGCAGCGAAAAGATGCTCCTTCGCTACACTCGCCAAATGCACCCCGCCATCGCTCAACACCGCGCGTCCATCGCAGCCATCTGCCAGCGCTACCGCATCACTCGGCTGGAGGTGTTTGGCTCGGCGGCGCGGGCCGACGACTTTGACCCCGCGAACAGCGACGCGGACTTTCTGGTCGAGTTCGCGGCGGATGCGCAGCCAGATCTGCGCAGCTTCTACGGCGCCAAGGCCGACTTGGAGCTGTTACTGGGCCGGGGTGTGGACCTGGTCGAGCCAGGCGCGGTGCGCAACCCCTACGTGCTGGCCAGCATCAACCGCCACCGCGAGCCCGTGTATGCAGCGTGATCCGCGCGCTTTCCTGTGGGATGTGCGCGAATGCCACCTTGGCAACCCGCATCCCGGACGTGCCGCAGGTCGTGGCCTTTCGCAACCAGCTGATCCACGGCTACGCAACCGTTAACCCAGACACAGTCTGGAACATTGCGCAGAACGCGCTGCCGGGGCTGCTGGCTGCCGTGCAGCAGTTGCTGGACGAATTGGGGACTTGATCCTCCAACGTTTACCGCCCCCTACATACGCCCCATGCGCCCGTCCCAAGCCATTGCACAACACCGCTCGCAGATCCGCGAGATCGCCCTGCGCTACCGCGTGGCGGGTGTGAGTGTGTTCGGCTCGGCGATCCATGGTGACGACGTCGAGGGCAGCGATCTTGATTTGCTGGTCGACCCACTCCCGGGCGCCACGCTGTTTGACCTGGGCGGGCTGCAGGACGAGTTGGAGCAGTTGATGGGCGTGCGGGTCGATGTGCTTACGCCAGGCGATCTGCCACCCAAGTTCCGCGAAAAGGTGTTGGCTGAAGCCCGCCCGGTGTGAGCGGGCAGATGATGGCCATGTCGCCCCAGGCGTGGCCATCGCCCAACAAGGCACCGAGAGCACGCCAGCTCAACCGCGTTCCGAAAGACCCGGGGACGAGGGTTGGGCCGGTCGCGCAGCGGGCTCCGTGTTCGCAGGCAACTTGGGCGGATCTATCGCCACGTCGACAAATTCAAGCTTCGGCATCGGCAGCTTGCCGCGAATGCTGTAGACGCTGTCGCTGACCGCTTCCTGCAGTTCCCGGCCCCAATGCGCGATGGCGGCGACCAGCCCGCGTGGCAAAGCGTCGGGAAGATCTCGCGTCTGGGTAACGACCGGGTTCGTCGCGATCGGCCGCAGGTAGACCAACACCGAGGCAAACGCTCCGCTGTGCCCGTGCTGGGTCGCGGAAACCATGTCCATGGTTGGTGGAAAGTCCCAGCCATTTTTCGCCAGCCACTCCAGGGCCGGCCGGGGAATGCCGGACGACACATTGGGCATCGACTGCCGCCAGATTTGCAGACACCGAAATGATCTTGCAGCAGGCCCACCCTGGTCGCCCTCGGCAAACACCCGAGGCGATCCTGTGCACTTCGCGTCCGAGTAGGCGACACCGGAAAACCGCCCTTTGCCCGACTCGTTGGCCCTGACAAGGATGACGGCGTCCAGGACCTTGTCGGTGCCGTGGTGAACCATGACCTTGAACTCGGTGGTCTGTTGGTAGGTATATCCACTGCCAGAAAGCGTGATTCCCTTGTCTTCAACCGAATAGACCTGCCACCCCTCGCCGGGCAGTTGCACATCCACCCGACCGACCGGAACTTCCTGCTCCGCCAGGGCTGACGCGCAGCAGCCCAGCAGCATCCACCCTGTCAGTCCAAGTTTGCGCATGGATCTCTTCATGTGATTTCCCTTTTGTGTTGATGTGGGTCCATTTATATCCTCCCGAACGGGAACGGCTGCGCCGGGCCAGCCGCGCGGTTCAGGAGTAGCTTTGAGCCGTCAGTCAGCTGCGCTGGCTTCCGGCAGCCTGGCAATGACCTTGATCTCGAACTGGGCGCCATAGAGCCACGTCACGCCTACGCCTGTGAGCGTGGGGTATGGGGCTTCGCCCCAGTGTTCGCCGAACACCTTCCAGATGGTTTCGAAATTCGACTCGGGATCGACGACGAAGACGGTCACGTCGACCACGTCCTTGAACGTGCAACCGGCGGCCGAGAGGATCGCGTTCAGGTTGTCAAACGCGAGGCCGACCTGTGCCTGCAGATCGCCCTCGATCGAACCGTCGGGCCGGCTGCCCACCTGCCCCGAGACGAACAGAAAACCGTTGGACCGGATCGCCGGCGAGTAGCGGTTCTTTTCATAGAGCGCCTGGCGCCCGGGCGGGAAAACAACATCACGTGCAGACATGGCATACCTCTTTGCTGGGTGGGGATGTGTGGACTCTAGGCATTCAAGGTCCGCGGATAAACAGGCCAGTCGCACAATGCCTGTTTGAGATTTCCAAACAATCAATGGGGCATCAGGGGCAGGTATGGACCGTTTCGATGCGATGCAGGCCTTCGCCCGCGTGGTGGAAGCCGGCAGCTTCACCAAGGCGGCGCAAACGCTGCACATGAGCAAGACAACCGTGACGCAGCTCGTGCAGCAGCTGGAGGCGCGGCTGCGCGTGAAGCTGTTGAACCGCACCACGCGGCAGGTGAAGGTCACCGCCGATGGCGCCGTCTACTACGAGCGCGTGGTGCGCCTGCTGGCCGATCTGGAGGATGCCGACACCAGCCTCTCGAGCGCCGCGGCTTCGCCCAAGGGGCGCTTGCGCGTGGACGTGCCGAGCCCGCTGGCCCGCTTGCTCCTCATGCCGGCCCTGCCAGCCTTTCACGCGCGCTACCCCGAGATACAGCTGCACATGGGCGTGAGCGACCGGGTGGTGGACCTGATCGGGGACAACGTAGATTGCGTCTTGCGCGGCGGTGAAATCACCGACCCGTCGCTGGTGGTGCGCCACGTGGGCGATTTGCAGCTCGGCGTGTACGCGGCGCCGAGCTACCTGGAGCGTGTCGGTTGGCCGCAGCACCCGAAAGAACTCGAAGGCGCGCATCACCGCACGGTGGGGTTCATGCGTTCCCGCAATGGCAAGGTGATGCCGATCTCCATGCGGCTCAATGACGAAAACATCGAAGTGCAGGGGAGCTACGTGGTCGCCGTCGACGACGGCAACGCCTACCTGGCCGCGGGTGTGGCGGGCATGGGCGTCCTCTGGCTGCCGCACTACATGGCCGCGGCGCACGCCGCGCGCGGCGAACTGGTGCCGCTGTTTGCCGGCTGGCACGCCGACCCCATGCCGATGTACGTGGCGTTCCCGCCCAACCGGCACGTCAGCGCTAAGTTGAGGGCGTTCATTGACTGGGTGGTGGCGTTGATGGCGCAGCATGCGCCGGTGCTGGCACCGTTGAACCAAAGCTCCCACCGTCAGGACATCACTGATGAGAGCGGTGCGGCTCCGATCTGAGGATGGGCGTCAGGAGGGCAGGCACTTCGCGTGTTCCTGCCCAATCGCGGCCAGCACCCACAGTGGGGCAGCGTTTGCAGGCGGTTCCGTACCGCTCAGTGCTTCAGCACCTGCCGGATGGTGGCGGCCAGTTCGGAGGCCACGAATTTGGCCACGTAGGCGTCGGCCCCCACGGAACTCACGTGCGCTTCGTTGGCCGATCCCGTCAGGGACGAGTGGATCACCACCGGGATCGACTTGAAGCGCTGGTCCTGCTTGATGTTGCGCGTGAGCGTGAAGCCGTCCATCACCGGCATTTCCAGATCGGTCAGCACCAGCGCCACTTTGTCGTGTGCCGTTTTGCCTTCGGCATGGGCTTCGTCTTCAAAGGCTTGCAGGCGGTCCCATGCTTCCTGGCCGGTCTTGGCCATGACGTAGGGCGTGCCCATGGCTTTGAGCCCTTGTTCGATCATCATGCGCGCCACCGGCGAGTCGTCCGCGGCAAGGATGATGGAGCCCTTGGGCAGATTCACCGCGGCGCCCACCGTCTGCGGGGTGATGTCGTCCTGCGCGGTGGGCATGACGTTGCGCAGAATCTGCTCCACGTCCAGCACCTGGGCCAGCCGGCCTTTTTCGCCGTCGCCGTCGAGCTTGGCGATGCTGGTCACCAGGCCGCCGCCGTTGCCTTCTGCGGCCAGCACGTTGTTCCACTCCAGCCGCACGATTTCGTCCACCTCTTCCACGGCAAAGGCCTGGGTGGTGCGGGCGAATTCGGTCACCATCAGGATGGTGAGCCCGCGTTTGGGCACGCAGCCCACCACGGCGGGCAGGTCGATCACGGGGATGATCTGCCCGCGGATGTTGGCCACACCGATCACGTTGGCCGGTGCGTTGGCGATGGCGGTGATGATGGGCATGACCAGTATTTCGCGCACCTTGAAGACGTTGATGCCAAACAGTTCGCGGCGGTCCGTCCCCGGCGCTTCGCCCAGGCGAAACAACAGCAGTTCAAACTTGTTGTTGCCCGTGAGGTTGGTGCGCTCTTCGATGTCGTGCAACGCGGTGGTCATGTGGGAATCCTCCTGTTTTGGATTCCCACAGGATATGTGCCGAAGCCGTTTGCCTAAGCGCACAAGTGCCCCGCAAAGGCTGCGCAGTTCGGGTTTTAGCTGCCCGCCCGCTTCCGCAAACAAGCAGACAGGCGGCAAGGGTGCTGCGGACGCACCCTTGCCGACGCCGCACTCAGTGCAGCGTATTCGCCATGATCTGGTGCATCTCCTGCTCCAGACCCATCGACGGAATGACCACCATCTGCTTGCCGCCGAATTCGGCCGAGTAGCGCGGCATTTCGCTGGCATGCTGGTAGGCCTGCCCGAGCCGGAACATCAACTCCCCGACTTCGACTTCCGATAGATGGTGTTCTTTGGCGATGTCCTTGAGGCTGGTGACCTTGCCGTCGTGGATCCAGGCCATGCCAAAGTTCATGGGTGGCTTGCCGAGGAAGACAAAGGCTTCATGCTCTGCCGGAACCACTTCCAGGTGGTCAGACACCTTGTGCGCCAGTTCCTCCAGCGGCGCTTTGACTTCATCGAGCTTGACCAGCGCCTCGTTGTCCGCCGGCAGCGGCGGATACGCCACCTTGCTGCCAAAAAACCTGTCCAGTAGTCTCATGTTGTTCTCCTTTCAGAAGAAAAAAAGAGAGCCTGACAACGGCTCACAAGCTCGGAGCGGGAGGCAGAGGTGTCGCCAGACCCTTTCACCCTAGACCATCAGAGCCATTTTTCAAATCGGATCGATGAAATGGTTTCCCGGGGTCATGGTTTTTCGGAGGCACTGAGCACCCCAAAAGCGGTCCCCCTCCGCCACGACATCACATGACGACTTTCTCTCAGGACACAATACCGCCATGTTCTACCTCGACCTGTTTCGGCCCCTTGACCGTCACCGCGTCGAATATGCGCCGACACGCAGCGTCACCTGCAGCGCCGGAGTGACCTGAAATTTCCCGCCGCCCGCACCACCACGTCTACGTGATCGAGCTGCACCCCGACGTGCTGCTGGAGCCCAAGTTCCGCCGGTGCAACCCTGGCTACGTGGAAGGTAAACCCTGCGTCTATGTGGGCATGACTGGGCTGGACCCGGACGTTCGCTTTGACAAGCACAAGGCCGGCATTCAATCCAACGCCTATGTGCAGAAGTACGGCTTGCGGCTGCTGCCCGACCTGTACGAAGGCTTCAACCCCATGGCGTACAAGGCCGCGCAGGCGCGCGAGGTGGAGATCGGCATCGACCTGCGATCGGCGGGGTTTGGGGTGTGGCAGGCCTGAAATTGGTAGATATAAATTGTTTCTCAAACTTGACAAAATTGCATTTTTGAATATCATGAGAAACAAATGTCTGCCAAATCACCACCACCAACGGAACAAAGCGCCACCCTGCTGCAAGCCCTGGGCGAGCAGCTTCGTGCGCGCCGCAAGGCCCTGCGGGTAAGCAGCACGGCCGCAGCGGAGGCGGCGGGCATGTCGCGCGTGACGCTGCACCGGATCGAGAAAGGCGAGCCCTCGGTGACGGCCGGCGCCTGGGCCAATGCCATGGTGGCGCTGGGCATGACGCTGCTGGCGCGCAACGCCATTGACGCAGGCAGCGCCGACCAGCCTGTCGCGCCAGCAGATCTGGCGAACTGGATTCCGGTGCGCGTGCGGCTGGCGGACTACCCGCAGCTCAAGGCGCTGGCCTGGCAGGTGCACGGCACCGACACGCTCACGCCCGTGGAGGCCTTGGGCATTTACGAGCGCAATGCGCGCCACCTGGACACGGCGGCCATGTCACCCGCCGAGGTGTCCCTGCTGCAGGCGCTGCGCACCGGTCTGGGTGGTGGCTCAGCGGTGGTGGGCACCCCCGATGTTTGAACGCCCGCACCACCAGCGCATTGCGCATGTGTTGGCTGCGCTGGACGGTGATGCGCTGCGCCAGCATGGCTGCCTGTTTGGCGGCGGCACCTGCATCGCCCTGCGCCATGGCGAATACCGGGAATCGGTGGACATCGATTTTCTGGTGTCCGACGCGACGGGCTACCGCGAGCTGCGGCAATTGCTCACCGGGCCGCAAGGGCTGAATGCGGTGGTGCGCCCCGGTGCGCAGCCGTTGCTGATGCTGCGCGAGATGCGGGCCGATCAGTACGGCATCCGCACCGTGGTGCAGATGGACGGACAGGCGATCAAGTTCGAAATCGTGCGCGAGGCGCGCATCGAGCTGGAAGCGCCCGGCAAGGACGATGTGGTGTGCGGCATCGGTACGCTCACGCCGCTGGATCTGGCAGCGTCCAAGCTGCTGGCCAATTCAGACCGGCAGGCGGATGACGGCGTGTTCAGCCGCGATGTGATCGATCTGGCGATGATGGACTTGCGTTTGCCTGCGCTGCGTTTGGCGCTGGCCAAGGCCGAGCAGGCATATGGTCCTGCGGTGTCGCGCGATCTGGACAAGGCCATCAACCGCCTGCAAGAGCGCCACGGCTGGCTGGACCGCTGCATGCAGGCCATGGCCATGACCCTGCCCAAGGCCGTGCTCTGGCAAAAGATTCGCGCCCTGCGAAAGCTGGTGAAACCGGCCTGAACGCAGATGATCGGCGCGCGATCTCGACGCGCACACACCCCCGTCAATGCGTCGCGCCCGCGCCCAACTCGGGGGTCTGTGGACGGTTTTCCAGGGCGCAACGCAGCGCCACGCGCAGGCCACGCACCACGTCGTCGAGCGCCATGCTCGGTGTGCCCTGCTCGGGCAGCCAGGGCACGTGCACGAAGCCGCCGCGCGTGTGGCGCAGCTCGGGCTGGGTGGCCAGGGCGTGCATGAGGCCGTAGAACACGTGGTTGCAGACGAAGGTGCCGGCGGTCTGCGAGACCTCGGCGGGCAGGCCTTCGCGCCGCAGCGCCGCGCGCATGGCCTTGATGGGCAGGGTGCTGAAGTAGGCGGCGGGTGCGCCGGGCGCCACGGGGGTGTCGATGGGCTGGGCGCCAGCGTTGTCGGCGATGGGGGCGTCGTCCACGTTGATGGCGATGCGCTCCAGCGAGAGGGCACTGCGGCCACCGGCCTGCCCCACGCACACCACCAGGGCCGGCCGGTGCTGCGCCAGCAACGCCTGCAGGGTGCGCAGCGAGTCGCCAAACACGGTGGGCAGCCGGGCCGCCATGAGGGTGTGGCCCAGCAACCGCCGCCCGTGCAGCGCCTGCACCGCGAGCCAGCTGGGGTTGAGCGTGGCGCCGCCGAAGGGGTCAAAGCCCGTGAGCAGCACGCGGGGCCTTGGCTGCAGCGCGCGGGCGTCGGGCCGGTGGTGGTTCGTGGACATGCGCGGTATTCTGACGCGACGCGGGCGATTGGCCCGCGACAACCGTCGGCGCAGGCCCTTGGGCCGGACGCCGACCCGACGCGAGAAGGAGCCCTCATGCCACCTCGAAAGCAGAAGACCGTCGAGCCCGATCAACCCGCGGCTGCAGGCTCGCACCTCGTCGGGCAGGCGATCCTGTCCGTGGTGGGCAGGGTGCCCGCCTCGAAAGAGCGCAAGAGCAAGACGCCGGCGGACGACGCGCGCAAGAAGGCCAACGCGGCGGCGGCCAAGGCGGCGCTGACGGCGGGCGCGCTGGCGCTGCCGCCGGGTTTCGTGGGCTGGCTGACCATCCTCCCCGAGATGGTGGGCGTGTGGAAGATCCAGAGGCAGCTGGTGGCCGACATGGCCGCCCTGTACGGCAAGCAGTCCACGCTGACGCCCGAACAGGTGGTGTATTGCCTGTTTCAGCACACGGCCGCGCAGGGCGTGCGCGACCTGGTGGTGCGCGTGGGCCAGCGCACGCTGGTGCGGCGCGCTTCGCCGCTGCTGATCCGCACCCTCACCCGGCGCATTGGCGCGAAGCTGGCGCAACGGGTGGCGGGCAAGAGCGCGGCGCGCTGGCTGCCGATCGTGGGCGCGGTGGGCGTGGGCGCTTATGCGTATGTCGACACGGCGCAGGTGGCGGCCACGGCGATCGACCTGTTCGAGGGCGTGATCGAGGTGGAGGCCGAGGTGCTGGAAACCAGCCTGTAGCGACCGGGCTCAGGGCCTGGTCAGGCGCTGGCGGATGTCTTTGAGCTTGGCCTGCAGGCGCCGCTGGTGGTCCGGGCCGGTGCGCAGCAGCATCTTTCGCCCGGCCGACTGCGACTCCAGGGCCGGGTCGGCCAGCTCGTAGCGCACCCAGGGGCGCGTGGACGGCACCGAGCCCTTGACCTCCACCAGGGTGACGGTCAGCGGCCCGGTGGGCACCGGTGTGGCGATCAGGTGGTCCAGCACCTCGACCAGCCGGTCGTTGAAGTAACGGCCCGGAAAACCCAGCTCTTCGTAGGCCTGCTGAAACAGCGGGTAGAGGCTGCGGTACAGGTTCACGGCCTGTGCGGTGTCCACCGATTCGATCATCTGCACCAGCGGCGCATAGCGCTGGCTGTTGTCGGGGTGGATGGTTTCCACGCCGTTCTCCGCGCGCTGCGTGGTGAAGCGCTGGGGCGTGGGGTTCACGGGCCACACCATCACCGGCGCCTGCGAGCGCGCGAGGTTGTCCACCGTGGCCACCGCGCGCCGCACGAAGCCGTCGAGCTGCAGAAAAGTGAGCACGTTCTTGCGACCGAGCAGATCCGAGAGCAAGGTGCTGACGTGTTCGTCGGACTCGGCCAGCGCGGGCAGTGGCGCGGGCTCACCGGCGGTGTCGGCCACCGGGGCTTCGACGGGGTGTTGAATGGCGGGCGGTGTGGGCTCGGGGGCCGCTGGCGCGGGCGGTGCCTCCGGCGCGGTCGCCGAGGGTGCAGCGGCCGGGGCCACCGGTGCGGGCGCGGGCTGGAAATACCGCCAGCCGAAGTAGCCCGCCACGGCGAGCGCGACCAGGGCAGCGATGAGGATGGGTAGCCGGGAAGTCTGTCGGTTCATGGCCTCGTCACCTGGAACACCTCGAAAGGGGGGGTTGGGAGGCTGCCCATCCTACACTGCGGCTTTTTCTCGCCCAAGCCCTGTCCGCAGCGCCAGGCGCTGCGCAACACCTCGAACCCCCATGAACTTCACCGACCGACTCAAGACCCTGCCCACCACCCACCACCTCGCCGCGCTGCAGCTGTTGGATGCACACGGCGCGGTGCTGGCCACCATCGAAAACAAGCCGGGCCAGGCCGGTTCGCTGGCGGTGTACGCGGCGCTGGCCGCGCAGCACGGCGGCCGCATCACGCCCGAGGCCGCGGCGCTGGGGCTGGACTGGTACGCCGAACACACGGGCGACGCGCGCGCCCACCCGGGCAAGCACCCGAACATCGACCGCCTGCTGGCCTGGGCACAGGGCTCGGCGAGCCATGCGGTGCGGGCGGTGCCAGCGGTGGTCGGTTGAGCAAAAAAGGGCTGCGCGGTCAGTCCGCCCAGCAGACCACGGGGCCGAGCCTGCGTTCGGCCAGGAACACGGCCTCGCGCAGCGAGAGGGCGGCGCCGCCGTCTTGCCAGGGCACTGGCGTGTGGGGTTTGTCGAAGCGGATGTAGTAACACTCCACCTCGCGGTCGCGGGCGAGTTCGGGCGGATCGTCGGCGTCGCCCGTGCCATAGAGGGTGTGGTGGCGCACGATGTGCACGTGGCAGGTGGTCACGCCCGCGAAGAACCACAGTCCGTGTTTGACGGCTGGAAGTTGGTCAACGTCTTTCATGTCGCCGCCCCCGCAGAACACGCACGACGGCGGCGGCACCGCCGCGCGGCACCACCCGGATGCGCGGCCCATGATAGGAGCGGGCAGGCCCATCACGCAACGCATGCCCCGCCGCACGACACGACTTTCACGCACTGCAACATGGCGCCCGGGGGAAGAGCGCGTAGAAAGGCCGGCTCAGCCCGTGTCGAAAACAGGGTGGCTGCTTCGTCGTACCCATGTGGACGCGTCAGAACCGTCCGCGGCTTCATCACCGACCCACCGTTCAAGTTTGAAAGGACACCCACCATGAGCACCGGCACCGTCAATCTGCACCGCGTCTTCGCCGCACCGCCCGAGCGCGTCTACCGCGCCTTCCTCGACCCCGACGCCATGGCCAAGTGGCTGCCGCCGCATGGCTTCACCGGCCGGGTGCTGGAGATGGACGCGAAGGTGGGCGGCCTCTACCGCATGCAGTTCACCAACCTCGGCAACGGCCAGGTGCACGCCTTTGGCGGCAAGTACCTGGAGCTGGTGCCCAACGAGCGCATCGTGAACACCGATGTGTTCGACGACCCGAACCTGCCCGGTCAGATGATCACCACCATCACGCTCAAGGCGGTGTCGGTGGGCACGGAGCTGACGGCGGTGCAGGAAGGCATCCCGGCCGCGATTCCCGTGGAAGGCTGTTATCTGGGCTGGCAGCAGTCGCTGCAGCTGCTGGCGCTGCTGGTGGAGGCGGAGATTCCGCAGGCGTAAGCCCCAGCGCCCGCAGCCGCTGGTGCGCCTCGCTCTCGCGGTCCAGCGGCTGGTGCCGCTTGACGCTGAGGTAGTGGGCGCTGAACACGTCGAGCCAGGCCGCGAGCGCGTCGGCCGCGTGGGTTTCGCCGGCCAGCGCCAGGCACAGCGCCGCCACCTCGGAGGTGCAGAAATGGTGCTGGTGCGCCGAGCGGCGCAGGCGGTAGCCGGAGACCTGCTCGGGGTGCAGGCTGAGCACGGGCAGGCCATCGAGGTAGGGGCTCTTGCGGAACATCTTGCGTGCCTCGGCCCAGGTGCCGTCGAGCAGCACGAACAGCGGGCGTTTGCCGCCGGTCTCGGCCCCGTTGCCTGCTGTCATTTGCAGATCCGAAACCACGCGCTGCGGCGCCGCGTATTCGGCCGGAAACACCACGTAGGGCTGCCACTGCGGGTCGGCCAGCAGCGCAACCAGGGCCGGGTCCACCGCCGTGCGCGACCAGCCGAAGGCCCAGGTGTCGGCCACCACGTCGGCAATGAGCCAGCCGGTGTTGCTGGGCTTGAGCGCTTCGATGTCGCCCATGATCAGGCACACGCCTGCGCGCGTGGGCACCGCCGGGCGCAGGGCGCAGATGCAGTGGCTGGCGATCAGGCGGCAGCCGGCGCAGCGCCCGCCGCCCGAGCCGCGGGCCACATAGGGTTTGCTGCTGGCGGCCAGGCGCGCGCTGCGCAGACGCGAAACGGCGTGGTCCGCGCTGGAACTGGCCGACGTGATGGAAGTGGGGGGCATGCGGGAAATGTATGCGCAGCCGCGAGACACGGACGGATTGCCGGCCGGCGCTGAAATCTGCCATCATCTTTTGCATGACCCAGACCCCCGCCCTCACCCCTTCCACCCCCGCCATCCACGGCTGGCATGCCCATGTGTATTTCAACGCCGACACGCTGGCGCAGGCGCGTGCGCTGTGCGAAGCCGCGGCGGCCAGGTTTCCGCTGAAGATGGGCCGGGTGCACGAGCAGCCCGTGGGACCGCACCCGGACTGGAGTTGCCAGCTGGCGTTCAAGGCCGCGCTGTTTGCCGAGGTGGTCCCGTGGCTCACGCTGAACCGCGCCGGCCTGGTGATCTTCATCCACCCGATCACCGGCAACGACCTGGTGGACCACCGCGACCGTGCCCTGTGGATGGGCGCGGTGCGGCCGCTGGACCTGAGCGTGTTGCCCGAGCGTTCGGTGACCTACGACCTGTGAGCGAGTCGCCCATGCACATCACCACCCTCGAATCCCTGCGCGCCCTCTACGACCCGGTGCGCGAACGCTCGGCCAAGAAGGAACTGCCGCAGCTGGACGCGCACGCCACGCGTTTCATCGGCCTGTCGCCGCTGGTGGTGCTCTCCAGCGCGGGCGCCAGCGGCGCCCAGGACGCGTCGCCGCGCGGCGGTGAGCCGGGGTTCGTGAAGGTGCTGGACGCGCACACGCTGCTGATCCCCGACGCGCCGGGCAACAACCGGCTCGACACGCTGGAAAACATCGTGCAGACCGGCCAGCTCGGCCTGCTGTTTCTGCTGCCGGGCGTGGACGAAACGCTGCGCGTGAACGGCAGCGCGGTATTGACCACCGACGAGGCCGACCGCACGCGCTGCGCCGACGCGCGCCGCGTGCCCAAGCTCGTGATCCGCGTGACGGTGCAGGCGTCTTACCTGCACTGCGCCAAGGCGCTGATGCGTTCGTCCCTCTGGGACGCCAGCCGCCACGTGGCGCGCTCGGTGCTGCCGAGCATGGGCGAGATGCTGCGCGACCAGATCGGCGAGCGCCTGAGCGCGGGCGCGCCGGTGGAGACGCAGGAGCAGATGCTGGAGCGGTACCGGCAGACTTTGTAGGCGCCAGCGCGCCGCAGCGGGCCACATGGCGCCGTTCGGCAGTCGTTTTTCCTTCCCCGCGCCGGCCTGCGGCAAGATGCTGCGGGTTCAAAAAGGGAGGAAAAACGCATGGCAAGACCGTCGAACCGCAGGCGTGGCCGCAAGGGTGCATCGCCGTTTCTGGACAAAGGCCTGACGGCCACCGTGCTGGGCCTGGGCATGTGGACCCTGTCCGCCGTGCTGGCTGGTCACCCGATGCTGGGCGCGGCGGCCACGGCGTTGCGGACGCCCGCGTGGTGGGCCATCGGGATCGGCGCGCTGCTGCTGTGTGTGCATGCGCTGCTGAGCCGCCGAAAAGCCGGACGCGGCAGCGCCTCCCCCAACGCCACCCAGCCCACGGCTCAGCCACAGAATCCACGCGGTGCAAAGCCGCCCGAACCAGCCACGGCCCCGGTGGCAGGGGAAGCCCAAGGGGTCCGCGACACGGCCACGGCCTGGAGCCCGGCGGTGTTCGCGGCCATCGAATGGCGGCGCTTTGAGGCCGTGTGCGAAGCGCTGTTCGCGCAGGCGGGCTTCGAGACGCGCTCGCAATCGCACGGCGCGGATGGCGGCGTCGACATCTGGCTGCATTCGAAGAACGCCACCGGGCCGGTGTCGGTGGTGCAGTGCAAACACTGGCAGGGCAAACCGGTGGGCGTGAAAGAACTGCGCGAGTTCTTCGGCGTGATGGCCTCGCACGGGCTCAAGCGCGGCACCTACGCCACCACGTCCACCTACACCGCGGATGCGCGGGCGTTTGCCCAGGCCAATGGCATCAGCGCGCTGGACGGCGCCGGCCTGCTGGACCTGATCGCCCGGCGCACACCCGAGCAACAACACGCCCTGCTGGCCGTGGCCCACGAGGGCGAATACTGGCGGCCCACCTGCGCCAGTTGCGGGGTGAAGATGAAAGCGCGCCGGTCGGTCGGCGCCGGTGCCCCGTTCTGGGGCTGCGCCAGCTTCCCGCGCTGCCGCCGCACGCTGCCCATGACGAAGGCGGCTGCGGCCCTGATGCCCGGGACCGCAGCGTGAAATACCCCACGCGCCCGTGGACACAAGGCGCTGATAATCGCCCGCATGCCTGTGTCTGAAATCGCTGTCTGGTCCGCCATGCTCGGGGGCTTGATGACGCTCGCCGGGCTGGCGCTGGCCGATGTGCTGGGCAACCGCAGCATCGGCTCGGCGCGCAATCTGATGTTCGTGGTGGTCACGGGCTCTGCCTGCGTGGTGATGACGGGCCTGCCCGAGGTGTTCTTCCCCGCACTGCCCGAGCAGCTGCTGCGCGTGCTCAAGGCCGGCCTGGGGCCGCTGGCGGGGGCCATGGGCCTGTATTTCGTGGGCACTTGGCTGGGCGGTGTGCGCGAAGACGGCCTGGTGCACCGCCTCACCACCTTCTGGGGGGTGGTGCTCGCCGTGGTCGCGCTGGCGCTGGCCCTGCTGGCGAGCCAGACCGACCGCGAACACTTCCGCCCCCTGCTGATCGCCGCGGCGGCCGTCAACATGGTGCCAGTGCTGATGGCCCTGGTGGCGGTGATACGGGCGGCCCAACTGGGTGACCCGATGGCACGCTGGATGGCGCTGGCCATCGTCTGCCTGGGCGCCATGGTCAGCAGCCACTACCTGCACGGCCTCAAGGTACCGGGCCTGGGCCTGGGCACCCAGCTGTTCACGGCCACCGTCACCGTGGCCTTCTTCCTGATCGCCTCGGTGCTGGGCCTGCTGCGCAACCGGCAGAACCGGCTGCTGGCCCGGCTCTCGCGCCTGCAGGCCGGCGCCGACCCGGCCACCGCCCTGCCCACCGGCTCGGCCCTGCTCTCCCATGTGGAGCACGCCTTCTGGCGCACGGCGCGCCAGCAGAACGAATGCTCCGTGGTCTGCCTGTACCTGAGCAATCTGTACGAACTGGCCGAGTCCGCCGGGGCCGGCGTGGAGCACCAGATCCTGGTGACGGTGGCCGCGCGCATCCACCGCGCGGCCGGCTTCCGCTGCGTGGTGGGGCTGTACCACCCGCGCTGCTTCGTGGTGGTGATCTCGGCCGACCGGCACCAGCCGCCCGTGGGCGAGGTGGTGGCCCGGCTGCGCTCGATGGTGGCCCAGCCGCTCACGGTGCAGAGCGAGAAGCTGTCCCACCACGCATTCCTGCCCCACCTCGGTATCGGCGTCGTCACCCTCGACCCCAGCAACGCCAAGCCGATGGACGTGCTCAACGAGGCCGAACGCCAGGCCCTGGCCAAGGTGCGCGGGCCCGAGCGGGCCCGCGAACACGACATCACCACGGCGCCCGCACCACTGGGCTGAGCCGGCACTGGGCCTGAGGCCCGGGTGCCAAAGTGGCACTGGCTTGTGTTCCGTTCACGGACACCGGAGATGCCCTGGCACACCTTCGGCAGCGGTCGGCCCCCGTGCTCCCACGCGGAAAAGTCCAATCAAATCAGGTGCGTTCTCACATTGAGACGCTCCGGCCCCGTGCCGGCATGGAAATTGACACGAAACTGACACCCAACCCTTGCGGGCTGGGTGTTTTTTTGTTCATTCCAACCATGAGGAGACATACATGACTTTGTTGTTTGCACTGGCCGTTGCCATCGGGCTGCTCGCCGTCGTCGCGACCTGGCTGTTTTTCGGGCCGTTGGCCGCCTTCCAGATGCAGGTGTGGCAGGCCTTCGTGGCCTGGGCCAGTTTCTTCCACAACGGCGGCAAGACCGACGGCCTGGTGAAGACCGTGGTGTGCATGTCGTTCGGCGCGCTGGTGGGCATGGCGTCGGTGCTGCTGATCGGCCCGCTGGGCGCGCTGGGCGGCCTGGCCGCGCCGGTGGCCGTGGGTCTGGGCGCGGCAGTGATCGTGCTCGCGGCTCACGTGCCGTTCCTGTCCACCATCCCGTCCAGCGTGTACGGCTTCGCCAGCGTGGCCGGCCTGATCCTGCTGGGCAAGGACATGACGCCGACCGCGGCCATCCTGCCCACCGTCCTGTCCATCGCCGTGGGCGCGGCCTTCGGCTGGGCCTCCGAACAGCTGGCGGGCAAGCTGACCAAGTCGGCCTGAGCCGGCTATTTCTGGACCGGGTTGGCGGTGAGCCAGTTGGCCGGGTAGGCCCGCATGAACTCGCGGGCCTTTTCCGGGTGGGCCGTCAGCCAGGCGTCGTAGGCGCCCTCGTTGAGCACCGCCGGCATGCGCTTTTCGGCGCCGGGTTGCTGGTAGCGGTGCATCAGGGCGTGGCTGTTGGCGTTCACCGTGAGCAGGGTGAAACTGATGATGATTTGACCGTCGGCACCGCTCCAGCGCTCCCACAGCCCCGCCACCCCCATGGGTTTGCCGTCCACGCGCGCGATGCGCGTGGGCACGGCCTTGCCGCTGCGAAAGTCGTCTTCGAAAAACGCCATCATCGGCACGATGCAGCGCTGCGCACCCAGCCAGGCGCCGCGCAGGTTGTTGGAGGTGGTCACGGTTTCCGAGCGCGCGTTGACCAGCTTGGGCGAGCGCAGCCTGGCGTCTGACGCGGACTTCACCCATGGCGGCACCAGACCAAACTGACCCGCCACCAGTTCGCGCGCGTGTTCGGGCTTGGCCCCTTCTTCGGCGACCGGGTCCGCCGCTGGCTCCGCTGGCGTGTCGTCCGCGGCCACCGCCCCCCGCTTGCGGATGAACACGGCCGGTTTGCGCGGCCACACGTCGCGCCCCACGCTGCCCGCCGCAGGGAACGCCACGTCAAAGGCATCGGGGTACAGCGCGTCGAGCTGTACGCTCTCGTAATGAACAGTCATGCGGCCATGCTATCGCACCGGCTGTGCGGGCTTGATCAGGGGATGGCACAGCACCTGCCGCAGCAAGAAATGAAGTGGCTCTCCACCGGTAGCGAACCCACCTCTTGTTGGCCAAGGCGTGCGTGGGCAGGCCGCAGCGCGCCTCGTGAGGCGCCGAGAAGCGCAGTGGCCGTGGCCGCGCGCGCAGCGCGCTTCGTTGTCTGACTTGTCGCACTTGTCTGAGCGGAGAGAGCGCAGCGAACGCAGCGAGTTGTGCGACGGGCCACGGCCGCGAGCATCGCAGGGGAGTCGGCGCATCGCGCCGACCGCCTCACTGAAGCGCTGCGGCCTGCCCACGCACGCCTTGGCCGCGAGGTGCAATGAACGTCCGTGTCCGGCACCACTTCAGGCCACAGCCACAGACCCCTGACCACGCCGCAAACCCGACCACCATTGCAGGTCGGCCAGCAACAGCACGGTCACGGCCTGCACCGCCAGCCAGGCCTGGCCCAGCGAGGTGGGGTTGATCGGGCCGGCCAGCAGCAGCCACACGCAACCGGCAACCCAGGCCAGGTTGCCCGCCACCAGCAGCATGAGCCCCGCGCGCGACGGCGTGCGCTGCAGCGCCAGGGCCCCCGCGAGCAACACGAAGAGCACCACCACCAGCCCCGATTCGATCAGCAGGGCCGGGGGCAGTCCCAGCCACTGCACCAACGCATCGGTGAACGCCAGGTGCAGCGCCGCGCAACCCAGGCCGGTGATGGCATCGGCCCACAACACGCGGTGCAGGAACGAGGGAGAAGAGAGCAGAGACAACATGGACATGGTTCACTCCTGTAAGAAAAAAACGTCGGGATCGACAGGTCGGCATGCTGGCCCTGCCGGGGCCGCGCGTCGATGACCTGCAAGGTAATGGCCGCTGCGCGCGGGTCGCTCTAACATCGCCGCCATGAACCCCGCCGCCCCACTCCAGCCCCCGCCGCGCCGCGCGGCGCCGCCCTCGTTCGGCGACCACCTGCGCCAATGGCGCCAGCGCCGCCACCTGAGCCAGCTCGACCTCGCGCAGGTGGCCGACATCTCCACGCGGCACCTGAGCTTTGTGGAAACCGGGCGCGCCAGCCCGAGCCGCGAGATGGTGTTGCGCCTGGGCGAGCGGCTGGACGTGCCGCTGCGCGAGCGCAACGCGCTGCTGGTGGCGGCCGGCTTCGCGCCGATGTACCGCGAACGGGCGCTGAACGACCCCGAGATGGCCGAGGCCCGCGCGGCGGTGGAGCGCATCCTGCATTGCCACGAACCCTGGCCCGCGCTGGCGATGGACCGGCACTGGAACCTGGTGCTGGGCAACCGCATGGTGCCGCCGCTGCTCGAGGGCGTGGCGCCGGCTTTGCTGGCAGGGCCGGTGAACGTGTTGCGCCTGAGCCTGCACCCCGAGGGCCTGGCGCCGCGCATCGCCAACCTGAACCAGTGGCGCCACCACCTGTTCGAGCGGCTGCGCCACCAGATCGCGGCCAGCGGCGACGCCGCCCTGGCCACCCTGCTGGCGGAGCTGCAGACCTACCCGGCACAGGCCGCCAGCGCGGCGCTGCGGCTCGACGGCGAGCACCCGGGCGTGCTCATGCCCTTCCTGTTCCACACACCCCAGGGCGTGCTCAACCTCGTGAGCACCACCACGGTGTTCGGCTCGCCGGTGGACATCACGCTGCAGGAACTGGCGCTGGAAACCTTCCTGCCGGCCGACGAGGCCACGGCCCGCATCCTGCGCGAGCTTGCGGCCGCTGTGCCCTGAACGCTCAGCCGCTGCTGCGCGCCCGCTCCAGCCCCACCACCATCAACGCGGCCAGCATCACCACCACGCCCACCATCTGGCTGGCGCTGAGCACGCGGCCGTACACCAGCGCGTCCACCGCGATCGCGCTGGCCGGGTAGACGAACTGCAGCACCGCCATGCGCGCCGCCGGCAGGCGGGCCACGCCCGCGTACAGCAGCACATAGGCCAGGCCGGTGTGCACCACGCCCATGCCCGCCAGCCAGCCCCAGGCCGGCCCCGGCGCCGGCCAGCCCTGGCTCAGCGGCCACCACAGCAACACCACGCTGCCCGCCACGCACTGCCACCAGGCCAGGGCAAGCGGCGTGGCGCCGCGCGCGCTGCGCACCATGAGCGGCGCCGCGGCGTAGGCCAGCGCCGCGCCCAGCGCCAGCGCGATGCCGGTGAGGTACTGCGGGCTGTGCGAGACCGCGCCCAGGGCGCCGTCCAGCCAGCCGGTGGCCAGGCCCAGGCCAAGCAGCGCGGCCACGGCGGCCCAGCCCTGGCGGCGGCTGACGCGCTCGCGCAGCCACCAGGCGCCGAACGCCATCACCAGAAAAGGCTGCACATGCACCACCAGCGTGGCCACCGCCATCGAGGTGCGGGTGATCGCCTCGAAGAACAGCACCCAGCTCGTCACCATCGACAAACCCGCGGCCACGGCGAGCAGCGCGTCGCGGCGCGCCAGACGCACCTCACCCCAGCGGCGCGACGCGCTGAACCAGACACTCAGGGCCAGGCCACCGAAGGCGCAGCGGAACCACACCGCCGTCAGCGGCGACTGGCCCGCCTCTTCCAGAAACACGCCCAGCGTGCCGAGCAGCAGGCCGCCACCCACCATGAGCCACTGGCCGCCGCGCTCGCGCGCCGAGCGGCTGGCATCGGAGGTTCCGGGGGTTGAATGAAGGGCGGTGGAAGTGTTCATGCGCCGATGTTCGGTGGCATCAAACATCCCGTAAAGCGCATAATTTGAATGGCATTCATTCGATAAACGAATTCAAAGACGACCATGGCCCGAACTGACCTGCAGATCGACTGGCTGCGCGCCTTCGTGGCGGTGGTGGACGCCGGCTCGCTCTCGGCCGCCGCGCCGCTGGTGCACCGCTCGCAGTCCGCCATCAGCATGCAGTTGCGCAAGCTGGAAGACGCGGTGGGCGGCGCCGTGTTGCTGCGCGGCCCGCGCCACCTGGAGCTCACCCCGCTGGGCGCCGAACTGCTGGGCTACGCGCGGCGCCTGCTGGCCCTGCACGGCGAGGCGCTGACGGCGCTGAACGGGCCGGTGCTGTCCGGGCGCGTGCGCCTGGGGGTGCCCGACGACTACGCGGTGAGCTACCTCACGCCGGTGCTGCGCAGCTACGCCGCGCGCCACGCCGGGGTGGAGATCGAACTCGACTGCGAGCAGTCCACCGCCCTGATCCCCAAGGTGCAGCGCGGCGAGCTCGACCTGGCCCTGGTCTCGCAGGACCGCCCCACGCGGGGCAGCCTGCTGTTCCACGAGCCGCTGGTGTGGGTGGGCGCGGCGCAGTTCGAGGTGTGGCGGCGCTCACCCCTGCCGATCGCCGTCTACGAGCAGACCAGCCAGGCGCGCCGCTCCACCATCGCGGCCCTCAGTGCCCAGCGCCGCGCCTACCGCGTGGTCTACAACAGCTCCAGCCTGGCGGGACAGCTCGCCGCGGTGGAAAGCGGGCTGGCCGTGGCCGTGCTCACGCGCTGCAGCGCGCCGCCGCACCTGACGGTGCTGGGCGAGCGGCAGGGCCTGCCCGCGCTCGGCTCGATGGCCGTGGCGGCCTACCGCAGCCAGGCGTCCAGGCACCTGCCCGCGGTGGACGCCCTGTTCGCGCAGATGGTGCAGACGCTCGGCAAACCGGGCTGAGCCCCCCGGTCCCGCACCCGGGGGAAAGCTGCGACACTTGGCCCCGTGACACCGAAGACCCCGCCCCCCGCCCCGCCCCGCGTGCCCCCGGCCACCGTGGACCCGCTGTTCCTGGCCGCGCCCCATGTGTCCACCTTTCTCGGCACCCAGGGGCTGACGAACGCCAGCGGTTTCTTCTTCGAACGCGATGGGCGTCTGTACCTGGTGACCAGCCGCCACGTGGTGATCGACGAGGCCACCCAGCACCTGCCCGACCGGCTGAAGATCGAACTGCACCTGGACGCCACCGACCTCACCCGCTCCACCGGCTTCTCCGTGCTGCTGTACCGCGAAGGCGTGGCGACGTGGCGCCAGGGGCGCGACAGCGGCGGCGAGATCGATGTGGCGGTGCTGGAGCTCGACCGCAGCCAGTTGCCCGCCACGGCCATCATCCGCGCCTTCTCCCCGGCGCACCTGCAGACTGCGTTCACCTCGGTGCCGGTGGACGCGCCGCTGATGGTGGTGGGTTTCCCGCTGGGCTTTCACGACGGCCTGCACCACCTGCCGGTGGTGCGCCACGCCGCGATCGCGTCGCCCTACGGCATCCGCTTCCAGGGCCAGGGCTATTTCCTGACCGACGCGCGCACCCACCGCGGCACCAGCGGCGCGGCCGTGGTGATGCGCGACACGGCGCCCACCGTGGAAACCGCCCCGCTGCCCTGGCGGCTGCTGGGCGTGCATTCCTCGCGCATGGACATGGGCAACCGCGACCTGGTGCTCGACGAATCGCTGGGCCTGAACTGCGCCTGGTACGCCGACATCCTGCTCACCCTGACCGAGCCTGCCGAAGCGGCCAGCCCGGGCTGAGCCCATAAACTGCAGGGCATGAACCAGCCCCTGCCACCACCGGTCCGCGCTGCGGTGCTCGCCAGCCCGGACTACCCCTTCTCCCCCATCGACGCCCCGGTCAAGCTCGACCAGAACGAGTCTTTCGCCGACTTTCCGGCCCCCCTGAAGGCCCTGGCGCTGGAGCGCATGCAACAGCTGCCCTGGCACCGCTACACCGACCTGCACGCCGAGGAACTGACCGCGGCGATCGCCCGCCACGACGGCTGGAGCGCCTCGGGCACCGTGGCCACCACCGGCAGCAACGTGCTGATCGCCTTGCTGGTCCAGCTCGCCGCGCTGGGCGGGCGCGTGCTCACGGTCAAACCCAACTTCGCGCTCTACGCGCTCGACGCCAGCCTGCTCGGCGCCACGCTCACCGAGGTGCCGCTGCGGCCGGACCACTCACTGGACATGGACGCGCTCATCGCGGCGCTCGAAACGGACGCGGACGCAGGCACACCGGCGCAGCCGCGCGGCGTGATCTACCTCCCGCGCCCGCACGCGCCCACCGGCTCGCTCTGTGAGCTGGACGGGCTCGACCGCCTGGCCTGGGCTTGCCCGGGCTGGCTGCTGGTGATCGACGAGGCCTACCACCACTTCACCGACACCGACGCGCGCGCCCTGGCGCGCCAGCACCCGCACGTGGTGCTGCTGCGCACCTTCTCCAAGGCCTGGGGGCTCGCGGGCCTGCGCCTGGGCTATGCGCTGGCCTCGGACGAGGTGGCGCGCCAGCTGCGCAAACTGGTGCCGCCGTTTGGCGTGTCGGTGCTGCAGACGGTGAGCGCCCTGGTGGCGCTGGAACACCCGGACTACCTGCGCGAGCGCGTGGCCCACACCCGCAGCGAGCGCGAGCGCCTGTTCAACGCGCTGCGGCAGCACCCGACCTGGCAGGTCGCGCCCTCACACGCCAACTTTCTGCTGGTGCGCACCCCGGACGCGGCACGCGCGCACGCCGACCTGCTGACGCAGGGCGTGCTGGTGCGCCGGCAGGACAGCCTGCACGGGCTGCAGGGCTGCCTGCGCGTCACCGTGGGCAGCGTGCAGGAAAACGACGCCTTCCTGCGCGCCGCGGGCCTTCATTTGGGCAGTGGCACCGGCTCCATCGGTGGCGGGGCGGCGGGGGATGGCGGGGCCGTCATCGGCGGCGGAGCGGCCATGGGTGCGGGCGCAGGCACCTGAATCTCCAGCTCCTTGATCAGACCGCCCGCGGCCACCGAGCCCGACGCGGTGCCTTCACCACGCGCCATGCGTTCGCACAGCATCTTGTTCTCGGGCGGCAGGCGCTGGCAGCGCTGCAAGGCGTTGCGCGCCAGCTCTTCCGGCGACGCCCCGGTCCGGAGCTGGCCGCGCAGCGCCTCGGCCCGCGCCGCACCGGCCTCGCGCAGGCAGGCGCTGCGTTCGTGCTGCGAAGCGCTGTCCAGACAGGCCGCGCGGTCCTGCCGGTAGGTCTCGTCGATGGCGGCCCGGGATGGTTTCCCCTGGGCCAGCACGGCGGGCGCCAGAGCAATCAGCGCGGCGGCGGCGAGCAGGCCGCGGGCAAAAGGGAGGGACAGGATGGGCATGAGAACTCCTTCGGAAGGGAACAACAACGCGCGGCGGCAGGCCACCGCGTCTTGGAACGTGTTTGCCATCGCCCGGGGCCGCGTTGAGACGCCATCGAGGTGTGTTGATCGCCAACATGTTCTTGCGGCCAAAGTAGCCGTCACACCCCGCCGCGTCTGTGCATCACCGCACATTGGGTCCGGCCCTGGAACTTGTGCCCGAACCCGCGCCTCCCACGCATCCGCAGACACCCAACCCGAACGGGGCCGCATGGACACACCGAGCGCGTTTTCACCGGGCCGCCGCCGCTGGCTGGCCGGTGCGGCCATGGCCACCGGCCTGCCCGCCTGGGCCGGGCGCGCGCTGGCGCAGCCCGTCCAGGCCCCGCAGACGCGCCCCATCCCCTCCAGCGGAGAGGCTTTGCCGGTGGTGGGGCTGGGCAGCTGGATCACCTTCAACGTGGGCAACGACCCGGTGGCGCGCGACGCCTGCGCCGAGGTGGTGCGCGCGTTTTTCGCAGAGGGTGGCCGCCTGATCGACAGCTCGCCCATGTACGGTTCCTCGCAACCCACCATCGGCCATGCGCTGGCGAAACTGCGCCACCCGGCGGCGCTGTTCTCGGCGGAAAAAGTGTGGGTCGGCGACGCCGCACGCGGGGCCGGGCAGATGGCGGCTTCGCGAGCGTTCTGGGGCCTGCAGCGCTTCGACCTGATGCAGGTGCACAACCTGCTGGCCTGGCAGGAGCACCTGCCACGGCTGCTGGAGATGAAAGCCGCGGGCCGGCTGCGCTACGTGGGCATCACCACCTCCCATGGTCGGCGCCACGCCGAGCTGGAACGCATCCTGCGCACGCAGCCGATCGACTTCGTGCAGCTGAGCCACAGCCTGCTGGACCGCGAGGCCGAGCAGCGCCTGCTGCCGCTGGCGCGGGAACGGCGCATCGCCGTGATCGTGAACCGGCCGTTCCGCCAGGGTGACCTGCTCGACCAGCTCCGCCGCCACCCGCTGCCGGGCTGGGCGCGCGAGATCGGTTGCGACGGCTGGGCACAGGTGGCGCTGAAGTTTGTCGTGTCGCACCCGGCGGTGACCTGCGCGATTCCCGCCACCAGCCAGTTGACGCACCTGCGGCAGAACATGGGCGCCGCGCGTGGGCCCATGCCCGACGCCGCCTTGCGTGCCCGCATGGCGCGCGACGTGGCGGCCCTGTGAACACTGCGGCGGGGCGGAGCCGGCGATGAGCGAGTGGTGGACCTACCGTCCGGTGGACCTGCTGATGTTCGCGCCGCGCACCTACTGGCGCCTGTTCGAGCTGCACAACGAAACGCTCTGGCCTCTGCAACTGGCGACCACGCTGGCCGGCATGGCCCTGGGCCTGGGGCTGATGCGGGGCAGCACACGGGCGTTGCGCGCGGGCGCGGCGGGGCTGGCGCTGTGCTGGGCGCTGGTGGCCTGGGCGTTTCTCTGGCGCCGCTACGCGCCGATCCAGCCGGTGGCTGCGGTCTTTGCCATCGCCTTCGGTGTGCAGGCGCTTGGCCTGCTCGCGCTGAGCGCCGCCCACGACCTGCGCGGCACGGGCCAGCGCGTGCGTCGGGGCAGCGGTCTGGCCCTGCTGGCCTGGGCGCTGCTGGCGCACCCGCTGCTCGCCCTGGCAACGGGCCGCCCGCTGGCCCAGGCCGAGCTGTTCGGCCTCGCCCCCGACCCGACGGTGATCGCCAGCCTGGGCCTGCTGCTGTGCGCGCAAGCGGGCACGCGCGTCACCCGTGCGCTGCTGTGGACCTTGCGGTTGCTCGCGCTGGCCTGGTGCCTGGTCAGCGCAGCGACCCTCTGGACCATGGGCTCGCCGCAGGGCTGGGTACCGCTGGCCGCCGCGGCGCTCACGCTCGGTGGGCTCTGGCGCCGACCCCACCGCAGGGCCGGCGCCCGGGTGAAGGCGCCTTGAGGGGCGCCCACGGCGCTCGGACCCGTCGTTCAGCGGCCCAGGGCGTCGAGCTGGCGGGCGATCTCGCCCAGCCCGGGTCGCGCGGCCGGGTCGGTGTGCAGACAGGCCGCGGCGAGACCAGTCAGACGATCCAGCTCGGGCAACACCGTGGCGCCGGCACCCTGCGCATGGGCCACGAGTTCTTCCAGCAGACAGCCGAAGGCGCGCACGTCCAGCGCCAACAGGGAGCGGCGCAGCGCGGGCTGGTCGTCGGGCAGCAAGGTGGCGCCGCCCAGGTCGCTGAGCATGGCGTCGCCGCTGGCCGGGTTCCAGAGGATGTTGTGGGCGTAGAAATCGCCGTGCATCACGCCGCGCTGGTGCAGATGCGCTAGCGCGCCGGCCATGGTGCGGGCCACACGCAGCGCGGCGCTGGCGGGCAGGGCGAAGCCGGGCGCGTACACGTCGCGCGTGCAGCTGTCGAAACTGGGCGGGCCGGCGAGGTTCACCAGCTCGGGCGGCAGCAGCGGCAGCAGCATGCCGCGCGCGCCTTCGGGGTGCCCGCCCAGCTCGGCGCTGGGGGTGCACAGCGCCGGGTGTTGCCCGGCGGCCTGACAGGCGGCCAACTCGTGTTCGGGCAGGCCGTCGCTGGTGACCGCGCCCTTGAACAGCTTGAGCGCCAGCGCCTCGCCCGCCGCGTCTTCGAGGTGCACGCGGTGGATGTGGCCCGAAGCGCCTTCGCCCAGCCGCTCGGCCACGCGCAGCCGGCCCCAGGCCACACGGGGCAGCGGCGCAGGCTCAGTTCGTTGCCAGCCCAGCGGGTTGCCCGCCAGCGCCAGCCAGGCCAGGCGCGGCAGTTCGGTGAGCCAGCCGGGCAGCGCGGTGAAGCGGTTGGCCGACAGGCGCAGCAGCTCCAGCCGCTGCGCGTTCGCCAGACCGGGCGGCAGCGCAGCGAGGCGGTTGCCCGCGAGCATGAGTTTTTGCAGCGCCTGGCGCTGGCCCAGTTCGGGGGGCAACTGTTCGACGGCGTTGTCGGTCAGGATGAGCCAGCGCAGCTTCGCCGGCAGCGCCGCGGCGGGCACCTGCTGAATGCGGTTGGCCTTGAAGCCCACCATCTCCAGCGCCGGGCAGTCGCCCAGCGATTCGGGCAGGTGGGTGAAGTCATTGCTGGAACAGAAAACGATTTTCAGCCGCTGCAGCCGGCCCAGGTCGGGCGGCAGCTCGCGCAAGCGGTTGCCGGTGAGGTTGAGCACCTCCAGCGTGTCGGCCAGGTCGAACACCTCGGGCGGCAGTTCGGTCAGGCCGCAGCTCAGATCGAGCCGGCGCGTGCCGGCGAGCGCGCCGCTGCGCAGTTGTTCCAGGGTGTGCATGCAGATGGAAGGTGAAGGGCCGCCCGGGTGGGCCGGGCCAAGCGCTCGATTATCGAAGCCGGGCGGGGTTCAGGGTGAATCGCCGTCGGGCTGGTAGACCAGCAGCTCGCCGGGCTGGCACTGCAGGTACTCGCAGATTTTCTCCAGCGTCTCGAAGCGCACGCCCTTGACCTTGCCCT